>Ga0222712_10003109_pt1 | contig 18417 bp, 14 predicted proteins | sample C33_657DmetaG_FD_165043 | JGI IMG/M metagenome (GOLD analysis project Ga0222712, IMG submission 165043) | Estuarine water microbial communities from San Francisco Bay, California, United States - C33_657D | ecosystem: Environmental > Aquatic > Marine > Unclassified | place: USA: California...
GCCGTGTTCGCCGCTGGCGCCGGCCTCACCGAGGGTCTCCGGGCGGAGGGCGAGCCCTTCTACTTCGTGCACAGCTACCGGTTGGTCGAGACGGACCCCTCGCTCGTCTGGTGCACGACCGACTATGCCGGCCCCTTTGTCAGCGGCGTGCGCCGGGGCAGGGTCCTGGCCGTGCAGTTCCACCCGGAGAAAAGTCAGGCCAAAGGCTTGCAACTCTACCGCAATTTCCTGACCTTGGCCTCCCGCTGAGGCCGCTTCGGCTCGGCGAAAACCCCCGCCCTCGCCATGCCCGAAAAGCCCGCCATCCTCAAGCTGGACGACAAGGAGCACGTCCTCCCCGTCCTTGTCGGCTCGGAGGGCGAGCGCGCCGTCGACGTCCGCGCCCTGCGCGACACCACCGGCCACGTCACCTTTGACGACGGCTACGCCAACACCGGCGCCTGCGAGTCCAAGGTCACCTTCATCGACGGCGAGCAGGGCGTCCTTCGCTACCGCGGCTACTCGATCGAGGACCTCGCCCAGCGCTCCACCTTCATCGAGACGGCCTACCTTCTCATCTACGGCGAGCTTCCCACCTCCGCCCAGCTGGGCGCCTTCAAGGCCCGCATCCTCGACAACGCCCAGGTCCACGAGGGCCTGCGCATCGCGCTCAGCGGCTTTCCCGCCACCGCCCACCCGATGGCGGTGCTCTCCGCCACGCTCAACACGCTCGGCTGCTACTATCCCGAGCTCGGCACCAACGAGCGCGCCCGCGACCTCGCCCAGCTCGACGAGGCGGCCGCCGTCCTCATCTCGAAGGTGCGATCCCTCGCGGCCCTCGCCCACCGGGCCAAGGAGGGGGAGCCGCCCGTCTATCCCCGTCCGGGCCTGGATTACTGCGGCAACTTCCTCCACCTGATGTTCTCCCAGCCCAACGCGGACTGCGAGATCCACCCGGAGGTGGCCAGGGCGCTCGACCTCATCCTGCTGCTCCACGCCGACCACGAGCAGAACTGCTCGACCTCCACCGTGCGCATGGTCGCCTCCGGAGGCGCCAACCTCTTCGCCTCCGTCTCCGCCGGCGTCTGCGCCCTCTGGGGCCCGCTCCACGGCGGCGCCAACCAGGCGGTGATCGAGATGCTCGAGGAGATCCACCGCTCGGGCGACGACGGCTCGCGCTTCATCGCCGCGGCCAAGGACAAGGCGAGCGGCGTCCGGCTGATGGGCTTCGGCCACCGCGTTTACAAGAACTACGACCCGCGGGCCAAGATCATCAAGGCGCAGTGCGACCGGGTCCTGCAGGTGCTCGGCCGGAAGGACCCGCTGCTCGACATCGCGATGCGGCTCGAGGACGCGGCGCTGAACGACCCCTACTTCAGGCAGCGCAACCTCTACCCGAACGTCGACTTCTACTCCGGCATCATCCTCAAGGCCATCGGCATCCCCGCCGAGATGTTCACCGTCATCTTCGCCATCGGCCGCATGCCGGGCTGGATCTCCCACTGGAAGGAGGTGGCCGAGGCCCCCCGGCAGAAGATTCACCGCCCCCGCCAGATCTACGTCGGCTCCACCCTGCGTCCCTACGTCCCGATCGAGCGCCGGGGCTGAGTCGTCGCCGTCGCCCCCGGTTTTTCGCCTTTCCCCTGCGGCGGCTCCGGGTAGCGTCGTGCCATGGACATCGGCATCCTCAACGGACCCAACCTCGACCGGCTCGGCAAGCGCGAGCCGGAGGTCTACGGCTCGCGCACCCTGGCCGACCTTGAGCGCGAGGTGGGCGAGCACGCCCGCTCGCTCGGGCTCAGGCCGAGGTTCTTCCAGTCCAACCACGAGGGGGAGCTGATCGACACGCTGGCCAAGTGGGCCGACGAGGGTGTCAAGCTGCTGGTCGTCAATCCCGGCGGCCACACCCACGTGAGCGTGGCCCTGCGCGACGCCATCGCCGGGAGCGGCATGCGGGCCGTCGAGGTGCATCTCTCCAACATCTACCGGCGCGAGCCTTTCCGGCATGTCTCGGTGACGGGCGGCGCCTGCGAGGGGGTCATCACCGGCCTGGGCTTCGACGGCTACCGGCTCGCCGCGACCCATCTCGCCGCCCCGGCCTCCCGCTGAAGGGGAGGAGGGCCGACCCTCTCGGATCGGCCCTCCGTTTGGAGCCAGGCACGATAAGCCGGATTCTGTGGCGGGTGGCACTCGCCGGTCCCGCCCGCATCCATTCCTCTGTCCTCTCGGACCCGCCTTGCGGCGGTGCGACAACCCGGGACCTCGGCGGGCGGCCTCAGGCGGTCCCTGTTCGTCTTGCACCGGATTGGGTTTGCCGTGCCCCCTTGGTCGCCCTCGGGGCGGTGGGCTCTTACCCCACCGTTTCACCCTTGCCTTCCCCCTTGCGGGTTCCGGCGGTCTGTTCTCTGTGGCACTTTCCGTCGCGGCTTTCGCCGCGCCCCGGCTTGCGACGGGAATCCTGCCCTGTGGTGTCCGGACTTTCCTCGCGGCTTGCGACGCGCGGATGCGTGTGTTCTGACTGTCCACCCATCCTACGGCCAAGTCGGACCCAAGGAAGCCAAAAACTCAGCCCCCCAGCTGCCGCAGGACCCGGCTGGCCGAATCGCGGAGCGAGGCCCAGCGCTCCCACCCCAGGTCAGGGGCGCCCGCGACCAGCCGCAGGGTGCTCTTCCACTCCAGCAACGCGCGCTCGAGATCCCCTTGTCCGGCCGGGCCCCGCACCTCGAGTGGGCTCTTGCCGTGGAGCGCATGCCCCTTGAGCATCTCGGCCGTGCCCTCGCCGAACGACTCCGGGAGACCCTCGCGCAGGTAGCCCTCGACGCTGATCGACCGGTAGGCCAGCCGGCAGTCGGCCGCCAGGCGGCTGGAGCTGCGGGCCAGGGCCGCCAGCCGGTCGCCGGCGCGCAGCTCGGCGAGATCCCAGGCAAGGGCCTCGGTGTCGTAGCCCGGGTCCTCGAGCGCCGCGGCCACCGCGAGCCCCTCGCCATGCTGGAAGCGGGCGGCCACCCGGCCCCGGAGGGTGACCGAGCCGTCCTCGCGGATGAGGCCGAGCCTGAGCCAGAGGCGCCCGGGCTTGGTCGCCGCCCGCGCGCCATGCCCGAGCACGTCGGCGAGGCGGATGTCCTCCCTCTCGATTTCCCTGACGCGCGGGTTGATCAGCGGATGGCCGTCGGCGTCGGGTGTCACCCGGACGTTGGCCTCGCCGTAGTCGAGCCGGACATGGAGCATGTCGCCCTTGAACTCGGGCGGGGCGGCCGGTTTTCCCCCTTGGGTCAGGCCGGGCAGGAGCGGGAGGAGCGTCCGCTCGACGAAAGCCAGGGTCCAGTCGCCCCCTCGCAGGGCCGCCTGGTCCTGCCGCCGGATGAGCCTCGCCAGCCACGGTGCGGGACGAAGCCGCTCGCCGCCCGGCTGGACCTGGGCGAGCGGCACGAGACGTCCATGCCTCGGCGGGCCGGCGCCGCGCTGGATCCGGCAGGGCGTGCCGAAGGGCAGGGCGCGCAGGGAGTCGGGCTTCTCCAGGGCGGGATGCCAGGCGTCGCGCACGCGGATGAGGGCTCGCTCCATCTTCTCCAGGCGGGTCGGGCGCAGCCGCTGCCAGGTGCCATCCATGCCCTGCATCTCGCGGACGCGACGGCGAACGGCGGTCGGGGAAATCGGGGCGGCTTCCGGCTCGGGTTCCCCGAGGCGGTCGAGGGCGAGGTCGAGCGGCTCGCGGCTGAGAAGGCGCGCGGCCAGGTCGCGAGCCGCGGGCAGCGGCTCACGGGCGAGGTCCATCCTGCGGATGAAGGCGCCCCAGTCGAGACCCGGGGCGCGATGAAGCTGGAGCGGGCGGGCCTCCGACAGGCGGGGGCTGTCGGCCGTGCGCAGGGCGTGGCCCCGGTCGTCGAGGCCCCGGCGGCCGGCCCGGCCGAACATCTGGAGGAGCTCGTCCGGTCGAACCTCGCGCAGGCGGTGTCCCGAGGTGTAAAGGCGGTCGGTGACCAGCACGGAGCGGAGGGAAAAGTTGATGCCCGCGGCCAGCCCGGTGGTCGCGACGACCACGCGGAGCTTGCCGGACTTGGCCAAGGGCTCGACCAGGCCCGCCCGCTGCCGGTAGGTCAGCCCGCTGTGGTGCAGCCCGACGCCGCGCCGGAGCAGGCGGGCCAGGTCGTCGCCGGCCAGGGACCGTTCCTCGGGGGTCAGGTGAGGCCCCCCGTCCGGGGGTAGGGCGGCCGCCAGGTCCTCGGCGAGCTGCGCCGCGGAACGGCGGCGGGGCGCGAAGACGAGTATCGGGCCGAGGTCGGCGCGAAGTCCCCGGAGGAGCGCGCGGACCAGCGGGTTGCGCGAGTCGCCCCCCGATTGGTCCAGGGTGTCGAGGCTCACCTCCTCCAGCGGGACGGGGCGCCGATGCTCGACGACCTCGACGGCGTCCCGCCCGAGACGCCGCAGCCATTCCACGACGAGACCGGGGTTGGAGACGCTGCCGCTCAGCAGGAGGAGCTGGGTTCCCGGGGGCGCCAGGGCGACGGCGGTCTCGTAGCCGGGCCCGCGCTCGGCGTCCATCAGCATCTGGTACTCGTCCACGACCAACAGCCGCGGGCCGCGGCCGGCCAGGAGGGATTCCCGCTGCGTCTCGAGGGTGGCCACGACCACGCGGGCGCCGAGGTTCTCGGCCCGGTCGCCGGTCGCGATGCCCACGTCCCATCCCCGGCCGGTCCATTCCGCCAGCTTGTCGTTGGCCAGCGCCCGGGTGGGCACGGCGTAGATGGCCTGCCCCCCGAGGCCCGACTCGACCAGGCGCTCGAAGACCAGGGTCTTGCCGGCCCCCGTTGGCGCCTGCAGGACCACGTCCTTGCCCGAGCGCAGGAGCCGCAGGGCCTCCAGCTGCCAAAGGTCCGGGACGGCGAGGTTGTCCGGCATCGTCCCGAGGGAATCGGGCGTCGGCCCCAAGGCAAGCGCCGGGGTTTCAGGTTGCCCCGCCTTCGTCCGGCGTGCTACGACAACGTCGCATGCCTATCAGCCAGGAGTTGAGGAAGGGCCTTCGCAAGGTCGACCGCGACCTTGGCTTCATGATGGCGTGCTTCCGCGAGGTGCTCGAGGAGCTCGGCCACAAGGATCTCGCGGGCAGCCTTCCGTGGATGGGCAAGCGCCGGCTGCGCGGCATCCAGATCTTCTCCTACCGCGGGGTCCAGGCCTACTCGATCGCCTTCCAGATCCTCAACATGGTGGAGGAGAACGCCGCCGCCCAGTCGAAGCGGCTCCGCGAGGACGCCCGCGGCCTCGCCTCCGACCCCGGCAGCTTCGGGCGGGCGTTCGTCGCGCTCCGCGAGGCCGGCCTGACCGACCGCCAGGTGGCCAAGCGGCTGGCCGACATCCACGTCGAGCCCGTCCTGACCGCGCACCCGACCGAGGCCAAGCGCGCGACCGTGCTCGAGATCCACCGCCTGCTCTACAAGCTCTTCGTCAAGCGCGAGAACAGCATGTGGACGCGGGCCGAGCAGCAGGCCATCCGCGATGAGATCAAGGCCGCCCTCGAGCGCCTCTGGCGCACGGGCGAGATCTACCAGCAGAAGCCGGACGTGGCCTCCGAGCTCCGCAACGTCGTCTACTTCCTGACCAACATCTTCCCCGAGGCGGTCGAGCGGATGGACCTCCGCCTGCGCCAGGCCTGGGAGGAGGCCGGCTTCGAGGCCGAGCGCATCTCCCATCCCGACCGCCTGCCGCTGGTCACGCTCGGCACCTGGGTCGGCGGCGACCGCGACGGCCATCCCCTGGTCACCGCCGAGGTGACGGAGGGCGCCCTCGGGCTCTTCCGCCGCCGCGCCCTCGAGCTTTGGGCGGAGCGCCTCGAGGCCCTGGGTCAGCGGCTCTCGCTGGGCGACCACCTCCAGGAGCCGCCCGAGGTCTTCCTGCGCCAGATCGAGAAGCACGCGCTCGCGCTCGGCGAGGCCGGGCAGGCCGCCGTTGACCGCAACCCCAAGGAGAGCTGGCGCCAGTATGTCAACCTGGTGCGACTGCGCGTGCCCGCGCCCGACCGCCCGGTCGAGCCCCACCAGCACGCCACGGCCGACGGGCTGATGGCCGACCTCCTCTTCCTGCGCGAGACCCTCGCCGAGGTCGGCGCCCACCGGATCGTCCGCTACGACCTCGACCCGCTCATCCGCGGCGTGCGCGTCTTCGGCTTCCACCTGGCGACGCTCGATATCCGCCAGAACAGCGCCTTCCACGACCGCGCCGTTGCCCAGCTGATGGAGGCCGCCGGCCTGCCCGGCGAGGAGTATCTCCGCTGGGACGAGCCCCGCCGGCTCGGCTTCCTCGAGGCGGAGCTGCGCTCCCCCCGCCCCTTCATCCGCGAGCGCGCGAGCGTGGGCGCCGAGGCCGACGCCTGCCTGGCCTGCCACCGCGTGCTCGCCCGGCGCATCTCGCGCCACGGCCACGCCGGCATCGGCTCGCTCATCGTCTCGATGACGCGCTCGGTCTCCGACCTCCTCGCCGTCTACCTGCTCGCCCGCGAGGCGGGCCTCACCGCGGGCGGGGTCGAGAGCCCGGGCTGCCTCCTGCCCGTGGTGCCGCTCTTCGAGACCATCGAGGACCTCGAGCGGAGCACGGCGATCATGGACGCCTTCCTCGCGCACCCCATGACGCGCCGCTCGCTGGAGGCGAGGCGCGACGCCCGGGGCGAGCGCGAGCTCACCCAGCAGGTGATGGTCGGGTACTCGGATTCCAACAAGGACGGCGGCATCCTGGCCTCGCTCTGGAGCCTCTACCGCGCCCAGCAGCGCCTCGCCGAGGTCGGGGAGCGCCACGGGGTGCGCATCGTCTTCTTCCACGGCCGCGGCGGCACCATCTCGCGCGGCGCCGGCCCGACCCACCGCTTCATCGACGCCCTTCCCCACGGCACCATCGGCGGCTCGCTGCGGATGACCGAGCAGGGCGAGACGATCAGCCAGAAGTACGCCAACCAGATCACCGCGGTGAACAACCTGGAGCTGCTCACCGCCGGGGTGACCCAGAACACCCTCCTGCACGAGGTGGCGAAGGACGACCCCGTGGCCCTCAGCCGGGTGATGGACGAGCTGGCCGCCCATTCGCGCGGTGCCTACCAGGAGCTCCTGCGCACCCCGGGTTTCATCGATTTCTTCCGCCAGGCCACCCCGATCGACGTCATCGAGGCCAGCCGCATCGGCTCGCGTCCCTCGCGCCGGACCGGGGTCGCCTCGCTCGAGGACCTGCGCGCCATCCCGTGGGTCTTCGCCTGGAGCCAGTCCCGCTTCTATCTCTCCGGCTGGTACGGCGTCGGTTCCGGCCTCGCCCGGCTCAAGGAGGAGAACCCCCGCGGCTGGGAGCAGGTCAAGGATCGCTACGACACGTGGGCACCCCTGCGCTACATGCTCAAGAACGCCTCCACCAGCGCCATCGCGGCCAACCGCCGGATGATGAAGCTCTACGGCGGCATGGTCACCGACCGCGGCCTGCGCGAGCGCTTCCTCGGCCTGATCCTGCGCGAGCACGCGCTCACCCGCCGGATGCTCGACGAGCTCTCGGACAGGCAGCTGACCCAGGGACGGCCGCGGCTGCGCAAGGTCATCTCCCTCCGCGAGGAGGCCATCGACCTCCTCCACGAGCAGCAGGTCGCGCTCATCCGCGACTGGCGCCGCCAGGTCGCGGAGGGCGAGAAGAAGGACGCCGACGCCCTTGTCCCTCAGCTTCTCCTCTCGGTCAACGCCATCGCGGCCGGCCTGCAGACCACGGGCTGAGCGCCCGCCCCGCCCGACCCGGGGTCAGCGCGTCCAGAGGTCGGTCAGGAAGCGCGTGGCGACGTTGGCGACGACCACGATGTTCCAGAAGATCACCTGCAGGCCGAGCGACGGGCCGAAGCCGAGCGAGAGCACCTGGGAGGCGGCGCTCGCGATGAGCAGGAGGGCGGTGCAGGTGGCGAAGGCGAGGACGAGGGTCTGGAAGTTGGCGGGCACGAAGGCGGAGAGAGAGGTGTCGGCCATGCAGAAGGCGGCGAAGGCCAGCCCGACGGAGGCCAGGCCGACGGCGCCGACGGCGAGCAGGCTGCCGTCCTTGCCGAAGAAGTGCCTCGCGGCCAGTCGCCCGAGGTAGGGCACCAGCACGGCCACCATCGCGAGGGCCACCCAGAAGTTGACCGAGCCGGTGTCCACCGCGTGCCCGAGGAGGGCGGCGCCGTGCTCGCGGAGGGAACCTTCGAAGGTCATGGCCACGGCTGCGGAGGTTGCAGGAGGCGGCCCCGCCTGTCGAGCGTCAAGGCTGCAGCCGGATGTCCGCCACGGTCTCCGTCCCGCCCCTGAGCTCCGCCGGCTGCTCGGCCTCGCCGCAGCGCAGCGTCACCGGTCCCTGGGAGAGCCGCACGCGCACCCAGGGCACATCGGCCATGTCCTGGTCCGGATGGGCGGTGACGACCTGGGCGAGCGGTTGGCCGGATTGGAGGATCTCCACCCGGCGGGATTCGCGCCGCTCGCCCCGGAAGACCCGCACGCCCAGCAGGGTCTCGTCACGGCCGAGGGCGGCCTTGGGGCCGCCGGACCATGCGTGGTAGTCGGCCGTGCGATCGACGCCCGACACCTCGCGCTGGCGGAGGTCCCAGACGAGCGGGAAAGGGTGCCCGGCGGGGGCCCAGGACGCGGCGTAGATCCGCGTCTCGGGCCGGGCGGGATCGGCGTAGGCGGCGCGTTCCCGGAACCAGGCGTGGTCGAGCCCCTGCCGGTCGGGGCGGTACTCGGTGACTCGCCAGCGACCGTCCCACACCTCGACCCAGTTGTGGTTGCCCTGGATGGTGACCCAGGTGGCGCATCCCGCGACCCGCGCCGGGATGCCCACCGCACGGAAGGCGTCCACGAGGAGGATGGAGAGCCCGGTGCACGAGGCCATGCCTTGGCGGATGGAGTCGGCCGGGCTCTGGTTGGGCGCGCGACGGCGGGTGTCGTAGTCGACCTTGACCAGGTCGCGCAGCGCGGCGTTGACGGCGAGGATGGCCTCGCGGCGCGTCTTGCGGCCGGCGACGACGGGGCGGAGCATGTCGAGAAACCGCGCCCGCCACGGGTCGCGCGCCTCGTCCAGCGCGGCGTAGGGCAGGACGTCGTTGAGGAAAAGGGCCTCGGGCGTGTCCGCGGCCCAAGGGAACTCGCGGCGGGCCTGCAGGGCGAGGCGGACGTTCTCCCGGACGAAGGCGGGGTCGAGCGCCCGGAGGTCGCGCGCGGGCATCGTGGCGAGCAGGAAGGCCGCGGCGCGCTGCTCCTCCTCTGATCCGTCGGTGACGATGGCCGACCATCGGTTCGCCTTCTCGGAGCGCCCGTGGACCGACTCGATGCGCATCGCCGCGGCGAAGACGGCCTGGTCGTGCGAGGGAAGGCGGGGGCGTTCCGGGCTGCCGGAGGGGTCGAAGGCGGGGGGAGGGGTGCCGGGGGGCATGGGAGGGCATTCGGAGAGCCGGGGCTTGTCCTCGGCGCCCAGCGCGCCGGCGAGCAAAAGGGTCAGGGCGAGGACGCGCATCGGTCAGCGCGTCCACTCCTCGCGGGCGGAGGCCCGGAGGTCGAAGTTGAGGGGGCGCTTCCCCGTGGGTTCGAGGCGGTAGTGCCCGCCCGAGGCCTTGACGAGGGCGAGGCCCGCGGCCACGTCCCAGAGGTTGGTCGCGCACTCCTGGTAGGTGTCGGCCGCGCCCTCGGCGACGTAGGCCAGGGCGAGCGCCGCGCTGCCGATCATGCGGATCTTCTTGTACCTGGCAGCTTCCCGCAGAAAGGCGTCCATGGCGGGCCCTTCCTTGTCGGCGGCGGCGGGGAAGCCCGTCATCAGGCAGGCGTCCGCGGCCCGCTCCGCCCAGGCGGGGGTGATGCGCCGTCCGTTGACGAAGGTGCCCTCGCCGGGAACGCCGAGGTAGGTCTTGCCGGCGGTGAAGTCGCGGATGACGCCGAGGACCGGCTCCCGCCCGCGCATGAGCCCGATGGAGACGCAGGTGCAGGGCTGGTTGCGAAGGTAATTGTAGGTGCCGTCGAGCGGGTCGACGACCCAGTAAAGCTCGCGTCCCGACTCGAAGAGGGCGGGGTCGCCGCCGAGCTCCTCGCCGATGACGGGCAGTCCGGAGGCGGCGAGGTGCTCGCGGACGAGCGTCTCGGAGTCCACGTCGGCCTGCATCTTGACGTCGTCAACCGTTGTCGCGTTGACCGTGCGCGAGGCGCCCTCGCCGAGCAGCCGTCCGGCCGCCTCGGCCGTGGCCAGGGCGATCGCGCGGAGGGCGGCAGGGTCCTTCATCCGGCCAACCTAGGGCCGCCCGCCTCAGGCGGGAAGCGGAAATCCGCCCGTGATCAGGCGCAGGGCCACGAGAATGACCCCCGCGGCCACCAGTTTTCGGACAAAGGGCAGGGTGGTCCTGCGAATCCAGCGCGCGCCGAGCCAGGTGCCACCCAGGGCGGCCAGGCCCGAGGCCGCCAGCAGGCCTGCGTGCGCGCCCGCCGACGCCCAGGCGGGCGCGCCGTAGGCGGCGAGCCGGGCCAGGTCGACCGCGCAGGCGATGACGGCTCCGGTGGCCGCGAACCCGACCGGGCTCAGGCCGGGAAGCCCGGCGAGGAAGGCGCTGCGCAGCGCACCCTGGTGTCCCGACAGCCCGCCGAGGAAACCGGATGCCGCCCCGCCGAGCGGAAGCCAGCGCGTCGGGGGGCGCCAATCCTGGAAGCGGGGATGGAGCTCGGCCGCGGCGACGAGCAGCATCGCGACGCCGATGGCGAGCGCGGTCGGGAAGGTCATGAAGCGCCAGGAGCCGAGGTGCCAGGAGATCGGCTCGACCGAGCGCGCCCAGCTTTGCAGCAACCATCCCCCCGCCAGCCCGCCGAGCAGGGCGGGGATCCCGAACGCGACGAGGGTGGGGCGGTCCGCCTCGCGGCCGACCAGCGCGACCTTGAGCAGGTTGGCGAGCAGGTGCACCACGGCGGTGAGGGCGACGGCGGCCTCGGGCGCGACGAACAGGGCCAGCGCCGGCATCAGCACGGTGCCCAGGCCGAACCCCGAGACGAAGGTCAGCAGCGAGGCGGCCAGGGCGACCAAGGTGACGAGGGCTAGCTCCACGGGCGGAAAATGGCCGGGGACGGCGCCGTTGGAAAGCGGCAAAACCGCCTCGGCGCTTGCCTTTCCCCGTATCCTTGGCACGATGACACTGTTCTTTCCCAGTCGGACCTCGATCCGACGGGTTCTCAACCAACCAGTCTTTCGGGGGTGTTCCGGATTCGATTCCAGCCAAGAGGACGAGCCGGCATGCGGAGGATTGTCGATGCGCCTCCTAAATCCCATCGGCGGCACATAACTGCCAACAACACCATCACGTTCGAGCGCGACAACGCGCTCGCGCTCGCGGCCTAATCCCCGCGTCAGGACCCAGAGTCTGACCTGCGACCCTGGATCATCCTGGTTCAAGCAGGCGAACCCCCGCTCGGGCTGAACTCTCAGGGGTAATCGAGAGGACAGATAGGTCGGACGGGCGCCCACGCCCAAATCCGGTCGAGATCAACCGTGGTGCTAAGCATGTAGAAGGCCCGTAGCAAGGGCCGGAAGACGCGGGTTCGACTCCCGCCACCTCCACCTTTGACGACCCGGCCGCGCCCTGCGCGGCCGGGTCGCCTGCGTGCGCTCACCTGGCGCCGTGGTCTTGCCCGAGGTGGCGGCGAAGGGCGTCGCCGCCGAAGTCGCCGCGGAGGTCGCGCCAGACGGCGTGGATGTGGTTGGCGCCGTTCTGGGTATTGTCCACCTCGATGAGCAGCTCGGGAGCCTGGATGCGATAGTAGCGTCCCTCGCCCGGCTTGGTGCCGCCGATGTGGGCGAAGTGGAGCTTCTCCTCGGGGAGCGCGCGGAGGCCGTCGAGGACGGGCCTGGCGAGGTCGCCGCGGAAGCGCTCGGCGTGGAGGGCGACGAGCTTCCAGAAGATCGCCTTCTGGTCGGGCCTGAGCTGGGCGAGCGAGATCCCGGCGGGCTCGAGCCGACCGGCCTTCCGCGACTGGCCGCTCAAGATGTCGGCCGGCGCCTTGCCGGGGAGGTGGCCCAGCCCGGCCTGCTCGGCGTCGAGCGACTGCGCGAGCTCGCGCCCCAGCCGGTCCTCGTCGCCCATCAGCTCGGCGCCGGCCAGGTCGGGCTCGTGGGGGTTGGCGGGCACCTTCGCGGGGCTTGCGCCCATGAAGCTGGGCGTCAGCCCGACGACATGGCCGTCGACGAGGGTCACGATGACCTCGAGGTGGTGTCCCTCGAGCCGCCAGCACCAGGTGCCCTTGGGCGAGGGGGTGCCGAAGACGGCGTAGGCGTACTTGCCGGGGTCGCGGCGTCCGGTGGTGTCCCTCTCCATCGCCTGGAGCAGGCCCTCGAGCCGGCGGATGCCCTCGACCTTGCGCAGGCCCTCGTCGGAGAGCCCGGCGCGCAGCAGGGCCGCCGCCTTCTCGCGCTGGGTTGGATCCATGTCGCGCAGGTAGAGTCCCTTGCGCTCAGCCGGCACGTATTTCCAATCGAGCCGCGCCGGGTCGTCGAGGGTGAGGGCGGCCTTGGCGCGCTGCTCGGGCCTCAGGCTGTCGAGGAAGGCCTGGGCGGCCTGCGCCTGCTCCTGGGCGGCGGCGGGATGGGCGGCGAGGGTCGCGCCGAGGGCGAGAAGGGCGAGCGTGAGCGAGCGGGGGGCCATGGGTTCTCGGACACCGGGGCGGGGCGTGGGTTTCGCAAACGGTGTTGATGCGGCCGCGGGACCTCGGTAGGCAGGTGGGATGACCGGTCTCAATCCCGACATGGCGCTGGGGCTCGCCCAGACGGCGCTGGTCACCTCCGTCGGCTGGTTTCTCGCCGCCGCCGGGTGGGTCGGACCCGAGTCCCGCCAGCCCCTCATGCGGCTGGTGATATGGCTCTTCTTCCCGGCGCTGATCTTCGACCGGGTCCATGCCAATCCCCTCATCTCGGGCGGCGGCACGGCCCTCCTTTACCTTGGCGCCGGCTACCTGATGATCGCCGGCGGCATCGCGATCGGCGCGGTGGTCGGCCGGCTCCTCGGCATCGGCGCGGGGGTGCCGGGGCGGACCTTCGCCTACGCGAGCGGCATCAACAACTTCGGCTATCTCGGCATCCCGCTGACCGCCGCGCTGTTCGACCGCGACGTGGTCGGCGTGCTGCTCGTCCACAACGTGGGCGTCGAGGCCTGCGTCTGGACAATCGGCGTGGCCTACCTCTCGGGCCATTCGGGCTGGAGGGTCCTGCGCAACCTCATCCACCCGATGACCATCTCGCTGGCCGTCGCCCTCGCCGTGAACTTCCTCGGACTCGGCTCGACCACGCTCGGCACGCTGGCGGGCAAGGTCTGCCATGATGTCGGCGCCTGCGCCATCCCGGTGGGGCTCGTGCTGACGGGCATCTACCTGCACGAGACCCTCCGCGGCTTCAACCCGCTCGCCCAGCGGAGGGCGACGGTCGGATTCCTCCTCGTGCGCTGCCTGCTCGTGCCGGCGGCCATCCTGGGCGCGGCCTCGGCGCTGGTGACCGACCCCAACCTCCGCAAGGTGATGCTGGTGCAGGCGGCGATGCCGGCCGGCATGTTCACCTTCCTCATCGTCAGCCACTGCAAGGGCGACGTGGCCCTGGCCCTGCGCGGCACGGTGGTGACCTCCGCCGTCTGCCCCCTGACCATCCCGGTCTGGATCGAGATCGGGCGACGCTGGCTGGGCATCGGCGCCTGAGCCATGCGGGTCGACGTCCTCATCGTCGGCCAGGGCCTGGCGGGATCCCTCCTCGCCCGACGGCTCGCCGGACGCGCCAGCCTGGCGGTGGTCGATCCGGGCGAGGGCAATGCCACCCGCGTCGCCGCCGGCCTGGTGACGCCGCTGACCGGCCGGCGGTTCACCCTGACGCCGGAGTACCCGTCGCTGCTCGCGCGGGCGGGCGAGACGCTGGGCGCCCTCGGCGTCTTCCGGCCCTGCGATGTCTACCGGATGTTCGCCGACGCCGGTCAGCGCGCCGCCGGGATGCGCCGCGCGGATTGCCGGAGCTGCGCGCCCTTCGTCCGCCGCCTCACCTCGGGGCCCGGGGAATTGGACGCCGAGCTCGACGATCCCCATGGCGGGGCATTGATGCGGGGCGCCTGGGCGGACCTGCCGCGCCTCCTCGATGAGACCGCGGCCTGGCTGGGCGAGCGTCTCATCCGCGACCGCGTGGCGGCGGGGGAAATTTCGGAGGATGGCGACGGTGTCTCCTGGAAGGGGCTTCGCGCCAAGTCCGTTGTCTGGTGCGACGGGTGGCGCGCCTCGCTCCCGGGAGGGCTTTTCGACGGCCTTGCCTGGCAGCCCGCCAAGGGCGAGGCCCTCGACCTGGTGTCGGACGCTCCCCTTCAGGACCGCATCCTCAACCGGGAGGGCTGGGCGCTCTGCCTGGGCGGGGGACGTTGGCGAACCGGCACCAACTGGGCCTGGGACGACCTGGGCGAGTCGCCGACGGCGGCGCAAGGGGACAAGCTGCTGCGGCGCTTCGCCGGCTACTTCCGCCGGCCGGTCTCAGCGGAGGTGACCCGCCACCTGGCTGGGACGCGCCCTTGCACCCGCGACAGCCGCCCTTTCATCGGCCGCCACCCCGCGCGAACCCGCCACTGGCTCCTCAACGGCCTCGGTCCGCGCGGCACGGTCTGGGCTCCCAGCGCCGTCGACTGGCTTGCCGCGGCCCTACTTGAGGGCGCCCCGATACCCGCCGCGTACAGCCTTGCCCGGGAGCCGGCAACGAGGACCTAGGCAGGGAGGTGCCAGTAGAGGTGGCCCAGGGTGGCGGCGACCAGCCCGGCTGCGGCGAGGCGACCCCACAGGCGCTCGGCGTCGGTGCGATGGGGTGCGCCCCAGCGCCCCCAGACCCAGCAGGCGGCGGCGAGGACGGCCATCCCGATGCCGGCATCGCGCACCCAACCGGCGTCGTCGACCTGGGCGCTGAGCACCCATAGCAGGTAGAGCGCGTAGGCGAAGAGGGGGAAGGCCATGGCCTGCTTCAGGGTCTCCATCCACTCCCCGGGCCTGGGCATGCGACGGGCGAGTGAGGGGAAGGAGACGAGGAGCACATAGGGCAGGGCCATCCCGACTCCGATCACGGCGAAGAAGGCGAGGGTCTCGGCGGAGCCGCGACGGTCGTCGAGCGCGTAGCCGAGCGCGGCGCCCAGGCCGGGCGCGGTGCAAGGGGTCGCCACGGCCGTGGCAAGGACGCCGGAGAGGAAGGCGCCGGAGCTGCCGCCTCCGGCCGCGGTGCTGGCCAGGCCGGTGCCGATCTCGTAGGCGCCGGCGAGGGACATGCCGAGAAGGACCATCAGCGCGGCGGTGCCCAGGACGAAGCCCGGGGATTGCATCTGGAAGCCCCAGCCGACCGCGGTTCCTCCCGACTTGAGCGCGAGGATGAGGAGGCCGAGCGCGAGGAAGCTGAGGACGACACCGAGGGCGTAGACGAGCGACTGGCGGAGGGCCGCGGCGCGGTCGCCGCCGGCCTGGCTGGCGAAGCCGAGCACCTTGAGTCCGATGACCGGGAAGACGCAGGGCATGAGGTTGAGGATGGCGCCGCCGACGAAGGCGAGGAAGAGCATCCAGCTGGCGGAGGACTCGGCGAGCTCGAGGCGCTTGCCGGCGAGGGAGGCGGCGAGACCGTCGCGCACGAGACCGGGGGTGAGGATCTCGGGCAGCACGACGGGGTCGGCTCCCTGGCGGAGGAAGACGTTGAGGGGGATGCCTTGGCGGCCGTAGCGGGCCAGCTCGGCGCGGATGACCTCGTCGCGCTTGTCCCAGTCGGCCTTGAGCAGGACGACGTTCGCCGCGGCGAGGTCGGCGGCCAGCGGCAGATTGCCGTAGACGCGCTTGTTGACCTGGCAGGTCGCGCACCAGCGCGCGGTGAAGTCGATGTAGACGGTCCTGCCCTCGGCAAGCGCCTTGGCTTGGGCGTCGGGGGACCATGGCTGCCAGCCATTCGCGGCGGCGGGCTCGGGCGACTTGGCAGGCTGGGCGGGTGCGGCGGGTGTCTCGCCGGCGGGGGAGGGCTTTCCGTCGAGCTCGATGACGACGTTCACCCAGCGGGACTTGCCGCTGCGGTTGTCCTTGACCAGGGCCACGTAACCGAGGGGGCCGTCGGCCAGGCCTTCGGTGGCGTCCTTTAGGCTGAGGGAGGCGAGCGCGAGGGCGGTGGACTTGCCTCCCTCGGCGGGCGCCGCGGTCATCGCGACGGGGCCGAGCTTGGTCGAGGGCGCGACGAAGTTGCGGATGGGGAAGAACTCGTCGGGCTGAAGGACGGTGCGAAGGGTCCTGCCGGAGAGGGTTTCGGTCAGCCGCAGCGAGGAGCCGTCGGCGGACACCTTGCCTTTCACGGTGTGGGTCTCGGAGGGAAGGCGGTCGAGGGAGGCCTTGATGCCGGGTGTGATGCGGGGTTCCGAGGAGGGCCCGACGGGAATCTCGAGGCTGACCTCCTTCTCCTGGGGGTAGCAGCCCTTGTCGTCGCACTCGAGCCACTCGACCTTGGCCTTGAGCCGGAGCGTCCCCTTGGCATCGGCCGGCACCTTGGCGTCGACGAAGAGGTGGGTCTCGCCCTCGTAGCAGAAGTTGAGCACGCCCGCGAGGTCGATGCGGATGGGGCCGGGCCAGCGGATCCCGGGCGAGAAGGCGAGGCCGGCGGCCTCCGTCCAGGTCCATCTGGGCGCCTCGCCGGCGTCGCCGGGATTGACCCAGTAGATGTGGAAGTGGGGGTCGCAGCGGAAGCGGAAGGCGAGGCGGAGCGTCTGGCCGGGGACGGCGTGGCTGTCGAGCGAGACGAGGTCGACCTTCGTGCGCACGGGGGGCGGCGTGTCCTGGGCCGGCAGGGACCCGGCGAGGAGGGCTCCGAGGAGGGCGAGGAGGCGCATGGGTCCCATCCTAAGCGCCGCCAGGGGGTGGGAAAGCCTAATGGGAGGTCACCAATTGATCTCCAGCTGGGCGGTCGGAATCATCGCGGGGTCGACCCGGTCGCCCAGCGAGTTGCCGATGGCGCCCGGACGGCGCCGGACGCGCCCCTCGTGGACGACCATCCCGTTGGCTTTGACGACAACGTGCTTGTCGAGGTCGAGCAGTTGGTCGGAGAGCCAGAGGATCAGGCTGCGGACGTCCTCGGACTGAATCTCGATGACCTGTCCCTCGACGCGGGCGCGGATAAGTTGCCCGGCCTTGGCGATGGCAGGGTCGGGCAAGCCGAGCCAGTAGAAGCGGCCGTGGGTGACATCGTCCTGGCGCCAGACCACGGACTTGGGCCAGGGGTTGCGGGTGAAGCCGGCCATCCAGGGCAGGGCGTCTCGGTCCTCGAGGTCCATCCAGTGTCCCTTGCCCGGCACGATTTTCCCGGAGTGGACATAGCCTCCGGGGTCCGCGGCGGCGAGCTCGCCGAGCTTGGCCAGCCATTCTGCCGCGATGCGGTTGCGGTTGTAGGCCTTGTCCTCGGCTCCGCACCAGATGGCGAAGGGAAGGTTGCGCAGGCCGAGGGGCGAGGCCTCGTTGGGGTGGCCGGCCATCATGGAGGCGGCGGCGAAGCGGTCGGCCATGCGGGGAGCGAGCTGGTAGACGCCGTCGCCGCCGGCGGAATAGCCGAGAAGGTAGACGCGGTCGGGGTTGACGCCCTGGGTGATGACGGCGCCGGCGATGAGGCGGTCGAGGAGGCCGTCGATGTGGGCCTCGTGCCAGAGGTTCCAGGTGTCGGTCGGCGCGCGGGGGGCGACGAGGATCGCCCCGGGATGCCGGTAGAGGCGGATCTGGTTGCGCCACTGCTGGTCGTTGACCTGGGCGGGCGCCCCGCCGCCGCCGTGCATCGAGATGAAGAGGCTCCAGCCCTCGGCGGGCTTGTCGCCGAAGCGCTGCTCGAGCCAGCGGAGGGTCTTGCCGTCCACGGTCAGGGCTTTCTCCGCCCACTCCTTGGCCAGGGGCTGGCGCTCGGCCTCGGCCACCTCGCGCCAGGCGGCGCTTGCGGCTTGCTCGGCCTCGGCCCGGCTGAGTCCGGGCGAAGGCATCCTGACTAAGGGAAACTGACGGTTAACCCAGGCAAGACCTCCGCCGAGGATGGCGAGGGCGAGGACGGCGAGGAGCAGGCGGCGCATGGCTCAGCCGACCTGGCGGCAGGGCAGCAGGGCGGCGTCCTTCATGCCGTGGATGATCTTCTTGTCGGCCGGGCAGAAGGTGGCGAGGACGCCGGAGAGGGTGACGGTCTCGCCGTCGACAAAGTAGTAGGGACAGAGGCGGAGGCGACCCTCCATCGGCCCGACCGAGCCGTCGGGGCGAAAGACGGGGTGGGTGAGGCGGGCGGGCTTGTGGTAGTCCTGCATCACGTGGAAGGTCTCGTTGTCGGGGTCGAGGGCGTCCTCGATGGCCTCGAGCCAGGCCTCGCGGGAGACGTCGCTTCCGAGGGTGACGCTGCGGGCGCCCCAGGCCGTCTCGTGGAAGCCGCTGGCCTTGA
>Ga0222712_10003110_pt1 | contig 18412 bp, 15 predicted proteins | sample C33_657DmetaG_FD_165043 | JGI IMG/M metagenome (GOLD analysis project Ga0222712, IMG submission 165043) | Estuarine water microbial communities from San Francisco Bay, California, United States - C33_657D | ecosystem: Environmental > Aquatic > Marine > Unclassified | place: USA: California...
AAGGAAAATCGTATTGACCGATATTCTCTTAAGCTTGGTATCTATCGCTGGAATTTTTATCATTTTTGATTTCCATCCGCAGTATAAGGTGGGAATTATTTTCGGAATTATTTCTGCGATGGGGGTGTCACTTTTCCCAATTTTCAATAAAAAATTATTACTGCGCTTTAGTCCTGCCACCTTAACCCTTTATGAAATGGGGGGAGGATTATTAGCCTTAACTTTCATTATTCCATTTTACTTACTATTTTACCCTGCATATTATTATATACCTACTGCTTCAGATTGGGGTTGGTTATTGATACTGGCAGGTATCTGTACCGTATTGTGTTTTGATCTTCAGTTGAATGCCCTAAAGAAAATATCCCCTTTTACTTCCAATATTGCTTATAATATGGAGCCCGTATATGGGATTATATTAGCGTTTATCGTTTTTAAAGAAAACAAATTGCTAGATATACATTTTTACCTGGGTTTAGCACTTATTTTGTTGTCAGTAGTACTTCAAACAGCTAGGGTTTGGTTGGCAAATCGGGGCAATACTCCTACCAATTCGGCTATCAAATCTTAGGAAACGGACTTAGTTGTAAGAAAGTTTAGGTGAGAGCTGGCTAACAATTAGGCTAAAATTGGATCTTTTCTAGTTGAATTGAGTGTTTTGGGCATTGAAATTGAAAAAAAAAGAAAAACCTTCATTCAAATCCAAAATCTTTTGTTACCTTCGCCGTCCAAAAAATTAGTATATGGCTAGAGTATGTCAAGTTACAGGTAAGAGGCCAATTACGGGTAACAAAGTATCGCATTCGAATATTAAAACAAAACGTAGGTTTTTGCCCAATTTGCAAAGCAAACGTTACTTCTTGGCAGAAGAAGATAAGTGGGTAACGCTGAAGGTTTCTTCTGAAGCGATTCGTACTATCAACAAAAACGGACTGTACTCAGTTGTTAAACAACTTAGAGCTTCCGGCGAAAAAATCTAAAACCAAACTTCCGGTTGCGGAAGGAGTAAAATAAAATCAATAACAATGGCAAAGAAAGGCAATAGGGTACAAGTTATTTTGGAGTGTACAGAGCATAAGGCCAGCGGTAAAGCAGGTACAAGCCGCTACATCACCAAAAAGAACAAAAAAAATTCCCCTGAGAGACTGGAGTTGAAAAAATTCAACCCAATTTTAAAGAAGGTAACCTTACACAAAGAAATTAAATAGACCATCAACAAATTCGAAAAGTTGTAGCGTTCTCGTTAGAAAATCATATAGCTTTTTCAAATTTTTAAAATTAAATAGTCATGGCAAAAGCAGCTAAAACAGCGATTAAAACCAAGGACCAGAAGGCAGCAGCGGATGCTAAAAACTGGACAAAAGTGATACGTGCAGTACGTAGTCCAAAATCTGGTGCATATACATTCAAAGAGTCTATTGTTCATAAAGACAAGATCAAAGAATATTTAGGTCAATAATATTTTTCGGCTAAGAAATTTAAAACATTTAAGCTGTCCTGATTTGTATCGGGACAGCTTTGTTAATTTTTACCCCTTTCGTTTTGATTAACTTTATTGAAATTCATTTTAAATTACACTACAAACAAAATCCCCTTTTAGGGTAAACCGGTATGGGACTTTTTGATAAACTCTTCGGTAAAAAACAACAGCAAGAAACGCTTGACCAGGGATTGCAAAAGACCCGGGAAGGCTTTTTTGGTAAAATAACCAAGGCCATAGCTGGTAAAAGCACTATTGATGCTGAGGTGTTGGATAGTGTAGAGGATGCCTTAGTGAGTGCAGATGTAGGCATTGAGACTACCGTTGAAATTATCAATCGAATTGAAAAAAGGGTTGCCCGTGATAAATATATTGGCACCAGCGAATTTAATACCATTCTAAAAAGTGAGATAGAAAATGTGTTGGTAACAGCCCCTCAGGATCTTAGTTATGAAAATTACGAATTGCCTACTGGTCATCGACCACATGTAATATTGGTAGTGGGAGTAAATGGAGTGGGAAAAACGACTACTATTGGAAAATTGGCCCATAATTTTTCTTTGGCAGGCAAGTCAGTTTTATTGGGTGCGGCCGACACTTTTCGAGCTGCGGCGGTAGATCAATTAACGATCTGGAGTGAAAGGACAAATGTACCAATTGTAAAAAAAGAAATGGGGAGCGATCCAGCTTCTGTAGCTTACGATACCGTAATTAGTGGCGTGGCTAAAGAAGTAGATGTTATTATAATTGATACTGCTGGTAGATTACATAACAAAGCACATTTAATGGATGAGCTAACCAAGATTAAAAGAGTTATCCAAAAGGTGATTCCTGAGGCCCCCCATGAAGTGATGCTTGTTTTAGATGGAAGTACTGGACAGAATGCATTGGAACAAGCAAAGCATTTTACTGCCGCAACAGATGTGACTGCGATAACCATTACCAAATTAGATGGTACGGCAAAAGGAGGGGTGGTGTTGGCAATTGCTCATCAATTTAAAATACCAGTAAAATTTATTGGTGTAGGCGAAAAGGCGGAAGATCTTTTGGTGTTTGATAAGCATCAGTTTGTAGAAGGTTTGTTTAATTTAGGCGGATAGTTTGGTGAATGGTGAATGGTCAATGATCAATTTGATATTATATTTTAGGCTTTCATTTTTTTATTTTATAATTTATTTTCAATTTCCATCCAATGGTTAAAGTAGGCGAGTACAATTTATTGAAGGTGATAAGGATGGTTGACTTTGGGGTTTACCTCGATGATGGTGGTGAAGGAATTTTATTGCCCAAACGCTTTGTGCCAACGGCTACAGCAATAGGTGACGAGTTGAAAGTATTTGTATACCATGATGGTGAAGATAGAATTATTGCTACTACCCAGCAACCAAAGGGAGTGTTGGGTGATATTGTAAAAATGAGAGCAGTAAATGTTACCCAGCAAGGGGCTTTTTTGGATATGGGTTTGATGAAAGATATTTTTGTTCCAACCTCTAAACAGGTGAATGGAATGCGCACCAATGGTGATTATCTTGTAAAAATTTATTTAGATGAGCAGACGGGCCGTATAGCCGCCACCGAAAAACTAGAGCCTTATTTAAGTAATGAGGAAATTACTGTTAAAGAGTTGGAAGTGGTAGACTTAATAGTTTATCGAAGAACTGATATCGGCTATGTTTGTATCATTAATAATCAACATACTGGTGTAATTCACTTCAATGAAATTTACCGCAATATTCAAGTAGGAGATAAATTTATAGGCTTTATAAAAAAAATATATCCCGAAAGTAAAGACAAGGATGATCGATTTAGAATAGATGTAGCTGCAGGTAAACCAGGGTATAATAGAGTAGAGGATGAGGCTGAAAAAATTTTACGTTTGTTGGAGGAAAATAATGGGTACTTACCTTATCACGATAAAAGCTTACCCGATGATATCTATGATTATTTTGGGATGAGTAAGAAGACCTTTAAGATGACTATCGGTAATCTATATCGACAAAGGAAAATAACCTTTGAGCCTGCAGGAATAAAGCTTTCAGCTATTGTTTAAAAGAACAAATATTCTAAAATAGTATTTTAGCTTATCTGAAGACTATGTTTTTTTGGATAGTACTGGTCTTCGTAATGCCTCAATTAAGGAACTAGCCAGCTACTTGTGAAATCTCTATTTTTATCGTAAATAAAATTTGCCCTGTAATGACATCCTGGATTAAGCCAGAGCCATTCCATCCAAAGAATATTTGTTACCACCACTCCAAAATTCCCCCTTCCTTCTTCACTATTTCCTGTAATTATTATTGCTTCTTGATGTAGTGATTTTTTTGGATCAATTATTTTAGAGGAGGGAGTCAAAATGCTTGAATAATTTTTACGACTATTACTATTTACATTTTTCCAAGCATGATTTGCTAACTCATCATTTTGATGTAAGCTAGCTTTTCCGCTTAGCCTAATTTGGGTGCGTGATTCAGGGTTATAAAAAAGCCAACTGATGGATTGATTATTTTGTAGTTCTTCCCATTTACCTGATCGGATATCTGTATAAAAGCTAATTGTTTTTTCAGCTGCAGAGGCATTCCTGAGCACTACCATTCTCATATTTGCTCCTATTGTAGTAGCATTGGCAACCACGGGTTGATGAAAAGGATGGCTGCTTTTTAGAGCCCCCTCCATTATTTGCAACCAGCAATCGGATTCAATTGCAATGAGGTTATATTCCTTTTCATTCATATTTATAGATTCCATATTATCTTAAACAACCTGTTGAAATTTTTGTTGTGCCTTTCTATTTTATTTTTCTACTTATTTTCATTTAATACAAAAAAAACATAGCTTCATAAAAATTTATACTATGCGTTGGCTGAAGCGTTCTGCTATTATATTATTTGTATTGTTAGTACTTTATAGCGTGGGGCCTAATCCAGCCACCCCTATCTACAGTACTGAACTGCCGTCTGTGCCTTCAATTGACCTGTTGGAAAATTATATTACTAGCATAGAATCTGCGCATCACCTTCGACCTAATAATGAAGCTAGGGTTGTATGGGCTAATGATTCGGTGAAACAAAAAACAGATTATGCCATTGTATACTTACATGGATTTTCTGCCAGTCAAGAAGAGGGTAATCCTGTACATAGAAATATAGCCAAGCAGTTTGGTTGTAATTTATACTTAGCGAGATTAGCAGAACATGGTATGGATACAACAGAGCAATTAGTAAATCTTACACCAGAGAATTATTGGAAATCTGCGCAGCAGGCTTTAGCAATAGGAAAACAATTAGGTAATAAGGTGATTTTAATGGGAACTAGTACGGGTGGAACGCAGGCTTTGCAATTGGCCGCTACCTATCCTAATGAAGTGACAGCGCTGGTATTGTATTCTCCCAATATTGCTATCAATGACCCTAAAGCATGGTTGCTAAATAATCCTTGGGGTTTGCAAATTGCCAGGCTCGTAAAAGGTAGCCCCTATTTGGTAGCTGATGATACCCGTCCTATTTATCGACAATATTGGGATAGGCCTTATCGCATGGAAGCTACGATTGCATTGGAAGAAATGCTGGAAACAACTATGAATAAAGAAACTTTTAGTAAGGTAAAACAGCCGACTTTATTGTTATACTATTATAAAGATGAGCAGCACCAGGATCGAATTGTAAAGGTGAGTGCGATGAAAAAAATGTTTGACCAGTTAGCTACAAAGGATTCAGACAAAAGGGCTATTGCTTTACCGCTTACTGAAAATCATGTAATTGCCTCGCCCATTAAATCAAAGGATGTGGCAGGTGTAGAAAGAGAGACAAAAAGTTTTTTAGAACAAGTCATTCATTTGCAATCGAAATAATGTTTCTATAAATTATTGTTCAATAACTCTCCCCAATAATTAGCCTTATGGGCTTCATATTTCTATAGTTGCAGTTGATGCGGCAGGTTCTTTTTATGCAGACTTTTACTTAATTGACTATTGTTATTACAAAACAGATTTCCCTTTCCAGCTATTAAAATAATTTCTATTTTTTGTAGAGAATGAATATTTTCTTCACTTCAATTAAAAGGATAAATCAGTTTTAGTAAGGACGGGAGTTTACCTACTTTATGAACGTAGTAAATTAAAATTATATTGTAGTTTTTAAAATTTGTTGACAGGATAGCGCTTATACCAGCTTTTAGTTAGGGGTAGGAATATTTTCTACCGTTCAGTAAAAAGCCTTTCCAATAGAATAGACTGTCTACTGCAAACTTATTACCTTTGCAACTATTCAATTATGAAGACAAAGACAATACATAAGGATAAAGTAAATATCATCACGCTAGGATGTAGCAAAAACATGGTGGATAGCGAAGTACTTAGCGGACAGTTGATTGCCAATGAAATCGATGTGGTTCATGAAAGTGCCAAAAAAGACCATAATATAGTAATTATTAATACCTGTGGTTTTATTGAGAAGGCTAAGGAAGAAAGTGTAAATACGATTTTACAACAGGTGGATCTTAAACGCCGAGGTAAAATAGATAAAGTATACGTAACTGGATGCTTGAGTGAGCGGTATAAAAATAATTTGGAAACTGAAATTCCAGAGGTAGATGCTTATTTTGGAACGATGGAGCTTCCAATGATACTCAAACAATTTGAGGCGGATTATAAAGCTGATTTGATAGGAGAACGTTTGTTAAGTACTCCACAGCATTATGCCTATATGAAAATAAGTGAGGGCTGTAATCGTACTTGTTCTTTTTGTGCTATTCCATTAATGCGTGGACAGCATGTAAGTCGACCTATTGAGTCTTTAGTCGATGAAGCCAAACGTTTGGTGGATAGAGGGGTTAAGGAAGTGATGTTAATTGCACAAGAACTTACTTATTATGGTTTAGATATTTATAAAAAAAGGGAATTACCTAAATTGTTGCATGCATTAGCAGATGTGCAGGGACTGGAATGGATTCGTTTACATTATGCGTATCCTTCTAAATTTCCGCTCGAAATTATTGATGCCATTAAGGATCGTGAAAATATTTGTAATTATTTGGATATGCCGCTTCAACATGCGGCTAATAATATGCTTCAGCAAATGAAGCGTCAGATAACTCGAGAGGAGATGGAAGATTTGGTGGGTAATATTCGTGACCGAATACCTAATATTTGTTTGCGCACTACTTTGATTGCTGGTTTTCCGGGTGAAACAAGGGATGATGTGGAAGAATTAAAAACCTTTATTCAGAAAATGCGTTTCGATAGATTGGGTATCTTTACTTACAGCCATGAAGAGGGTACTTCTGCTCATGACTTGGTGGATGATGTGCCGCCGGAAGAAAAAGAAGAAAGAGCACAGGAGATTATGGAAGTGCAACAGGAAATTAGTTTAGAAAAGAATCAGGAAAAAGTGGGCAAGATTTTTAAGGTGATGATTGATAAAAAAGAAGCTGGTCGTTATTTAGGACGTACAGAATTTGACAGTGTAGAAGTGGATAACGAAGTAATTATTCAAAGCAACAAGAAGTTGACAATAGGTGAATTTGTAAACGTAAAAATTAACAAGGCATTTGATTATGATTTAGAAGGAACAGTTGTTTAATGTGCCTATAAATCATACTATTTAATAATTTATTCAATCGAATGGACTGTAAAGCATCTTTTTTAACTTACGCCCAAACGGGATATTTTTCTACCACCGTATTAGATTACGTTCTGCAATCCCCTTCCATAAAGCCTTTTTACAATCATCCAGTTTCGATTGCCGGAATGCAAGCAGCTATCGAGCAAAGAAAAAAATACCCTACAGATCGAAAATTGTTGGTAACAATTTTAAAGAAACAATATAGCTCTTTAGAAGTTAGTAAGTTAGTGGAGGCTAATATTGAGTCATTAGCAAATGAAAATACCTTTACGATTACAACTGCCCATCAACCTAATATTTTTACAGGGCCTCTTTATTTTATTTATAAAATTTTACAAGTTGCTAAACTAGCAGAACAATTAAAAGAGTCTTTTCCTGAAAATAATTTCGTACCGGTTTATTACATGGGTAGTGAAGATGCAGATCTAGATGAGCTAGGACATATTTTTTGTAATGGTGAAAAGAAAGTTTGGGAAACCAATCAAACAGGTGCTGTAGGAAGAATGAAGGTGGATAAGGGATTGATAAAATTGCTATCTAATCTAGAAGGGGAGTTGTCTGTTCAGAATTTTGGAGCCGAGATTATTCAATTAATGAAGCGTTGTTATCAGGAAGGCGAAACCATTGAGCAAGCTACTTTTAAACTGGTTAATCAGCTTTTTGAATCATTTGGTTTGGTGGTATTATTGCCAGATAGCGCCTTAGTGAAAGCAGCTTTTATCCCGGTAATGCAAAAAGAACTGCTCGAATTTTTTTCACAGAAGGAAGTACAAAAAACGGTTACACAATTTCCTGCAGAATATAAAATTCAGGCAAGTGGACGGGAGTTAAATTTATTTTACTTACTCGATGGACAGCGAGAGAGAATTGAGCATATTAATGGAGAGTGGACTGTTTTAAATACCGAATTGAAATTTAATAAGGAGCAAATAATAGAGGAGCTCAATCAACATCCCGATCGATTTAGTCCGAATGTAATTCTGAGGCCAGTTTTACAAGAATTGGTATTACCTAATATTGCTTTTATAGGTGGAGGGGGAGAGATTGCGTATTGGTTACAATTACAAAAAGTTTTTGAAAAAGTAGCGGTACCCTATCCAATGTTAGTAGTGAGGAACTCTTTTTTGTTGATCCCAAAAGAAATCCAGCATTTAGTCAATCAACTTCAACTAACCCCAACTGACCTCTTTACAAAAGAGACAGAACTGATGAATCAATTGGTAAAAAGAGAAAGTAGCTTACCACTAGATCTTAAAGATGAAAAGTTAGAGTTAGCATTTTTTTATAAAAAAATAAAGTCAATTACTGATAGTATTGATAGTACACTTTCTAAACATGTAGCATCCTTAGAAATACAGGCAGCAAAGAAAATTTCTGTATTGGAAAAGAAAATGCTAAAAGCAGAGAAGAAAAAATTTGAAGCGCAACAAAGGCAATTGCATAAAATAAAATCCCAATTATTTCCTAATGACAATTTGCAGGAAAGGACTGACAATCTCCTTAGTTATTATGCTAAATGGGGGAAGCCTTTTTTAGAAATGATTTATAAAAATTCTCCAGGACTGGAGCAGCAGTTTATTATTTTGACCGAAGCTTAATCGGTTGGGTAGTCTTTAATTACAGCAATCCGTTTTATTTATCAAATTCATTGGTGTATCCTAAGCGTTTTACATTTTTCACGCTTTCCATTACGATGTCATCCTGATATTCTTTGTAAGCCTCTAACTTTCCAGCAATGGAGGTGTCATGAAGTGCTAGAATTTGCGCAGCTAATATTCCAGCATTTTTAGCACCATTCAGTGCAACGGTTGCTACGGGAACACCATAAGGCATTTGTAAAATAGAAAGCATGGAATCCCATCCGTCAATGGAATTAGAAGATTTTACAGGAACTCCGATAACAGGTAAAATAGTATTTGCAGCGACCATGCCTGGTAAATGTGCAGCACCACCTGCTCCAGCGATGATTACTTTAATACCCCGTGCTTTTGCTTTAATAGCATAATCTCTTAAGCGTTCGGGAGTTCTATGAGCTGAAACGATTGTTAACTCAGGTTCTACTTCAAATTGTCGAAGCATTTCTGCGGCCCCCTTCATTATTTCTAAGTCACTCTCGCTTCCCATAATTATGCCTACTAAAGGGTTGCTTTCATTTTGTTTTTTGGCGGTAGAAGTTGATTGCTCGCTCATAATTAAGGGCTATTTTAAATTGATTTTATAAAATCAAATGTCAAGATAAGTAATATGCATTAATCTTTTTAATAATTAAATCAAATTCAAGTTTATAAATTGACTCTATAAATAATAAGGGTCGGTTGAAAGTGAAACTGCAATATAAAAATTCTTCTGCTATATTTTATTGCATTAAATTACCATTCAACCTTAAAAGTTCAATTTCGGCTAATTTGGTATTATATCGTGCAGCCAATAAACGCGTGTAAGCATCTTCTAGGCTTTTCTGCGTTTCCCTCAATTCTAGATAAGTGGAAACTCCTAATCGGTAGCGTTCCAAGGAAATGAATACATTCTCTTTAGCAAGCAAAATATTATCTTCTTCTAATAATAATGCCTGCTGTTGCATAGTGTATTCTTTAAAAGCCTTGGTTATATTAGTATTAAGGGTTGCTTGTTGACTCTGGTAGGAAAGTTTTAGAAAAGATATTTCTAGTTGTGATTGCTGAATAAGTCGTTTAGTATTTAGTCCATTTAAAATGGGTATAGTAACACCTAAGCCATAATTGAAACCATTGTTTCGACTATATAAAGGAGTAAAGGGGTTTACTACGGCCTGGTTATCTGTTTTAGAATAATTATAATTAGAATTAAAAGAAACAATCGGATAACGATCTGCTTTTCTTTCTTTCATCACCAATTGGGAAATATCAATATTTTTTTTGGTTAAGAGCAGGGTGGGACTAGTACTCTCCAAGCTACTGATTAAATCCTGCAGTAAAAGTCGATTGTTGATCACGATGCTGTCACTTACTTCGTATCCTACAGCCGAAGGAATATTCATTATTAAATTCAGTTGCTCTTTAAGTTGTGCAATAAGTGTTTGCTGCTTTAGGCGAGCTGATTTTTGAGCATTCAAATCTACTTTTGCTTGTAATAATTCAGGTTTTGCACCTAGTCCAACACTGAGTTTTTTTTCTGATAATTTAACTCGCTCCTCATTGATACTCATTTGCTCCTCGACAGCTTTTAACTGTTGTTTTTGATGTACAATATTATAATAGTTTACTAATAATGAAGCAACAGAAGTAATCATCTGATTTTTGATGGCTAGATCACCCAATTTTACAAATTCATTTAACTTCTCTCTAGTGGTAACCATCTTATGGCCATTAAATAATGTCCAGTTAAGCTGAACAGAACCGGTCAAGTTATTCGAACGAATTGCTTTACGTTCTCTTTTAGTACCGTCGGTAAATTTTTGTAATTGATCATTATTATTTAAGACAAAACCAGTAGTGCTATTAATCCTAGGCATAAACGCGGCCTTAGCATATGATTTGTCTAGGGCATAAGATGCTGAATCATTGCGAAGCAATTCAATGTCGTAATTATTTTTAAGCACAGTGGCAATCGCCTCTTCAACAGTTAAAATTTTCTGTGCAAATAAATATTGAGCAGGCGTTAAGGCCAAACCAATCATTACTGTTAATAACCAACTTTTTTTCATTCTGCCAACGTATTTTAAATTGATCAAGCTGTTTGTTCCAATTCATCTAATTCACTCTTTTTCTTCTTAGAAGAAAGGAAAGAATACATTGCTGGAATAACAAATAAGGTAAGTATTAATGAAAATAATATTCCGCCTACAATTACAATACCCAAAGGGATACGACTGGTAGAAGCATCGCCTAATGATAAGGCTAGCGGCAAAGCACCTAAACTCATCGCTAAGCTTGTCATAAGGATAGGTCTGAATCTAGCAACAGCAGCTTCTAAAACAGCGGTATTTTTATTGTCTCCCAATAATTGTTTTTGATTAGCAAACTCTACAATAAGGATTCCGTTTTTTGTAACTAGACCAATCAACATGATCATTCCAATTTCAGAGAATATATTGAGTGTTTGCCCATAGATATGTAAAGAAAGTAACGCTCCAGCTATTGCCAATGGTACAGTAAGCATGATAATAATAGGATCGATGAAACTTTCAAATTGGGCAGCTAATACCAGAAAAATTAAAATTAATGCAAGAACAAAGGCATAGCTAGTATTGCTACCACTCTCCGCATAATCTCTTGAAGCACCAAATAGCGAAGTGGTGAAGGAATCGTCTAACAATTTTTTTGAAATGTCTTGCATAGCCTTGATACCATCTCCGATTGTTTTTCCAGGGGCAAGTCCTGCTGATAAAGTAGCAGACTTATATCTGTTAAAATGGTAAATGGTAGGAGGGGTACTTTGTTCTTCAATCGTAACAAGGTTATCCAAAGAGATAGATTCTCCAGCAGCGTTTTTGACATAAATATTTTTTAAATCAGAGGGGTCATCCCGGTCTTTTCTTGCAACTTGGCCTATTACCTGATATTGCTTCCCATCTCTATCAAAATACCCTAGCCTTCGATTGCTTAAAGCCAATTGTAGTGCTTCAGAAATAGTTTGAATGGTTACACCCAAGTTACTCGCTTTCAATCTGTCTATAGAAACGCGTATTTCAGGCTTATTAAATTTTAGGTCGGTATCAACACCTTGAAACGCAGGATTTTTATTGGCTTCCTCCAGAAATTTTGGAAGCACTTCTTTTATTTTGTTGAAATTGACATTTTGCAATACAAATTGTACTGGTAATCCACCGCGTCTATTTACTGAAATAGTTTGCTCTTGAACTGCGAATATTTTTCCTTCTGAAAATGAGGGGGCATTTTTATTAATCATGTTTACAATATCCTGTTGAGATCGCTTTCTTTCTTTCGGATCTGTTATTACAGATCTAACAAAGCCAGAGTTGACAGAGCCTGAACCAGTAAATCCAGGAGCCACCATGCTCATTAAAATTTTATTTTCTGGAACAGAGTCAATGATAAACTGTGATATCTTATCTACATATTTATCCATAAATTCATAAGAAGCTCCTTCGGCTGCCGAAACGGTAAGCCTAAATTGGCTCCTGTCTTCCATTGGTGCAAGTTCAGATGGTATATCTTTTCCTATCCAATAAATAGCTCCAAAACAGGCAAGAATAATTAAAAAGGCGGCCCATCTTAATTTCATAAAAAAGGTTAGGGAAACCCGGTAAACATTTTCCATTCCTTTGAAAAAAGGTTCGGTGAAATTATAAAACCAAGAGTTTTTATGTTTTTTTCTTGCCAGCTTAACGTTTAAAACCGGAGTAAGCGTTAGGGAAACGAAAGCGGAAATTAAAACTGCACCTGCCACTACTACTCCAAATTCACGAAATAATCTTCCAACAAAACCTTGTAAAAAAATAACTGGAAGAAATACAATTGCCAGTGTTATTGAAGTGGCAATAACTGCAAAATAAATTTCTTTAGAGCCTTCTTTAGCCGCTTGCCATTTACTCATACCCTGCTCCATCTTCTTGAAAATATTTTCCGTTACCACAATTCCATCATCTACCACCAAACCCGTTGCAAGTACAATGGCCAAAAGTGTTAATACGTTAATGGTAAATCCAAAAACATACATTATAAAGAAAGCCCCAATCAAAGAAACAGGTATATCAATCAATGGACGAATAGCTATTATCCAATCTCTAAAGAAAAGATAGATGATAAGTACAACTAAAATGATTGAAATGATAAGGGTTTCCTTTACTTCAGAGATAGATCTTTTAATGAATCTAGTTTGATCCATTGCTATTTCCAAACTATATTCAGCAGGGATATCTTTTTTAATTTGATCAAATCTTTTGTAAAACTCTTCTGATATGGCAACATAATTTGATCCAGGTTGAGGGACAATTGCCATTCCAATCATTGGAACGCCATTTGTTTTTAACATCGACTCCTCATTTTCGGGTCCTAGAACAGCTTCTCCAACATCTTTTAATTTAATGTCTGTGCCGTTGATGTTTTTTACAATAATATTATTGAATTCTTCTTCCGTATTTATTTTCCCAAAAGTTCTAACTGACAATTCAGTGGCAACTCCTGAAATTTTACCTGAGGGAAGTTCTACATTTTGTCTTTGAATAGCAGTTTGAATATCACTTGCTGTTAGTCCGTAAGAATTTAATTTGGCGATATCAAACCAGATGCGCATTGCATATCTCTTTTCACCCCAGATCTGAATTCCACTTACACCAGGTATAGTTTGTAGTCGTTCAAGCAAATTATTATTCGCATATTCGGTCACTTCCAACTGATTTTTGGAAGAGCTTTTTACCGTCATAGAGATAATTGCATCACTGGTCGCATCTGCTTTTGATACTACAGGTGGGGCATCTAAATCAGATGGTAAAGAACGAACTGCTTGTGATACTTTGTCTCTTACATCATTGGCAGCGGATTCTAATTCATTACCTAATTCAAATTCTACATTGATAGAGCTGCTGCCTTGACTACTACTACTGGTAATATTTTTAACTCCCGCAATTCCATTAATGGCTTTTTCTAGCGGTTCTGTAATTTGTGATTCAATAATATCTGCATTTGCCCCAGGATAAGAAGTCCGCACGGAGATATTTGGAGGGTCGATGGCAGGATAATCCCGAACCCCCAAAAACTTAAAACCTATCACACCAAATAAAATGATGACGATACTTAGCACTACAGCTAATACCGGACGACGTAAACTTAATTCAGATATATTCACTTTATCTTACTGTTTAGTTTTTAATTATTTTATTAATCTTTACTTTATTACCCTGTTTAATTGAAAGTAAACCAGTAAGTAAAACGGTATCTCCGGATTTTATCCCTTCAGTTATTTCTACCTGAGTAGTTCCTCTGTATCCAGTAATCACTGGGATCATACTTGCTTTGCCATTTTTCAGGACAACTATTTCTTTACCTCTTGCTCTAGGTATGATGGCTTGAGTAGGAATCATTAATGCCGAATCATTTTTACCCAATGGAATTTTCACTTTTATAAAGCCACCAGCAATCATCGATGAATCCTTCTTTTTAACCAAGGCTTTTACTTTTAGACTTCTAGTATCTTCGGCAATAGTATTTTCTGTAGCTATAATTTTTGCATCAAAAACTGAAGTATTATTTTCAACAGTAAATTGAACCCCATTTCCGTTTTTCATTGATTGGCCGTATTTTTCTGGAACGGTAAACTCTAATTTAAGTTGGGTCAATCTTCTCAAACTAGTAATGACAGTTTGCGGGGTAACATAAGCTCCTTTGGAAATAGGTGTGATCCCTACTTTGCCACTAAAAGGCGCTCTTAAAGAGGTTTTTGAAATATTGGTGCGAACGATATTGATATCTGATTTAATATTATTTACTGCCAATACATTTAAATCATATTCTTGCTGACTCACTCCATTTATTTTTAATAAGGCAGCAAAGCGTCCAGCAGTTTGCTCAGCGGTAGCTAATTGCACCAATAATTTTTGCAGTTGTGCTTGTAAGTCGGCATCATATAATTTTAGCAAGACGCTGCCTTGACTAACATTTCCGCCTTCTTTAAATAACACATCAGTTACTCTACCAGAAATTTCAGGGTGTAATTCTACTTCTTCAGCAGCTAGTAAACTTCCTGCTACCTCAATATCCTGAGAAAGAGTTTGAGGGGCAACAATATATACGTCTGCCTTTATATCTTTTGGGGTAGTAGGTTTTGGTTTTTCAGTTTTTTCTTTAACCTCTGAACAGCTAAAAATAGCCATGGTTAAAACTAAGGACCAAATGCTGTGATTCAAATTCAACCTCATTGTATAGTTGGTTTTATATATTTAAAAGTAAGTTAAAAATCTATATTTCAGTATTAAAAATTACGACAGGGTTTTTACTGTCAAATTATTTTTAATGCGTGTAGCTTGGTGAATTAGCTCCTGTTTTTCTTTGCTTAAAATAGTAACGTGACCCATTTTTCGACCTGGCTTAGTTTCTTTTTTGCCATAAATATGTACAAAAACGTTTTCTAATTGCAGGATTTCATTCAACCCTTCATATACAGCTGGGCCACTAAATCCTTCCGCACCTATCAGATTTACTATTGCTGCAGGCAATATATGGTCTGTGCATCCTAATGGATAAGCTAGCATAACTCTCCATAACATATCAAACTGAGAGGAATAGTTGGCCTCTATCGTATGATGACCGCTATTGTGCACTCTTGGTGCGGTTTCGTTTACAAAAACTTGATCATTCAAGTCGACAAAAAGTTCAACTGCAAAAATTCCTGGACTTTTTAATTCCTTTACCACTTTCATAGCGACCGCTTCCACTTTCCACATTGTTTTTTCTGAAAGATCTGCAGGGCTCACTTGATACGCTAATAAATTGAGACTTGGATCAAACACCATGTCTACAGCAGGATAAACAGCGGTTTCACCTTTATCATTGACCGCAATCATTACTGCAATCTCTTTTTTAATGGTTACCATTTTTTCTAAAACAGCTGGACCATTAAAGCCTTTTTCGAAATCAGCTTTTGTATGAATGATTTGTACTCCTTTACCATCATAGCCTCCTTTACCAAGTTTATGAACGGCGGGTAAAAGATGTTCGTGCTGGGGAAGTTCTTCTTTAGTTTGAGTAATAATAAATTCGCTGGTAGGAATTTCGGCGTCTTTGTAAAATTGCTTTTGTAATATTTTGTCTTTTATAATTCTTAAAGCAGATGGATGAGGATAAATTTTTACCCCCTCCTGTTGTAACTTTTCAAGTGCCTCTTCATTAACACTCTCAATTTCAATCGTGAGCAGGTCTAATCCTTTGCCAAAATTATATACATCATCGAAATTTGTAATATCACCTTTAGTAAAATGGTGACAAAGGTGAGCTGATGGACAGTTAGGGTCATTTTCCATCACAAAAGTTTCTACTGGATAGTTGGCTGCAGCTTGCAAAAGCATTCTCCCAAGTTGACCTCCACCCAATATTCCAGCCTTGGGTTGCCCCTTTGAACCACTCCTAATGAGGGGAGAGGAACTATTAATATTGGATTGATTTGGGTTGGCAAGCATTTCCAAAACTTTGAATGGGGGATTTAGAAACTATTGAATTGCGAATTTAACTTAAGCTATTGGAAATTCCCCCTATTGAGGACTTTTTCTTTTAGTAAACGGATAGATTTTAATCTAAATGATTACCAATGGATTTTTTCAATAGGAGAGGGTTAGCAATATAACTTTTGATTATTTTTTTTGTGGAATTATATTTATTTTAATTACATATAACAAGCGTTTTAAAAATCCTTTTAACATCTCCTCTTTCAATAAAAATGTTATTTTTACGTTGTAGTGTATTTAACTCCAATAGCAATCAATATGAATATCCTTCGATGGCTTTTTTCTCTGTCTTGTTTTTTAATAAGTGGATCAACCACTATGCTGTTTGCTCAAACTAGTTTCATTAATTACTCTAAGTTTTTAGGAAAGCAAGTTGATTTAGTTTCAAAAACAGAAGACACCCTGAAAAAACAATTTGAAGAAAAGAAACTTCAGTGGCCTCCCGAACAATTATACCTGCGCAGTTTTAAGTATGATCGCCAGCTTGAAGTATGGGTGAAGGAAGAAAAAAAATCAACTTTTAAACTATTCAAAACATACAAAATTTGTATGCAAAGTGGTACGATGGGACCTAAGCGAATGGAAGGAGATTATCAGGTGCCAGAAGGTTTTTATTATATTAATGAATTTAACCCCAGTAGTAATTACCATTTAGCATTGGGGCTAAACTATCCCAATGCCTCCGATAAATTATTGAGTGATTCTTATCGCCCAGGAAATAGTATTTATATTCATGGAAGTTGTGTTTCTACAGGTTGTATTCCTATCAGCGATTTCCCTATCGAAGAATTATATATTCTTGCTGCACAGGTAAAAGAAATTGGACAGGATTTTATTCCTGTACATGTATTTCCGATAAAGTATAATGTTAAAAAGTCTGCTGAATATTTAGCCCTAGCTACCAAGGATAATAAACCCTTGCAGCATTTTGCAGGTACCTTACAATCCGCTTTTGAATATTTTGAAGCAAAGAAACAATTGCCGGTGATTCTTATTAATAAGCAAGGGCAATATATTGTCAATTAGGCGTTACCGTTAGTTATTTCGTTTTGAGTAAAATTTGAATGGTTTCCTTTGTCTTTTGACTTAAAAATTGAATTCTTCCCTCTGTTAATTCTTTGATTACTTTTTCATTGTAATGTCGGATAGTTAGTAGTGTACAATTTTTTTCAATTTGCACATCAAAGAATTCACTTGCTGCCAGCGCTAGCTTTTCAATTTTTTCAGGACGATCATCCATGCTGCAAAGCAAGCTGATCGCTCCATTTTGCGAAAGGCTAGGCCGAATTTTATTTTCTAAAAGTAAGTTATGCAGTTTGGCTACCAAGTTGTCTTCAACAAATGAAAAATCCCTTGAACTAACCTGCATCAGTACTTGCTTTTCTTTCATAACAATGATGGGAGGTAAATTAAGTGTAGGCTGATTGCTGATAATAGTACCTGGTAGATCCGGGTTTAAAAAACATTTTACTAACAGTGGAATGCCTTTGTTTTGAAGTGGCTTAATCGTTTTGGGATGAATTACCTGTGCTCCATAATAAGCCATTTCAATTACCTCTAGGTAACTTAATTGGTCAATTATTTGTGCTGCAGGAAATAATTTCGGATCAGCATTCATTACACCTTCTACATCTTTCCAAATTGTTTGACTTTCTGCATCCAACATATTGGAAAAAATTGCTGCGCTATAATCGCTACCTTCTCTACCAAAGGTGGTACTTTCATTTTCATCTGTAGCACCTATAAATCCTTGAGTGATGACAATGTCAGTATTATTAAATAAAGGCTTTATTATTTCATTAACCTTTTGTTGACTGAAAGTCCAGTCAATATTGGCTTCCCTAAAGTTATCATCTGTTCTAAAAATATCCCTAACGTCTATCCATTCATTCTTACAATCGACTGTGTTTAAGTACTCACTGATGCAAACAGTGCTTAGTAGTTCACCACAGCAAACGATTTGATCGTAGTAATAATCATAGTCTCTGACGGGTTTATCATGAAGTAGCCATTCAATTTCTGTAAAAATATTGGAGAGTTCAGCTATCGCCTGATTATTTAATTGTTGAGATAGGTCAAGGTGCATTTGTTTTACTTGATAAAATAAGGCTAATGACTCTTCTTTATTACCAGCATAAAAGGCATTAGCTACTTTTT
>Ga0222712_10003111_pt1 | contig 18408 bp, 19 predicted proteins | sample C33_657DmetaG_FD_165043 | JGI IMG/M metagenome (GOLD analysis project Ga0222712, IMG submission 165043) | Estuarine water microbial communities from San Francisco Bay, California, United States - C33_657D | ecosystem: Environmental > Aquatic > Marine > Unclassified | place: USA: California...
GCACAACGGCACATGTATGAATTTGGCACCACTTCGGCACAGCTCGCAGAGATCAAGGTGGCGGCAAGTATCCATGCGCAATACAACCCGAATGCATTTCTGCAGAAGGTCGTCACGGTGGATGAAGTGTTGAATTCACCAATGGTGGCGGACCCATTGCATCGTCTTGATTGTTGTGTTGTGACTGATGGTGGCGGCGCACTCGTCATTGTGTCGCCAGAGATTGCAAAGAAGTTGGGAAAGACCAACGCAAAAATTCTTGGTCATGGTGAAGCGGTGAAGCACACCAACAATGGTCGTATCGATCTCACGCACACTGGCGCCGTGTGGTCGGGGCCGAAAGCATTCGCGGAAGCGGGAGTCACAGTCAAAGACGTCAATTACGCATCGATTTACGACAGTTTCACCATCACCGTGTTGCAGACAATCGAGGACCTCGGTTTCTGTGAGAAAGGTAAGGGCGGTGCATTCGTTGCCGATGGCGGACTTGTTGCACCGTATGGCAAGTTGCCGTTCAATACCGACGGTGGCGGATTGTGTAACAACCATCCGTCAAACCGCGGTGGCATTACCAAGGTGATTGAAGCAGTACGTCAGTTGCGCGGTGAAGCGCATCCAGCTGTGCAGGTGCCGAACCCGCAGATCGCACTTGCGCACGGCACCGGTGGAAGCCTTGGCTCGCGTCACGGATCGGTCACTCTTATTCTTGGACAGGAAGACGCATGAGCACTTTGCCAAATCCCGCACCAACAGTCAGCCAAGCCAATGCAGCTTTCTGGGCTGCAACCGCTGAAGGTCGTTTTCAGTTGCAGCGTTGTAATGAATGCGACACCGTGTTGTGGTTCCCACGTCGTCATTGTCCATCGTGTTGGACGGAGAATGTTTCAACATTTGATGCCAGCGGCAAGGGCGTTGTTTACAGTTTCACCATCATCCGTAAGGGTGCGATGGCGTACAAAGATGCGGGCCCATTCGTCGTGGCGTATGTCGAACTTGCCGAAGGTCCACGTGTCATGACCAACATTGTTGATTGCGATGTGGAAACTGTGAAGGTCGGCATGCCCGTGGAAGTCGTCTTCCACGACACAGGAGAAGGCAACGCGCTGTATCGCTTCCGCCCTGCAGCGAACTAACTAGCGACTGGATTCCAGTTCATACATTGGCAAGCCTTCAACAGGCGTCCAAAAACCTGCACCTACCTGGGTGAAATACGGGGATATCTGTTTGCGATACCAAGTGGCGCTTCGCTTGTAGACCTGCAGGTCGGTGCCGCGGGAGTCCACGATGTTCTCATAATCCCACTTAGTGGGAAGTTCGAGATACATCACGAAACGCGTTGCTGATGCAAGGTTCTCCACTGCCTGAATGAACGACTCGTTATCGAGATATTGCAACACACTGTGGCAAATCACGAGGTCGTATTTTCCCTGTGGCTTCCACTGAGCGATGTTACGTAACTCATGGTTCCAGGTCTTGCATGCGTGCTCGCTGACATCAATGGAACGTACTTTGACATCGGGGTGATTTTCTTTGTACCAATCGCGCCACATTCCCATGCCCGCGCCAACATCCAGCACAGTCGAAATCTCTACGCCCCACCAGGCGGACATGTTGTGAACGGCGGTGGCAAGAAGAGCAATTCGTTCGTCATCATGCGCGCCGTCTTTGCCATAAAAACGCTTGTAGTAGGCGCTGTCGAAACGTGTCATCGGTGTAACGCTAGGACTTGAAGCCCGAGGCGACCCAAACGTCAACGCTGACGTGTGTGACGGGCGCTGCGTCGGCTGCTGTTTGCCACACCAATGGCGTCATGGAGAAAAGATCGTGTGCAGCTTCCTCTGAGAGATCTAAATCAAATTGCACTCGTTGAGCACTCGTTGCATGTTCTGGTGGTTCATCACGACGTCGTTCTCGTTCAATGATGTTGTCACTGCGCTTCGGTCGCATCTGATGCAGATGATGTGCAGCCGGGGTCACGGTGACCCATTGACCACATGGCGCCAACACGCGTTGAAATTCTTTGAGGGAATGGGGAGCAAACACGCTGAACACGGCATCACAAGATTCGTTGAGAACGGGCAAGCGATAAGCAGTTCCAACGACGAACTCTGCATCTGGGAGCAACTTGCTCGCCATCTGAACTCCTCGCTTTGCGATATCGAGACCGAACCGGCGAGGGGAGCGAATGTGGGAGAGGTAGTAGCCCTCGCCGCAACCAATGTCGAGAACAGCGCCGTCCACATCGCCGATGATGTCGGCCAGTGCTTGTGCGATTGGCGCATAGGAACCCGTGGAAAGAAAACGTCGCCGCGCAGCGAGAGACTCTGGTGTGTCCCCTGGAATCGCAGTTGTTGAGATGCGACCAGCGAGTAACAGATTCAGATAACCCTCACGAGCGCGATCAAATGAGTGGCCATTGGCACACCGCACACCACTTGATGTGTTTTCGAAGAAATCCCCGCAATGTGGGCATGCAAATACCGAGGGGTATTTCGTCTCTTCTGCCATTCATGCAGTCTCGCATTAGGCTGGAGGAAAAGGAGTTGTCATGGCAAACGCTGTGTTTACGGCAAAAAACACAGCACTCATGGCATTGGGGAGCGTTGACGCCCCCTTGGAGGTGACCTCCTCCTGGATTGACGAGCAATTGGCTGATACGTATGCCGCCTGTGGGGTCCGTCCAGGCTTGTTAGAGCACGTTGCGGGTATCAAAAGCCGTCGGTGGTGGCCAGAGGGCACCACATTCGACCAGGTGGCGGCTGAAGCTGGCCGTGAAGCCCTGAAAAACGCGAATGTGAAGGCATCTGACATTGATGTCCTCATCAGCACCTCGGTCTGCAAGCACCATCTTGAACCCTCTATGGCGTCGTCTGTGCATCACCAGTTAGGACTGCCATCGTCGGCCATGAACTTCGACCTTGCGAATGCATGTCTTGGTTTCATCAATGCGATCTGGATTGCATCGCAACTTATTGACTCCGGTCAAGTGCGGTATGTCCTCATCGTTGATGGTGAGGGGAGTCGTTACACGCAGGAAGAAACCATCCGTCGTTTGCAAATGCCTGGCACGACGGCAGAAGACATCTTTGCTGAATTCGCATCGCTCACACTTGGATCTGGTGCTGTTGCTGCAGTGCTTGGGCCTGCAGATCAAGGCGGACATCGCATTGTTGGTGGAGTCTCCCGTGCGGCGACGGAACATCACGAATTGTGTATTGGAACGCTCGAACGCATGACGACTGATACTCGCGGACTGCTGGAAAACGGAATCGCGTTAGCGAATGATTGCTTCACCGAAGCAGAGCAGCATGACCGCTGGGTGAATGACGTTGATTGGTATGTATTGCATCAGGTGAGCAAGGTGCACACCGATGGAGTGTGCGCACAACTTGGACTTGATATTGCAAAAGTTCCTGTGTCTTTCCCGACACTCGGCAATGTTGGACCAGCAGCGATTCCTCTCACCATGGCAAACAATCAGCATCTTTTCAAAGAGGGCGACAATATTTTGTGCATGGGTATTGGGTCGGGTCTGAACGTCAGCTTTGTTGAACTCCAATGGTGAAAGACGTTCGGCAAATGCCGGGCATCGACCCGTCTTGGGTGCGTAGTTACAACGTTGAGCGACACGGACGCGTCGAGACTTTCTTTGTCCTTGAGTCGTCGCCTGCAATTTCCCGAGGAACCATTGTTTGTGTGCATGGAAACCCAACGTGGTCGTACTTGTGGCGAAACCTGGTAAAAGAACTCGGCCATGAGTGGCGCATCATCGCAATTGACCAATTGGGCATGGGTTATTCCAGCCGTCCTGCAGGTGCACGCACGCTTGCTACCCGTATTGATGACCTTGATGCGTTGCTCGCTGCAGCAGGTGTTCGCGACACAGTCACTTTGATTGCGCACGACTGGGGCGGTCCTGTCTCGTTGGGATGGGCCACGAAACACACTGAGCGGGTGGAACGTCTTGTCTTGTTCAACACGGGAACGCAAATTCCCACGACGGGCGTTCCAGGTTTGATTCGAGTTTCCAATACGCCAGTACTACGAAATGCAATTTGTTCGAATACAAAAGCTTTTGTTGTTGGTGCCGTGTTGCCCACAGGTGGAATTCCGCGTGACGTACGTGCGGCGTATTACGCGCCGTACAACACTGCAACGCGTCGTCGTGCAATTGCCGACTTTGTAGCAGATATCCCCACTACTGATGACCATGTCACCGCGTCAGAATTACATCAACTCGCTGCACGGGCTCATGACTTGAAAGTACCTACTTTGTTGATGTGGGGTACGCGAGATTTCGTCTTTCACACTGGTGTTTTGGCAGATATGCAAAAGACTTTCCCGCATGCACAGACCATCACGTTGGACATTGGACATCTCTCACCGGAACATCCCGATGCATCCCGATTAGTGCATGACTGGCTGAATAACACTGGCAACGCATCTCTCGGAGGAACTGCTGTCGGCCACCCTGATCTCAATGCTGCAGTACGACGTCGTGCTTCTGAAACTCCTACTGCTGTTTCTGTTTTCGATGCGAAGGAAGAACTCAAGACTTCATGGTCTGAACTGTTGACGTTGATTCAGCATTGTCGGGGCAACTTGTTGCAGCAAGGCGCACAGACCGGCGATCGCATCGCAATTCTGGCTCCATTCACTGCTCGAACGATTGCATTTATTTATGCCTGCTGGGCAGAAGGAATCGTTCCTGTCGTTGCTGATCCAGGGCTTGGTATCGGGAATATGCGTCGCGCACTGCGTGAGAGTCGACCCCAATTCGTACTGACAATCCGTGCGACTCGCGTCGCTGCTCGTGGACTGCACATTGCGCATCGTGCGCAACGTTTGGACCTCGAGGAGATGACGTCCTCTCGTGGAGTTACACGGACGGAAGACCTTTTCATATCCGACGCAAGAGAGGCGGCAGTGTTGTACACATCGGGTGCAACCGGGCCTGCCAAAGGCGTTGTCTACACGCATGGTCAATTGCGTGCTCTTGCTGCGGTTATTCAAAAACAGTTTGCAATTACTGATGAAGATGGAATCGCTGCTGCATACATTCCCTTTGCGCTGTATGGCCCTGCGTGGGGTGTTGCAGTTGCGCTTCCGAAGATCAATGTTGTTGCACCATCGAAACTCTCCTCGGAGAATCTTCGAGCTGCACTTGATGGCGTCAACGGAAGCATTCTTTTCGCGGCTCCGGCTCCACTTCGCAATGTCATTAAGGATGGGGCCACATTCAACTCCATTCGTTGTGTGATGTCCGCAGGTGCCCCCGTGAGTGACATTCTCCTGCGTGATGTGGCGCATGCGTTCCCACAAGCAGATTTGTTCAGTCCTTATGGAATGACAGAAATGTTGATTGTGAGCGATGGTGTTCGCGGAACTGACGAGTCACATCGTGGTGTTGCAGTGGGTTCACCCTTGCCAGGTGCCGCAGTGATGATTTTGGCGATGGGATTCACTTCCGACCAGGTGGTGACACCGCTTGAGCCGGGCGTGACTGGAGAAGTGTTTGTTACGGGACCGTGGTTGTCGGCGGGTTATGACCAGCATTGGGAACGCAACCGCAACGCGCGTGTGTCCTTCAACGGTACAGAGTGGCATCGCACAGGAGATGTGGGACACATCAACAACGGACTTTTCATTGAAGGCCGTATCGCGCATGTCATCAACACTGGTGAGTCTGTTCTCACGCCAGTACCCATCGAACAAGCCGTCGAGGAAGTACTCCCTGGAGTGAGTGCTGCGGCGGTGGGTGTACCGGTCAACAAGAACGAAGCCCTTGTTGTCGTTCTGTGTGACGGCGAGACGTCAGGTGCGGCGGATCTTGCCATTGAGCGAAAAGTACGAGAAGTAGTTCCCGATGTCGTCGCAGTGTTGTTTAAGAAAAAACTTCCCGTTGATCGTCGACACAACTCCAAAATTGATCGCACTGCTCTTGGTGAGTGGGCTGCAGAACTATTGAGCAAGTAATGAAAGTTCTTGTCACCGGTGCATCATCCATGATCGGACGCATCACTGTGCATGAACTTCAGCGCTGTGGGCACGAGGTGCAGGTGCTGCAACGCGGAGATTCTGATTTGAACGTCACGGTTTTTCGCGGAGACATTCGCGATATCGCCGTGGTTTCAGAAGCAGTTGCAGGTTGTGATGTCGTCATTCATGCCGCAGCAAAGGTGGGACTTGTCGGCAAGTACAAGGAGTTCTATGACATCAATGTTCTCGGTACAAAGAATGTTGTTGATGCGGCCATCAACGCGGGTTGCCGAGGTGTTGTGTATGTGTCATCGCCCTCGGTGTCGTACAGCCGCATTCCAGTGAATGGCGAAGCTGCACCGCCTGCCATTGATGATGTGCTCGGCCATTACTCGAAGACAAAATCAATTGCAGAACGCGCAGTGACTGCGGAGACGCGACTAGCAACGGTCGCGATTCGACCGCATTTGGTGTGGGGACCAGGCGACACACAGCTTGTGGGACGAATTGTGGAACGAGCGCAGCAAGGCAGACTTACATTGGTCAATCGCGGTGAGGCAATTGTTGATACGACATACATTGACAACGTTGCGGATGCGCTTGTTGCTGCAGCCGAACGTGTTGGCGTGCAGGAAAATCTCAACGGCAAAGCACTTGTCGTGAGTAATGGTGAGCCACGAACTGTTGCAAGTTTGGTGGAGTCCATTTGCACCGCTGCTGGTGTTCCATATGCACCGCGCTCCATCAGTCTTGGTGCGGCAACACGTCTGGGAACGGTTATCGAGATGCTGTTTAAGTTAAAGCCATTCGTTGAACCCCCGCTCACCAAGTTCACGGCGTATCAGTTGGGAATCTCGCATTGGTTCGATATCAGCGAAACAGAAGAGCTGCTTCAGTGGTCACCGCGAGTCAGCCTTGATGAAGGCTTTGAGAGACTCGCTGCGTTTTATGTTTCACCTGCGTAAATCGCAGATGAAGAACTAGGCGATCTGGAGAAATTCCACCAAGTTGCCATCGGGATCTTCCACGATGGAAATGGTGATACCGGGGCGAAGTGCTGTTGGCGGTACTTGAATCTTGTGACCAGCGTCTTTGCACGACTGTGTGACTTCTTCGAGATTGCTCACCGAGATGGTGAAGTAACGGTAACCACATGCAGCAGTAATGGGGCCGCCCACTGGGTGTGAGGGAGCTGGGTCTGTGCTGACCAGTTTGATGGTGGTTGTTCCACAGAGCAAACGGTGCATCATGCCGCCACCAGGCATCGGCATTGTGCCTTGGAGTTCAAAACCCAGGAGGTCTCGATAGAAAGCCAATGAATTTTCAATGTTGCACACCACGATGCCGAGATCAATGGAGTCTTTGGTGACGAGTGCTTTGGTCATATTGGTCACCATAGTGCGAATGGGCATGACGCCGTGACAACGCTCTGAAGAGGCAAAATAGAAACGATGATGTCAACACGCCGATTCGTAGCCACCGTGGTGGCGATGACTGTCATCATCGCGTTGCTTGCGCAATTAGTCATTCTTCAACGTGGCTACGTGCACGAGGTCTACATACTTCCGCAATCCGATGGTCGTTCCTGGATCGAATGGTTTGACTGGTACTCCATTCGGTGGGCTCGTCGGTTAGTAGAAGACAAAACGCTCTTTGAAGCCACTGCAATTCTCGGATTACGCGGCGTCATTATTTCCGTGGGTTTCCCCATTCTTGGTTGGGTGGCATGGAAGAGACGAACATGGGCACCCATTGTCGGATTCGTGATTGTGTTGCTCTTTGAAACCGGACTTGCGGGATCAATGAAGATGGCAATGGGGAGACAGTTTCCATGGGAGTCCTGGCCTCGGATGGGCGCTCTGCAATCGGGAGAATTGGCGTTCCCTTCGGGTCATGCGACAAACGTGGTTGCTCTGTGGGGCTATTTGGCGTGGTACTTCACCAAAGCTGGAAGCATGATGCGAAAGATTGCGTGGGTGCTTGTCGCTGCAGCATCTCTTATCGTGAGCATTTCTTCGTGGCTGATACGAACTCACTGGCCGACCGACTTGGCTGCCGGAACCGCTTACGGAGTAATTGCACTTGTCACGGTGATTGCGATGTTTAACGCTCTGGGGCTTAATCCCTCGGCCACTGCTCCGCATTCGCCAACAACTCGTCCCTGAACTGCGGGTGACCAATCATGGCAAGAGCACGAGACCGTTCGCGGATGGATCGACCTTCTAGTTCTGCGATGCCATATTCAGTGATGATGACATCGAGTTGATGTCGAGGAGTACTCACGACACTTCCTGCGGGGAACTGCGGCAAGATGCGACTAGTGAGAACACCATCAACCATGCTGGTGGAAGGCAAACAGATGAGACTGCGCCCTGACAAGTTGAGTCCAGGCCCAGCAACAAAATCCTCATGCCCGCCAACGCCGCTGAACTGTTTTCCATTGATGGTGTCAGCCATGACTTGGCCTGAGAGATCAACAGCAATCGCACCATTGATAGAAACCATGTCACGATTCGTTGCAATGCGCTCTGGTGAGTTCACAACTTTGACCGGCAGGAATCGAACGGCATCGTTCTCGTGGAGCCATTCGTATAACTCAGGAATACCAGCAGCGAATGTGGTGGGGGAGAACCCATCGAATTCGTTCCCCTTGTTATTGGTGACCTTTCCTGCTTGATGCAGTCGCATCAACCCAGTGGTGAACATTTCCGAGTGAACTCCAAAATCCCCGAGGTCGCCGTTTGCAAGAAATGTTGCAATCTGATTGGGGATGCCGCCAATACCTGTTTGCAAAGTGCACCCCGAGCGAATGAATGACAGCGCATACTGCGCAATGGTGAGTTCGGCCTCGCTGGGTGGTGCATCCGCCAGATTCAGCGGCTCACGATCTGTCGTAATCAGTGCGTCAATGTGATCGACATGAATGCGATGTGGATGCTCCGGCATGACGCCAACGGTGCGAGGGAACTTCTCACTGACTTCAACAATCAAAATGCGGTCAGGGTCGGCAATGGCCCGATTGATTTCGTCGACACTGGCACCTGCATGAACAGAGAGGCTGACCCAGCCGTCGACGGGGGGTGACCCAGCCGTGGCGATGACTCGCGGCTTCAGCCATTCAAGGATGGGTTCAAAGCGGCGGAAATCGGCAGGAACGTAGTCAATTGAGGCTCCAGTGTCACGCAGGAAGCGCTCTGCGGGCCCAAAGAAGCCACTGCGATAGTGGACACCTTTTTGAGCGAGAACGCCGTAGAGGTCGGGCATAAGAGCGCCGAAGATCTGGAGGTTCTCAAAGTCGTTCCGTTCACCCAAAGCGTGCATGAACCCGCCAGGGACACCTGGTCCGAGGGGGACGGCCATGGTGTCAGTAGGGCGAATGAGGGCAACTGCATCTGCAAGTTCCATGGAAGCCATGTGACCCATGGTACGCAAGTAGTGGTTCAGGTTGCCGTCTGGCAGGCTCTTCATTAATGCAGTCCGACATTCTCATCATTGGCGGCGGACCAGCTGGTTCAGCCGCAGCAATTACTGCAGCGCGCGCAGGTTTGAAAGTCATCCTTTTTGAAAAAGGACAATACGGACGAGACAAGGTGTGTGGCGATGGATTGACTCCTCGCGCCATTGCAGCACTTGATGAACTGCGCATCGATTATTCAGTGGCTCATCGCATCGATGGTCTTCGCATGATTACAGGAAAGAAGGAACGCGAGCTCGCATGGCCAACAACCGCCAAGTTCCCCAATCATGGTGCCGTGTGGCCACGCCAACGTTTTGACAATCATCTTCTTGATGTCGCGATTGCAAGTGGCGCAGATGTGCGTTTTGGATGCGAAGCACTTCCTGTTCTGGAAGGCGACCGCGTGATCGGTGTCAGTGTTGGTGCGGAGCAATATCGCGCTCCATTCACGATTCTGGCTGCGGGTGCACAAGGAATGGCAGCCAAGATGTTGGGCGCTGAGCGCGATCCGAATGAAACGTTCGGTCTTGCGATTCGTGCTTATGCGCCAACTCCTCGTCACGCGGAACGTCACCTTGAAGCATGTCTTAGCTTGAGCGATGAACATGGAACGGCAGTTCCTGGTTACGGATGGATGTTCCCTGCGGGTGATGGCACCGTCAACATCGGTGTTGGCGCACTCAGCACGATGAAGGGATTCAAGAAGTTGAATCTCAATACGTTGCTTGATCAATACGCATCACTTGTTCGCGATTCGTGGTCGCTGGGTGATTATGTCGAAAAGCCTCGTGCGTGGCGTTTGCCCATGAGTTGTGTTCGCCGTTTTGGCCCAGGCTGGGTTGCTGTTGGTGACGCAGCTGGTTTCGTCAATCCAATGAATGGTGAAGGAATCGACTACGGCCTTGAATCCGGAATTCTCGCTGCAGAAAAGTTCATTGCAGATCCGGTCACCGCGTCAGAGGCGTATGACCGAGAAGTCGGAGACCGTTTTGATGCGTTCTTGCGCACGGGTCGTCGCTTTAGTTTCATCATTGGACACCCATGGTTGTTGAAGCCTGGTCTTCGGATTGCCGTCGGAACTCAGGCTGCTGCCGATATCACTTTGTCGGTGATGGGCAATCTGATTGATTCGAAAACACCTGGTGCTGCTGGAAGAGTGATGAAAGTTGCAGATACCGCACTGCGCATCGCAGATCCCATGTTGCGTCGCACACGCGCCCGCGCCTAATCGGCGACTATTTTCAGTTCGTGGAGTTCGACTCAATACTGGTGTTTGCATTTGGCAATCGAATTTTGGATGACGGAAGTTTGTTGCCGGGACCAGTAAACGAAGAACTTGCGCGCATCACGAAGAAAGTTGTCGCAACAAGCAACGTTCCAGTGTTTGCGCAATGGGAGATTGCAGATCTGTTACTGGCTGATGGGCTTCGAAATGTTGTTTCAGTGACACCAGAAGAAGATGCCGATGGACACGCGGTGTATTTGAGTACTGATGGCGTTGCGCGCAAGGCGGCTCGGTTGGCAGCTTCCGAGGGGATAACCCTGGGTCGCGTGGCAGTCATCGGTCACCGTGACCACGTCGAACGGTGTCGTCGCACGTCTGCGATTGCAGGACTTGAGGTGGTGCCTATTTCGGATGACATCATGCCCAACTTCTATGACCCGGAATCAGGGCAGGAATGGACTCGGACGCGTGAGATGTATTTGAAGGCAGATGCATATGCCATGAGGCTCCTGACCGAGAGTTGAACCCTTGCGGCAGATAGGTTGAGGCATATGAGCGCAACAAAGCCTGAAGTCACCGTTCCCGCCGGCAATCCACCTGCAGACCTTCTCATTGAAGATGTCATTGTTGGTGAAGGAAATGAAGCCAAGTCGGGCGCGAATGTAGAAGTGCATTACGTCGGTGTTGCATGGAGCACACAACGCGAGTTCGATGCGTCTTGGAATCGTGGAGACACGTTCGAGTTTCGTTTGGGCGCTGGTCAAGTCATCTCTGGTTGGGACCAAGGTGTTGCAGGCATGAAGGTGGGCGGTCGTCGCATCCTCACCATTCCGCCACACATGGGTTACGGCAATCAAGGCGCGGGTGGCGTCATCAAAGGTGGCGAGACTCTGATTTTCGTTGTCGATCTTTTGAACGTGAACTGATCACAATGTCTGAGGTCAATTTCTTCACCGCAAATGCGTCACTTGCAGACGTCGACAAACTTGAGGTGCCCGAACTCACCTTGATGTATCGCATTGAGATGGCGGGCGAGTTGTTCTACAACATGCTCGCGGACCGCGTGAACAACGAAGAAGCAGCGTCGTTGTTGCGTAAGAATGCAGTGGAAGAGCGTGGTCATGCACGACGTCTTGCTCGCATGATCAGCATTAAGAACGGTGCCGAGTGGGAACCGACTGCTGAAGAAGCAGTTCTTCTTGAAGTTCCCTTGCCCGAAGAGATTGATGCACGAATGTTTGCTGGCATCGTTAAAGGCGAACTGAACGGCGATGCCGGTTACCAAAAATGGGCCGACGCAGAAGACAATGAAGAAGTAGAACGACTTCTTCGTCTGAACGGTCGCGAAGAAACAATTCACGCAGGACGTGCGCAGCAGGTATTTGACCTGTTGAACGCATAATCATGTCTGCCGGTGTCGTGGTCTATGACGGCGACTGCGGCATATGTGAAGCATCTGCTGGATTTATTCGCCGGCACATTCCCAATGTTGAAGTGATGTCACATCGTGAATACGGAATTTCGTATTTGTCGTCCGTGTGGTTTGTGACGTTCAATGGACGTCACGAAGGTTCAATAGCGGTCGCAACAATTCTTCGACTATCAAACAAGAAGCTTCTGCGAATTGCCGGAACGTTCATATCGTTGCCGGTCATACGAATCATCGCACGAATGGTGTATTTCGTTATCGCAAAGAATCGACGCCGAATCTCAAAATTATTCGGACTGAAAGCTTGTGCAGTTCCGCAATCAAAATAGTTAACGAATTTCAGAGTTCTGCGGCAGCATTCGCCGGCGTCTCCACCATTTACGAATGGGACCCGTTGCATATTTGCTTGTGGCGCCGATGATGGCAGTAGAAATCAAGACACGCGGGAGTATGGCCATCTTCGCGAGATGTGGTGCAAGTGCAATCGACGAAATCAAAGCAATGGGGTAGACCCATGCAATATCGGCCACAAAACGTCCGGTCTTTGTGCGGTGGCGGTCGACTTCGCCCAGAGCATTAAAGAACTCTTCAGTACCGGCGGTGGCAGTCACGCGTTCCGACTCGATGATTTGATCGCCACGTTCGCGAAGTGTCTGACGCACTTCGGATCGTTCCCACTGTCGCAATGACAACACATCTGCAAAACGAAAGACCATTTGGTAGGTGTTACTCCCACGGTCAGGGCGAAGAATGGTTGCACCTAAGCAACCAGGTGCCTGTTCGACGGCATTGTGCATGTCGTTGCACCATTCGTCGAATTCAGTGACGTGCCCTTGCTTTGGAACACGAGCAATGGTGATGGTGACCGTCCCGGGAGCAATTTTTGGAAGTCGCCCTGTCTCGAAGTTTCCAGTTAAGTCGGGCATGGGGGTTACGGTAGTGGGCAACCCGACTCTCGGGCGTTCATCTCATGCGTGCAAGTGTCATTTACTCCCATCCAGTTGAAGGAAGTTTGTGCTCAGCAATGCGTGACGCTGCTGTTCGCGGATTGCAATCAGCTGGGCATGAGGTCACGGTAGTTGATCTTGCGGCAGATGGTTTTGACCCTGTGATGCCGGTCCATGAATGGGAAAAGTACATGAATCGCGAAATTGTGGAGGATCCCACACTTCTGCGTTACATCGATGCGGTGAAGCAGAGCGAAATCCTGGTCTTTGTTTACCCCACATGGTGGTCTGGATTGCCTGCACAACTGAAGGGTTGGTTGGAGAGAGTTCTCGTTGTGGGCGTGGCTTTTCGATTCAATTCATCGGATCGTGTGCGTCCTGGACTGACGCACTTACGGCGAATCCATGTGATTTCAACGTATGGTTCACCCAGGCCGTATGTCCGCATTGTGAATGACAATGGCCGTCGAATACTCACGCGTGCCTTGCGTTTGTGTGGCACTCGACGAACTCGGACATCTCATCAGGGTCTCTATGCACTAGATACCTCCACCATTGAGAGCCGTCAGAAATTCTTGCGTGATATTGAGAAGAAGACGGCTTCGCTATGAAAGTCCTGGTCATCTCAGCGCATCCCTCCGAGAATTCTTTTATAAGCACTCTTCGGGCAGAAGTGTTGAGCGAACTCGGTTCTCTTCATCATGAGGTTCGACATCGTGACCTCTATGCGGAAAACTTCAATCCAGTTTTCAGTGCCTATGAACGCCTGAACCATGTCGGGGATATCGCTGCGAAGTTGCAGAACCTTCCCGACCTCGCGTCGCATGTTGAAGATATTCAGTGGGCGGAAGCTTTGGTATTGGTGTATCCAACATGGTGGTCAGGTCAGCCGGCCATCTTGAAGGGATGGATTGATCGTGTTCTGATGAACGAGGTTGCATGGGTCTTACCTGAAGGCGCAGCCCGTATCCGACCGCAGTTGACCAACATTCGAAAGATTGTTGTCGTGACCACCCATGGTTCGACAAAGTTTATTAATGCCTTAGAGGGAGAAGCCGGGAAGCGCACAGCATTTCGTTCTATTCGGCTGATGTTTAACAAGCGCACGCGCTGCCATTGGATCGGCCTGTATGCATTGGACCACATCCCTCACGATCGCCGACGAAAACTTGTGACTACTGTTCGTCGTCGGATTCGTCGAGCGTTACCTTCTGCTTAGCCTTTGGCAAAGCAAGGACAATCGCACACAAAGAAATCAGTCGTAACGCAGCAGATGAAGTGACGGCATGACGTGGGTGCTCAATCCCTGAAGTCATCATGGAAATTCCATAAACGCCGCACCCTGCGATGCCCAACCCAATGAGCACGGCGAACTCTTGCCGATTCTTGAGGAAGACCAGCACCAGCGATCCGAGCCCCAACACACCCCACAGTTCCCAAGAACCAAAGAGAACTCGTGGAATCATTGCCCCGTTATCCAATGGGAGAAAATCATCATTGGGCGGTGAAAGTGTCTCATTGGTCAGCGAAGTAATGCGAGACAGTGAATCTCGGGGGTGAGTGACGACGTATCGCGCATAGGTCGTCCAACCTTTATCAACGACCCACGATGCAAGTTCAGCTCCACCAATGCGCATCAATGTCGGAGGTTGTTGTCCGACGGGAAGTGTAATGATGTCTGAGACTTCAGAAGGAAGGTTGCCTGAGTAGTCATATCCATTGGCGTTTCTCATTCCCTCAACTACGGGCATTCCATGATCAGAGAACCATCCAAAACGTGCATCATTTGTCATGATGCGTTCTTGTAGCACCGTGTAGAAGTTGAGTGCAGATGTAGTGGAATTGCCTCGTAGTTGAAGAAATCCAGCGAGCAGTACGAAGAGAAGAACAGCTGTCGAGATGGTGATCTGTCGACCACGGTGACCAACAAATTTCACAATGGGAATTGCCAAGGCGACAACGAGAACAAACAATTGAACAGGGCGTGTGTTGGCGCACAGCGAGATAGCAACAAGCCAAATGCCAAGTGAGAGCGGGGTACGACGTCGAAGGAGTTCCACGGTGGCGGTGACCGTGAGAACCATGAATGAAATCCCTAAAGACTCCGACAAGATTGCGAGGTCATAACGAATGACTTGTGGGGAAAGCCCCAAAAGCAGTACCGCGGTGAGAACTACTCGCGGATAACTCGATCGGCGGCAAAGGACCACAGCACACCAAGACCATGCGCAACTACCAACCACCACATGAAGAAGTATTCGCCCAGTATCTGTGGTGACGAGGGAATAAATGAAGGGAATTGGCCAGAATCGATCTATGGAACCGAAAAATTGAAATGTCTCGTACCCCAGCGAATCAGGGAATCGCGAAATGGGGCGGCCCAAGGATGCAGAGGCGCGAACAAAGAATGCAATAACGATTGCAAGGGGAATGAAGACCGGGGTGCGCAACAACTGGCTGAGGCGACGCATATATGTACGGTACTCGGGTCGTCTTTGTTGCAGCGGCGTCTAGTACCGTCAGCAAGATGAAGACAATGTTGGTGGAAGCACTTGGTTCGGTCGAAGATCTCAAGATTGTGGAGATGGAGAGTCCCGCACTCACAAATGGGCACGTACGAATCGAGATCCTCGCGTGTGGCTTGAACTACGTCGATGCATTGATGATTGAAGGCAAATACCAGATCAAACCGCCTGTGCCATACCGCCCCGGTTCTGAAGTTGTCGGGCGTGTCGTTGAAGCTGCATCTGATGTCACGCGCGCCAAAGTCGGTGATCGCGTATTTGCCCCTATTGGTACAGGTGGATTCTCTAACGAAGCGGTTCTGCATGAATCACGCGTTATTCCACTTCCCGCAAAAATCACTGACGGTCAAGCGGCAACCTTCATGCAGAGCTATCTCACTGCATGGTTTGCGTTTAATTTCCGTGCCTCAATTGTCGAAGGCGACACAATGTTGGTATTGGGCGCTGGTGGTGGAGTCGGACTCGCTGGTGTTGACTTGGCGGTGGCGATGGGTGCTCGAGTGATTGCAGCAGCATCGTCAGAAGAAAAGCGTCAACTCGCTCTTGATCGTGGTGCGTTTGCCGCCATTGATACGTCAACTGAAGATCTCAAAGCACGTGCGCGTGAACTATCAGAGAACCAACTAGATCTGGTGTACGACCCAGTCGGCGGTGATCTTGCCGAGCAAGCCCTCCGTGCATTGTCACCTGGAGGTCAGTACATGGTCGTCGGATTCGTTGGTGGCATTCCAAAATTGCCTGCAAACCACATTCTTCTGACCAACCGAACGGTGGTGGGTGTTGACTGGGGCGCTTGGATGATGCGCAATCAATTAGATAACGCACGAATGTTGATGGATGTCTTGGGTGAAATCGGTGATGGAAAACTGCATCCAGTGGAGCCAGTGACCTATCCAATGTCACAAGCTGCGCAGGCTCTGCGCGACATGCAGAATCGAAAGATTGCTGGAAAAGTCGCGCTGATTCCCGACTTCACATAAGCCCTATGGCGTGCATGAAGCCGTTCCCTGGTCATAAGGAAGGCTGTCCATCGCACTGACAAAAGCCCAGGAGAATGCTGTGGGTGTGAAGGTCACATTCATGACGCCGTGTTCAATGTTGGTTCGGTATTGACTTCCAGGAACAGTTGCGTCGATGGGGTACACAGGTGCGCCACCAAGACCTGAAATAAACAGGGGCACTCCACCGGCAGTAGGCGTGCCATTTACTCCGAGAGGTCCGAAGCGTTCGTAATGATGATCGTGTCCAGTGAAGACAACATCAGCACCACCATTTACTGATGCTTCCCACAACGCCTGCACGGTCGAAGTGGCGTAGCGCCCACTAGAGACAAATGGATGATGCATCATGACGGCTGCACAACGTCCATCGGTTCGTGCGCGTTGCAATTCAGCGGCGAGCCATTGTGTTTGAGGTGCTGTTGCAGAACAACCAATAAATAGAAGGCCTTGACACCAGGAGTCAACGGCGATGATGCGCCAACCACCTGCATCGGTTGTCCAATACGACGGAGACATCTCCGCGAAGTAGTCCACGAACCCTGCAGCACCACCGGTGATGTATTCATGGTTGCCACGAACGGGGTATGTGATGTTCTTGAAACGTCCCCACGTTGTGTCGTAGAAGGACTTGAGATCTGATGAACTAGCACTTTCATATTGCACATCACCAAGAGCAATGACTCCGTCGGGTGCAAGAGCGGTCGTGAGAAGTGCGGTTGCCTCTTCTCCACATTGGGTTCCTGCTGGTCCTAGCCCTGATGCGTTGCGTCGTGCTGCATCACATGCAATGTCGCCTGCAATAACTAAGCGAGCAGATGTATCGGTACCAATTGGTTTCATGCGAACACCGTTCTGCCATACGGCAGTTCCGCGTATTCGATTCCCTCCACCACTATCTCCGAGTTGACCGTTGAGTCCGAGTCCCCAACACCACATTCCACTCGATGCTTGCGAGATTCCACATGCATGAGAGGCGCCGGTGGTCAATGAGGACAGAGCACCAACTGCACTGGAAGTGATGATTTTTTGGGGGGAGGATTTACGAATCGTGTTTCCATTTGCTAACTGTCCATAGCGATTGCGACCCCAACACCATGTTGTAGATGCGGCAGTTTGTGCGCAGACAAATTCAGAGCCGGCAGAAAGAGCGACAGGGCTCTTGACGGGAACAGTGACTGGTGTGTATCGAGATGCTCCTGAAGTGAGGCCCAATTGCGAGTAGTTGTTCCGACCCCAACACTGAACACGTAGTGCTGTTGATGCAATGCACGTAAATGCATCACCGGTAGTGACGAGAGTGGCTCGTACCTTGGGGACATAGGTGGGAATGTTCTTGCTTGCAGACGCGCGAAGTCCGAGTCGGTGATATTGATTTGAACCCCAACACCAGACGGATCCCGTTGACCGCACGGCACAAGTATGTGCAAGACCAACATCAAGAGAGACAACCGAATCAATCCGTGCGCGAACAGGGATGATGGAGTTTGTTTTCATCCCATCGCCCAACTGTCCACTGTTGCCGACCCCCCAACACCAGACCGAACGATCATTGAGTAGTGCGCACGAATGATTCGCGCCGACAGCAACCGACTTCACTGATGTGAGTGGAATCTGAACCGGGGTTGTTACATCTGTGCGTACGACTGCTGGAGGAAGTGTGAGCGGGTCGAGTGACGTGGCGAGTTGTCCCCAACACCAGAGTGTTGCATCGGTCTTGATGGCACATGTGGACAGCGCTCCTGCGGCAACGGATGTTGCGCCAGTCAGTAATGAAGGTGCAAATGCAATTGATTTTGTTGTTGTTCCTGTACCCAATTGACCGCGTGAGTTCGACCCTGTGCACCA
>Ga0222712_10003112_pt1 | contig 18393 bp, 28 predicted proteins | sample C33_657DmetaG_FD_165043 | JGI IMG/M metagenome (GOLD analysis project Ga0222712, IMG submission 165043) | Estuarine water microbial communities from San Francisco Bay, California, United States - C33_657D | ecosystem: Environmental > Aquatic > Marine > Unclassified | place: USA: California...
TCTATCTTGCCATCCAGCCCCTCTGGCAGAGGCAGAGCCTCGCCACTGATGGGATGGCGCAGTTCTACATCCGTGACGAAAGCGGCCGAGGCCACGCCCGAGCCGCTATGCTGGATTTCGGCATAAACCCGCAGCCGATCCCCGCGCCGCGCCAGGATGCCGCCGTGGATGGTGAAGGCCGCACCCGCAGCCAGTTCGCGCAAAAAGCGGATATGCTGATCCACCGGCGTGAAAAAGCCGCGATCCGGCGTGATGCCCAGCGCCAGCGCCAGCCAGCCCAGCCCATCACCGACCCGCGCGACATAATGGCGCACATTCATATGCCCCATCACATCACATTCGCCGCTTTGCACACTGCCCTTGCCGATCACGATCATTCTGGGGTCCCCTTCATCGCCCGCAGAACACCCCGCCCCGGCTTTGCGCGCAAGTTATGACCCCTTGAGCCCGCCAAAACTTCGGCGCAGCATCCCCTCAAGCAAAGGGAAGGAAGCACACCATGGATGTCGGCATTTTCAACCTGATGGGCTATCGCAATCGCGGCGTGCCCACCGCGGCGATCTATGACCGCACCATCGCCCAGGTAAAAGCCGCCGAGGCCGCCGGCTTCAACATCGCCTGGTTCGCCGAGCACCATTTTTCCAATTACTGCGTCTGCCCATCGCCCTTGATGATGCTGGCCCGCCTGGCGGGCGAGACTTCACGCATCAAACTCGCTTCCGGCGTTGTGATTGTGCCGCTGTACCACCCTTCCCGCCTGATTGCCGAAATCGGCATGGTGGATTCCATGACGCATGGGCGCCTGGTGCTTGGCGTTGGCAGCGGCTACCAGCCTTATGAGTTTGAACGCTTCGATTCTGCCCTGCCGGAAGCGCCGCATCGGCTTTTGGAAGTGATGGGCATGATGGAAAAGGCCTTTGCGGGCGAGACCTTTTCCCACGAAGGCGAATATTATTCCCTGCCGCAAACCCACATCGCCCCGCGCCCCGCCGGCAAGCTGCCGGAGATTTGGGTGGCCGGCGACAACCCCGATTTGCACCGCTACGCCGCCCAGCGCGATTGCGTGGTGATGGTGACCCCCCGCCACTTCACCCCTGCCCTTTTGGCCGCCGCGCGCCGGCGTTTTGAAGATATTTGGCGCGCCGCCGGCAAATCGCCCGAGGCCTTGCGCTTCGGCGCCATGCGCCCCTTCTGCGTGACGGATGACAAGGCCGAAGCCATGGCCTTTCTGGAAAATGCCCGCTGGCAAATCCGCCTGTCACAAAGCCTGCGCCGCAAGGAACAGGAAATGGATGGCGGCCTGCTGCTGGAAAAAACCTGGGAAGGTGAGCCGAGCCTGGAAGAAATGGGGTCCTTCATGCTGGTGGGGGATGCCGATACGGTGGCCGCGCGCATGGCCGCCGAAATCCGCGCCGCCAGCCCCTGCCATTATTTGCTGCAAATGCAGATTGGCGATTTGCCGGAAAGCATCGCCATGAACACCATCGCGGCCTGGGACAAAGCCATCCGCCCACGGCTTGAACGCGAATTCGGCCCGCTGGACCGGATTGGGGTTCCCGTACCGGCTGCCGCGTGAACTAAGCGCTTGACCCCGCCCCCCGCGATTTGGCACTGATTCAGGCGTGGTGACGCTTGTTCCAGTCAGTCGCGGGGATGAGGATACGCTCTGGGCCGTGGTGGCGACCGTGGGGCGCAAAAGCCGCGTGGCCGAGGTTTTCCGTTCCCGCGCCGCCGCCTTGAATGACCGCGATTGGCGCGACCAACAAGTGCGCGCCTATGCCGATTGGCTGGTGCGCGCCAAACAACCCGTGCCGCATTATTCCGTGGCGCCAATCAAACGTTCCGACCTGCCGAGGAAATGGGTGCCACTGCCGGCGCTGGGGTTTTTGCGGGGGGAGATGGTTTAGGGGGGTCACCGTTTCAGGGGAGCCCGGTTCGAGCACAGATCTTGCCCCAAGACATATGGTGCGTTCTCATGGTCGAGATGATGACTGTCTTGTTCTAAGAACATTCACCGAAGTTTCGCGACCAGCTTCCGGCATGAGCGCAGGATCTGACACATCGACGCCACGGCCCCCAATCTTCGATATAGGCTAACGAAGCGCACTTCCGTGGCGAGTAGGCAGCGCGGCAGTCATTGATACGCGTATAGCCATTTCTTCGGAAATTATCTGACGTGCATTTCTCCTGAAATCGTTTGTAGACAGAATCGAAATAGCTTTGTTCTTTTGCATAGTCATCTGCGGCAACAGGGAGCGACGCGCAGAGGATACCGAACAAAAAAATTAAGCGTACCATGACAACGCCTCCGCAAAAAAACACTTCGCCTGTCACCAGATTGCGTCCAGTCTCGGGTCCGTGTCCAGCCTAATCCGCGAGGAGCACCTCTATTGCCGCCCGATCACAGTTCTGAGTTGATTCAAGCGCGGGTTTTAAATCTCACGTGCCAAGACGCGCGGGCGGTCGGCTGTGTGCGATGCGAACCATCAAAAAAGTTGCCATTTACTGATTCGGCAAGCGCAAGCCGCCGGAGGTTTTTGCCGTGATCTTAATGGGTCGCGAAGTGGCTTAGAACATTCTGGCGCTGTGAGGGGACCGGTGCGCCCCCCCTTTTAGGGCCGAACGCCAGCACAAAACCCTAATGCATACTCCACAAAAAACTTTCCAATTCAAAACAGCGACATTAATATATCATTTGTTAAATAGTGAAGGGAAATTCGATGTTTGGATTTGGCAGGGGTAGCAAGCGGGTCGCACTAATTAAGGAGCTGGTAGAAACCCGACTGCGACTAAGAGGGCAAGACGAAATCCAAAGTAGGCTTTTCGTAAAATCATTGGGGTCGTTCAGTTCGATGAGCCTTCCTGAGGCAACTATTGTAACGATCATTGAAGCCGCACTCGATGGGCATTCAAAAGGAGTCTTGCTCAAGGATGTTCTCATGCGTCAAGAGTCGATGCGTCGTATGACTGGTGCTGACCCAGATTACTTCGCGACGATCCTTGCAGAGAGTATTGGCCCAAATCCAGCAGGTGCGCTGACAGATTATTGTCGATATCGGATCGCCATCGAAGCAAGGAAAAATCCCAATGCACACATAAGCGACGAGGAATTGATGAATTTGATCCCGATTGCGTATCAAGAGATTACGCGCTGGTGACGGCACCTAAAATGGAAAAAAACAATAGGAAAAACGAATTAATGTCGATCGTGCCGCAGGGGTGTATCTGTACAAATACAGTATTCACCTGACAGTCACCGCGTTTGGATATTTCATCAAGCGGCTTTGAGCTTTTCATTTTTTAGCTGGCTAGTTATCTGCGGTTTGAAAGTTTTCGGGATTCCCTTGGCGAAAGCGCGGTTCGGCGTTCGCCCGCCCCTGCTGCCTCCTCATCCCCTTCTCACCCCCCAATAACAAACCCCAAACGCCGCCAAGCCCCCCAGCACGGAAGCCGCCACATAAAGCACCGCCAACCATGGCGCCCTTTCCCACAGCACGCCGGTTTCCAGTGAAAAGGCGGAAAAAGTCGTAAAGCCGCCAAGCAGGCCCGTCACCAACAGCAAGCGCGCCTCACCGGAAACACCCAGCGCGCCAAACACGCCAATCAAGGCGCTGCCCACAATATTCACCGCCAGCGTCCCCCAGGGAAAGCCCGCGCCAAACAGCACCAATCCAGCGTGGGAAATCACGTAGCGCAGCACAGACCCCACCGCGCCGCCCAAAGCCACCAGCACTAGCGAAAGGGGTGAAAATGCCGCACCCATCAGCGTTTCCTTTTGCGGCGAAGCTCCGCCCAGCGCGCCAGGCGTTCGGCAATCGCGGCCTCAGCCCCGCGATCGGTCGGGCGGTAGAATTGGCGCCTTCCCATCTCATCGGGGAAGTAATTCTGGCCGGAAAAGCCTTCCTCCGCCTCATGGTCATAGGCATAGCCAGCGCCATAGCCAATTTCCTGCATCAGCTTGGTGGGCGCGTTCAGAATATGCTTGGGCGGCATCAGGCTGCCGGTCTCCCGCGCGGCGCGCATCGCCTCATTAAACGCCTGATACACAGCGTTGGATTTCGGCGCGGTCGCCAAATGCACCACAAGCTGCGCCAGCGCCAATTCACCCTCGGGCGAGCCCATACGCTCAAAGGTTTCCCAGGCGGCAATCGCCAGCGGCAGCGCACGAGGGTCTGCCATGCCAATATCCTCAGCCGCGAAGCGCGTCAGGCGGCGGGCGATATAGCGCGGGTCCTCGCCCCCCGTCAGCATGCGCGCAAACCAGTAAAGCGCCGCATCCGGGTCTGATCCGCGCATGGATTTATGCAGCGCGGAGATCAGATTGTAATGTTCTTCACGGTCCTTGTCGTAAAGTGCGGCGCGTTTCGCGAGCAAGCTGGAAAGCCCGGCGGGATCAAGTGGGGCGGAGCCTTCGGGAAGGGCGAATAATTGCTCGGCCATGTTCAGCCCGTAGCGGCCATCGCCATCGGCCATGGCGCGGAGTGTGGCGCGGGCTTCGGGCGCCAGGGGTAGCGCGCGGCCCATCAGCGCTTCGGCGCGGGTCAGCAGCAGCTCCAACGCCGCATCATCCAGGCGCTTCAGCACCAGCACCTGGCAGCGGGACAAAAGTGCTCCGTTGAGCGCGAAGGATGGGTTTTCCGTGGTGGCGCCCACCAGCGTCACGGTGCCGTCTTCCACCACGGGCAGGAAGCCATCCTGTTGCGCGCGGTTGAAGCGGTGGATTTCATCCACGAAAAGCAGCGTGCCTTGGCCGTTGGATTTGCGCGCGCGGGCTTCTTCAAAGGCGCGCTTCAAATCGGCAACGCCGGAAAACACGGCGGAAAGGGCGGTAAAGCGCAGCCCCGCCGCTTCGGCCAGCAGCCGCGCAATGGTGGTTTTGCCCACACCTGGCGGGCCCCACAAAATCAAGGAAGCAAGCGACCCGCGCGCCAACATGCGGGCAAGGCTGCCCTCTTCCCCCAGCAAATGATCCTGGCCGACCACTTCGGAAAGGCTCGCGGGGCGCAGCCTATCCGCCAAAGGCCGCACGCCTTCCGGGGGTGCGGGGGCAGCTTCCGGGGCGCCGAATAGGTCAGGTAAGGCTGGGGGGCGTGCCATGAGGGGTTTCAGCGTATCGCCAGCGCATTGCCGGGGCTGCCAATGCCGCCGCGATGGTTCAAAGGGGCGGCGGTGAAAAACGCGGTGTAGCGGCCTGTCGCGGCGCTATCTTCGGCCAATTCTTCGAAGTCAAAGAACTCGCCCAGGCAAAGGCCAAGCCGGGCGATGGCCAGATGGAGCGCGGGCTTCCAGGGAAAGATCGGCCAGGCCTCGACCGTTGGGTTATCGGCGGTGACGGTGGCGATGCCTTGGTCCCACAGGAAGCGCCACATGCCTTCCCCGCCATCAAGGCCGGAATAATCGCGCGCGCCGGCTTCGCCTTGGATGAGCAAATGCCGTGCGTCCGCATCGGGTGCGGCGCGGAAGGCCGTAAGCCAGCCGGTGCGGACCAGCAGGATATCGCCGGGGCGAAGAGCAACGCCCTGCGCAGTGAGGCAAGCCGCAACGTCTTCAGCGGTCGCGCGTCGCCCACCCATCGCACCCCAATCGCGCCCGGTACGCGCGAAATGCCGCGGGAGGTCCGCCAGCACCGCGCGGCCGGCAATGCCATGGGCCAACGCCTTATCAATGCCATTGCGGCTTTGCGGCCCATGCACAATCGAAGAAAGCGGCGCGTGATTGTAGAAACCATGTGTGGCGTCAGCGAAATGCGAAAGCCCATCCCATTGCGTGCTGCCCTGCAGCCAGAAGCCATCCAGCTTGTCATCGCGCGTGATGCGGCCGGGGTGTGCTTCCTTCACCATCACCGGGGTGGGGGCGGCGCGGCGGCGATGGGCGCCTTCATGGGCGGCGCCGAAGGGCTCATCCAGCGGCAGGTTCACATTGAAGCGGCGGCCTTGGCGGATTTCATCCCGCGCCGCCGCCACGGTTGCATCCGTGATGCGGTTCAGCGTGCCGATCTGGTCATCTGCGCCCCAAACGCCCCAGGAAAGCGGCAGGCCGGTGGGATCGCCCTCGGGGCGCGGGAGGTCATCATAGCGCGGTGGAGTCTTCATGGCGGTATTCTAATCCCAAGTGGCACCGCGCATCACCCCCGCGCTTGACGCGCCCTGCCCGCGCCCGCACATGGCGGGCAAGTGAAGGATAGAACGCCATGAAATTGCCTCGCCGCGCCCTTTTCGCCGCCACCGCCGCTGCCCTGCCTTTGCCCGCCTTGGCGCAGGCCCGCAGCATCCGGCTTGTGGTGCCCTTCGCTGCCGGGGGGGCCGCGGATTCCGCCGCGCGCACCTTGGCGCCGCGCATGGCGGAAAAGCTCGGCGCGACGATTGTGGTGGAAAACCGCACCGGCGCGGGCGGTTCCATCGGCGGGGCTGAGGTAGCGCGGGCGGCGCCGGATGGGGCGACTCTGCTTTGGGATGCGTCGTCGCATATCGTGAACCATGCCCTGCTGCGCGGGCTTTCCTTTGATTACGCCACGGCCTTCACGCCGATCAGCATGGCGACCAGCTTTCCGCAGGTTGTCGCGGTGAAGGCGGATTTCCCGGCGCGCGATCTGGCGGGTTTCATCGCCGCCGCCAAGGCGCGGCCCGGCGCCATCACCATGGGCACGCAGGGCAACGCGACCGCGGGGCATCTGGGCCTGGTGCAATTCACCCGCGCCGCCAGCATTGAGGTGATCCACGCCCCCTATCGCGGCGGCGCCGATGCGGCGCGCGATCTGGCCGGCGGCAATCTGGACGGTGTGTTCATCACTGCCCTTTCTGCCGGCCCCGTGGTGGATAGCGGGCGCGCGCGCTTCCTGGCGGTGGCCAGCGCCGCGCGCCTCGCCGCACGGCCGGATGTGCCAACCATCGCCGAAAGCGGCTTCCCGGGCTTTGATATCAGCGAATGGGTGGGTCTTTTCGCCCCCACTGGCACCCCTGCACCGGTGCTGGCCCGCCTCCATGAAGCGCTCGCCGCAAGCCTGGCCGAGTCTGAGGTAGGCGCCCGCCTGGCCCAGCTCGGCGCCGTGCCGGTCGGCAGCGCGCCCGAGGATTTCGCGCGCTTCGTGCGCGAAGGCCGCGCCGCCATGACCGTGCTGGTGCGGGAAGCCAATATCCGTGTTGAATAAAAGGGCAGCCCTAGCCCTGCTGGCGCTATGCAGCGCCACCCCGGCCCGCGCCATGGACCCCGATATCATGAGCGTGATTGGCCAGCCCGTGCTCGCTTTGGCACAGCGCCCGGAAGTGGGTGTGGTGCTGCGCCCGGCCAGCGGGGGGCATCGCGGGGCGATTGCGGAGGCCTTGCGCGAACCGGGGCCCCCGGTGGGTGTGGTGGATGGCCAATATCTGCATGGGCTTGGCTGCAACCCGCAAGGCTGCCGGGTGCGTGGGATTTTCCTCGCCTGGGATTTGAAGGGCGAGCGGATGTTCATGTTGGTGACAGAAGAAGGCCGGGTGCGGCTTTCCATCCCGCCCGACCCGCGCGCCTGGCCGCGCGAACTCAGCGCGCCGCTTGCGGGTTTCTCACCCGCGCTATCGGAAGCCATCGGTTCGCGCTGAAACAAAAAAGGCGGCCCCGAGGGACCGCCTTTTAGATCTGCGTGTCGGGAAGCTTCAGCTTTCCGCAGCTTCTTCTTCCGTCGCTTCCGGCTTCGGCCCGCTATCGAGGCCCTTGGCGCCCGGGTTGCGGTCCACCAATTCAATCACCGCCATATCGGCCGCATCGCCATAGCGCATGCCGGCCTTCAGCACGCGGCAATAGCCGCCCTGCCGCACCTTGTAGCGCTCAGCGATTTCGCCAAACAGCTTCGCCACTACCGCTTCATCGCGGATCTGCGACAGCGCCTGACGGCGTGCATGCAGGCCACCGCGCTTGCCGAGCGTAATCATACGCTCAACATAAGGGCGCAATTCCTTGGCCTTGGGCAGCGTGGTCGTGATCTGCTCATGCTTGAGCAGAGAAGTCGCCATATTGCGGAACATCGCCGCACGATGGCTTGACGTTACATTGAGCTTCCGCCCAGACAATCCGTGACGCATCTTTCTTACCCTTCAGAACGAACCGCTTAGAACGGCTCATCTGCCCTTTTCGCCAAATCCTCGATATTTTCAGGCGGCCATTCCGGCACGGTCATGCCGAGGCTGAGCCCCATAGTCGCGAGGACTTCTTTGATTTCGTTGAGCGACTTACGCCCAAAATTCGGCGTGCGCAGCATTTCCTGTTCGGTCTTCTGCACCAGATCGCCGATATAGACGATATTGTCGTTCTTCAGGCAATTCGCGCTGCGGACGGAAAGCTCAAGCTCATCCACCTTGCGGAGCAAGTTGCGGTTGAACGGCAGATCATCGCGCAGATCGGCAGCCAATTCGGGGCGCGGCTCATCGAAATTGATCAGGATTTGCAGCTGTTCCTGAATGATGCGGGCGGCGACACCCACCGCATCTTCCGGCGCCAGCGTGCCATCCGTTTCAACCGAGAGGATCAGCTTGTCGTAATCGGTGCGCTGACCAACGCGGGTCGGCTCCACACGATAAGCCACGCGGCGCACTGGCGAATAAATCGCGTCCACCGGGATCAGGCCAATCGGCGCATCTTCCGGGCGGTTTTCAGACGCCGGCACATAGCCCTTGCCGGTATCGATGATCAATTCCATCGAAAGCTTCGCGCCATCATCCAGCGTGCAGATCACCAGATCAGGATTGGCGATTTCAATATCGCCCGAGGTCTGGATCTGCCCTGCGGTGACTTCACCAGGGCCAGTTGCGATCAGCGCCAAACGCTTTTCGCCTTCACCCTGATAACGCAGCGCAAGCTGCTTCACGTTCAGAACGATGTCGGTGACATCTTCGCGCACGCCGGGAATGCTGCTGAATTCATGCAGCACGCCATCAATGCGAATCGCCTTCACCGCCGCACCAAGCAGCGAGGAAAGCAGCACGCGACGCAGCGCATTGCCAAGCGTCATACCGAAGCCGCGTTCAAGCGGCTCCAGCACCAGCGTGGCACTGCGCAGCGGGTTGATCGTCGGCTCGATATGCTTCTGCGTTTCGATCAGGGAACGCCAGTTGCGGTCAAGCACGTTCATGTCTCTCCTATCGGGCTGCTGCGGTCAGGCGCGGCGCGTATCAGACGCGGCGGCGCTTGCGCGGGCGGCAACCGTTATGGGGAATGGGGGTCACATCGCGAATCGCGGTGACCTGAAAGCCAACGGCCTGCAGGGCGCGCAGCGCGGATTCACGGCCCGAACCAGGGCCGCTCACCATAATGTCCAGCACTTCCATCCCATGCTCACGCGCCTTGCGCCCGGCATCTTCTGCGGCAACCTGCGCCGCATAAGGGGTGGATTTGCGGCTGCCCTTGAAGCCTTGAGCACCAGCGGAAGACCACGCGATGGCATTACCCTGCGCATCCGTGATGGTCACGATGGTGTTATTGAAGGTGGACAGCACATGGGCAACGCCGGAGGAGATATTCTTCCGTTCCTTGCGCTTCACCGGGCCACGAGCGGCACCGCCGCGGGGTTCACGAGCCATCTTACTTCGTCACCTTCTTCTTGCCGGCGATAGCCACCGCCTTGCCCTTGCGGGTACGCGCATTGGTATGGGTGCGCTGGCCACGCACCGGCAGCCCCTTGCGATGCCGCAGGCCGCGGTAGCAAGCCATATCCATCAGACGCTTGATGTTCATGGCCTGCTCACGCCGCAAATCGCCTTCCACGCGGTATTCGCGGTCGATCAATTCGCGGATGCGCATCACTTCATCATCGGTCAGCTGATTCACACGGCGTTCGGCCGGGATGCTCAACTGATCGCAGATGACCTTCGCGTTCTGCGGGCCAATGCCATAGATATAACGAAGCGAGATCAGCACCCGCTTATTGGTCGGAATATTCACGCCGGCGATGCGCGCCACAGTGCCTCTCCTGGGGCCGAGCCCCCCGATACCGCCGCGGTAGCCCTATGGGCCCAGCCGGCGGAGTGTTCCGAATGAATTTGAAACGACAAAGAGCGGCCAGAGTTGCCCCCCGCCGCGGGAGCAGCGGGATTAGCCCCAGTACCCTTCCCCGTCAAGCCTTTCCTGACAAAATTTCGCCGATCTGGCGCGCGACTTCCGTCATGGAAGCCATGCCGTCAACAGCTTTCAACTTCCCTTGCCCCGCATAGTAAGGCAGCAAGGGGGCAGTCTGACGATGATAGGCTTCAAGCCGTGCTGCCACGGTTTCCGCCTTGTCATCCGCCCGGCGGGCAAATTCGCCCCCGCCGCAGCTATCACACACACCGGCCTTGGCCGGCTGCTTGAACTTGTCATGGTACCCAGCGCCGCACTTGGCGCAGCTAAAGCGCCCCGAGATGCGTTCCACCAGCGCGCCATCATCCACTTTCAACTCGATCACATGGTCAAGCTGAAGCCCGCTTTCCTTCAGCATGGCATCAAGCGACGCCGCCTGGGGGGCAGTGCGCGGGAAGCCATCCAAAATAAAACCCTTGGCGCAATCAGGGCGCGCCACGCGCGCCTTCAACATGGCGGTGATCACCTCATCCGGGACCAGTTCGCCACGTTCCATGATTCCCTTGGCCTTCAGGCCAATTTCGCTGCCCGATTTCACCTCGGCGCGCAGCATGTCGCCGGTGGAAATCTGGGCGATGCCAAATTTCTCTTCCAGCATCTTGGCCTGAGTGCCCTTGCCCGCGCCAGGCGGGCCGAGAAGGATAAGGTTCATCCGTTTCCTCCGGTCTCAGCGCCCACGCGGCTGCCCACGGCCGCCAAGACGCGCTTTTTTAATCAGGCCTTCGTACTGATGGGCAAAAAGATGCGATTGCACTTGCGCCACCGTATCCATTGTCACGGAGACGATGATCAGCAGCGACGTACCGCCGAAATAGAACGGCACGCCATATTGGCTGATCAGAATTTCCGGGATGATGCAGACCAGGCAAAGATAGGCGGCACCAAGAACCGTCAGCCGTGTCAGCACGCGGTCAAGATAGTCAGACGTATTCTGGCCGGGGCGAATGCCAGGAATGAAGCCGCCATATTTCTTCAGATTATCAGCCGTTTCTGTCGGATTGAAGACAATGGCCGTGTAGAAAAACGCGAAAAACACAATCATCGCCATATACAGGACCATGTAGGCGGGCCGCCCATGGGCCAGCATTGCGGTCAGGGTCTGCAGCCAGCCATCCGCCATATCTTGCGAGAACCCAGCAACTGTCGCGGGCAGCAACAGCAGCGAGGAAGCAAAGATGGGCGGAATGACGCCTGACGTATTGAGCTTAAGCGGCAAATGGGTCGATTCGCCGCCAAACATGCGGTTGCCGACTTGGCGCTTTGGGTATTGCACCGGAATACGACGCTGAGCGCGTTCGATGAACACCACCAAGGCTATCACCAGCAAGGCAATGATCAGGAAGGCGATGATGAAAATGGTGGAAAGCGCGCCGGTGCGGCCCAATTCAAGCGTGCTGATCAGCGCAGAGGGCAGGTTCGCAACAATACCCGCGAAAATGATCAGGCTGATGCCATTGCCGACACCGCGCGCAGTGATCTGTTCACCAAGCCACATCAGGAACATGGTGCCGCCCACCAGCGTAATCACGCAGGACAGCCGGAAGAAAATGCCAGGATCATAAACGGCGGCGCCAAACTGGCCGCGCATGCTCTCCAGCCCAATGGCAATGCCATAGGCTTGGAAAATTGCGATCGCGACGGTGAGGTAGCGCGTATATTGATTGAGCTTCTTCCGCCCCGATTCGCCTTCCTTCTTCAGCGCTTCCCAGGCGGGAACGGCTGCCGTCATCAACTGCACGATGATGCTGGCGCTGATGTAGGGCATGATGTTGAGGGCAAATACCGTCATGCGCCCAAGCGCACCGCCCGAGAACATGTCGAACATGCCAAGAATGCCGCCGCCATGCTGGGCGAGGATTTCGCCCATCACCGCCGCATCAACGCCTGGCACAGGGATATAGGTACCAAGCCGATAGACGATCAGCGCGCCAAGCGTGAACCAGATGCGGTTCTTCAGCTCGGTCGCCTTGGAGAGCACGCCGAGGTTCAAATTCGACATCGCCTGTTCCATGGCGGACGCCATGCGCATTCTCCCAAACTTGGCAAGCGCCCTAAAACCGCGCTTCGACTTAAGGCCTTATGTGGCGCCGCGCCTGCACATGACAAGCGATAATCGCCGGAATGAAAGCGGCGCACGAGTGCCCCCGCGCGCCGCCAAGAATCAGTCCCGCTTCGCCATTACGCGAGGCGATACCAGCAAGGCTCAGCCACCCTCAGCCGGGGCAACTGGGGCAGTCAGCGTCACGCTACCGCCAGCGGCTTCCACAGCAGCAATAGCCGCCGCCGAAGCGCCAGAAACCGTAATCCGAACCGCCCGCTTGATTTCACCCTTGCCCAAAAGCCGCACGCCTTCGAACTTCGCACTGGACCGGACAACGCCAGACGCACGCAGCGCCGCTTCATCTAGATCCTGGCCCGCCGGCAGACGCCCAGCTTCGATAGCCGCATCCAGCGTGCCAATATTCAGCGTAGCGTAGAGCTTGCGGAAGGTATTGACGAAGCCGCGCTTCGGCAGACGCCGATAAATCGGCAACTGCCCACCTTCAAACCCGTTCAGCGAAACGCCGGTACGCGCCTTCTGACCCTTCACGCCGCGACCACCGGTTTTGCCCTTACCAGAGCCAATACCGCGGCCAATGCGCTTGAATTTGGGCCGCGCGCCAGCATTGTCGCGGATTTCATTCAACTTCATGGTTCAATCCTCCACCTTGATGAGGTGGGCAACCTTGCGGATCATGCCGCGCACCGCAGGCGTGTCTTCCAATTCACGCGTACGGTGGCGTTTATTGAGCCCAAGGCCAATCAGGGTTTCTTTTTGACCAGGCTTGCGCCCGATCGGCGACCCAAGTTGGGTCACCTTTACGGTCTTTTTCTCAGCCATTCGCGGCCTCCTGCGCTTCAGACGGCGCTTCCTTCCGCGGACCAAGGATGTCGCCCACCTTCTTGCCACGGCGCGCAGCAACCGCCCGAGGGCTAGTGCAGCGCGACAGCGCGGCGAAAGTGGCCTTCACCATGTTATGCGGATTGGCCGAACCCGTGCACTTGGCGACAACATCGCCCATGCCAAGGGTTTCAAACACAGCGCGCATCGGGCCACCGGCAATGATGCCAGTACCGGCAGGCGCCGCGCGCAGAATAACGCGTCCCGCGCCAAATTCGCCCACCACATCATGATGCAGCGTGCGGCCTTCACGCATAGGCACGCGGATCATACCGCGCTTGGCGCGTTCTGTAGCCTTGCGGATCGCTTCCGGCACTTCGCGCGCCTTACCAGCGCCCCAGCCAACGCGGCCCTTTTCATCACCCACAACAACCAGTGCTGCGAAGCTGAAGCGACGACCACCCTTTACCACCTTCGCAACGCGATTGATGGTAACCAGCTTGTCCTTCAGCTCATCGCCTTCTTGGCGATCAGCGCGCGGTTCGCGTTCACGATCGCGCCCGCCACGACGACGGCGTTCACCGCCCTCGCCGCCTTCACCACCGCTCCTAGGTTCACGTGCCATCTTGTTCAGCCCTTCAGAACGACAGCCCGCCCTCGCGGGCGCCGTCCGCGAGCGCCTTGACGCGCCCGTGATAAAGATAAGGTCCGCGATCAAAAACCACCGCGGTCACGCCAGCAGCAACGGCACGTTCGGCAACCAATTTGCCAACCGCCGAAGCCGCCGCCGTATCGGCGCCAGTCTTCAAGGCTTCACGCATGGTCTTTTCCAAGGAAGACGCAGCAGCGACCGTACGGCCCTGCGCGTCATCAATGACCTGCGCATAGATATGCTTGCCCGAACGGAAAATCGAAAGGCGCGGACGCCCACCAGACTTCATCCGGATCTGATAACGGAGACGACGCTTGCGCCGCTCCTGAAGGTCGAGCTTGCTGGCCATTACTTCTTCTTCCCCTCCTTCCGGAGGATCTGCTCATTCTCGTACTTGACGCCCTTGCCCTTATAGGGCTCCGGACCGCGATAGGCGCGGATTTCCGCAGCCACCTGGCCAACCTGGCGCTTGTCAGAGCCTTCAACCTTGATCGCCGTTGGGCGTTCGCAGGTGATCTTGATGCCAGCCGGGATAGGGTAGCGGATTTCGTGGCTATAGCCGAGGTTCAGCACAAGATCCTTGCCCTGCACCGCCGCGCGATAACCCGTGCCGTTGATTTCCATGGACTTCACGAAGCCCGCGGAAACACCCGTCACCATGCTGTTGATCAGGCTGCGCGTGGTGCCCCACATGGTGCGCGCCCGGCGATCATCACGGCGCGGCTTCACCGCCACCTGCTGATCGCTGATTTCGATATCTACATCATCCGTCAGGTCAAGCTTCAATTCACCAAGCTTGCCCTTGGCAACCAACGTGCGGCCGGAAAGTGCAAGCTGCACCCCCGAAGGCACCTGAACCGGATATTTTCCGACGCGAGACATTGCCAAACCCTCCGTCAGAATACGCGGCAGAGGACCTCGCCGCCAACATTGGCAGCGCGGGCCTCATTTTCGCTCATCACGCCACGCGGCGTGGAAAGAATGGACATGCCAAGACCGTTATAGAACTTGGGCAGTTCGGTGATCTTCGAATAGACGCGGCGGCCAGGCTTGGACACGCGCGTGATTTCGCGAATGGCGGGTTCGCCTTCGGAATATTTCAATTCGATATCGATGAACTTCACACCAGGGCGGAGTTCTTCGGTGCGCCAGGCGCGAATGAAACCTTCGCGCTTCAGCACATCAAGCACATTCTCACGCAGCTTGGACGCCGGCGCCTTGCACCGGGTCTGGCGCGCGGATTGCGCATTGCGGATGCGGGTGAGCAGATCGCCCAGCGGATCAGACATGGACATGCCGGGCTTCCTTACCAGCTTGCCTTCACGACACCCGGGATTTGGCCCTGATTGGCCAATTCACGGAAGGCGTTACGGCAAAGCTTAAACTTGCGGTAATTGCCACGCGGGCGGCCGGTCAGCTCGCAGCGCAGACGAACGCGACTCTTGGCGCCATTGCGGGGCAATTGGGCCAGCTTCAGCGTCGCTTCAAAGCGATCTTCCATCGGCAGCTCGCGGTTCATCACCGTAGCCTTCAACGCCGCGCGCTTGGAGGAATGCAGCTTGGAAAGCTGCTCCCGGCGCTTATTCTTTTCAACAGACGATGTCTTAGCCATACGTCATAACCCTCCGGAACCTGCCGGGATTACCCGGCGGTTTTCCAAAAAACTCAGTTCTGGAAAGGAAGCTGGAACGCCTTGAGCAGCGCCTTCGCTTCCTTGTCGGTCTTCGCCGTCGTGACGAAAACAATGTCCATGCCGCGTACCGTATCCACCTTGTCATAGATGATTTCGGGGAACACGATCTGCTCCTTCAGGCCAAGGGCATAATTGCCACGACCATCGAAGCCGCGATTACCGGGGATACCCCGGAAATCGCGCACGCGTGGCAGTGCAATGGTCACCAGCCGGTCAAGGAATTCATACATACGTTCCTTACGCAGCGTAACCTTGCAGCCAATCGCCTGGCCTTCGCGAATCTTGAAGCCCGCGATCGCCTTCTTTGCCTTGGTCTTGACCGGCTTCTGACCCGAAATCAGAGTCAGATCGGATACCGCGGCATCAAGCTTTTTCTGGTCGCCGGCGGCTTCGCCCACGCCCATATTGATCACGATCTTTTCCAGCTTCGGCACTTCCATTGGATTGCTATAGCCGAATTCTTCTGCCAGCTGCTTACGCACCACAGCATCGTAATGCTGGCGCAGCCTGGGCTGTTCCTTCACGTCGCTCATGCGTCAAGCACCTCGCCGGAGGCACGCGCCACCCGGACCTTCTTGCCATCTTCAAGCATCTTGAAGCCAACGCGGGTCGGCTTGCCAGACTTCGGATCAAGCAGCGACAGATTCGAAAGATGAATCGGCGCTTCTTTCTCAGTGATCCCGCCCGGATTACCAATGCCAGAAGGCTTCTGGTGACGCTTCACCAGATTGATGCCCTGCACCAGTGCACGGTCTTCGGCCGGCATCACGCGAATGACTTCGCCCTGCCGCCCCTTATCGCGCCCGGAAAGGATCTGAACGCGATCACCTTTTCTGATCTTCTGAGCCATGGCTTACAACACCTCCGGCGCCAGAGAGATGATCTTCATGAACTTCTTCGCGCGAAGTTCACGCACCACCGGGCCAAAGATACGCGTGCCGATCGGTTCATTCTGCTTGTTGATCAGCACCGCCGCATTGCGGTCGAAGCGAATCACAGAACCATCATTACGGCGCACCGGGAAGGAAGTCCGCACGATCACCGCGCGTTCCACCGTACCCTTCTTCACCTTACCGCGCGGAATCGCTTCCTTGATGGAAACGACGATCACGTCGCCCACACCAGCGGTCTTGCGCTTGGAACCGCCAAGCACCTTGATGCATTGCACCCGACGCGCACCGGAATTGTCAGCGACTTCCAGATTGCTTTCCACTTGAATCATGGATCAGCCCCCCGCCGCCGGCGCCACGGCTTCGCCGTTGCGCACCACTACCGTCCAAACCTTGCGCTTGGAAATCGGCGGGCATTCTTCGATCTGCACCACGTCACCTTCCTTGCACAGGTTGGTATCGTCGTGAGCCGCGTACTTCTTCGACTTGCGAATGAATTTCTTATAGAGCGGATGCATCACGCGACGTTCGACCAAGACCGTTACGGTCTTGTCCATCTTGTCGCTGACGACCCGCCCGGTGAGGACGCGCTTCGGCATCGCCGTCGGTCTCCTCTCAGGCTTTGGTTGCGGCGGCGCGGCTGCGCTCACCGATGATGGTCTTCACCCGCGCAATGTCCCGACGGACCTGGCGGATACGGCTGAGCGCCTCAAGCTGCCCGGTTGCGCGTTGGAAACGCAGATTGAACTGCTCCTTACGCAAATCAAGCAACATTGTGTTCAGCTCATCAGCCGATTTGGCGCGAACATCGCCGATCTTGGTCATGGCCATGATCAAGCCTCCAGACCCAGACGGGTCACGAACTTTGTCTTGATCGGCAGCTTGGCCGCACCGAGGGTAAGCGCTTCACGCGCCACTTCGTTGCTCACGCCGTCGATCTCGAACATGATGCGGCCGGGTTTCACCCGGGCCACCCAGAATTCCGGAGAGCCCTTACCGGAGCCCATGCGAACTTCAGCAGGCTTGGTGGAGACCGGCACATCCGGAAAAATGCGGATCCACACACGGCCCTGGCGCTTCATGGCACGGGTGATCGCGCGGCGGGCCGCTTCGATCTGCCGCGCAGTGACGCGCTCAGGCTCCAGCGCCTTCAGGCCGAAACCGCCGAAAGACAAGGAAAACCCACCCTTGGCCAAGCCATGGATGCGGCCCTTATGGGCCTTGCGGAATTTGGTGCGCTTAGGTTGCAGCATTTCCCTATACCCTTAGCGCTGCGGCGCCTGTTCGGCGGCGCGCTTGTCCTGCGCCATCGGATCATGCGCCATGATCTCACCCTTGAAGACCCAAACCTTGACACCGCAGGTGCCATAGGTGGTCTTCGCCGTTGCCGTACCGTAATCGATATCGGCGCGCAGCGTATGCAGCGGCACGCGACCTTCGCGGTACCATTCCATACGCGCGATTTCAGCGCCGCCCAGGCGACCGGAACAATTGATCCGGATACCAAGCGCACCAAGCCGCATGGCGGATTGCACCGCACGCTTCATGGCACGACGGAACGCAACGCGACGTTCAAGCTGTTGGGCAATGCTTTCCGCAACCAGCACAGCGTCAATTTCCGGCTTGCGGATTTCGACGATATTGAGCGCCACTTCGGCACCCGCCATCCTCTGCAAATCCTTGCGCAACACTTCGATGTCCGCGCCCTTCTTGCCGATGACGACACCGGGGCGAGCAGCATGGATCGTCACGCGCGGCTTCTTGGCCGGGCGTTCAATCACCACACGGCTGACACCCGCGCCCTTCAGGCGTTCACGCAGCTTTTCACGCAGCTTGAAGTCTTCATGCAGCATCTTGGAGTAGTCGGCGGCGGCGAACCAGCGGCTATCCCAAGTGCGGTTGATGCCAAGCCGAAGCCCGACGGGATTGACTTTCTGGCCCATATTACGCGGCCTCCTGAGCTTCAGCGGCTTCTGCCACAACCTGTTCGGCCACAACAATCTTCAAATGGCTGAACCACTTTTCGATCGTGGAAGACTTGCCGCGGCCACGCGCATGGAAGCGCTTCATCACGGCAGCGCGGCCCACTTCAGCGCGGGACACCACCAGACGGTCAACGTCCAGGCTATGGTTGTTTTCGGCATTCGCAATCGCGCTTTCCAGCGTCTTCTTCACCGTTCCGGCGATGCGG
>Ga0222712_10003113_pt1 | contig 18392 bp, 26 predicted proteins | sample C33_657DmetaG_FD_165043 | JGI IMG/M metagenome (GOLD analysis project Ga0222712, IMG submission 165043) | Estuarine water microbial communities from San Francisco Bay, California, United States - C33_657D | ecosystem: Environmental > Aquatic > Marine > Unclassified | place: USA: California...
CCTCAAAGCTGTATCCCATATGGCGGATCTTAAAGTTAGCAAACTGCTCATCTGCTACTACCAATCCATTGCTACATACCAGGCGGTACAGCCCCATCATAAACTTAAACGACTGAGTACCATCGTGAGAGTTAGTCAGAATGATCTGAGGAAATACATCATCACCTTCACTACCCTTAATCACTAGATTAGGATTCTGAAATTTAATCATGTGCTTGGAGAAGATAGAAGTCTTACCTGCACGTCCTCGGCGCTGGGCAGCCTGGACTGGCTCCCATCCAAGGGTCATTAGGTCTTCAATCACTCGGCTAGTAGGTACGTGTACGTACTTGTCCGATACCTCACGGGTAGGCTTGTCGATGAAGGCAAATGGAACTACCTTCTTCAACTCTTCGATCGTCATTACGCGGTCTGCATTGCTGTTTGAAATCATCATAACCTTTGTGTTTTTAATTATACTTAAAGATAGTAACTATCCTCTTACGAGGCAACTATCTTAAGAAATAATTCCTAACTTTTTTGCTGTAAGGTACCCAACTACCTTACCATCTTCGGTCATGTACCGGCGCTTGGTCTTTGGCAGAGTTTCGTTCTCTGCTTCTAACTCCTCATGCAGACTCTTATAGTTCCTGTTGTAGGAAACCTCCGATGTAATAACCCTTCTATCATCAGACATGAAGTACGTAATCGTAGTTCCGTCTAGATGTGTCTTAGATAAAATCTCCCGCATCTACAACCTGTTTCATTAGCTGGTAAGTATCGATAGCATCGTCGTACATCTCTTCCTGCTCGTAGATCTCCAGGCATTTAGCCAGTGCTTGAGGCCATTCTGAGGAAGGTAGGCTGATATCGAATGCAGTATCTCCTCCTTCAAAGCTAATTTCAAATAGATCAGCTTGCTTCTTCTTAGCCTGTACTGCTACTCTAATACCATCCGTAATCGCTTCTGTTACTTTGAGGTTCTTTCCGTTAAAGAAAGCATCAAACTCTTCCGGGGTTTCAAATACAAATTGTTTCATAGGTAGCGAACAGTAAAGTTATTTTGTTTAACAGCTTGCTTGTTAGACTCAGAGTAGAACACCGGTCCTTCGTATACATAGGTTCGCATAGGTACCGATGGGTTAGACTTCTCAGTAAACTGAGGTTCAGTAATGCGACGAGGTCCGTCGTAAGAACGGAACGTCTTTGCAGTAACTCGGTACCAGGTACCGTCAGCACTTTGAATCTCTAATACACCTGCAGTGTTGAAGTCAAATTTGATCTTCTCCGTCTGTCCTCTCTTCTCGCTCATAACCTTTGTTTGTTTCTTCTTCACTAAAGATAGAAAAAATATCTCGGTTGAGCAACTTTTCAGATAACTTTTTATTTTTTTGGTCCTGCTCTAGAAGTTTATCAGCATGCTTCTGAAGTAGGTACTGCTTATTCTTTTCAGAGTCAAGCTGAGGTCTCTGTCTCTTCTTAGGTACTTTCATTGTCGAGAGATAAATTCTTCACCGGGCTTTTTATTATCCTCCCACAGTCCCAGCTCTTTCAAATGGTCGATGTGAGCTTGATCGATCTCCCAATCGTAGTTCTTGACTTGAAGTTCTACATAATCCTCCATCTGCTCTACCTGCTCATCGGAAATAGGAGAAGCAGCATAGAGAAAGGAACAGTTGTAGCAAAGTAACTCAATGTTATCTCGATGGTAGTTATGTTTGTTCTTATCTTTGAAAGTAAGAATCAAAGGCACTTTACCGTCTAGTAATCTAGCTTCTCCAAACTCACACCTATTGCATTGCTCAGCCAAATAACCTTCTGCAATCAAAGCTGCTTTAATCTTAGCAGGCTTGAAATGCTCTACCGGAAAGGTTCCGTTTAAGATCTCTTCTAGAGGAGCTTCTTTAGCACGTCCGGTTAAGAACTTTGGAACACCTTTACCGGCTTGATTCTTATGAGCTTCAAATAGAGTTACACCATCTGCATTCTTAAACAGTAAGGCGTACTGCTTATAGTGAGGAGCAGAGACGTGAAGGTACCGAGCGGCTGCTTTATTGGACTTAGTCATCCTCATAGCTCGCTCGATATCCTCACGGGTGAGGATCTTACTAGGTCTTCCTCTTTTCTTCTCTGACATTATTCTTCTTCTTCGTCATCGATTACTTCTTCTGGGTCTTCGAGAAGTTTTTGATCTTCTTCGTCCTCTAAGAACTTCTCTGCTTTCTCTTTCAGTGCACGAGTATCATCAGCAACTAAAGCTTGCTCGTAGTTTTGAATCTCAGGCATCTCTTCTGCCAGACGATCGACTCCTAACTCAAGAGCTACAACCTTACGGTAGGTTTCTTCGTCCATTATCTCAATCTCATTATAGGTATGATCTCCTTCTCCTAAAGTGAGAATACGTCCTCGCTTTGCTCCTACTGTGGAGTGATTAACGCAAGTTTTAGTATCAGGCAGAGCCTTCACACGCAGAGGATTAATCTCTTCCCCGCATACTGTACAGAACCGTTTATCCATGTTTTTATTTATTTACCTAAAGATAGTAAGAAGCTGGTTAGGATCCAACTTTTATTTAAATTTTTGAATAGCCTCCCAAACATCCTCAGGAGTGCGGAAAGCAATCTTCTGTTCTTTTTTACCGACAGTTACTGAGATGAATCCATCCCATTCTTCTTTTTCGTTGTAGTCGATCTCATTTAAGTATAGCTCAATTAGGAATACCTGTTCCTTATTGAAAGTCATTCGCATTAAGTTCTCAATCACTCTGAAGAATTTATCTTCATAGGCGCTAATATCCATTCCTATCTCTGAAGCTACAAAGTCTGTCCGGTCATCGATTTCTTTTAATAACTTCAGAACTTCTATAAATAATTCTTTATGCATAGCTTCTTTATTTCGAGGTACCTCTTTGATTCGGTACTTCAAAGGTAATTGATCTTTGAGGATACGTCTAAGTATTTCCTTAGGCTTCATTTACTTACTTTAAATAGCCCCAAAAAGCTCTTAAGGGACAGTTGCTTCCTCTGTGCAAATTGTTCAGCAGCTGATTTACGGCTGAAGGCTATAGTTGAGCCAATAACTTCCTGGCTACCATCTATTCGACTGTAGAAAGAATATTTTTTCATAAAAAGAGATTAAGCCTGTGTTCCTAATGCTTGACGAATAATTTTATCTACATACTCGATGTAGATGAAGAAGCCAATAATTGACTTGTCTTTTAATTCTCTATCTCTTTCAACCTGCATACCAAACTGCTTAAGTCCGGCATCAAGCTTCTCAGCTAGTGCCATAGCAATCTCGTTCTGCTCGGTAGGGTTGATTGGACTGAGATTTGAAGGAATAAACTGTACTTTGATTCCTTTCTTGTTTGGATCCTCGTTAACGTCTACTTTAAGTACAAACTGTTTGCCCTTGAAGTTGACCTTTGTAGCTTCAGCTATAACGCTTTGGATTTCTTTTAAGAGTAGCTCTTTCATGCTTTAAATATAAGAAGAAATTATTTTCGATCCAACTGATCATTGTCCTTGTTATAAATAGGACTTACTTTTTTCTTCTTATTGGTCTTGATTGGCTGGTAAGGTTGTAACTCTTCCTCATAGCGCTCCAAGCTTTGCAAATGAATTTTACCCATTTGTGTTTAGATTAATTAAGCTGTTTTGATATTCATTCATCTGAATAATTTCTACTACCATGTTGCCAAGTTGGAATCGGCCAGGTTCTCCATACTGTTTAATAATTCGAGGTAGTTGTTGGATGATCTGAAAGTCTTCATTCATAAAAACAACCCCATCTACTTCTAAAAGAATCTCACAGTTCTTTTCATTATCGTAAGGTTTGATTCTTTCTGATAGATCGTAAGAAGTATTTGGCTGCTCTTTAGCAATATATTCCGGTACGATCAAGTTATAATCTTTAACGTAAATAGTATCGCACCAAGGCTCTAATAACTCTAGGAAAGTAGGTGTTGCTCCTTCAAGTATGATTCCAATATTGTATTTAGGATCAACAACTGGTTTCATTAGCGGATCGTGCTGAACAAAGTGTCCCCATTTGCGAATAAAGTTACGAGTGCTTCTTTCATTTTGAGCTTCCCACTCGCTACTATTCTTACCAGGGGTTGTTAGGGTAGGGTTGAATCTAGAACCTCTACAAGTCATATGGTAAACATGCCCTTCCCAAGTCTGTAAGAATTTAATTCCATTTAAATGAAAGCGGTTAAAAATATCTGAATCTTCTTTGGATTGAGGTGCGTATAAAGGGTCATGACCTCCGATCGACTGGAAGTCTTTCCTACAAAAAGCCCAGGGAGCAAAAACACCTTCAGTAGGAGCCTGAGTTTCTAACTTTGTATACCACTGTAAAAAAGCTTTTTCATTAAATTCTTCTGGCTCTGTACCAAAGTTGGCTAGTACTTTTTCAGGTCCAGGAGGATGCAGAGGCGGTTCAATTCGAGTTAGAGATACAATTACCCCAGGCTTAATAAGTTTTTCAACTGCTGAGATTGCTCCAGGACATAGGTACATATCGGCATGATAGATCATAGCTACGTCTGAAGTAGCTACGTGATTGATCAGGTGGTCGTATAGTATAGTATGTCCAAGGCGTTCCGGACCTTCGTTACGAATCCATCTAAATAGAGGATCTTTCTTCTCTGTCTCTACACACCATGCCCAGGTTCCATCTGTTGAAGCATCATCAGCTACACAGATTTCAATTTCATGTTCACCTTGATTTTTCCTAATAGACTCATAAGACCATTTAAGGTACTTTAAGTTATTACGGCTAGGCTGTATTAGACTAATTTTCATTTATAAGTTCTTTTAAATAATCTTCTAAGTTACGGGATGGATTCCATCCTAAAATTTCTTTAGCAGTGCAGTCGGTATTAAGAGTCGTAAGAGCTTCTCCCGGACGTGCTGGTAGATAATCAGCTGTCTGGTGAAACATTTGTAGTACTTCGTTCACAGAATAGTTTTTACCTCTTCCTAATTCAAATTCAAATCCGTATGCTTGCTTTTGCATGATAAGTAGTAATGCATCAACGATATCATCCACGTGAGTAAAATCTCGGCGTTGCTCTCCATCTCCATAAATTACGAACTGTTCCCGGTTCTTCCAACTATTGAGCCATCTTCCGATTAGAGTTGTGTAACCTCCTTCAGTCAGTTGATGAGGTCCGTAAACGTTGTAAAAACGGGCAATAGAAGCTTGTAGCCCATAATGCTTCTGATATAGTTTTACAATATCTTCCCCAATATCTTTTGAGAAGGTATAAGGGTTCTTAAACTTACCGCTATGCTTGGAAGATGAACCTGCATACACTACCGGTACTTGAGCCTTAGTACACCAGTCTACTAGCTTCATAGTACCTAAAGCATTTACTTCAAAATACTCTTGAGGCTTTTCGAATGAAGGTTGAATGCGAGCAATAGCTGCCATATGAAATATAAACTCAGGTTTGATCCAATCATAGCTACTAATGTTACGTATATCATAGTCTAGGTATTCGACACCTTTTTGATGATTGTCTTCTAAACCTGTACTGTAATTATCGATCGATACTACTTCATGACCTTCTTCGAGCAGCCTTTTAATAAGGTTTGTTCCTACAAAACCTGCTCCACCTGTAACTAAAACTTTCACTATAATACTTCTTTAATAGATTCAAATACCTTAGAATAATCTCGATAACCTCTCTTTACTATCTCGTCTAAAGTATCGACTACAGGTACTACCTTTGCCTTAGATAACTTATTAAAATAAGATTCTCCTTCAAAGTAGCCCGGTCTAATATCCTTAGAGGTATTTACGTAAATAATAACAGGTTTGTTAAAGTAGCTACAAAGTATACTTGATCCGCCGCCCATAGAAATAAATCCTTCTGCACTGGAGTATATTTGCAACTGAGCTTCATTGTATGTGCCTCCTATCTCATTTACAATATCATCAAATAGGTATACATTCTCAAAATACTCTGTGAGTTGATAGTCGGTGATTACTCCTTGACCTTCTACTTTAGCTAAGATATCTCTATTCTGTAGTTCGTTAGGATCGGTAGCAAACTCTGTATTGCGGGGGCGTTTGTAAATAATGTTATAACCTTTTTCTGTTAAAATGTTAAACATTGTATACAGGCTCTCTATATCAAAGTATCCAATAGGTGTCTGTCCGTGCTCTAAGTTAAACCTATTTGAAATAATAACATAGTTACTCAAAGCGGGTACTCCTTTCTTATAATACTTTTCAGCATAAGGAGGTGCTACCCATTGAGAATAATCTAGCCACCCGTTGGCTTGTTTCTGCTCTTCTTCAGTAAGTAGGCTATAGTCCTTCCCAAAAATAGCTAGAGCATTATGGTGTATCCAGCTGTTAGGTAGATTCTGTACTCCGTTAGTGGAATTATCTACAGACCTGGTTGTATATTTTTCTTCTACTTCATCACAAAACCAGTAAAAAGGTTTCATCCCTTTACTTGTTACTACCTTAACATATTCTCCTTGCTCTTTAAGCCAGTAGGCGTAAGGAGCTGCACATACAAGTTCATAACCAAACTCTGGATTTAGATCAATTGTCATAGTAGTATTCTTTTAGCTCGATGAGCTGCTCTTTAATGGGTTTCGTTTTTATTCCTCCTACAAGGCATTTATCCACTTCTACTGAAGGGTTTGTTACGATTTCAATATCCTTGTTAAACACCTCTTTTATTAAAGATAGTAAATCAAACTTAGAAAGGCAAGTACTTTCAATAATATTTTCAACCTGAGTTTTATCCCAGTTTGTCATCAGTATATAACACTGTTTAGCCCATTCCAAAGTAGTAACACCGCTCCACATTGCTCTACTGTAACCGCTCACAGTTCCTTCGCTGTTTAAGAACCACTCCAATAGACTTACTTTAGAATCTAACTCAGGACCAATTATCGATGTCTTAAGTATTTTAGTTCTTGTTCCTTCTAGTATAAGGAAATCTCTAGCTGCTTTTTTAGAAACTCCATATTCATCGCTATCCATTTCACAATCTGTTCCTGGATGAATAACTCTAGTGTTTGCTAAAGTATCCAACCACTGCGGTAAGGTTTCATTTATTGAAAAATCTTTAGTACGCTGCGGGATAGCTCCTATACAGTTAATAATATAATCTCCTGTGTATCCTGTTACTGTATCGGCAAAATCAGGTGTTAAGTACCTGTGATGAGTTACAGATACTTCCACTCCTTGCTCGGAAAGATAACTAACTACCATGTGGCCGAGCATACCTTTATGCCCTAATACTAGAACTCTCATTGGAAATACTGATACTTGCTTAAAATAAACTCTAGATCTTTTTTACTTACCGTTACCTTATCGCTAGTAAATTCCTCCCAGTCTATACTCTGATTGGATAAGTTACTGTAGTGCATGTAGTAGGTACTGTTGTCTGTATTGAAAAAGCTTCTAGGTGCTTCTTCTCTTGAAATCATCATCTCATGCAACTTCTCTGATATTCTAGGAGTACCTAATTTGTACTTTAATCCAAACTTTTCTGCATAGAGTTCAAATAGGTCCTGTACTTTAAAAGCTTTGATGTCTGGGATAACGTTGTAGCCGCTGACTTCTAGTCCTGCTTCGATTAAGTCAACAGCTTGATCTGCATGAATCATAAAGCGAGTCATCTCAGGAGAGTAGAGAGTTAACGGGTAATTATTCTTAATTGCATCCCACATCAGAGGTATAATCGAGCCTGTTGAATTAAGAACATTGCCGTAAATAGCTGTAGAAAGTTTTACATTTGATCTCTCAGCATTGACTATAAAAGCCTCTCCGGCTACAAACTTCATAGCTCCGTACAGGGTAGTTGCTGCTCTAGATTTGTCAGAAGAGATGAAGCAAGCTGCTTTAAAGTTATTTTCTTCTGCAGCTCTTCTAGAATTAACAGCACCATCTACGATCACTCTAACACTCTCTTCTACATTCTGATCTACAGCTCCGATTTGTTTTAGAGATGCAGCAAAAATGCCGATTGTATGTCCAGCAGAAGCTCTCTTCAGCAAATCAAAATTCCTAACGTCTCCTATCACACAATTTACATTAGGGAACTGCTTCTTTAGGTAGTAGTGCTTTGCTTCATCCCTAGAGTAGATTGTAATTTCGTTATCGTTATAGTACCTTTCGATTAGTTTTTTTCCTAGGTACCCAGCACCACCGGTGATAAAAATTTTCTCACCTTTCATAACCTTCAAAATATTTTAAATTTTCTTCAAAAGACATAACCGGATTTACTTGACTATTATAAATAGGTTTTACAAAAGTATGCTCATCATGCTCAGGTAACTGTCCCCATTTGTTTCCAAACTTGGCAATATTGGCTAACTCTGCTGACTTCTGTCTATCTGATTTCTCTCTTAGGTTATCATCTTTAAAATGACTTCCTCTTGCAGAGAAGTGGTAAACTACCGAGGTGGCAACCATCTTAAACTCATAACCTTCTAACTGCATTCTAATAAAGAGGTCCATATCTTCCCAGCTTGATGGAGAGAAGATAGGATCATTACCACCAATATAAACAAAATCTGCTTTACGACATAAGAAGCCTGCTCCGCCGCCTTTGCGTACTACCGCTTCTTTATTCAACTCTGAAAACTCTGAGGCGAATTGGTCAAATAGTTCAGAGTTAAAATTGTAATGAAACTCTCCAAATGATTCTGGCGGAAAGAATACTGTACCTGGTCTGTAGTCCGGATCAGCTGGAAAGATTTTAGGCTGTATTCTAAATGAGGAAGCAATTAGTTTGCTATCAGTATTCTCAAATAGCTTAAGTAGTTCTAGGTCCTGATTAGGTCCTATCCACATATCAGAATGAATAATGTTAACAAACTCTGTTTGAGCTTTATCAACACAGAAGTTCATTCCACCTCCAATGCCTTTAGGTTTAGTATTATGGTCAATATAATACTCTACTCCTAACTTTGAAGCCTCTGCTTGTAGCCATTCATCCGTTCCATCAGTACAATTTTCAGCATGTACAATAACAGGCTGGTCTTTGTAGTATGCGTTCTTTCTTACAGAAGCAATAGCTAACTTAAGGTAGTTTAAGTTATTGTTAGTGGAGATGCACGTGGTAATCATCAACTTCGTTTTGCCAATTTATTAAAGGAGACATAAAATATGTTTCTCCGTGAGTAGAGTACCCGGGTATAGGGCTTATTAATATACGCTTGCGAGCGTTTAATTCCAAAAACATAGAGAAATCATAAGGATGTCCTGTTACCTTTCCGCTCTCTGGGTGGATTCCGTTCGTGTACTTACGTAGAATATCTTCATCTGCTTTCAGAGTCTTGACCTTAGCGGCAAAAGTCATAGTAGTGGAATTAGTTACCTTCCAATGAGTGTGACGAGATACAAATACTCGAGTGATCTCAGGCCCATCTTTACATAGTTTATTCCCTCCATGCTCAGCAAGTACATACTTATCTGGATGATCGTATAGAGTCACATACTGTACACCTGATGCAAATACTTCTTCTAGGGCTTGTCTTGCTCCGGCTCTATGTAAGTAGTCGTTCTCTACAAAGTATACAACAGTATCGTCTTCTAATTGAAGAGCTTGATCTAATGCTAAATTAAAAGTACCTGCTCCGTTCCCTACAGAATACTTCTGTATATTCTCAACCGGTACATACTTGGAGATCATTGCAAAAGTCTCCTCTCCTACATTGTCAGCTATTACTGTTATAGTATTAGGATCAAAATGCTTTACAAAGTTTCGTAAGCAGTTCTCGTTATTAATAAAAGGAGGCTTAATTTTGTTATAACCTGCTTCTGATATTCTGTAGTAGATCTTAAGCATTTTTAAAAACATCTTCCCAGGTGTAGGACTTGTAATTAGGATTGAATAAATTATTTGAATTACTTCTGCAGTATTCGTTAGCTAGTCTGTACCAGTTATGTGATTTTCTTTTATTATCTATATCCTTCGCTTCAAAAGCTTGCTCACCTGCAATATAATTTCTCTTATTAGGATGCTTTCTATTATGTACTACAAGCAAGTTCTTAAAATGGTACTGCGGAATTGTAGGAAGCAGCCGACTAAGTACATGCATGAAGGCTGTATCTTCGTGAATAAAAAAGACAGAAGAGGGTATGTTTACTCCTGCTTTAATAATTTCTGAAGATATTGCTAATCCGCATCCGTTAAATTTATGAGGAGCGATAACGGTTACTTGCAAGTCTTCGATATTGTTAAACTCGTTCATTTCCTGCTCTGTCATGGTGTAGGGAATATTCCACCAGTTTTCACTATCTCCTTCAATAAAAGGCTTATCTGTAAATTCTGGGTGTTCTAAAGGTTCCCAACTCTTATCCCACATCTTACAGATAGCAAATGTTGCAATGTATTTAGGAGTATTAGAAACAGACTGATGCAGGTAGTTCAGCACTGTAAAAGCTTGCTGCGGGACTAACATATCAGATTCTCCCCATACAAGCACATCAGCCAGGTTACAGTAACTATTGTTGAAGTCTCGTCTGTACTGGGCGATAGTAACTAGATCGGATGTTACGTTGCTAGTAAAGTTATACTTCTTAGCAAGGTCTTCAATAGTGCTTACACAGTAATCTAACTTGCCTTCCTGAGCTACTTCTAGTTCTTGGCTAGTACATACTAGAATATCTACTAGAACTTCTCCTGGATAGCTATCAATAGATTTGCGTAGGGTAGCAAAGTAGTCTTCTATCATATGTACCTCGTACCATTGTACGAGACATCCGATAGCAAATTTAGTTTCCATAGTTTGACTTATAGTTGTTCCAGGTTTGACTCATGAAATGTAGACGATGTTCTTTGTCAAAGCCATTAAAGTGCCATACATATCCGCAGTCAACAAACATAAAATCATTAAGTAACTCTTTGCGGTTAAGATGAGTTAGATTCCACCTCTTATTTAACAGAGTTACATCGTAGTCTAATTGCCGGGTGAGGTAGTTAACAGGAGTCTGATCTGTTCCTTTGCGTAGAGTTGTCTGTAGATGTATTAGAGTTTCGGAGTTGCTATGCCAGAAATCAGTAATAGCAGTACAGAGATCTTTATGCTGTTTGTTTATTACTACGAATCCGCAATTGTAATAATTAACCCAATCTAGTTTTACTTCCGGAAAGAGATGTTGGTAGCCTTTCAAGCTCTGCCATACCCACCCTACGTTGTCATTATCTACACAAGCTGCTAGATTATGTTTGGTCTCATTGAAGAAGTTAGGAGCATCCCAATGAATCATCGTATCAATATCCACTAGTGCTACCTGATCGTATTCGATATTGTTAGTATCAAGTATCTCGAGAACATACCATCTCTGCCAGGTAGCCTTCATTGCACTAGGATCTACCAGCGGCTGATCTAACACAATAAGTTCTACGTCATGTCGCTTACACCAATGCTGCCAAGTAGCTAGACAGTATTGAGAGTAGTTAACAGTATCGTAGTTTGTGGCTAGATTTGTGATGAAGACAACGTTACGCATAGGTATAATTTGCAGAAAGAGTTCTGTATTCATTGAATATACGAACTAAATCGTTATCTTCAAAGAACTTAAACATATTTCCTTCTGCATTCATACAGTATTCATTGAGAGATAAGTCGCTCTTCTCCTGCTTGTAGGTATGAGCTGAGTAATGTATGACTGGACACCAGTCAACTACTCCGACTTTCCATCCATTCTGCTCACATACAATACCGGAGTATACGTCCTGTCCCCAGCCGTAGATAAGTTGATTGGAAAACTGTCCTATCTTTTCAACTAAGTCCCTATGCATTAAAGGAGCTTGAAAATCTACCCACTTTACATCTCTAATCTCAGTTGCAGACCAGCAATGGACATACTTCCATTTACATTGATTCTTTTGAGGCTGTAGTACGCAAGGTGATACAATCTTATAATCTCCTTCAAACATTGCCTTACGTAGAGACTTTACAAAGTTACCTCCGTGCAGAATCAAATCATTATTTAGAGAAAGTAAACTATCATATTCTTTATTGTCTAAGAACAATTGCATAGCTAAGTTTAATGCTCCGCCGAAGTACACATTCTGTCCTGTCTCGTAAGTAGTGTACTTACTTTTACCTTCCGGTGTAGACCCGTTATCTATAATGATAAGATCGTAAGAATCATCTCGGTGAGCTTCTAAAGATTCGAAAAGCTGATCGGTTAGATCAGGTAGGTTGTGGTTGTATATAACTGCTAGTGTTTTCATAACTCACCTTTAATATAGTTTGGATGTTCTAAGATATGAACAGGGTGTTCAATCTCAATCTTTAATATGTACCGGAGGAGATCATCCTGTGCTCGAGTAGGCCGAATAACAATACTATTTAGCTTATTTTCACTAGCTTGTTCAAGAGCTGCTCTAAATGCATCCCTATAGGCTTCAGGTCTTACAAGTTGTCTGAATCTAAGTTCTTTGTACTTACCTGGTCTCCACCATGCGTAATGAAATACGTATCTTGGAAAGATTGCAAGCTGAGGATATTTCTGACTAATAAAGTTTCTTACAACTTCTGTGTAGTACTCCCAAGTGCCGAACTTAATAACAATTCTCCTCTTATGTATGCGATTTGAATCTAAACTCTCTGCTTCAACATAGTACTGGTTTTCCATAAAGTCTAGGTATGGAGCTTGTAGCCCTTGATCGGGTTGAAGCTGTTCAATGAACTGTTCTAAAAGCTCTATATCGTTAGGATGGAAGAAAACATCTCCTTCTAGCGGAAAAATTAAATCTCCTTCTTCAATTAGTATTCCTAACTCTGCAAAATTACTAACAGAATGGATGTAGCAGTCATTTGCATCAATGTTCAAATAATCAACAGCATTCCATTTGATTACAACGTCTGGATGTTTCGACTGTGCTTGTGCTATTGTTTGTTGTAGCTCCTGAGTATCCCATGCTAAGTTTGTATCCTTGTAGCAAAACTCTTTCCTGAAGTTTTCATCTACTCCTCCTTTATTTTCAGGTCCTTTTGGAAACAGTCCTTCATTATAAATTATGTGAGTAGGTCTGATTGTGTCAATAAGATTCTCAATCTGTAAGGCTGTAAAATGTGCTTCACCGAAGCAGGGTATTATAATAATCCGTTTCATATTACTTTTTCCAGAAAGAATATATTCCTTTTTCTAATTCGTAACTTTCCCAAACAAATCTATCTCGCTTAGGTTGCTGCTGTGCCCATTCCCACATCTTAACTAAACCTTCTCTTAGGTCTGTTTTATGTTCGAATCCTAAAATATCAATAGACTTCTGGTAGGTAGGTATAGCATAGTGTACTTCATGTCTCTTCTCTAAGTACTGCTTGTTGGCACCACCTACAACTTCGCTTAAAATATCTGCTGCTTCGTTAATAGAATGTTCGTGAATACCTCCTAAGTTGATAATCTGCTTAGAAGCTTCTGGTCTGACAGCGGCATTCCATAGAGGCTCCAAAGAGTCGTCTATATAGCTAAAGGCTCTTTTTTGAGTACCGTCTCCAAAGATTGTCAACGGACTTCCTTCCATGTGGTAGTACATCCAGATACCTAACACATTGCGATATTTATCCCAAATATTTTGATTAGCTCCATATACGTTGTGAGGTCTGACAATGCAGTAATCGAGTCCGTGCTGCTCGTTAGCGATTTCAATATCATGCTCACAAGCTGCTTTAGCTACTCCGTATGGATCGATTGGAGCACGTTTCATATCTTCATGAAAAATACCTCCTTCTCCAAATCCGTACACGGCCATGGTAGAGGTAAACACCAGTCTTTCTACATCATGCTTGATACATTCATTAACAATCCTAGCTGTAGCTACTAGATTATTCTTATAATTGTATGTGCGTATAAAAGGAGATAGTCCCTCTGCAGCATAAGCTGCGAAGTGAAATACGTAATCAGGCTTATGAACTTCGAAACAATTTTCGATAGGATGTTCAACCAGATCCATTTGCCAGAAGGTTACTTCTGAGTGGATGTTTTCTTTATAACCTCCGCTTAAGTCATCAATACCTACTACCTTATATCCTGGTTTGTTCTTTATAATCCAATCTGCTAATCTAGATCCTAACAAGCCAGCAACGCCTGTAATTAAAACAGTCTTGTTCATTTCTCAACTATACGTTTAAAAGTTCTATCTATTTCGTTCTTGTTAGCTGCCCTACCTTCATTTGCTTTGCGAAGCCTCTTTTCGTTTACAACCATCCGTTCAAGGTTAGGAGCAGTCTTTTTAGTCTCTTCTAGTCTAGCTCTATCAGCTTCTCCTATATTGATATCATTACGAATAAGTTCTTCTAACTGCTCGACAATAGAATTTTCATCGAAAGTACGATGCTCTTCCAAATAAATATAAGACCTACTTTCGATAGATTCAACTAGTAGCTCAGCTATTTTTTGCTTTATCTGCTGAATTAGTTCTTTCTGATGGTCTACTTTTTCGGAGAGGTTATCCTTCTGAAAGAAGTATAGCTTAATATTTTCAGTAATCAACCGGTCCAAGTAAGCACTTAACGTATCTATGTTAGTAATTCTCATATCTGGCCTATATTATAAGGTTTCGTAGTACGCATTTTGCTTTTCTTGACGCTGGATAGTCTTATCGTGAAGCAGTGACCACTCCTCTGAAGGAGGGAGTTGAGAAGCTGTTTTAAATCCATTTAAGAATTCATGAACCTTACTCACCCACTTAATATCGGGACTTCTTCTGTAAATTCTCCATTGATAGTCTGGAAAGTTTACCCAACCTTTTTCATCAACTGCCCAGTTCCACTTCTGTATATGTTCTAAGGTCAATCCGGTAACTGTGTTTACTCTCGGGACTAAAATAACATCTAAGCTATTCATTTCCAATACTGCAGGCAGATGTTCCAGTAAGTACGTACTAGGCATTTCATCAGCATCAATTTGAAAGATATAGTCTCCTAGGCAGGCTTCAGTCAAAGCATTTTTCATATTAGCAAAATGCCCATCGAAGTGGTAATGAATAAATCTGAAAGGAGCAAAGGTGTCTTGTGATTGAGCTCTCAAGTAATCTTCTACTCCTTTAGAGCCGTTATTAGAATCGTAGAATACAACGATCTCATCTTCCTGTCTTTTATTCTTAATTAAGAAAGGAAGTAGCCGCTGTATCTCTACTAGCTCATTACAGACCGTAACTGCGTAGCTTATCTTCATTGAAGTTCGTAAAATCCAATTACTTCTAGTGCATCCATAAAGTCTCTTTGCTCGAAGTACTTAGCTCCTTTCATATCCATTTTATGAGTCTGTCCTTCAGGGTATTTAGACTTTTCTTCTTCTAAGATAGGTACAGCTTTAACGGCTGACCAACCCCACTTCTCTTTAGAGTTGCCGTCGATGAAGACCATTCCTTTACCTGGGAGTGTGATCGTGGCAGGTAGCCATGCTCTACCGTTACTGTCTTTATGTAAGAGGTCTTTATATAGCTCCGGTGAAGATTCAAGAGCTTGAGTTACTACGGCAGAGCCTTCCACCATCAAAGTAGATGTAGTAAATCCACATCCCATGCACAACCAGGTAGTAGTACTTTCATTAATATGCTGCTCATAACAAGCATTAGATCCGCAACGGTCACAATTGACTAACTTATCCATTTATCTTCTGTAATTTAGGTAACTGTAGAGTAGGTAGCTTAAGCTCTACTTGCTTAGGGAACTCAGGTAGATTTGCTGTTAGAATTGTATCTAATTGCTCTACCATCTTTTCCCAGCTAAAGTTAGTTCGGGACTTGTATCCCTGTCTTTTAGCTAGCTCTGCATACTTTTTATAGTTTGTAAAAACTTCTTTTAGGGCTATTCCAGCCTGTGAATCATCAGGAGTAAACCATTGAGCTTCTTTAAGAATCATTTTTTCAACAACAGCACTTTTATGTACGTTTGTTAGAGTACCGTTTACAATATAAGTAAACTCTGTATCTAAGAAGTCCATATGGCCGGACCATCCTGAGGCGATGATAGGTTTATTTACTGCTGAGAATTCTAATAGTGGTCTTCCAAAGCCTTCTCCTTTAGTAAAGCTAACCATTGCTTTTACTTTAGGGTGATTATAAAGATGATTCACCTCTTCATCACTCATCTCTCCGTGAATAATATACACATTAGGAAGAGTACCTCTAACGCTCTTTCTGATATCATCAATCTTTTTTGTAAGCTGATTCCTATCTAGAATTGAAGCATTTGCTGATTGAGTCTTTAAAATAAGCGCAGGAGCATCTTTCTTATTCTTGAATACTTCCAAGAATGCTTTTACCAAGTACCCTACATTTTTTCTATCCTGTCCGAAATCGCCTTGAAGCCAGTGTCCTACAAATAGGTATGCAAAAGATTCTTTTACTTCTGACAAGTCAAAAGCATTGGAAGGTGACGGGAAATATTTTTCTAAATCTAATCCCTCAAAAAGAACCTCTACTGGTTTCTTTAGTTCAATAGCGCCTGTGGTCTGTCCCTTGTCTTGGATTTCAAACTTACTTCTTTCAAAAGTATCTTTAGCATGCTTAGAAGACACTAGAGTAAGGTTCATTCTATTTAGTCCTTCAATCCAGCTAGGGTCACAAATGGTAGTTTCGATACCTGCAGTAACTCCTATGTTATATTTCCCAATAGGTTGGAACTCATTAGGTACTGTAATTTGAATCCAAACGTCTGGCTGGAAGCTGATATTAGGAATGATTTTAGATGAAAGTTCAAACTCTTGGTGGTCTGCTAGGTACCCGAATCGAGTGTTGCCCCAGCGTTGAGATAGAATCTTTACATCGTATTTTTCTAGCTTAAGTAAAGCTTTAACGAAATCCCGTGATCGACCTCCATAACCAGAGTATGTATCGATAGGGCAGCTAACTAGTACTGTAGTCTTATTCATTAGTAAACCATTGGATGTTTAACGTATTTCTTTGGCAAGTCTTGTATCTTTAAGATATCATATTTTGTACGAGGAACAAACTGGTCAAAGGTCTGATCTACATACTTGATAAGATTGCGGCCCATATTTCTACCTGACATCATAGATTCTTCTGATAGGACCCATTCATGACCGGCGAGACCTTTTCTTACTCTTTCTTCTTTTGGTAGATCGTATACCTGTTTGATAGCTTGAGCTACATCTCGGAAGTCGCATCTGTCATCGTGGATGTAAGGAGTAGGTACTGAACCTACTAATGAGATGTTAGAAGGGAATACAGGTACTGCCCATTCTCCGTGCTTCTTATATCTTCCCATGTGGTTAGAAGGAATCTCAAATGAAGGAGTGTACCAGTTACCATTCTCATCTTCAAATCTCATCTGGTCTTGCATACCACCGGTAACGTTGCCGATGATCATAGTACCTGACATCATAGATTCAGTCAAGCTAAGTCCCCATCCTTCGTTAGAAGAGATAAGAGCAGTTACATCAGCTAGGTTGTAGAGCCAGTTCATCTGCTCGGCTCCTAATCTATCTTGAGAGAAGAATACATTTACATAGTTAGGATCACATATTGCTTCTCTTACTGCATATAGATCTGTTCCGTTTTCGTCAACAGGCTGGGTGTGCATGATAAGAGCGCATTTCTTTGCTTTCTCTTGTCCGATAGTATCGCAGAAGTGTCTGAAGGCTAAAATTACATCACCGGGTGACTTACGGCGAATGTTTCTTGAGTTCCAGAATACTACAAACTCAATCTCTTTTCCTTCAAAGATATTCTTTTTAAACTCTAGATACTTGCTGTAGTTCTTATACTCAGGAGTGATTGGGAAGAAATAATCTTCGTTGATGCCGTGAGGAACGTACTCAATAATCTTCCCGTTAGCAGCTTCTTCTAATACAAGCTTGTTGATGTTAACAGTCTGCTTTGAGATGCCCATCAAAAGGTCACAACACTCGTAGTAAGCTTTGTTGTAGAGAGGAGCTGGATAGTCATCCCAAATATTAAGGTACATCAGAGGCATTTGCTGTCTGATCTCTCTTTCAATATCGTACAACCAGGTCCAGTACCTAGGATCGGTAAAGTGGAGAATAGCGTCAGGTCTTTCAACTCTGATGATTTCTCTAACAATCTCAGCTGTTCCGTAGCCTGAAGTAGCGTAAAGCCTTACATAGGAGTCTTCGATACTGCATTGCTTATTAACATCCTCAGAAAGATCAAACCCTTTCTTTTCGTCGGGGTGTTTCATTGCACCTCCTAGGTTAACCCAGTTAAAGTGATGTGCTGTTTGAATGACAAGCTCTCTTGCCATAGTAGCGATGCCGGAATGCAATCGCATATCATCTGAGAGCAGAAGAATCTTTTTTCGTTGATCCTTCGGCAAATAACCTTCTTTCATATGTGTTACTTAATGTTTAAATCGTTCTGATTATGTACTCTGTCTCTAAAGTCATCGTCTGTAAGATAGAGAAAGATTGCTCTATCTGCCAACTTTTGAAAG
>Ga0222712_10003116_pt1 | contig 18380 bp, 9 predicted proteins | sample C33_657DmetaG_FD_165043 | JGI IMG/M metagenome (GOLD analysis project Ga0222712, IMG submission 165043) | Estuarine water microbial communities from San Francisco Bay, California, United States - C33_657D | ecosystem: Environmental > Aquatic > Marine > Unclassified | place: USA: California...
TTGAGAATATAATTGTTTGCACCGTCGTATGTCTCTAAAATATTTAGGGCTCTACTTTCTATGGTGGTTAAAACATTACTCATACAATATTATAGAATAATAATAAAAAATTAGGTATTTATCAATAATGGCAGTTTTTGATAATGAGTTGGATGCTAAAAAAGCAATTATGAAACTAATATCTGTTTTCACTAAGAATGTTGAAGGATTAGATAGAGTTGAATTAGATAACTTTGTTATGTATGCTCCGCCACAAGACACGTATTATGCTGGTTATGTGTTCTATGTTAACAAAGACAGTATAGACCGAGAAACTGCCAATAGAATACATGGATTAAAACATCGTTTAAATGATGCAATAAAAAAATATTTAGGTGTAACACTAAAAGCAGATAGAAGTGAAATAAAAACATTAAGCTCAACAATAAAATAATATGGCACAGAAATTAGTTCCAATAACAAGATTAGGTAAATTCTTCGGAGGTGAAGATTTTGACTTAGATATTTCTATGGGTAGAGAATGGTTGGATGGTGATATGAATTTCACATTGGTCTTATACAAGGTTGACAAATACAAAACCAAAACGGATGATGTATATGGTGAAGCTTTAGAAGATGGTATCCAATTCTTGGCACCTGTTCAGTTTAAGGCGTATGTTAAAATTGTTCAACCTGAAAACAAATACTTGGGAACATCAAAGATTGCTCAAACCGAACCAGGCAATATGACATTTTCTGTTTACCAAAAAGATTTGGATGAATTACAAATCAGTATTGATTTCGGTGATTATATAGGATATTACGAAACAGAAAGTAGAGTTAGATATTATACCGTTGTAGATGACGGAAGGATAGTATCAGATTTGAAACACACTTATGGTGGATATAAACCATTCTACAAAACTTATGATTGTGCTCCTGTAAACATGAATGAGTTTAGAGGACTATAACTATTTATACATAATGGCATTACCAAAAAAAGTTGTTAAACCAACACTTCCTTTAAAGAATCAAAAAATTCTTTATGGTAGAAGGGAAGAACTTCTTAGTTACATTACTAAGGACGGAACTTATTTACCTAAGTCAGTTTTACATGACGACTTGGATAGGGGGATGTTGGATTTTGTTAAGAACACTTTGGAAATGACCACATCAGGTGCGAGAGTTCCTGTTGTTGATATTATCATTACATCACAGAACTGGGCTCAGTTCACTGAAACATGGAACTTCAGAGATTTGGATAACAACGTTGATTTACCATTCATTACGGTTATCAGACAACCCGAAGTAAAATATGGAAGTAACCCCACCATTTACACAATCCCCGATAGAAAACAATTTTTATTTGCGGTGGTTCCGACTTGGGACGGTAACAGAAGGGGTGCTGATGTTTATACCATTCCACAACCAATACCTGTGGACATTACATACCAAGTTAAAATTATGTGTAACAGAATGAGAGAATTAAACCAATTCAACAAAATTGTTATGCAGAATTTTTCATCTCGTCAAGCATATGCGTTTATCAAAGGTCACTACATTCCAATTATTTTGGATAGTATATCTGATGAAGATGTTATGGACTTGGAAAAAAGAAAATTTTATATACAAACATATAACTTTACAATGTTGGGTATTTTGATTGATGAGGAGGAATTTGAGGTTAAACCGGCAATATCAAGAACACTTACTTTAACTGAGGTCGGTACTAAATCTCTGAGAGGTAAAAGAAATGTTTATCCTCTAAATCCTGACACATTTGAATTACCGTACCTATATTCCGCAACCGAAACTTCAGTGGAAAAAAATATACCATATAGAATAAATTTAAACAACTTATCAATAGATAATATTGATTCGTATGATGTGTTTATTAATGGTGATTTTTTTGGAACCGATTTGGCGTTTTTACAAATAAATTCAGGAGATGTGTTAAGAGTTGATATAACCAAAACAAACCCATCTATTGAATCTGTTTTGACATGGTCAGCAACGATTGTTTAATTCTCACCATACAAATCTCTTTTTTCTTTACATTTTTCTAAAATTAAAGTTTCAAGGAACTTGTAAATTTTTAATCCCCTTTTGTCACAATATCTTTTTAACACATCATGTGTCTCAACAGATATCTTTAAATTTTTTATCTTCTTGCGTGGTTTTTCCATAAGGTAGAAAAAAGGCAGAAAATAATCTGCCCAATTTATAAATACATACATAGAAGTAAAGTTTTTGTGTTTTTGGTGGATATTTATACAATAAAATAAATTTAGACAATAAGAAAACAGAGTAATGGCAACATCAAATAAAGTCTTCGTTTCACCAGGTGTATATACATCGGAAAGAGATTTAAGTTTCGTAGCACAAAGTGTAGGAGTAACTACATTAGGTATTGTAGGGGAAACAATCAAAGGCCCTGCCTTTGAACCAATTTTCATAACAAATTATGATGAGTTCCAAGCATATTTTGGAGGTACTCAACCTGATAAATTTGTTGGAACACAAATACCTAAATACGAAGCGGCTTACATAGCAAAATCATATCTTCAACAATCTAACCAATTATTTGTAACCAGAATACTTGGTTTGTCGGGTTATGACGCAGGTCCGTCTTGGTCCATAACAACAATAGCCAACGTTGACCCAGGAACTATTGGAATGGACGACACAGCAACAATTCCATGGTCAGTTGAGTATTCAGGAACTACGGGGTCATCATCTACTATCACATTTAACATTAATGGAACTACACCGTTCCCAACCCCTATTACCAACCACTTTGGGTCTTATACTACTTTTAACGGTGGAACATCATCTATTAGTGGTGATATTCAAAACTTTATATACGACATCGCAATTGACGCAATTTTAGGAGGCGGTTCATTGAGTCAATCAATTGCTTTCTATGGTAGTATTAATGATACCGATTATGATAACTTAATCAATGTTGATGGATATACACCAGAAACAAATGTTTTGGGTGTTAATGATGTTGAGATTGGTATGAATGATTTAGAAAGTGATACTAACGATTCGTGGTATTATGCTTTATTTGATAACTTAGGTAGTTGTGAATATTCGGGTTATTCATTCTTTAATGTAGTTAATAATGTGACACCTATTGACCCAGGTTTAACTGGTTCAGAATTTTCAGGTGTTGTGTCAGGTAATTTATATACATATTCAGGTGTATCATATTGTGATTATGACAATATGGTTGTTGCAACTCTTAGGTCAAGAGGATTGGCAACTTACGTTGGTAACAACCTAGGACCGGCATATTATTGTACAGGAGCAACATTTGATTGTTCGTCGGTTCCAACATATTCAAATGTTTCAAAAGACCCTTATGCAACTTTTGCAATTACAGGTTCAACATTAGGAGATACAACATTTAGTTTTGAAACTTCGTTATCTATATCACAAGCTAATTATATTTCAAAGGTATTTGGTAGAACCAATTTTGGTAAAGAACAAGCGGACGTTCCTTTATTTGTTGAGGAGGTATTTCCAACATTATTAAATAATTCTTATAACCAAGGTTATATTCGTGGTTTAAATTGTGGTTTCGTTGAATTACCAGATGCAAGAAGTAACGACTCATCTTCAATAGCTTATTACTTAGACAAGTACCAAAGTGCAGAATCTCCTTGGGTGGTTTCTCAATTAGAAGGAACTAAAGTTACTAAATTATTCAAAGTATATACAATATCTGACGGAGACAGTTCTAACTATGAAGTTAAGGTATCTATCTTAAACATTTCATTTAACAATGGAACTTTTGATATTGGTGTTCGTAGTTATTCAGACACGGATTCGAATCCTGTTTACTTAGAAAAATTTGTTGGTTGTACTATGGACCCATTATCTAACTCATATGTTGGTAAAAAAATAGGAAGTAAAAACGGTGAATACGCACTTCTTTCTAAGTATATTATGTTAGAACTTAATGAAGAAGCACCAATTTCATCATTACCTTGTGGGTTTGAGGGTTATAACTTTAGATTATACGACGGAGTAACAAGTCCGTTCCCAACATACAAAACAAAATATAATTATCCTAACGAAATTATTGCAAATCCTCCTTTTGGGTCTGCATTTGGTGGGGACAACGCAATTTATAGTTCAGGAGACAAAATAAGACAAACGTTCTTAGGTTTCTCAACCGCATTTGCATATGGATGGGACCCTGAATATTTTGCATTCAAAGGTAGACGTAATACAGGAAATCTTTGTAGTCCGGTTGAACCATCTCCTTGGAATTATTTATCTAAAGGTTTCCATATGGATTCAGGTGCAACAGTTGTTACCATTCCAGCAATATATTCAACTTCAGGAACATCTATGTTTGATGTGGGAGCAGCATCATTCCAATCCGACCCAACTAACCCAAATGACCCATACTACACAATTCAATCACGTAAATTTACTTTCTTAGTTCAAGGTGGTTTTGATGGTTGGGACATTTACACAAGAAAAAGAACAAATACCGATAGATTTATTATTGGTGGTTCAGGATGGGCTAACGGTGGTTGTAATTTCTTAGGTAGATATCCATCGGCAAAAGATTCGGGTATGTTCAAATCTATTGTTATTGAACAAGATGTAACAAACTGGTCAACAACTGACTACTACGCATACTTGTTAGGTATCTACACTTTCAACAATCCCGAAGCGGTAAACATCAACGTTCTTGTTACTCCAGGTATTGATTACGTGAATAACTCAAACTTAGTTGAGTCAGCAATAAGTATGGTTCAAGAAGATAGAGCAGATTCTTTATACATTTGTACAACACCTGACGTAAATATGGATTTACCAACAGTGACTGTCGATGATATTATTTACCCAACTCAAGCGGTTGACAATTTAGACCAAACGGGTATTGATTCTAACTACACCGCAACTTACTATCCTTGGATTTTGGTAAGAGACACGGTTAATAATACACAAATTTATATTCCACCAACAGGTGAAGTTACAAGAAATTTGGCATTAACCGATAATATCGCGTTCCCTTGGTTCGCATCTGCGGGTTACACGAGAGGTTTGGTAAACTCAATCAAAGCAAGATTGAAACTAACACAACCACAGAGAGATACTTTATATGAAGGTCGAATTAACCCAATTGCAACTTTCGCTGATGTTGGAACTGTAATTTGGGGTAACAAAACACTTCAGGTTAAACAATCGGCTCTTGATAGAATCAACGTAAGAAGATTGTTATTACAAACTCGTAAGTTAATTTCAGCGGTAGCTGCTAGATTATTGTTTGAACAAAATGACGAAAAGGTTAGACAGGATTTCTTAAATTCAGTTAACCCTATCTTGGATGCTATCAGAAGAGACAGAGGTTTATACGATTTCCGTGTAACAGTTTCTTCAGACCCTGCGGATTTGGATAGAAACCAATTGGTTGGTAAAATTTATTTGAAACCAACTAAATCATTAGAATTCATTGATATTGAATTCTTGATTACACCGACAGGAGCTTCATTCGAAGATATTTAATAAAAAATCAAGGGGCTGGGAAACCAGTCCCTTTTAGCCGTAAACATTATAAATGGAAAAATTGAGAGTTATTGAAGGTTTTACAGAACATGGAACACCTAGTTTAAAATATTATGCCTTTGATTGGGACGATAATATTATGGTAATGCCTACTAAAATTATGGTTCTTGATGAGAATGGAAATGAAGTTGGTATGAGTACGGAAGATTTTGCCGAATACAGAACACAACTTGGAAAAACTCCATTTGACTATCAAGGTCATAACATTGTTGGTATGGACCCATCAACGGCTTTTAGAAATTTTAGAACAGACGGAGATGAACAATTTAAAGTAGATGTTTTTAAAGCAAAAAAAGGTCCGGTATGGAATGATTTTGTAGAGGCAATTAATAATGGTTCAATATTTTCAATTATTACTGCAAGAGGACATTCTCCACAAACATTAAGAGACGCAGTTTACAACATGATTGTAATGAATTTTGACGGTATTGATAGAAAACAACTTCTTAAGAATCTAAAAAAATTCCGAACCTTTATGAATATGGAACGTAAGAGTGACAAACAATTAATAAATGATTATTTGGACATGTGCAAGTTCTATCCTGTAAGTCATGGTGCGAGTGTTGAAGCAAATCCTGAAGAAGCTAAAGTTGATGCAATGAAAGAATTTGTTAGTTATGTAAAACAGTTATCAGAGGAATTAAATCAAAGAGCTAAAATTAAAAATTTAGTAATGAATAGATTTTTACCCACTATAGGTTTTTCAGATGATGATTTAAGAAATGTAGAGTTAATGAAGAAAAAGTTTGAAAAAGAACCGGATAATATATTACAAACTTATCTTACTAAAGGAGGTATTAAGAAGAAATATTAAATTCTGGTCTGGTCTAGTGGAACGATAAAAAGATAAAAATAAAAGTAAAGAGAAAAAGTTTACTTGGTAGTATTTATAGATACACATAAAATAAAAAATAAAATAAGAAAAAAAATATACTATGGCTGATTTACTCATGAAAATGCCGGTTCCTTATGAACCAAAAAGAGCGAACCGATTTATCTTAAGATTTGATAGTACGTTGGGATTAAATGAATGGTTTGTTGAATCATCAGGAAGACCAACTATTGACATAAAAGGTGTTGAAATACCATTTTTAAACACATCAACATTCGTATCAGGTAGATTTACTTGGGGAACTATGACGGTTAAATTCCGTGACCCAATTGGTCCATCTGCGACACAAGCGATTATGGAGTGGGTTCGTTTACATGCTGAATCTGTTACAGGTCGTATGGGTTATGCGGCGGGTTATAAAAAGAATGTTGACCTTGAAATGTTAGACCCAACAGGTGTTGTTGTTGAAAAGTGGATTCTTGAAGGAACAATTATTACCAAAGTCGCTTGGGGTAACGTTGGTTACAGTGATGATAAGTTAGCTGATTTTGATGTGACATTACAACCTGACCGTTGTATATTAGTTTACTAATATTATATTTTTCATATTTTGTTGATTTAATAATCAACCTAAGTATATTTAAACACAGGGACTAACCCCTGTGTTTTTTTATGGATGAAAATTTAGTTAAATACGGACAAGAAAATTTTTCTTTACCACATGATGTAATTGCATTACCTACTGGTGGTAGGTTTTATAAATCAAAAAAGAAATCTGTTAAAGTTGGATATTTGACTGCTGCGGATGAAAATTTATTAATGAGTAACGCTTCGGACCTTGTTACCCAATTAATCAGGTCAAAACTTTATGAACCCGATTTAAAATCAGATGAGTTGATGCAGGGTGATATTGAAGCCATTTTAATTTTTTTAAGAAACACCGCTTTTGGTCCTGAATACAGAGTCAATTTAACCGACCCTGATACAGGTAATAAATTTGAAGTAACAATCCTTCTGGATGAACTCGATATTAGAAAGCCAGAAGTTGAACCTGATGATAATGGGTTTTACAGTACCGTTTTACCTAAGTCCGAAGTTGCGGTTAAACTCAAACCACTTTCATCAAAAGAATTAAACGACATAGGTGAATTGGTTAAAAGTTATCCTGCAGGAAGAATTGCTCCAAGAATTACGTGGACATTACAAAAACAAATTGTTGAAGTAAACGGAATTAAAGAACAAGGAGAAATAAATAAATTTATTACCTCCATGCCAATTTCCGATTCAAAATATGTTAGAGAGTTTTTAGATAAGAATGAACCAAGACTTGATTTGGTTAAAAGTGTTTATACCCCGTCAGGAAAAAAAATTGATGTAAATATCAATTTCGGGGTTGAGTTTTTTCGGGTTTTCTTCTAATTACCGAGCAGAACTACTTAGTGAATTTTATGTAATGTCAAGACACATGACAATTACATATTCTGATTTTATGATTATGCCAACATATGTTAGAAGGTTTTTATTGGATAAATTAGTTAGTGAATTTACCGAAAATAAAAAATAACCTATTTATAATATATGCCACCGGGTGACGATGAATCAAAAAAGGTAAGTAGTTTACTTGACAGTATTACTAAAACTGGTAATAAAACAATAGATGCGCTTATATCTGTTGTAAAAAAGATAAATAGTGAATCACTTAATTTGTTTGTTGGTCTTGATGAGAAAGCTAGTGAAGTTGTTGGTGTTTTAGGTCAGTCAAGAAATTATGCGGAAGGTATAAGACAAAGTTTGGCCGATGCCGTACCCGAACTAACTCAAATTGCTAAGGGTAGCGAAGCGATGCAAAACGCTTTACAAGCCGCGGCCGACGCTCAAAAAGAAATAACCAAATCGTTACAAACAAATTTATTACTTACCGGAAAACAAATGGTCGATATTTCAACGGCCGCCCAAGCTTACAGTATTTCAAATCAAGAACTTGGTGTCTTTATTGAAAGATTTGTTACTGCGGGGGAATCCGTTAATAATTTTCCAAAAGCGTTAGAAAAGTCAGCGAATTATGCTCGTTCTATGGGTGTAAATGTCGATGCGACTATGGAATATATAACTAAAAATCTTGACCAAATTAATAAATTTGGTTTTAAAGATGGTGTTGAAGGATTGGGAAGAATGTCGGCTCGTATGGCTGCCATGAGAATTGACATGAATGCTGTTTATAATTTTGCGGACAAAGTATTTGACCCGGAAAATGCTATCAGTATGGTTGCGGGATTACAAAGAATGGGAGTTGCTGCTGGTGACTTGGCGGACCCATTCAGATTAATGTATTTGGCTAGTGAAGATGTTGAAGAATTACAAAAACAAATAGGTAAGGCGGTTGAAAAATTTAGTACTTTTGACGAAAAAAGTAAAACTTTCAAAATGACACCAAACGCAAAAAGAGATTTGAGAGAGTTGGAAACACAAATGGGTATAAATTATGACGATTTAGTTAAAATGTCACAACAATCTGAACGTTTAAGAATCGTTGGTAGAGAAATTAAGATGGGTGGTGTTGATGAAGAAACCAAACAATTTTTGGCGAATGTTGCTCAGTATGATGAAAAGAAAGGTGGTTTTGCGGTCAAGTTAAATATGCAAGGAGATACCAAACTTGTTAGTGAAATTAATGAAAAAGATATTGAGTCCATTAGAGAAGCTAACCGAGAACTTTCTCCAAAAGAAATTGCTAAGGCTAGTTTAGATACCATTCAAACTATCAATAACAACGTTGCGGCAATTAAGGCATCTATAATTGTACCATTTGCTGGTTCAAGAACCGCGTCTTCAGTTTCTGAGGCCTTAAGAGGATTAAGTTCTAGTGTGGCGCAGAGCAGATTAGACAGTAAAACACCAGCACAAAGACGACAAGAGGCTGATGATAAACTTGCCCCTGCTCTTAATACCACTGGTGATTTTATAAAAGGGACTGCTAGTTTAACTGAACTTATGATTAGTTTTAAAAACGTTTTACCAAATGTTACTGAAGTGTTTAAAGAAATAGTAAAAAGCGTCAAAGAAGCTCCAAATTCACCAACATTCAAACAAGAAATAATGCCGGATAATAATTTAATTAATTTGGGAAATAGTATTAGAGATAGTTTTGGTTCGGCTATAGACAGATTAGGTGAAGTTTTAGGTCCAATATCTTCGGCGGAAATGGCGTCCAATGTTACGGTAAACAATCGAGTTTCATTTGATAGACCGTTGGAAGTTAATGTCAGTGGCGATATTAATTTAACAGGACAAAATGAAGGACAATTTGCCGTAAATAATAAAACGTCACCAAAACTTACCGAGGCTCTCAAAAACACAATAGTGGAACAAATGAAAGATATTGCCTAAAAAAAACTTGTTGTAATCTATTTATATTCAACACATGGCAGAAAGTCCGTTATCATATTTTTCAACCTACTTTTTAAGACAAACTATGTTGGGTAGAAATTTACCTGCATATAAAGTTCCGGGTACATATTCAGGAGTTGATGATAGGGCGGCTGGTGACTTATATTTAAGAGATTATTCAGTTGTAAATTCTCCTGACCCATTAGTTAACGAACCATATCTTACAAACGCATATAAAGTAAATGAGTTCGGTCCTTTAGGTGGGTTTGATAAAGACATTTCTTTTATAACAGATACTTCACCAAATCCGCCAAATGTTGGTCCTTATGGTCCTGTCCCACCTTTTACTGAAGCTCTTTTATTATATTCAACAACTTACAGAAAAAACCAATATATTAAAAATAAGTTTGTTCCTTTAAATGCGGGTTCTAATGTTTATAGAATAACGGACCAAACAATTTTAACACCAGGAGCTAACTACCAACCATATTGGGCACCACAAAGTTTTGTTCCATCTCTTTACACACCATACAATGTTCTATTACAGAAAGACCCATTAGGTGATACTGGTTTATTGTCTCAAGACTCATATATGATGCAATTGGCGGCTCAAAGTCTTAAAGATAATTTACAATATAGAGTTGACCAAAATATTGCCAACCAAACTATAGGTAGAGTTAATATATTAAATGGTTTAAAAGACCCATTCAACTTGGCTCAAATCCTTGCAGGAAAAAGACCCGTTGTTGCTCGTGATTGGAAAATTACTGTGGGTGGTGGTTTATTGGGTAATGCCACGGACCTCCTTCAAAGATTTACGGGAACCTTGATACCTGTTTCACCAATTCCTGGTGACTACTTTGATGAGGATATGGAACAAAAAAACTATGGAACAGCGTTTTCACAGTTGACAGCCTTTAGAGATGGTTTCGTAGGTAAATTATTGGGAAGAAAAACTGATAGAGGTAAGACTCCGTCAGAGTTATTCTTAGAATATACAGGTTCAGGTCAGAAATCACAACTTCAGTCAAACATTGACATGAACAAATACAGACCAAATTATCAAATAACAAAAGGTGGTAATTTGTTTAGTAGAATAGTGGGTGCAATTACCTCTATTTTTGATACAAAGGCGGGTTCAGGGAACTATTATGTTGGGGGTGAGGATACTGACCCATCAACAGTTACATCTCCTCCTGGTCAAATTCCGTTAGATGAAACTGGCAAAGAGGTAAACGCTCCTGTTTATGGTAATGATTTATTGGCTAAAATGTACGAAGGTGAAGATAAAGACTTCAGATTCGGTTTAGCGGGTAGAGCTTACGAAAACAACGGAGGTATACAAGGTGGATTTACTTGGGTATCACCAAAATACAAAAAAGATGCGGGTAATTATGTAGGACCTGGCGGTAAAGTATATGACCCCAACCCTTCGTTCCCACAAATAGCCAACACATTAACCACGACAGAATCTACCAATTATGATTTTACTCCTGGTTCAATTCTTTATAACACTCAAAAACTTATTGATTCAATTCCTCAAGGTCAGGCTCGTTTCTCACATGTTGGAAATGCGATTGACCAAACCGCAAAAGTTTTCAATGACGGATACAAAGAAATGACCAAAGGTTCCCAAGTTATTGCTTATGTTGGTGAAAATGGTATTGAGGTTGGTAGAGAATATTGTAGAGTATTCACTAAAGATAGTCCGTATTATACTTTTGGTGATTTACAAAAATCTGATGGTATTACCAATTATGGAAGAAAATTTGCTGATTCTGTGTTAGACAACACATTTAACTTGAATATTGCTCCATATAAAAACCCTAACTCAACAAACATAGTCCCTGACAATAATAATGGACTTGGGGGTTATGCTCGTAAGTATATGTTCTCTATTGAGAATTTGGCTTGGAGAACAAGTTCAAGACCTGGTTACACTGTAAGTGATTTACCTGTTTGTGAAAGAGGACCAAACGGTGGTAGGGTTATGTGGTTTGCACCTTATGACTTAAGATTTGATGAACAAATTACACCTAACTTTAAAGATAATGACTTTATTGGTAGACCTGAACCTGTTTATACTTATTCTAACACCAAAAGAACGGGAACGTTGTCTTGGAAGATTATTGTTGACCATCCATCTGTTGTTAATTTATTGGTTAATAGAGTATTGGCTAACGAGGGGGATAGAGAAAGGGTCGACTCAATTATAAACTCATTCTATGCCGGTTGTAAAAAATATGACCTATATGAATTAGCGAGAGTGTATAATACAATTCCAACGTCGGAATTGTATACGTATCAACAAATATTAAACAACCCAAACGTCACAACAGAAGATGTTTCTAATATATCAAACAACACTAACAACAATACACAAACAGTAACACAACCAGTTGAAAACAATTTAAACAAATATCAAAATTTGGGATTTTATTTTGACAATGACCAACCTGACCCAAAAACTCGTAATGTTGTTAGTAGTCAACCATTCCAAAATTTAGAGGCAACATATATGTCTCAACAAGCCACGTATATTACAGAAAACGCTAAAAATGGACCTATTGTTCAAACTGCGGTTTCTAACTTTTTTGATGATGTTATTAATGATAACTTTAAAGAATCTCAAAATTTGTTAAAAGAAATTATTGACAATGTGGTAAACAAAAACCAAAGAGTAACCATTACGTTACAAGGAAGTGCGTCGGCCGCGGCAAGTAAAGATTATAACATTCCATTGTCTGAAAGAAGAATTGACAGTGTATTACAATACTTTAATACTTTTACCTTTACATCAGGTGAACAAAATATAAGTATGAAAGAGTTAATTGATAATGGTAAGGTTATAGTTAAATCGTTGGCTTATGGTGAGAGTGCTCAAAATGTTCAATTTAGAAGTTACAATAAAAATACAACTTCTGAAAATTATAATTGTACTGATGGTGATTTAACTGAAACACAAGATTTGACTGTGAGATGGTATGGAATAAATGCCATGGCTTGTCGTGTAGTTAGAGTTTCTGCCGTTAATACAGAACCAATCGCGGAACCCCAACCTGACGTAACTGCAGACCAAAACGCCGTTTTACAAGAACAAGGAAATGTTCCACAACCCCAAAAACCACAAGCTCAAATAGATTTATTACAACAAGTTAAATCGGGTATTAGTAAAAAAATATTAAGATATTTACTATCTGAGTGTGATTATTTTGAAGTGTTAAAAGAAAGTAATCCATTTATTTTTGATTCAATTAAAGATAAAATTAAATATTTTTCCCCAGCTTTTCATAGTACAACTCCTGAGGGTCTTAATTCTAGATTGACGTTTTTACAACAATGTGCAAGACCGGGTGATACCATTCCTACGATAGGACCAAACGGAGAAAAAATTTATAACGATGCTATCAATACATCATTTGGTGCACCACCAGTGTTAGTTTTGAGAGTTGGTGACTTTTGGAATACTAAAATAATTCCAACAGGAATTAGTATCAAGTATGAAAATTTTGATATGAATCCTGAAGGTATTGGAGTTCAACCAATGATTGCAGACGTTACTCTTAATTTTAATTTCATTGGAGGCCACGGATTAAGAAACCCAATAGAAAGATTACAAAACGCATTATCATTCAACTACTATGCCAACACTGAAATATATGATGAAAGGTCAACACCAACCGTTGATACTTCTGCATTAGACAAACAATTAGTTCAGTCAATTATAGACCAAACACCTCTTGTTGGTGTTAATAGTGTTTCAAACGTCAACAAAACTGACTTTGGTAAGACGATAGGTGATATAACAAATAGAGTTCAAACAGTAAGTGCAGAAACAGGTACTACAACATATACTGTTTATATGGATAAATTAAAAACACAAACACAAAATTATTATAACTCGGTTCTTTCGTTTATAAGTGAAACTGTTTCAGAATATAACTGGGGTGTTTATCAAGCAACCGTTGCTACCATGAATTATAATGAGGGTAAGATGTTTGCGTTTGGTACACCATTAAATTCACCTTTATTTGGTAAACCGGCACAAGCACAACAAAATATTGATGAGGTGTTTAAATTATTTATTACAGACATTGAGACAAACAAAATAAGTATAATTTCTAGTAGTGGTATTACCGATGCGTCGTCAACTGCAAGTTTACCAATCTTTAAGAAAAATTATGTTAAGTATGTAAACGATTTGAAAAATAATTTTCAGAGTAAACTAACAGAAAGAATTCAAACTCTCACAAATTTACAACAAGAGTTGGGATATTTAATTGATTGTTCTAATTTGGTTGCATCACAAACTGATTCATATTTAATGACTAATGGTCAACCAAAAATATTTAATATTTCAGGAACAACAGTCCAAACAGGTACCACATCAGCATTAACAGCTAATTCATATACCACATTGGTTAGTGATTTAACAACAATTGCCAATACATACTCCCAATTTATTACTGATTTATCAGGAAAGTATGGAACAATATCATCAAGTGATAGTACGTTTTTCTCGGGAAACTCTTTTTATAATGTTAGGTACACACCAGGTGGTAATTTCTCAACCTATTCGGTAAATATGGGAACCGGTGTGGGGGACAGTCAAGCATTCAATACAGTTGAAAAGAAAAGAGAATATTTTGTGATGTGTCAAACATTATTAAAAAACTTTGAAGATTTTAGAAAAAAAGTTTTAGAAGGTATTGAAGGTAAAGACATCATATTTGTTCAAGAGTTTGATAACTACTACACAGGTAACACAACATCGTTGAAAAACACTTATTCAAAAGAACAAACTGAGGCAAATAAACAAGTAACTGAGTTTGAAAACAAATACGCTACAAAATATAAAAAATTTACACCATACCCTGACAATATTAAAAGACCATTCATTTTTAGTACTTTACCGGTGGCAACTGCGACACAAACAACGAACGCCAAAAATTTATATACAACACAAAACGTTGATAATAATCAAAAAGTTTATAACTTAAAGAAGAAGTTTAACTAATGGCAACACAATACTACAATCGATATCAAAACTTCTTAATTAACGGTAAACAAACCGTTGTTCCTTACGTTACACTGCCTTCAAAATCTTCGGACCAAAGATATATCTATAGAGTAGGTATTTCAAGATTGGACAAAATTTCCCAAGAATATTATAACGCACCTTATTTTGGTTGGTTAATTTTACAAGGAAATCCACAATTTGGTGGTTTAGAATGGAATATCTACGACGGAGCTATTTTAACAATACCATTCCCATTAATTGGTTCGTTACAAGACTATAAAAACGCGTTGGATAACCAATTCTATTATTATGGCAGATGAAAATATTTTAGTAGAGTTTGACTATCAAAATATAACGGTTATTGACCCAAATAAAGTAATTGATGACAATAACGAAGTATTAGATAGAGTTGTCGACCAAGAAGATTTGGTTATGTATGCAAACTTGGAAGCAAAAATGATTCCAAGAACAAAATTAGCTGTTGGTAGACCATTGGATGACCAGGCTCAAAATGTTCAAATAGGTACTATTAACTTTTTAAGACCTGGTGGATATGACTTTTTAACCGATAGTTATACCGACGAATTTACAGGTAAAGTCGATGTTGAGGGAAAAGGGTTAAACCAAAAGGCGAATTCAACAGTTGTTATTCAACAAGAAAAGAAACCTGCAGAATATTATTTAAAACAAGATGTTATAAATAATATGGATACCAATCTATTGGGTATTGAATCTATAACAATCAATAATGATAGGTCAAACACACCTACTGTTGATATGGTTCTAACCGATATACAAGGTAGAGCGTTATTTGAAAAAGGTGATTTATCACCATACGCAGCATTTTTTAATTTACCATACCCAACGTTCTATCTTACTGTTAAAGGGTATTATGGAAAGGCGGTTAAATACCAACTTAATTTAGTAAAATTTACTGCTCAATTTGATGGTGGTAGTGGAAATTATAAAGTGTTTTTAAAATTTTATTCTTACAAATTTACCGTGTTAGCGGAAACTACTTTGAGTTATTTGTTTGCTCTACCTTTTATGTATCAAACAAAGTATGAAATTAGTAATAACCCACCTAACACACCACAACAAAATGCCGCACAAACATCAGTAGGAAACACAAACCAATCTCTACAGTCAAAACTTGTTTATAGAGGTCGAGAAAAAATGACCGAAGTTTATTCTCAATATAAAGAACAAAAATTAATACCCACAGATTTTCCTGAATTAACTCTTTATGAGTTCATGCAAAGGTTGGATGCTCTTGAAACAAATATTTTGGCTTCGTTTGGTCAAGTGGATTTTACTCCTTTATCGAATATTGATACATACTACACGCTGTTAAATGAATATAGAAATGATATAACAGGTACAGGAACTGATGCTTTTTTTGGAAAATATATGGACCAAAAAAATTATTTTGTAGATAATTTGGGAAGAAACTTATATGTGTTTCAAAAACAGTATGAGTCACCACAATCTCAAAATGACGCGATAACTAGACTTAAATCAATAATTGAAAGTTACAATAGAGATTTGGCGGCTAACCCTACGTGTGGTGTTAATGGAACTTACAATGTGGGTAATCAGAAAGTCCCCTCTTCAATAACTAATTCAATAGATATTAATGATTTTTTGGTTACACCAAACGAAAAAAATATTAATTATATTGAAACATACATCCAAAGAAATGGTTCAAACCCAACTGAAACACAACTTCTTGAATTCAAAAATCAATTGGCGTTACAAATATCGTTACAGGCGGTGAATTTTAAAGATTCAACGGGTAACGTAATTAATAGAAATCAATTTTTTGTTTTTGAGGGGAAAGATAGTTTTGATTCTTTAATTGCAAACATGTTTAGTGAGGTGTCAAAACTAAGACAAGAAGTTGAACTAGTTTTCCAAAGAATATTAAATGACAAATTAGAAGGTCCAAATGGTTTGGGATTTAAACCAACTATTAGAAATTTATTTGCCGTAATATTTGCATCTGTAGAAGGGTTTTATAGATTATTAGATGATGTTCACAGAAATGCTTGGGACAGAAGATTTAATAAATTTAGACAGGCGGCAATTTTAGCTCCCAATAAAACCTCAATATCGTCTGATGCTAAAGACACTGTTCCGAGTACTATTAACTCGGGGATTAATACTACAAACCCAACGCAAACACAAGATGTAAGAATACCAGTATACCCATGGCCACAATATTTTACAATTATAAATGAAGATGGTGAAGAAAAATATGAATTAAGATATCCTGCTGACCCAAGAGATGTTGGTTTAACAAAGGCAAATGATTTTTACATTTGGCCCGAAGTTGAGTTTGTTGAGGAATTTTTGAAAGGGTATACAACTCGTTTACAAACAACAGACCCCAACGGTGACACGAACGAATCAGAAACCGTTTTGAGAATTTCATTAAATGCGGTAGAATTCCCAATGACAAACGTTCCTTTTACAGATAAAGAGGAAGTAAAATATTTCTACGAAATCTACGAACGTATTCTTATGGGGGCTTACTTTGAAAGACTTTCTAAAGATGGTGGTTTTGACTATCAAGTATATAAAGTTCATTCTGATTTAGAGGCAACAAACATTGTTGACTCATTGGGAGAAAGTAATCCATACATTTCAAAAAAATTAAAAGAGTATGCTATCTCAGGAGGTAACTACTTACAATTCTTACAAACCATATCCAATCAAGGAACAGGTTTAAATTGGCAATCCTTTATTAGAGGTTTGTATAACACAAGGTACATAAGAGGATATGTTGAAAAAGATTACAGTATTACAAATTATGATACTTTAAAATCGTCATCACCATCCACATCACAAAATGAAAATTCTTTAGATAATGTTAGACAATACTTGGAATCATCAAGGGCTAGTGAATTGGATTTGTTAGATGTTGCTCCCTTTACTGATTTAAATTGGTCTGAGACTAATTTATCAAATGGTGTTAACGATTCTGAAAACAGATACAACACAAGTAATAGTTTGAATTTAAACTCAGACAAAAAAATGTTATCAAACTATGATGTGACTTATACCAATAACTACAACAGACCCTATACAAATTATAATTTCTTAAATGTTGAGACGCCCGTTGTTAGTAATTTTGATACTTTTTATGATAATAGATACATCAATAAAACTTTCTTACCAACCGAAGGAAGATTACAGTACCCAACAAACGCAAATAGAGGGATAACTAATCTTCAAACGGTATCTATGTTGAATACCCCATATTTTATAAATGCATTACAAAAAGGGGTAACAGCATCAAAAACAATTGGAGTACAATATCCGTATAAAGAAGCGGCATATTTGTTTTTAAATTCTTTACCGTTGGCTACATTAAGAGAAAAATACAGTTTTGATGTTAACGAAGATTTAGATACTGGTAATTTGACCACGGCGGTTATTAGAAGTTTTGCCACACAAGGACAATCAGGACAATTAGATTACATTTTTGCCACCTTGAAAAAGTTTGGTGCGGTTCATAGATTACCATACACATGGATTTTAAAATATGGCGCAATATGGCACAGATATAAA
>Ga0222712_10003118_pt1 | contig 18370 bp, 26 predicted proteins | sample C33_657DmetaG_FD_165043 | JGI IMG/M metagenome (GOLD analysis project Ga0222712, IMG submission 165043) | Estuarine water microbial communities from San Francisco Bay, California, United States - C33_657D | ecosystem: Environmental > Aquatic > Marine > Unclassified | place: USA: California...
GTTAGGTCAAGGACGCGTGCACATTTTTTGTGCAAATGGCAAAAAATGCCGATAGTAGACACAGCAAGTAGGGTATTGACCGGAAGATATTGCCGAGCGTATTACTACACGCGTGGCAAAACAGAATAAACGGCACTCATATAGCGCGTGCGCAATACATCACGACAGAAGTGTCTCTGCGGTGCAGTTTTGGGAAAAAAAAGGTTTTGATCGGGACTGGGACTGGAGCCAGCAAGAGGCGTGGGTAGTAGAGTTTCAAGCTGACCGCGTGGTGGATCCACCGTTGTCAAAAGCGCGGGAAACGGAAAAACCTGCCCGCAAACCTGCCACGCCGGTGCTGGATTACAAAGAAGCACGCACACAAAAGCTGGCAAAAGAGATTGAGCGTTTAGGAATTATCATCGGTCGCGAAAAAGGCGAACTGGTCGCGGCTGCTGACATGCGCGAAACCGCTACCCGCGTGGTGAGCGTGTGGTGTTCCGAACTGGACGCACTTGTGGGCGATTTGCCGGGACAACTGGCGGGGCTGCAGGAGGCCGACATTCAACCGAAGCTCCGGGCGCGAATTGAATTGTTGAAGGCAAACGCACGGGAGGGGTTTGCTGGGTTATGATTAAAGCACCGTTTCCTTGGTTTGGCGGCAAGTCCCGTGCGGCAGATTTAATTTGGAGCAGGCTGGGTGCTGATTGCGGAAATTACGTGGAACCGTTTTTGGGCTCTGCTGCGGTGTGGCTGAACCGTCCACCCGCATTTGATGGGTGGGCAGCGTTGAACGACAAGGATGGCAACATTGCCAACTTTTGGCGAGCAATGCAGGCCGACCCTGAAACGGTGGCTGCTGCGGCACATTATCCGGTGAGCGAAGCCGACCTACACGCACGGCACTTGTGGCTTGTGAATAACTTGCCAAAACTTACGCCGCGGCTAATGGCCGACCCTGAGTATTTCGAGGCTCGCACCGCAGGTTGGTGGGCATGGGGTGTTTGCCTTTGGATTGGAGGCGGATGGTGCTCTGGCGATGGGCCGTGGCGCGCAGAGCCTGACGCTGACGGGGTGCCAGTATTGACCTTAGGCAACGGTGGAACAGGCGTGAACAGGCAGCTTCCGCATTTAGGTGACGGTGGAAAAGGCGTGAACAGGAAGCTTCCGCATTTAGGCAATGGAACAGGCGTGAACAGGAAGCTTCCGCATTTAGGTGACGGTGGAAAAGGCGTGAACAGGAAGCTTCCGCATTTAGGTGACGGTGGAAAAGGACTTGTTGCGTGGTTTGAAAAACTAGCCGAACAACTAAAAGGCGCACGTATTACCTGCGGAGATTGGGATCGGATTTGTTCGGTCGGCACCATGACCAGAAACGGAGTTTGTGGCGTTTTGTTGGATCCACCTTATTCAACCACAGATCCGGTTTATGCAAACGACGGGCGCGAAATTAGCGCTACTGTTAGGGAATGGTGTTTGGAAAATGAGAGCAACCCGCGGTTACGCATTGCGCTTTGCGGACACGCTGGAGAGCACGACTTGCACGGCTGGGAGTGCGTGCAATGGCAATCGGGCGGCGGCTACCAAGGCGCCGACGACCGAGAACGGATTTGGTTTTCTCCAGCGTGCATTAAACCACAACGCGATCTTTTTGATTTATGAACCCGCTTGCTGAAGGCGCCCGCGCTGGCGTCCGCCTCGCCTACTCCGGCGACCCGCTGGACTGGCTTGAACAGCACGTCCGTTTCCCGCACTCATCCCGTAGCACGCACTTCGACCGCAGCACGGCGCCATGGTGGAACGCGGTGATTCACGACTTCGCCGACCCGACGTGTCGGCAGACGTTCGTCCAAGCCTGCACCGGCGCCGGGAAGTCCACCGCGCTCGAGGCGCTGGTGTGCTGGGCAGTCGCGCAGCAGCCTGGGCCGATGCTGTCAATTACCCAGACGGACCAGACCAGCGCGGAGTGGATGGCAACGCGGCTGATGCCGGTGCTCAACGCGTGCGAACCGCTGCGGGAATTGATGCCGAGCAACCGGCACCACACAAAAAAGGACGGGATCTATTTCGCGCACATGCCGCTGATGCTTGGCGGCGCAAACTCGAGCAACGCGCAGGAAAAAAGCGTCCAAGCGTTGTTTTTGGATGAATGCTGGCAATACAGCGACCTGATCACCCAGTTCAAAAAACGGCTACACGACCGGTGGAACGGTTACGCGCTGCTGACCTCGCAATCGTACGAAGAACCGCACCAGCTGACCGAGGAGTGGCGCTCCGGTGAAGAGTTTGTCTGGTGCCACCGGTGTCCCGGCTGCGAGGCGTGGGTGAAACCGGAGTGGGTGGACATAAAATACGACGAGGCCAAGAACCCGCAGGGTGAATGGAACTGGGGCGAGCTGGTGAAGTCGGTCCGTCACGAATGTCCGCACTGTGGGCACGTCACTCCGGACACGATGGCGGCGCGCCGGGCACTGACGCAGCGCAGCGAGTGGAGAAGCGAGGGCAATGACCACGTGGAAGGCTACCGCTCCCGGCGGGTGAGCGCGCAGTCGGTTTATTGGATCCGGTGGAGCGACCTCGTGATTCAATGGTGCCAGGCCTGCGACGCCAGGCACCTTGGGGTGCTGCAGCCGACCAAAGATTTCCGTATGCAGCGGCTCGCACAACCGTGGAAGGCCGAGGAGGAACTCCCGGCGCTGGAACTCGAGGCGGCGGAGTATTTCCAGAACGAATGGCAGGACGGGCGCCCGATGCCTGACGAAGCGGCGCGGCTGTTTACGGTGGACTGCCAGCAGGATCACTACTGGGGCATCGTCCGAGCGTGGCTCAAAAACGGGCACTCCCGGCTGCTCTGGGCCGGAAAAATTCTGACGGTGGACCAGCTCCGGGAACTCCAGACGCGGCTAAAGGTGCCCGACAAGCGGACCTTGCTGGACGCTGGGAACAGTTTCCACGGGCGGGTGTACGACACCTGCGCAAAATACGGGTGGACCGCGCTCATCGGGCGGGCGGAGGACCACTTCACCGTCCGGGGCACCGACGGGAAACCCATCCGCCGCTACTACAGCGCACCGGATCGGGTGGTGGCGCCGACAACGCGGGACGCAAACGGCAAGCGGGTGTTTGTGACGTTTTTTTATTGGGCGTCGGACCCGATCAAGGACGTCCTCGCCAACCTACGCAACACGGGATCGCCGGTGTGGGAGTTTCCCCAGGATGCGCCGCCTGAGTACGTGCGGCATCTAAACTCTGAGCGCAAGCGGGCAACGGTGGACAAGCGGACCAAGAAAACTCGGCTCCGGTGGACGGCAACCGGGCGACCGAACCACATGTGGGACGCGGAGGCCATGAACGTGCTGGCGGCGCAGATTCTGGGGATCCTGCCGGACATGGTGAGCACCGCGCCGGAGGTTGACGAAACTCCCGCTGTGGAATAGGGTGATGGCTCAACCATAACACCTGGACGGGTGTGAACGGGTGCCCCGGCTCGCGAGTGCGATGTCCGGGGCTTTTTTCTTGTCCCTAACGCTGTTTTTGATGGCACCGGACCAGCGACTCCTTTTGCAAGTATTTCTCACGCGGGACGTGGCCGAACTTCGCGCCATCATTTCTCAAAAGTTTGACCTCGTCACCGCTGGAAAATCCACGCTGGTATCTTCGGCAATCGACGGCGCCAGTTTCCAGTTTAACGTCGGCGGCACGCTGTCGCCGCTGGACGTTATCATGCTGGCGCAACAAGCGCTCAACTACAAAGCCGCGGGGCTAAACGGACCGGTGCGCCGGACTCAGGCTTATTTTATATGAGCTTCCTTGATAAGTTTAAGAAAATCGTGGGGCTGGGTGCTCCCAAGGTTGGCGCGAATTACAATGCTTATCGGCGCCAGCGACTAATTGAAGGCGGAGTCTGGGGAGAACCGTATTGGAGAAATCACACCCAGAGCATTTCCCGCGAACTCACCGTCGGGGAGTGGCGAACCGTCAACAGTGCGGCGCGGAAGCTATACTGGAACGTGGGAATGGTGAACGCTGCCATCGACCAGAAGTCCATGCTGTCCGTCGGCATGGCGATGCGACCGATTTTTGTTGGCGTTGACAAGGAATGGGGCAAGGTGGCCGAATCGGTGCTGCTCGACTGGATGCAGATTGCTTATCTCGACGGCAAAAGCTGGTGGGAGGGGCTGCGGCTTGAGTCCACCGCGATTGACCGCGAAGGCGATTTGCTGACGATCCTGACCACAACCGCCAACGGTTACCCGCAGCTGCAGCAAGTGCCGTGGCACCAAATCGGATCCCGCGGGGACGACGGCGTGCTCACCGAGGGCCGTTACCGTGGGCTCCGCATTTACAACGGTGTCATCCTAAGCAAAACCAACCGCGCCGTGGCTTACCGGGTGCTGGGCGAGGCGCAGGATGGCAGCGAGGACCGGGACGTGCCGGTGCAGTCGGCGATGCTGACGATGGACCCCCGCGAGGTGGATCAAGTCCGCGGCATCAGTGCGTTTGCGCCCGCAATCCGCGACCTATTGAGTCTGAAAGACCTTGGCGACGACATCCAAGCAGCGTCCCGCATGGCTGCCAAGATCGGGCTTTTGGTGACAAACCAACAGGGCATGGCAGACGCCGGGGACGCGTACAACGCGCTGAGCGAAACTGCGATTCCGCAGTGCCCGCCGGGACTCAGCCTGACACCGATGGCTGGCGGGCGGATTGAGTACCTGACCGCAAACGCCGGTGAATCCATCCAGCAACTCGACGCAAAAATTCCGACCGAAGCGCAGGACCGGCTGCAGGAACGACTGATCCGCAACGCACTGCTGGCTGCACAATGGCCGCCGGAGTTTGGCTGGGACATGAGCAAACTGGGTGGTGCCAGCGCCAGGATCATCCTTGAGCAGGTCAATCGCGTTACGTCCGAGCGGCACGCGTATTTGTCCGCATTCTGCAAACGCCGGTGCGCTTTTGCGGTGGCTCGTTTTGTGGAGTTGGGCATTTTGCCGCCCTATACGGGACCAGACGCTAATCGCGGCGGCGCATACCAGTTTCGATTCACGGAACCGGCGCGACTCACCGCGGACGCCGGTTACGCTAACCGGGATGCCATCGAGGCGTATCGTGCCGGGATGCGCAGCATGACTGACATTCTGGCGAGTGGATCCAAAACACTGGAGGAGCACCTAGACGAAGTGGAACGCGAGGAGCTTGAGATTCGGCGCCGCGTGGAGCGTTCCGGACTCAGCCGCGACGTGTTTGGGCTCCTAACACCCAACGGCAACCCGCCGACAACCTCACCAACCGAATGAAATTTCAACGCGTCCTCGAACAGGTTTTTTATCGTCCGTGGCTCATAACTCCCGGCGGTTACGCAGCTGTGCGAAAGCTCGTGGAGGGGCGGATCCTGCGCGCCAACGGCGAAGGATACGAAATGCTGGACGGCATGACCTCCAAGCGCGAGGAGATGGAAATTGACGGCAACGGCATCGCGCACATTTGCATCGAAGGCACGCTAGCGAAGGGAATCTCGCCAATCGAGGCGTGCTGTGGAGCGTGGGATTACGAATGGATCGCCGAGGATCTAGAGGACGCCGTGGAGGCAAACGTGCGCGGAATTTTTTTGGAAATAAACTCTCCCGGCGGCAACTGCACCGGCTGCACCGAGGTGGTGGATATGATCCAAGCGCTGACGATCCCGATTGTCGCTTACAGCGAGGACACGGCGTGCAGCGCTGCGTACAACATTGCTGTCAGCTGCGATAAAGTTTTTGGATCATCCGGATCCACATGGGGCAGCATCGGCACCATCATCCCTTGGCTTGACCAGTCGGCAGCCTATGAGGCCGAGGGGCTCAAGTGGGATCCGATTACCTCGGGACCGCTGAAGGGCGCCGGGATGGGGCCGTCGCTGACCCCGGCGCAGCGCGCAAGCCTGCAGCAGCTGGTGGACGATAGCTTCGCGCAGTTTCGCGACAACGTGCTTCGCAACCGGCGCGTTGCTGACGAATTTATGACCGGCGCCGCTTATTTGGCACCACGCGCAAAAGCCGCAAATCTTATCGACGCAGTGCTCACAGAAGATCTTGCCTACGCCGAGCTTTTGCGTATGTTGCCAGCGTAGTGTTCGTCGTCTCGAGCCTCCCGTTCGGTTTTTCATGGAACCGGGCGGGAGGTTTTTTCTTGTCCGGAAGCGATTGGTTGTATGGATCAACCATCGACCCTAACCGACGCGCTGGCTGCGCTGTCTGCCGCGCAGACGGATTTGGCCGCGCTTAACGCGCTCACCGCGGAACACTCCGCCGTGGTCGCTCAATTTGAAGCGCTCAAGGCCAAGGCCGCGGATCTTTCCGCCGCGCTGGACGTCGCGAACGCAAACAACCGCGACCTGGCCGCCGCACTCGATGCGGTGAAGGCTGCCGAGGCTGATGCCGCCGCAAAGGCGAATGCCATCGTGGCAAATCTCGGCGTGGCTCCCGTCGCGATCCAGCCGGAGCAGGCGACCGCTCCAAAGTCCAAAGATGAGCTTTGGGCGCACTACATGACTTTGGGTTTTGTTGAACGCAATCAGTTCTTTGCGGCCAACAAAACCGCAATGCAACTCCACTCCTAACCTCTACTAACACAATCATATGGCACTCAATGGTGTTTTTCTTGCTCAAATTGCGCAGCAATCGCTGGCGCACCTCACAAACGCGTTTGCTCCGCTCCGCGGCATCACCACAGACTTTTCCACGGACGTAGCGTCTGCTGGGCAGTCCGTGACCACCCGGTTTGCCACGGTTCCTTCTGTGGTGGACATCTCCAGCGTGGGATACACTCCTGTGGCTGGCGACACCACGGCGCGCACCATCACGCTCGATCAGCATCGCGGCGTGACACTGGGCTTCACTGACATTCAAATTTTGCAGTCCTCGATCAACTTCGAACGTCTGTTTCTTGCGCCTATGGTGCAGGCCTTGGGCGCCAAGGTTTTTGGTGATTTGTGGAACCTCGTGACTGCCGCAAACTTCACTGAAACGGCTTTGTCCTCCACGGCGGCTAATTTTGACCGCCAGGACGTCATCGACCTTGCGACGCAGCTTACCAGTTCTGCGAAGGCGCCCAAGTCTGGTCGCGCTGTGATTCTTAACCCGAGTTATTACGGCGCACTGTCGAAAACCTTCATCAGCGCGGAAATTCCCGGTATCACGCCGTTCAAGGCCGAAAACCTTGTGCCCCGCGTGTCTGGGTTCGATATTTACGAGTCCGACCTGTGCGACAACAACAGCGAATCGCTCGCCGGGTTTGCAATGCACAGTTCCGCGCTCATCATGGCTGCCCGCCGTGTGAACCCGGAGGCCGCGCTGCAGGACTCCATTGAAATCGCCGAAGTGATTGTGCCCGACCTGGGGCTGCCGGTGACGTTCCGCCGGTACTATGACCGTGCGCTGGGTCAGACCTGCATCAACGTGTCCGTCATTTACGGAGTCGCAAAAGGAACCAGCATGGGCGTCCGCATCGTCACTCCCTAACGGTTGACAGCATCAACAGCCGGGGCGCTCTGCAAATGGGGCGTCCCGGCTTTTTACGAATATCCCAAAGATGAAAATCTCACTGGTTCTCGAGGACGTCGGCGCAGGTCCGCAGGTTATTTTTTCGACCGGCTCACCAGACGAAGCCCGCAAGTTTTACAAGGCACACAACAACGCCGGGCGCGTTTATCTCGTGTGCAACCCTACGCCGGAGGGATCCAAGCTCAACAAGGCCGTTCCTGAGGCGCCCAAGCCTGTTTCTCGGCGCCGCGCAGAGGCTGCCCCGCTGATCTGATGAGCGACTGGACGGACATCACTGCTGCCGCAATGGGCGAGGCGCTCGGCTTTATGCAAGCCGACAGCGTCACCTACGCAGGCGTGACGGTGGTGTGCGTTGCTAGCGAGAAAACGAGCGACATTCTAGCCGCGGGCGGGTTTGAACAGCATTTTGCCGGGTTTGTCCGAGTGGCAAAGGCAGGCTTTCCGGTTCCCGTGAAGGGCGCCAAACTCAGCGTCAACGGCACCGAACGGCGCATCACCAGCTGGGACGAAGATCCTGTCAGCTGGAAAATTTACCTGGAGGACGTGACGCGATGATCGACGGCGTTTTCTCCGCAGCAGTGCAGGCCGCGCTGACGTTGGCACTTCCCGGCGTTTACATCGGCGAACCGCAGGACGACCAAGCAATTCCGGCAAAAGCCGTGCTGATGGAGTTACAAACCGACATCGTGGTCGGCAGTCCGTTGCAACGCGGCACGCTGACGCTTAACGCCGTGAGCCAGGCTGACGACTACACTCGAGCACAACACGCGCAGTTTGTCGCCGCGGTGGACGCTGCAATGAGGACGCTGGTGCTCGTTTCCAACGCGGTGCAACTTTACGGAGTGGTGGCGCAGAGCACCGACAACCTGCGCGAAGAACGGCACTGGCGGACTGCAATGCCTTACGTAGTCGGATTTGGCCCTAAACCTTAAAACCTTATGCCTGTATCATTTGGAGCAACTTCTTTCGGCGTCACTTTGCCGAGTGGTTATTTGCAAGAATCTACAAAAGAGGAAGTTGTGGAGCTTGCCACAATTCGAGACCTCGACGGCCAGACTGTAATTGTGCAATCCAAGCCGCGAAGCACGACGACCACGACCGTGAAAACAAAGGGCGAAGCTGACTTGGAGGCAGTTCCGGAAGGAACCTTTACCGGCGCAAAACTCACGTCGGCAAAAGTTTCTCAGACCAACGACGATTTCTCAACGGCAGAAGCCACTTACACACTTTTCGCTTAAAAATTATGGCAACCTTCGGAGTCACTATTCTTGCGCCGTCCGGATCCATTGTTGAGTCGCTCGACATTGAAATGAAGGGCGAGTTTAAGCAGCTCATCAACTCTGCGGGCCAACATTCTGAGGCGCGCACTTTTGACACCACCTACACCATCAGCATCAAAGGCAAAGGCGATGCCGCGCCTTATGGTGCTGGCGATCTAACCGGCGCGATCACTGGGGTCACTGGCAAAGGCATCTGGACCAACGTCACGTTGGATTCCAAAAACGATGATTTCCGCGGTTGGAGCGCAACCGCAACGGTTTACAAAAACGCTGCATAACTTATGCCTGCAATGCGCCTCCGATTACTTGAGGACAACGAAGCTCCGGGAAAGAGTTTTAACACTGACATCATCGCCGCTTGGCTTACTAGCGGCGGCGCTCTGGTTAAGCGTGGCGGTTTTCAGCATTTTGTGGACGAGGCTGGAAAAGCTCACGTCCGATGGATCGTGAATTGCGACGTGCTTGCGCGGCTCGACGGCGTCGAGATTGACTTCGATGAGTTTCGCAAGCGGTTCGAGGATTTGGAGTGGTGCAAGGCAAATCCGGACAGTGACATTTCGTGGATGCGCGGTTACCGGGACAACGCACGCGACCTCAAGCGGTTTGCAAAATCGGCTGCCGTTGGTATTTCCCGCCGTGACGGGCAGGCGTTTGGCATCGTTTATCCGGACTCACCGGACTGGCTGAAGCAGGAGTTTCAAGCGCGTTTTGTATGAGTCCGTTTTTTCTCAAAAACACACAAATCGGACCGCTCGAACTCAGGCCGTGGACGCTGACCACGCAACTCGCGATCTCCGAACTGGGCTTGGCGTCGCTGTCCGACCAAGAACAGGTGGTGGCGTGCGCATGGCTGCAGAGCCGCGAACCCGAGGACGTGGAGCAGGCAATCTCCGACGGCACCGCACTGGCTGCCATCAAGGCGTTCACGCGGGCGTTTCCGTTGGCTTTGGCAAAGCCGGTGGCTGAATGGTGCCGCGGGCAGGCTGAGGCCGTGGAAACCGGCCGTGTGGAGGTTATACAGCAACCCGGTGTGACACGGGAGGGCGTGCCAAAAAACTAACGGCGCCAGGCTGGGAGGAGGCCTTCCTCTTGGTGCTGGCGCGAGAAACTGGATGGACTCAGGACCACATACAACGCCGGGCGCCGCTGGCGCAGTTGCTCCGAGTTTACCACGCGGCAATCTGGGGCAACGGCGCGTGGACGGTGCGGCGCAAACAGCAGGCCGCGGAGTTTGTGTTTCCAGCGCAGGCACAGCAGGAGGAAGACGATGAGTGACACCATCACTTGGGACTTTAACGCAGCGCAGGCACGGTTTTTATCTGAACTACAACGCGTGGTGGCGTCGTCACGCCGGGGCGCACGGCATGAGGTGACCGAGAATTTCAAAGGCGTAATGCGATTTGTTTTTGCTGTGACGCCACCTATGGGCGGCCGACGCTCCTCGGTGACAACCGGACGCAACATCCGCGTGAATTTTGCAGCAGGCAAACGGCAGGGGCAACGTGCGATCGTAAAAGACTTATCACGAGCGTTTCAGCCGATTCCTGCAGCGTTTAAGCAAACGGCGCGGCGTCCCGGCGGATGGGAGCGGATCCAAGCTAGGTTTGGGCAGCGTGCCACGCAACAGGCACTCGACAAGACCCCGGAGGCGGTGCTTGCTTGGTACAAATCCAAGCGCAGTCGCAACCGCCGGATCATGGGGCGCCCGAGGCTGCCGACGTGGACGACCAGCATCAAGTTTGTGGAGCGTGCCCTGCTCAAAGAACAAGGACTTACCGCATCAGGGTGGCTCGCTGGCGCAAACCGATTTCGCGTCCGCGACATTCCGGAGTGGATTACTCGGCACAACGGCAAGGTCGGCGGCTCGGTGACGATTCGAGACACTGAGACCGAGCTCAAGTTTTTAGTGACAAACGCAACGCAGCACAACGACTCACCGCGGATCCAAGGGAAACTTGCCACCGCGCTGACGCTGCAGGCCAACGCCATGGCGCGGCGGATGGCTGCTTTAGCAAACCGCGAACGTATACGCTGACCTATGATTTTTGCATCACTCGGACTGGACTGGTCCAATTTTCAACGCGGCATGGCCGGGGCAATGTCCTCGGTGCGTCAACTAGCCGGTGGCGCCAGTTTGTTTGCCGGGGTGGCAGTAGCTGCCAAACAAATGATGGACGCCATCAACATGGGCGACGAACTGGTGGACCTCAACGCACAAACGGGCGTCGCCATCGACAAACTGATGGAACTGCAGATGGCTTTTGACCTCAACGGGATGAAAGCCGAGCAGGTGCAGCCGGTGCTGGCAAAAATGCAACGGCTCATCGCGGAGGCCGGATCCGGCAGTGCAGACGCTGCCGCTAAATTCACGCTGATGGGCATCGCGGTCGCTGACATCCAAGGGCTGAACGCGGATGAGCAGCTGATGAAAATCGGCGAGGCAATTACCAAGATCGAAAACCCGGCGCAGCGTTCCGCGGTCGCGATGGACATTTTTGGCAAGTCCGGAGCAAAACTATTGTCGGTGTTTTCGGCGGGCGGAATGGAGGAAGTGCGCAAGGTGCTCGGCAATCAGTCGGCGCTCCTACTGGAAAACGCTGGGGTGTTTGGCAAGGCGAGTGACATCCTGGGACTGACCGGCAGCAAGGTGCGGGGGTTTTTTGTGGGGATCTCTGCGGAGATTGTGCCGCAACTGATGGGGGTTTTAGAGGCTGCCGAAAAACTGGACTTCACGAATTTGGGAAAAAGTTTCGGCGATGGAATCGCAATTACGCTAGAGTTAATTGACCGGACTTTTGGCAAAATCATGGCCATGGGTGAAAAGGCCGCCAAAACACAAAGCACTTACGGCGGGCAAGCGTTTATGGGGATGGGTGGCATGGCGGGGCCTGGCACTGCATTAAGTGCAGCCACCGAGGCAGCAAAACAAGAACAACCGCGCACCAGTTTTTTTGCGGAAATCTTGAAAGACATTGAGGCAAAACGTGAAGAGGCGCGAAAAAAATATGCAACCCCAGGCGCCGCTCCGACCGGCATGGACATCATCCGTAAAGCTGGCACCAGTGGCCCGCTTGGGATGAGCGACATTTCGAGCCTACAACGAGTCGGCGGAGGTTCTGCACTGTTGTCCGGAATGCAGGACAATTCGCCAGCGTATCAATCTGTGCGAATCCAAGAGGACATTCGGGATTTCATCAAAGACCTCATCAACGTGGTCAAAGAAAACGGACAAGATTACCAAGTAACACCTTCAGGTGGAAACGGACTGGTTCTCACCGCTTAATTTATGCCAACAGAAACACAAGTAGAAGTTTCGAGGGATCCAACAGGCTTGGTGACTCGCACGGTTACCAAGCAATCATTGGCTGGATGGTTTGACCCTAGTAACGATTGCAGAAGTTACCGAGTTACGCAAGTGGATGGCGTTGTTACAGTGGCAGAGGAGTTTTTTGATGTAATGCCGCCGGTCTACAACCTGGACGTTTCTACCACTCAAGAACCTGTCGAGTCACATCCATATTTTGCGTCGTTGACTCAAAAAAACAGAGAAGATTGGGGGATGTGGAAGCAGAACCCAACTAATCCAGAACTAAATGGATGGACACCCGCAAGTGACACTTCAGAGAAAATTGCGACCTTGTATGCGCTATGGAACAAAGGAATTACTAATTATTTTGCTCCGCGAATTGTTATTAAATGCACTACTTTAGAGGACACTGAACCAAGTGCTGCAGCTGTTGGGATTATTTCCAGCACAGGTTATGGTGGAGATACTGGGCCTGTAAATTTTATTTTGACTGGTCTGAGCGCGCAACAAGAGGGAGTTAAATGGCGTGTCACTCGCGAGTATTTGGGAAGTGCTCGCGGCAGTAATTGGGAGCAGGTTCTTTATACCTAATGGATATTCCAGAATTTCGTCGCGGTCTTGAGTTGACTTCGCGAGAGCTTAATAAATTAAGTGACGCAGTCAGATCTGCTGCTGTGACTTCTGTTATAGGGGGCACTTTTACTCGCACTCCTGGCGGCACTACAATTATTGTTTCCGATCAGGTTCGGGGAGGTGGTGGCGGAGGTGGAAGCGCAATATATTGTCCCTTCCAATGCAGCGATGCCAGTGACTCAAACGGGCTCAAAGTACAGGTGGGGTGGGGGTTGATCTGGCAAATGCTGCCGACCGGAATGTTTCCTGACAACAATCCGCCGCTCAAATTGGTCGTCTCTGAAAGCTGTTTTATCTACAGCAAAATAGTTTTCAACACAGACACGCTTTTGCCGACTGAAGTTTTGTTTAGTGTTGAAAATACAATTAAAACAAACACAGCCACAACTCAGTACAATTTAATCGCTATTGTTACTGTAGATACCGATGCTGAACCTAATGTAATCAGCAAGATTCAAAACATGTGCCAGCAACCGTTTCCAAGTCCGTGCGCGCTTGGAGTTTAACTGATGAGCATTAACAGTTTTAAAACTAAATCATCAGTTTCTGTTGATGTAATGGTCAACTGTTACGGCAGTTTTAACCCGTTTGCTGGGTTTGGTAACATGCAGTGGTCGCTTACTGGGAACGTGTCTGGCTCAAGTGGAACTATTCCCGGCGTGCGGGAAATTACTTGTGAAAGATACCCGCAAACTCAAAATGTTTCGTTTTACGAAATCAACGGAAGCACTGGATTCACTTCTGGAACAATACCTATTGGCATTCAGCCAGAGATATTCTTTGGAGACAACAAAGGTTTTTGGAAAGTTAACACAGATCCGGTTTTGCAGCCAAACGGAAAAATCAACGGACAAGACGCAAGCCGTTTAATATATTATATTGTTGGGCTTCCGGAAAACACAACGGAAGACGATCCCATTTTAATATCCCCTCAAATAGACAACCTTTTCAGAGTTTATCCGGGAGATTTTGTTTGCATTGACAGAATTTTTGGGGCTCAAAGGTGGACGGTTTATCCTAAATTCAGGCTGCCAAAAACTGACAGAACTTTTCTTTGGACGCCAAACACCAGTCCAGTTTTGGCATCCGGCGGCATTGCAGGAGGCGTTCTTGCAAAGCCCGGAACAATAATGATTCCAGACAAAGATTTTTGGATTATAGATCCAGCAAATGCCATTGACGGAATGCGATATTTTTATAAGGGCATTGGAATTTTGTTTAATGGCCAAAAATGGTCGCAACTAACTGGAACTCCTTTTGTCTTAAATCCAGAAAGCGATTCGCCAGCAATTTGGAATAGATACGTCACTTTTAATTCTCCAAATTATTACGAGCGCAGATTAGAATTTGAGCACACTTACAAATTTAACTTAAATACAATTTTTGATTTAAGCACAAACTCAGATTTGCAATTTACAATTACACCAGAATCTGGAACGCCAGTTAGTTATCCTGTTGTTGTTTTGCAAGGTTTAACTACACCTGTTTTTGTAAATCACGGAGACGCCTACAGTGCCCACGAAGTAAAAACCAGACAGTTTGCAAAGACAAATAATTTGAATTGGTATGGCTCAGGAGTGATTGTTGCAGTTTATTTTGACGAAAACCCATCAATAATTGAACTTTTAATTTCGTTTTTTGAAAGCGGAAACAACACCGAATATCAAACTGAAGGCATTGGCGACGAAGGGCAAACCCTTACTAATTTTTTTACAACATCCACCTCAATTACAGTTTCATGATTCCGCGCTGGCTTGTGGATAAACGCGCCGCCGTCTGCTCGAGTTGCCAGCAGCAGTTAACGTGTGCCGGTAAATTTACAATCGGCAACCCTGAGCCACAGTGCCCGCTGGGACTGTTGGCAACGCAGCAGGACGAAGTGGCTGCGCGGGCATGGCCGACGGGCGCGCAACAGATCTCCGGGTGCTGTGACAGTGCGCTTAATTACTTGTCCCGGCACTCTGATTTGTAATGGTCGCCGTCCAAACATCATCCACCATCCAGCGCGGCACCGACTGGGATTTTTCGTTTCGACTCCAGGAGGATGGGCCGTGCTCCGAGTTTGCCGACCTGACAGACTGGTTTGTGGCGGTGACCCTTAAAACCGCCGCCGGGGTGTCACTCACGACTCCGAGCATCGTCCGTAACGAACCCGAGACCGTGTCGCTACGGCTCACCAACACGCAAACGGCGCTGCTGTCGGCGCAAATGGGCGCGCAACTGGTGGTTAACGTGCAGCGCCCGGACGGCTGGGACATTCGATTGATCGAGGCTCGAGTCACAATCTGCTAACACTATGAGCTGCAATTCCACATGCGGTCCTTTGGTCGTCACGTTACTAAGTGGACCACCCGGAACACCGGGGCCACAGGGCGATGTGGGGCCAGCAGGTCCACAAGGGCCGCAAGGCCCTCCCGGAACCTTTGGCACCGTCACCGGTGACCTATCTGTCACCACGGTGGGCAGCAACAGTGTTGCTACAGTTACCGGCATCCGCGGCAAAACCGTGTCGGCGACGGCGCCCACCACAAACCAAGTTTACCAATTCACCGGCACCGAGTGGGAGCCGGTTAACTTCACCGCAGGCACTTACTAATCCACGACCATGGCATTTCCCATCATCCCTATCCGTAACGCAGTAACAACGTCCCCAGACGCGCCGCTCGCTGGAGCGCTGCAGCTGGCAGAGTTGGCAGTTAACACCGCGTCCGGCAAACTGTACCTCAAGGCCAACTCCGGCGTGGTGGAAATTGGCGGCACGCAAAACGCGCTGACCACCAATGACCTCAGTCGGCTGGCGGTGGCTGACAAGGTGCCGCAGCTAACCTCCGCCGGGTTGATTTCTAGCTATCAGATTTCCGGGCTGACCACCGGACAGATTGCTGCGCTCACGACCACCGCGGTGGCTGGGCTGATTCCGCAACTCGGATCCGACGGCAAAATCCCCAGCGCGCTGTTGCCCGCGGTGTCCGTTGGCGCGCTGACCTACAAAGGCGCCTGGACGGTTAACACGTCGCCGGTGATTGCGTCCGGTGGCGTCGTTGGATCCGGCACGGCTGCCAAGGGCGATTACTACGTTGCTGCAAACACCGCCACGACAGGCACCGCGATCGACGGCAAAACCCAGTTCCTCGCCGGGGACGTGCTGGCGTTTAATGGCACGACCTGGGATCTAATTCATGGCGGCACCGCCGAGGTGGTCAGCGTCAACACCGTTGGACCCGTTAACGGCAACATCACGCTGACGCCAGCCAACATCGGCGCAGTTTCCACCGCACAGCTGACGCAGCTGGCAACCCCGTCCGGAGTCCCGCAGTTGACCTCCGCGGGCGCCATCAGCACCACTCAGCTGCCGATTGCTACCACCGCGCAACTTGGGATCTTGAGCGTGGATCCGGTGGCAAGCAACTCGCTGTTTGTGTCCTCGGCGGGCGCCGCGAAAATCATTCCCGGCACGTCCACCGTGGTGGGCGGCATCAAGTCCTCTGCATCAATCGAAATCGCCGGTGACGGCACCGCCACGGTCGCAAGCGCTGGAACCTACTAAACCATGGCATTCCCGATTATCCCGCGCCGCCGTAGCGGCACAGCAGGCAACCCGACCAGTCTCAACCTGGGCGAGTTGGCGGTGAACACGGCAACCGGTAAACTGTACCTCGGCGCTGACGCTGGAGTCACCGAAATTGCCACCGCGGTGTCCGCTGGGACAACCGTCACCGAACACACGGGCGACGGCACTACGGTGGCGTTTACGTTTTCAGGCTACAACGGCACGGAGGACGGCGGCTACATCGTGAGCGTGGGTGGAATTGACCAGCCACCGAGCAAATACAGCATCACCAACACCGCGGGGGGCACCATCACGTTTGTGGAGGCTCCGGTGTCTGGCGAGCTCATTAGCATCCGCGCAATCGTGGCGGGATCCGGGGGCGGCGGTGGCGATGGCAACGCCATCCAGATTCAGGGCCGGGACGTTGCCAGTACGGCGCCAACCGCTGGGCAGGTGCTTGCGTGGAACTCCACGGCGTCCCAGTGGCAGCCGACATCACTAAACGGATCAGTCAGTTTTAACACTGCCGGAACGCATCAGTGGGCGGTTCCGGCGTGGGTGCGTTGGGTTTACGTTAACGCAGCCGCAGGGGATGGAAGTAACGGGACAGCAACAAACGGGCAAAACGGCGCGGCCGGTGTCAGTGCTTATTTTGACACGGAAAACAATACCTGGGTGGCGCCAACCCAAGGCGCCAACGGAGCAGATGGCACTGCTAGTGCTGGTGCTGCCGGGAAATCAATTTCCATTGCCGCGCTCTCATTAGACTATAACGGAGGCGCGGCGGGATTGGCTGGTGTTCCGGGTAAAGGCGGCGGCGGCGGCGGCGGCGGCGCATCTGAACTTTCTGGGTTTGCTGCGCTTGCTGGGCTTCCTGGAACTGGAACTGGAGCAGGACAGGCAGGGGGCGCCGGAACATCCACATCATCTGGCACTGGTGGACTTGCTGGCGGCGGCACTGCAGCTGATGGCAATGGTAGCATGGGCGGTTCCGGTGGGGAATTTGGGGGGAGCGGTGGAAATGGAGGTGATGCACAGTATGCTGGCGGCGGCGGCGGCGGTGGCACTGCTAGTTGTGGTGGCGGTGGTGGCGGTGGTGGATACAGTACTGGCAGCAGTACGCCTGGAGGACCGGGGATCGGCGGCGGTGGCGGCGCAGCAGACACGTCCATGTCCGCAGGCGGGACTGGGGACACATTTGCTGGCGCAGTGGATTTTTCCACTGTCGCAAACACCACAATCGACATCGTAATTTCCGAAGGCGAAGGAAACGCCTCTATCACCATTACTTGGTAGCTTATGCCAAATCTCAACTCTCCAATTCTCACCGGCGACGTGTCCGGTGGCCTGCACTCAACATCAGTTGACAAACTCAAGGGCCAAGCGGTCGCCAGCACAACCCCGACAAACGGGCAGGTGCTGACGTGGAACGGGACTGCATGGGCGCCAGCAACGGCATCAACGGGCGGTGGCGGCGGCGCTAACGGGCTGACATATTATCTCGACTTCAGCACCGAAGCAGACTCGCCGACAACCAACCTGCCGGGCACACCAAAAATGCTTGGTCGCACTGGATCCGCAACCGCATCCAGCACTACAACCGGCACGCTTACAGTCAACACCTGGACGCTTGTGGCCGGTTTTGTCAGTGAATCACTGCCGCAGGATCCCGCGGTGCTCGTCATTCCCGGCGGGCTGTGGGATTTCAACGTCTGGGCGTACGGCACTGCGAACATCAACTCGCCGACCAGCATCCGGGCAAAGGTCTACACATACGACGGCGCCAACGCGCCGACGCTGATTTCGACCTCGAGCGAAGCAATCATCAACACGGTATCGCTGCAGTTTACGCTGTCCGCGCTGGTGCCTCAAACAAGCATCACGGCGACCACGCGGATCTACGTCGAGGTGGAGGCGCAGGCCACAGCCAACAACCACACAGCGACGCTGCAGTTTGGCGATGGGCAGCCGAGTCACGTCCACACCAGTTTGCCGCTTGTAGGAGGCACCGGGCTCTGGAAAAACGTCGCTGGCGTGCTGCAATCTCCGGCGAGCCTTTTGGTTGATGCCGACGTTG
>Ga0222712_10003120_pt1 | contig 18362 bp, 12 predicted proteins | sample C33_657DmetaG_FD_165043 | JGI IMG/M metagenome (GOLD analysis project Ga0222712, IMG submission 165043) | Estuarine water microbial communities from San Francisco Bay, California, United States - C33_657D | ecosystem: Environmental > Aquatic > Marine > Unclassified | place: USA: California...
GCCTTCTCGGCGTCGAGCAGCCCCTCGTCCATGTTGATGTCGATGAGCTGCGCGCCGTTCTCCACCTGCTGACGCGCGACGGCCAGCGCCTCGGTGTAGTTGCCCTCGAGAATGAGCTTCGCGAAATGCGCCGAGCCCGTCACGTTGGTGCGCTCGCCCACATTCACGAAGTTCGTGGTGGGGCCCACGGTGAACGGTTCGAGCCCGCTGAGGCGAAGGAGTGGCTCCGGCTGCGGGATGGCGCGTGGCGCCACGCCCTGCACGGCCTGCGCGATGGCGGCAATGTGCTCGGGGGTGGTGCCACAGCAGCCGCCCACGATGTTCAGCAGCCCGCTCTTTGCCCATTCGGCGATGTGCTCGGCCATCATCTCGGCCGACTCGTCGTAGCCGCCGAAGGCGTTGGGGAGGCCGGCGTTGGGGTGGGCCGAAATGTGGCAGTCGGCGATGCGGCTGAGCTCCTGCACGTAGCCGCGCAGCTGGGCCGCGCCGAGTGCGCAGTTGAGGCCGATGGAGAGCGGCTTGATGTGGGCCATGGAGGCCCAGAACGCCTCGGCCGTTTGGCCGGAAAGGGTGCGCCCCGACGCGTCCGTAATGGTGCCGGAAATCATCACCGGCAGGGTGATGCCCGTCTGTTCGAAATAGCTCTCGATCGCGAACAGCGCCGCCTTGGCGTTCAGCGTATCGAAAATCGTTTCGACCATGAGGATATCGGCTCCGCCGTCCACGAGCCCGCGGGTAGCCTCGAGATAGGCGGCCACCAGCTGGTCGAAGGTGACGTTGCGGGCGCCGGGGTTCTCCACGTCGGGGGAGATGCTGGCGGTCCGGTTCGTCGGTCCAAGCACGCCGGCCACCCACCGCGGGCGGGTGGGGTCCTTGGCTTCGAACTCGTCGCACACCCGGCGGGCGAGGGCCGCGCCGGCCACATTGAGCTCGTAGCTCAGCGCCTCCATGCCGTAATCGGCCATGGAGATGGCGTTGGCATTGAACGTGTTGGTCTCGAGGATGTCGGCGCCGGCGGCCAGATACTCCCGGTGCACCCCCGCCACGATGTCGGGCTGGGTGAGGACCAGGAGGTCGTTGTTCCCCTTGAGGTCGCTTGGCCAGTCAGCGAAGCGCTCGGTGTTCCCTATCCCGCGGTAGTCGGCCTCGGTAAGACGGTGGCGCTGGAGCATGGTGCCCATGGCACCGTCGAGAACGAGGATGCGGGACGCGAGGGCTGTGGCGAGGTTGCCACGAGACGCAGGAACAGCGGGCGGATTCGACATATCTTGAAAGGTATATATGACCACGATACCCACGCATCCGAGTCCCGGCGCTGAATTCGGCGCGTCGCCGCGCGCCGCTCTGCTCGCCCGCCTTCTCGACCCAGCCGAGGTGGTGATGTTCGACGGGGCCATGGGCACGATGCTCTATGCCAAGGGCGTGTTCATCAACCAGTGCTACGACGAACTGGTGCTCCGCGCGCCCGATCTGGTGCGCGAGGTGCACGCCGCCTACGTGAAGGCCGGTGCCGAGGTGGTGGAGACCAACACGTTCGGCGCCAACCGGGCCAAACTGACGCAGTATGGCCTCGAGGGGCAGGTGGCACTCATCAACCGCCGCGCGGCCGAAGTAGCGCGTGAAGCGGCCGGTGAGAGCCGGCTGGTGGCCGGTGCCGTCGGACCGTTGGGCGTGCGTCTCGAGCCATACGGCCCCACCAGCAAGGACGACGCCCGCGCGATGTTCGCCGAACAAATGACGGCGTTGGCAGACGGTGGGGCCGATTGTTTCGTGCTCGAAACCTTCGGTGATCTCGAGGAGCTGGAGCAGGCGGTGCTCGCGGCACGCGAGGTGAAGGCGTCGATGCCGGTCATCGCCCAGGCGACCGTGGGCCCGGAACTGCGCACGGCGTACGGCGCATCGCCCGAAGACGTGGCGCGCGCCCTCGACACGTGGGGGGTGGATGTCATCGGGCTCAACTGTTCGGTGGGCCCGCAGACCATTCTCGAAGCGATCGAACGCATGGCGGCGGTGACGTCCCGCAAGCTGAGTGCGCAACCCAACGCGGGTATGCCACGCGATGTGGGTGGCCGCTCGATGTACATGGCCAGTCCGGAGTACATGGCCACCTACGCGCGCCATCTCGTGCAGGCTGGCGCGAAAGTGGTGGGCGGCTGCTGTGGTACCACCCCCGAGCATACGAAGGCCATGGTGGAGGGGGTGCGCCCGCTGGCGCCACGCACTCGCGTGCTGGTGGGAGAAACGCGCAACGCCGGTTCACCCGATGTCGGCCAGGCGCGCACGCCTGTGCCGATGGCCGAGCGTTCGAGGATAGGCGCGAAGCTCGCCGCGGGTGATTTCGTGACCAGTGTGGAGATCGTACCGCCCCGCGGAATCGATACGACGAAACTCGAGCAGGATGCAGCCGCGCTGGCCAAGGCCGGTGTCGATGCCATCAACGTGCCGGACGGCCCACGCGCGCAGAGCCGCATGGGCGCCATCGCGACGAGTCTCATCATCGAGCGGCACGGCATCGAAGCGGTCACGCACTACGCCTGTCGCGATCGCAACTTGCTGGGGATGCTGAGCGACCTGCTGGGTGCGTCGGCACTCGGGCTGCGCAACATGCTGCTCATCACGGGCGACCCACCCAAGATGGGGCCATATCCCGACGCAACGGCGGTGTTCGACATCGACGCCATCGGCCTCACGAATCTCGTGAGCAAGCTCAACAAGGGGCTCGACCCGGGAAACAATCCCATCGGCGAGCCCACGCGCTTCGTGGTTGGCGTTGGCGTGAATCCCGTGGCCATCGATCCAGCCCACGAACTGAAGCGTTTCCACTGGAAGGTGGAAGCGGGGGCCGAGTATGCCATCACGCAGCCGGTCTTCGATCCGGCGCAGCTCGAGTCATTTCTGGAAAGCATTCATGACGTGCGCATTCCGGTGATTGCCGGTATCTGGCCATTGGTGAGCGCGCGCAACGCGGAGTTTCTGGCGAACGAGGTCCCGGGGGTCACGGTGCCGCCGGAAATTCTGGCCCGTATGCGCAACGCCAACGACAGAAGCAAGGAACACGCGGTCGCTGAAGGCATTGCCATTGCACGCGAGGCACTGGAGCGGGTACGCGGAGCCGTTCAGGGAGTGCAGGTGAGTGCGCCGTTCGGCAAAATCGAACTCGCGCTCGACGTGTTTCAAGGGTGAGGCCTTCGCCGTCCTCGTTTCACTGCGCAACGACTGGTCATGACGGTGGTGAGCCCATGCCGTTGGGCTGCCAAGCCTTCCCGGGTTGCTGGGTTGTCAGATCCCGGTAATCAGCTCACCCGCTTCGTCTTCTTCCGCAGGAAGTCCATCAGCACGAACTGCCCCAGGCTCATCGTGTTCGTGAAGTACGCCTTGCCGCGGCTGATCTGGCACATCTGTTTCACGAACTCCACCAGCGCCCGGTCACGCGCGAGCATGAACGTGTTGATCATGATGTTGCTCTTCCGGCACGCCGCGACCTCGCGCAGCGTCTCGGCGAGCACGTAGCCGTCGAGTCCCATGCTGTTCTTGTAGATCTGCCCGTCGGGCATGCTCAGCGCGCTGGGCTTGCCGTCGGTGATCATGATGATCTGCCGCATGTCCTTCTTCTGTGACAGGAGGATGCGCCGCGCGAGCTTGAGCCCCTCGGCGGTGTTCGTGTGGTACGGCCCCACCTGTGCCTTGGCCAGCGTGGCCAGCGGGATCTCCTCGGCGCTGTCGTGAAAGAGCACCACGCGGATGGTGTCGCCGGGGAACTGCGTGCGGATGAGATGCGTGAGCGCCAGCGCGACCTTCTTGGCGGGCGTGAACCGGTCCTCGCCGTACAGAATCATCGAGTGCGACGTGTCGAGCATGAGCACCGTGGCGCAGCTCGAGCGGAACTCACTCTGCCGCACCATGAGGTCGCGGTAGTCGAGATCGATGGGCACGTCGAGCGTCGCGTTGCGGGCGAGCGCGTTGGCCAGCGTCGCGGGCACGTCGAGGTTGAGCGTATCGCCGAATTCGTACGGCTTGCTCCACGCGTCGCTCTCCACGCCGGTGCTGAGCTGCGGCGTGTCGTGGCTACCCACACTCGACTTGCCGAACCCGCCGAGCATGCTGCGCAGCGTCTTGAAGCCGAGGAAGTCGATGCCCTTGCCGGTGAGGTTGAACTGCACGTCGCGCGCGGCGGCCTGGCCGATGGACCCCTTGCCGGTAACCGGCTGGTGGCCGGCCGGCACGCTGGCGGCCTGATCGGTGGTGAGGTACCCGTCCTGCACGAGGCGCTGCACCAGCCCGTCGAGCAGTTGCGCGAGCTTCTCCTCGCTCACCTCGTCGCCTTCGCCCCGCAGGGCCTGCAGCATTTCGGGCGTGAGCTGCCCGCTCTCGATGAGCGCGCGGAGAATGGCTTCATTGAGGGCATCCAAAGACCGGTCGGCCTCGTCTTCACCCGGATCGCCCCAGAACCCCTGACTGCCGCCGGCGAACCCCGATTGCAGGAGGAAGTCGGCGAGCTGGTCGAGGAGCCCCTGCAGGTCGACAGCATCGGCGAGCTGGGGATTGAACTTGGTGTACGTGTGGAAGCGCATCGGCCTACGGCGTTGGGGACATACCCTCTACGCAAGAAGGGGGCGGGGGGATCCCGGGAGAAGGGGCGGGCGGTCTGGGTCGGGGCTGCACCGGCAGGGGGCGGGAGGTGGGTGTTTGGAGTTGGGGGTGGTGTGGGGCCATGCACCACCCCAAACCCATCACTCCCGCCTCCCGCCTCCCGCCGGTCAAAGCGCGCCCCGCGCAGTCCCCCTCGCACTCCCATCCCGCGATATTGCGTCGTGACTTCTCCGCCCGACCGCAACTCCAATCCCTTTCGCATCCTGCACCGGCACCGGAGCTTCCGGATCTTCTGGATCGGGCAGACGCTGAGTCTGGTGGGATCGTGGATGCAGACGATGGCGGTGGGATGGTTGTCGCTGCAGCTGTCGAATTCGGCCTTCGTGGTGGGGCTGGTGGCAAGCATCGGCGCTCTCCCCATCGTGCTCTTCAGCATGCATGCCGGCGCGCTGGTGGACCGCGGCGACCGGTTGCGCATCGTGCAGATCACGCAGGTGGTGTTCTTCGTGCAGGCCACCGTGCTGTGGCTGGTGACACTGACCGGGCACGCGACCATCTCGCTGCTGCTGGCGCTGCAGTTCGTGCAGGGGCTGGCGAGCGCCGTGGAGATTCCGGCGCGGCAGAGCATGGTGATTCAGCTCGTGGGCCGCGCCGACCTGCAGCCGGCGATCGCGCTCAACTCGAGTGGGTTCAACTTGGCGCGCGTGGTGGGCCCGGCGATCGGCGGTGTGGTGATCGGCTCGCTCGGGATCGCGTGGTGCTTCGGGTTGAACGCGGCGAGTTTCGGGGCGGTGTTGTGGGGATTGTATCGGATTCGGGTGGCGGGGGTAGGCGCTGGCACTGCGGACGCTCGGCCTGCGGACGCTCGAGGGGTGGAAAATGCGACCTCTGAGACGGCGCTTGTCGGTGTGCTGCGGGAGACCACGGCGAGTGCACTGGATGGGTGGCGCTACCTCATGCGGCCGGGACACGTGCGGGACCTGCTGATTCTCGTGACGGTGGGCGCGGTGTTCGGCGGGCCGTTCCTCACGCTGCTGCCGGTGATGGCGCGCGACCATCTCGGCCTCGGAGCCGGCGGCTACGGCGGCATGTTGGCCACGGTGGGGGTGGGCGGTTTGCTGGCGGCGCTGCTGGTGGCGGGGCCCATTTCGCACCGCACGGGCAAGGGGCGGGTGCTCATGGGCGCGGCGGTGGCGTTTCCCGTGCTGCTGCTGGCCTTCGCCTACACGCGCTGGCTGCCGCTGTCGTACGCGCTGCTCTTTGCCAGCGGACTGGCCATGATTCTTTGGAATGCGCTCTCCAACGGCTTGCTGCAACTCATGGTCGACGAGCGCTATCGTGGCCGGCTCATGGCGTTCTACGCGCTCGCCTTCGTGGGGTTGTCCCAGGCGGTGGGGTCGTTCGCCATCGGCGCCCTGGCGCGCCTGTTCGATGCGCCGGCCGCCATCGCGCTGTGTGCCATGGTGCTGTTGGGGGCGAGTCTCATCACCATGCGGCGCTCGACGTTCTGGACGGCCGTGTGACCGCACGTCCCTGACCCTCGCGCGTTGAGGAACGGCGTTCCGCCCGGTACTCTTTGAGAACGGATTCGCTCCCTCCTCCTTCCCGCCCCAATGTCCGTTCTGTCCCGCGCCTGCGCGCGCGTTGTTGCCGCCACCGTCATGGTCGTGCTCACCGCCTGTGGTGGTGACCCCTCGTCCCCCAACGTGCCGGCATCGGTCACGGTGACGGCGTCGGGGAGTACCACGGTGACCTCCGGGTCGGCGGTGCAGCTCACCGTCACCTATCGCGATACGAAGGGGCAGGTGGTGAACGCGCCCGTCGTGACGTGGAGTTCGTCCGACGCCGCCGTCGCCTCGGTGGCGAACACCGGCTTCGTGGTTGCCGCGAAGGCCGGCACGGCTACCATCACGGCCACGGTGTCGGGCACGAACGGCACGATCCCCATCACGGTCTCGGCCGGCACGGCCGCCAAGCTGGTGGTGACCACGCAGCCCGCCGGGGCTCGGCAGCGTGTGCCGCTCACGACACAGCCAGTGGTGGAGATCCGCGACGCCGCCGACAACCTCGTGGCCACGAGCACCGTGGGCGTGGTGGTGTCCGCGTCCGTCGGGACCGTACAGGGAACCACGGTGGTGAACGCGCAGAACGGCGTGGTGCGCTTTACCGATATCGCGCTGCTCGGCGTGTCGGGCCCGCGCACGCTGCTCTTCAACAGCGGGCTGCTGACGGCGGGGACGTCGGCCCCGGTGGACCTGCCACCGGGCCCGCCGGCCAACATCACCTTCGTGGGGACCACGCCGCGCCTGCGCAGCGGACTGCCCGCGGGCAGCACCGCGGTGGTGGTGCAGCTGCGCGATCAGGACAACAACACCACGGCGTTCGCGGGGCGGCGCATCGTGGCCGCGGTGAGCGGCGGCCCGAGCGCGGCCACGGTGACCAACACCACGGCCATCAGCGACGCGCAGGGGCGCGCCGTGTTCAGCGCGCTCACAGTAAGCGGTACGGCGGGTACTCGCACCCTCACCCTCACCGCCGATTCCATCGCGACGCCGGTGACCACGAACTTCACGCTCGCCGGTGGGGCACCGGTGCGCATCGTGATCGATCGTGACCTGCCCTCGAGCGTGGCGCTGGGCAGTCTGCTCTTTCCCGGTCCGCTGGTGCGTCTCGTGGACGACTTCGGTAATCTGTCCGAGGAACGGGGAGTGACGGTTCGGGCCACCAGCGACGGGGCCGTGCTGCAGAACGCTGCCGCCAACACCGACTCTCTGGGACGGGCACTCTTCGGCGGACTGCAATTCACGAGTGGACTCGGCAGCCGCACGGTACGCTTCGGTGCCGACGGCCTCACGGGCATCGTCTCGCGCACACTCACCGTGACGCCGCCCGACACCTCGCCGCAGCCGGCCAGCATTCTCACCGCGAAGAGTGCAGCGGACACCACCGAGCGCAACATCGAGCTGGCCACCACCACGTCGGCGCTCACGCCGTATCTGCTGGCGCGCGATGCGCAGGGGCAGTCCATGACGAGCGCCGGCGTCCAATGGTTCGCTCGCGATGCGAGCGTGGCCGGTGTGGCCGCGACCGGCCGCATCACCGGCGCTGCGCCGGGCCGCACGTTCGTGGTGGCCCAGGCAACCCGATCGGGAGTGGCCGACTCGGTGCTCGTGTTCGTGCCCAAGAGCGGCACCGGCCCCATCGTCCGCGCCACGCTGCCCAGCTATCGCGTGCGCACGGACACCTTTTCCCTCACTTTCGAAATCGTGCCGCGCGACGGGCGGGCGCTCACCGCCGCCGACCTCGAAATCACCTGGCCCGGCAACCGCGCGGGGGTGTTCTCTCCGTTCAATGCCACGTCGTTCGCCGCCCTCCGCAACGACGTGGTGGTGCAGCAGGTGGACGCGCAGCAATCGCTCCGCGTGACCTGGGCCAGCGCCACGCCGGTGTCCGGCCCCGTGCAACTCGTGCGCATCCGCGCGCAGGTGAATCAGCGTGGGCAGGGCAACCAGGTGGTCATCACGCTCAACCAGCTGCTGCAGGGCGACCTCACCGACATCACCAGCATCACCAGCATCTTCAATCCGGTGGTGATCATCCCATGACCGGCCCCATGACGCAGTCACGCCGCAAACTCTTCCGCTGTTCCCTTGCCGTGCTGGCGGTAGCCGCTGCCGCCTGCCACCGCCCCGACTTCACCGAAGCCACCACGCCCGTCGCCTCCACGAGCCTTGCGCTCGTGAGCACGCACGCCGCCGACACCGCATTCGTCGACGTCATGCTGGGCGGCGGCGCGCCGGTGTCTCTCGGCAGCTTCACCGGCGAAGTGGTGCACGATGGCGCGTGGCGCTTCACAGCGTGCGACGCACAGCAGCCGCAGGCGTTGCTGGCGTGCAAGGAGCACGGCACCACGGTGCGTGTCGCGGCCGCGTGGGCCGGCGGAACGCACGCCGGTGCCCTGGTGCGTCTCTCCTACGTGCGCACGGCACCCACCGCGCCAGCCTCGTGGACGTTCGCGGTGTCCGAAGCGCATGGCGCGCGCGGCACGCTCGTGCTGGACAGCGTGGAAGTGAAGCGGCTCAGCGTGGCGGGGGGCCGATGATGCGCGCCACGGGTTCCTCCACCACGAGGGTGGCCACGCTGGTGGCCCTGCTGCCGCTCGGCGCGTGCCATACGCGCGGTGCGGCGCGTGATGCGGCGCCGCTGCTCACGTCGCTCTCGCCCACGCAGGTGAACGTCGCCGGTGGCAGCGCCGGTACGCTCACTCTCCGCGGGCGCGGATTCGATTCGCTCAATACGGTGCACTTCGGTGCCCTGCGCATTCCCGGTGTGCCCAGAACCAACGACAGCGTCATGCAATTCGCCGTACCGATCGACGATACGTTTCTCCCGGGGCGTGGCCCCGCGCCCGTCCAGCCACTTGCCGGCGGGCGCTACGACGTGCGCATCGAGGCCCGCGGCGGCGTCTCCAATGCGCTGCCGGTGACGCTCACCACGGGAGGTGTGCGATGAGGCGTTGCGCCACGATGGTGCGTCTTTTGATGCCGGCAATGCTGCTCGCCCTGCCGCTGGCGCCCGTCGCCGCGCAGGAACGCGAAGGGGATGCCGAGCGCCGCAAGCAGGCCCTGCTCGAACTGTGGGACGGTGGTGCGCCCGGTGTAGAACCCGGCAGTGGCGTAAGCTTCGCCAAGTGGCTGCAGGTTACGGGCGGCGCCCACAGTGCGTCGCTGCGCGCGTCGGTGATGGTGCCGGGCACACAGCAGTGGACGAGCGTGGGGCCGCGCGGCTTCTACAATGACAACGGATTTTACGGCTCGCTGCCGCAGCTCGAGTCGGGCCGTGCGCCTGCGCTCGCGTTCCACCCCACGGACCGCTTTACGCTCTACGCGGGCACCGCATCGGGTGGCGTGTGGAAGAGCACCAACGAAGGCGCCAGCTGGGTGCCGCTTACCGACACCGAGTGCTCACTCGTCACGGGTTCGATCGCGATCGACCCCGTGAATCCGGAAATCGTGTACGTGGGTACCGGCGAGGTGAGTGAAGGCACGGCCGGGTGTGGCATGCTGCGCAGCACCAACGGTGGCGCGTCGTGGACCACCTACGGCGCCGACGTGTTCACCGCGAGTGCCGCGCAGTCGTGGGCCATCTACAGCATCGTGGTGGATCGCGCGACCGCCGGCACCACCAACGCCACCATTGTGCTCGCTTCGACGCTGCGCGGCATCATGCGCAGCACCAATTCTGGACAGACGTGGACGGTGGTGACGCCGGCGCTCACGTTCAGCGATCTCAAGCAGCATCCCACCGACCCCAACGTGCTCTATGCGGCGCGCGTGGGTGTGTCGGGGAGCGCGTTCCCGCCGGCGCTCTGGCGCTCGAACGATCGCGGCCTCACCTGGGGCGCGGTGACCACGTTCCCCACCGACTCCGTACAGCGCATGGAGATCGCGGTCTCCCCGGCGCGGCCTGGCAGTGTGTGGATGATCGCCGGCCGCCCCGACCGGCAGCTGGGCGGCATCTGGCGCTGGGACGACGCCACCAACTCGCGCAGCACGCTCGACGCCTTCGGCCCGCGCGTGCCGGAGCCGTCGGGGCGTCTCAACTTCGGCGGGCAGAGCGAATACAACCTGATGATTGCGGTGGACCCGGTGGACGCCGATCTCATCTACATCGGTGGGGTACGCGCGTACCGCAGCATCGATGGCGGTGTGACGTTCCGCGAGATGGCCGAGCGTATCCATGTGGACTGGCACGCGGTGGTGGTGGACCCGAACGATCCGCGCCGCGTGCTCGGCGGCAACGACGGCGGTGTGTTCCTTTCGAAGGACAAGGGGAGCACGTGGACGTCGCTCAACGCGGGGCTCGTGACGTCGCTGCATTATCCCGGCCTGTCGGTGCATCCCACCGATCCCACCGGTGTACTGTCGGGGCTGCAGGACAACGGCACGATCATCACGCGCAACGGGATCGCGCAGTGGAACGGCGTATGGGGTGGCGACGGCGCGTACACGGCCATCGATCCCAACTCCCCGAATACCTGGTACGTATCGAGCCAGAACGGCAATCTCGTGCGCCTCAACGGCACCACGGGTGCGAGCACCCGATTGCCGGTTGACACCCTCAACGACCGCCGTCGCGCGTTCATCGCGCCGTTCATCCTCGATCCCACGCGCAGCACGCGGTTGTACTTCGGTGGTTCGCGGTTGCAGCGTACTGACAATCAGGGCGCCACGTGGACCGCCATCTCCCCCGATCTCACGCGCGGCACGGGGGTGATCAACGCGATCGCGGCGTCACCGGTGGACAGCAATCTGATCTTCGTGGGCAGCAGTGACGGCAACGTGCGCTATTCGCGCGACTACGGGGTAACCTTCCTCGCGCCGCAGGGACTCGCGCTCACGCGCACCATCACCGACTTCGCCCCGCACCCCACCGATCCCACTCGCGTGGTGATGACGGTGGGGGGAACGGGTGGCCCGCACGTGTACCTCTCGCGCGATGGTGGCGCCAACTGGACCGACATCACCGGGTCGCTCCCCGACGTGACCACGCAGGCGGTCGCGTGGGGCCCCGGCGGGCTCAGTCTCTACGTGGGCAACATGTACGGCGTGTTCGTGAGCACCAACGAGGGCGGCGTGTGGACGCGGCAGCAGGGGATGCCCACGATCCGCGTCACCGATCTCGTGTACAACGCACGCACCAACCGGCTCACGGCGGCCACGTACGGTCGTGGTATCTGGGCCTACGACTTCGCCGTGCCCGGCGCTACCCTGCGCGGCGATGTGAACGGCGATGGCCAGGTGAACGCCGCCGACGCGATGATGATTCAGCAGGCGCTGATCGGCGTGCAGCTGCCGAGCGATGTGCGCCTCTTTCCTGCGGCCGACGCGAACTGCGACGGCAAGATGGAGGTGCTGGACGCGGTGATCGTGCTGAAGTTCGCGGTGGGAGAGACGGTAGGATGTGTGGGGACGCGGCGGTGACGTCACTGTCGCTTTGCGGGCCGTAGCAACGGTACCACGGAAGGTCGAGGGGCGGAAATTCCGCATCGAGCGCTTCCGTCGTGCCGCTGCAGATCTCGGCGGCTTACCGCCCTCTCGACACCGAAAACGACACCAGCACCGTGCGTGGCATCCCCGGTTCGTACGCCAGCGGGCGGCCGTTCACCACGTCGGGGTTGAGGAACGCGGAACCGATCCAGCGGCGGCCAGAAAGGTTCTCCACCGCCACGAATGCGCCGAGGCGCGTGTCGCCCACGGTAAGCAGGCGGTCGGCGCGGATGGTGGCGTTCACGATGTGCGACTCGGCGATGCGCACACTGTTGGCGTCGTCGGCCCAGTAGCCGCCGGTGCCGGTGAGGCCGGCCTGCACCGACAGCCCGAGCGGTGCAGTGCGGGGGGCGAGGGCAATCGTGGTCTGGTAGAACCAGTCGGGCACGCCGACGATGCGGTTTCCGCTGAAGTTGGCGAAGGCTCCCGGCTTGCCGTAGTGCACCGAGTCCACCCGATAGGACTGGTATGTGTTGCGTGACAGCGTGAGCGCGTTGTTCCACTGCAAACCGTGCGCACCCTGCGCACGCAGGCCGAGTTCGAGCCCGGTCCGACGTGCGGCACCGGCCGTGAAGTAGAAGCGACCGCCACGGTAGGGGACGATTTCGTTCTGCACGTTGGTGAGATACGCGGCCACGTCGTACGACACACTCTGCACGAGGCCGGTGCCGTCGCCTACCGCGAGCACGCGCTTGGTGCCCACTTCGTAGCTGAACGAGCGAATGGGCTCGAGCAACGGATTGAGGGCGGTGACAGTGTCCTGCCCGAAGGTGCTGGCGGGGTCCGTCTCGTTGCCCGCCGGGGCTTCCACACCGCCGCCGAAGCTGGCGTACACCTGATGCGTGGGAGAGAAGCGCCACGACGCCCCGAGCTTGGGGGTCACCTGCGCGAACCGTTTGCTCGCGTCGAGCCTGGGGGTGATGAAGTTCTTGTTGTAGTAGGAAATCGCGTCGCCGCGCGCGCCCACCGTGAGGCCGAGCCGGTCGCGCACGAGCAGTTCGTCTTCCACGAACAGCCCGCTGTTGTAGGCGCCCTCCTTCTTGTTGTCGCGCAGCGTGGTGCCGCGCCCACCGGTGCTGCTCAGCGAGTAGAAGAGAATCGCGCCGTCCTGATACGCCTGATCCACCCCTGCGGTGAAGCGGTTGCGCAGCGTGGGGGACACGACGTCGGTGCGGTTGTACGCTACGTTCGCGCCGCCGTGGTAGCGCGTGAAGTCGCGGAACGTGCCGCGTTCGCTGCGCTGCAGAAACTTGGGGTTCACGTACGCCATCGCGGAGATGGACTGAGTGGCCGAGAAATCGTGCTCCACCGACATGCCGACCCGCGCGAGCCGGTTGAAGCGTCGCTCGTCACGCGTGTCGTACGTGGCGTTGGCTTGTTTCGGATTGGCCGCGACCTCCTGCGCCGAGAGCGGCCCCGGGATGTGGAAGAGGTTGTTGGCGCCTGTGAGATTGAGGCGTACCCGCGTGGCGTCGCCGATGGGGGCAGCGATCCCGGCGTTCATGGTAACGCGACGCGCGTCGGAGTTCACGCGCCACCCGTCGAACAGCGTGTTGGTGTAGCTGGCATACGCCACCCCGCCGCGCGTTCCCACGGGCGCGCCCGTGTTGGCGATGATGCGCTGCAGCCCATAGCTCCCCGACTGGTACTGCACCGTGCTGAACGCCTTGTCGATGATGGGCACCGTGCTCACCGCGATCACGCCGCCCGCAGCGTTGCCCCAGAGCGCGCTGGCGTTGGAACGGATCACCTCGATGCCCTCGACCGCAGCGAGATCGATGTTGTCGAAGGCGGTGCGGCCATCGGGTTCCGTTTCCGGAATACCGTCCAGCAGCACGCGGATGCCGCGCGAGGTGCCGGCGTTGCTGCGATCCCCCGCCCCGCGCGCGCCGAAGCCGCGGATGACGATGCGCACGTCGCTGGTGCCGTAGCGCGACTGCACGAGCGCGCCCGGCACGGCGCCGAGGGCGTCGTTGAGACCGAAACCGGCGCGTCCGGCCCAGTCCCGGCGATCGACGCGGGTGATCGCCAGCGGCGCCGCGAAGGCGTTCGTGGTGCTGCGCGTCGCACGCACGGGGAAGGGCTGCAGCTTCTGCGCCAGTGAATCGCGGCGCACGCTGTCGGGTTTGGTGGCCTGCGCGTGGAGCGTGGGGGCGCAGGCGAGCAGGAAGACGGCGAGGAGGGGGCGACGGGGGAGTGGCATGCCCGCAGAATGGGCGGGCGTGCCTTAACGGCGGATTAACTGCGGGGGGTCTCCGGCACGACGGAAACACCCCCCTGCCGGCCGCTTACCCGAAATACTCCTGGTTCGGCCGTTTCCGCTGTTCCCGTTCCGCGCGTCCGTAGGCGCCGGCATCGGAGCGGGAGATCTTGCGGCGTGCCACGAGGGCCTCGAGCACGAGCTCGCACGCCACCACGATCATGGCGTCGTCGCCCTTCTTCGCGAGGCCGAGGGCGCACACGGTGTCGACGAGACCGGGCACGAGATCGAAGCCCTTGCGCACCACGCCGATGGCAATGTCATCGCCCACCTGCAGCGCGCTGCCCTGGTCGAACCAGATCACGATCTCGTCGGTGTCGAGATCGCCGGCGCGCTCGCGCAGCGTGGCGTCGCAGGCACGGCGAATGAGCTCCTTGGCGATCGCATGGCCGCCCACGAGTTCGCCTTCGTACTCGAGTTCGATCTTGCCCGTGATGGCAGGGAGCGCGGCGTACACGTCGGCCACGCGCGGCACCGCTTCGCTGTCACCGTTCTTCAGCGCGCGCTGCTCGGCGTTGCTCACCACGTTCTCCATTGCCGTGATGGGCATGCGCTGCGACACGCCGCTGCGCTTGTCGATGCGCTTGTCGTCACGCGCCTCGAAGGCAATGCGCTCCACCACTTCCTCGATGAGGTCGGGTACGCGGATGGTCACGCCGTGTTCACGCTGCGTCCACGCTTCCTGACGGGTGATGCTCACGCCGAGTTCGACGCTCTCGGGGTAGTGGGTGATGATCTCGCTGCCGATGCGGTCCTTGAGCGGCGTGATGATCTTGCCGCGCGCCGTGTAGTCTTCGGGGTTGGCGGTGAAGCAGAGGAGCACGTCCAGTGACAGGCGCACCGGATAGCCTTTGATCTGCACGTCGCCTTCCTGCATGATGTTGAACAACCCCACCTGCACCTTGCCGGCGAGGTCGGGGAGTTCGTTGAGCGCGAAGATGCCGCGGTTGGCGCGCGGCAGCATGCCGTAATGGATGGTGAGTTCGTCGCTCAGCAGATGACCGCCGCGCGCCGCCTTGATGGGGTCGACGTCACCGATGATGTCGGCCACGGTCACGTCGGGGGTGGCGAGCTTTTCCACGTAGCGTTGGTCACGCGACACCCACGCGATGGGCGTATCGTCGCCAGCGTCTTCGATGAGATTGCGCGCGTACTTGGAGATAGGCGCGAACGGATCGTCGTTCACCTCGCTGCCCGCCACCACCGGCATCGCCTCGTCGAGCAGCGTGATGAGCGCGCGCAGGATGCGCGACTTCGCCTGACCACGCAGCCCCAGCAGAATGAAGTTGTGCCGCGCCAGCAGCGCGTTGACGATCTGCGGCATCACGGTGTCTTCGTAGCCCAGCACACCGCGGAACAGGGGCCCGCCGTCCTGCAGGCGGGCGATGAGGTTCCGACGGATCTCGTCCTTGACGTTCTTCGGACGATTGGCGGCGTAGCCGGAGCGCCGGAGGGCGCCGAGGGTCTCGGGGAGTCTGGACACGATCGCGTGAGGCACGGGGAGGCGGAGGCGCGGGAAAGGCCGCCGTTGGAATTCAGACCTATAGCGCACGAGAGGGGCGAAGTGTGCCAGAATCGGTCCGGAAACGCCGCAGGCCGCCGTTCCGCAGACCCGTCGGGCGGCGGAGGGCGGGCGCTTGGGGTGGGGTGTGGGGTCATTGTCACGCCTTATTTACAGAAACCACGGAAAATCTTTGTCCCGCAACAGCTTTCCGTCCCCTGCGAAGCGTGAGAATACGATTAACGTGCCTTGACAGGTGGGTCCCACATCATACCTTTCCCTCGCTTGTACCCCGTCGGCACACCTGCCGGGGGGGCCGTGCGCATTCAGGACGCACGGCGCTCACTACCGCACCGTTGGAGTCCTCCACTATGAAGCGCATCGCCCTCGTCGCCGCTGCTATCGTGCTCGCCGCCTGCTCCGCCAAGGAAGAGGCTCCGGCCGCTGACTCGGCTGCCGCCCCGGCTGCCGCCCCTGCCGCTGCCCCGGCCATGGATTCGGCCGCGATGGCCGCTCCGGCCGCCGATTCGGCTGCCGCCCCGGCTGCTGACACGACCAAGCACTAAGCTGCTTGAGCAGGGAAAGGGCCACGCCGAACGGCGTGGCCCTTTTTCGTTTCGGGGGAGGAAATTGCCGCCCCTCGTGCGGCCGCTTTCCCTGCTTCTAGAGTGCCGCTGCCCTCAGGCCCGGAATGCACACGGCCCTCACTCCGGAAACGGCAGCGCTCCCACCGTCGCGGCCTGCCCTTCCACCGTCACCGTGGCTCCCGGTGCCACTTCGCGCCGGATCATTGCCAAGGCGATCGGGCCAAGCCGGGGCGAGATCATCGTGCTGCGCACGTCACCCACCACCTTGCCGGCGGCATCGACGACCGGAGCGAACCGGGGCAGGGGCGCGGCGGCCGTGAGCCCTCGCAGATGCCGGTTCACATGCCCACGGAAATGCACCCGGGCCACGGTCTCCTGGCCTGTATAGCACCCCTTGGTGAAGCTGATCGCGCCCAGGGTGTCGAGATTGGCCTCCTGCGGGATGGTGTTCTCGTCCATGTCCACGCCGAACGCCGGACGCCCGGCTTCGATGCGGGCGACGTCCCACACGGCCCGTGAGGCGTGGCGGCTCGTGGAGGCCTCGAGCCGGGCCTGTACGAACTCGGCGTCGCGCGCGTCGGCCACGATGACGAACCCGGGGAGCGCCCCCAGCACGGGCGCCCGGAAGATGCGCACGCTCGCGGGCCCGATGTTCCGCAGGCCATGCGACCACGCCGGCCATTCCGCGAGGCCCCGCTCCACGGGTTCGGTGAGGTCGTCGGCCGCGTGTGACCCGCCGCACAGCACGGCGACCGCGCGCGGTGCGTGAGCCCCGTACAGCATCCACGTGGCCCACTGCGTGCTTTCGTCGTGCACTTTGGCGAGGCGTGGATTGATGTACTTGCGGGCGAGCTCGAGCCACGCGGGCGCGCAGTGCCGCAGCACCGTGAGCATGAACCGCTCTTCGGTGGTGCGCAGGATGTACAGATCGCACACCACCTTGCCCTTGGGAGTGAGGGCCACCGCATGCTGCCCCATCCCCACGGCGAGCTGGCTCACATCGTTGGTGACCAGGCCGTTGAGCGCCTCCATGGCCTTGGGCCCCTCGATGCTGCTCCAGTGGTTCATCGCCTCGAACCATACCGCGCCACGACGCAGGTCGTGGTACGCGTCGACTTCACTGGCCGAGAGCGGAACGGGATAGACGAGGGTGGGAGGCGCTGTCGGTGAGTCGGACTCCGTGGACGTGCCGACGATTGCGCCGGTATCGAAATCGCTCAAGAAATCACCTGCCGCGACGGACGCGCGGAGCGGTTGAATGGGATGCAGCGCAGCTGGAATTCGGACGCAAACGCCAGTCGAGCACTCTGAAGTGTAACAATGCCGAAAACCGGATCAATTGCGACGGATCACATGGGATGCACGTGCACCGTGGCAGCGAATGGTCGAGCCACCGCGGCGGGTTCCTCGCGCATTTCCCACGCGGTGCGATCGGTCACGGGCAGCTGCATCGCGGTCAATCGTGCATCGATGGCCTGCCAGCTTCGCACGACTGACGCACCGGGGCTGCGCGGGGCGTCGTCGCTGCAGCGCAACAGGCACACGGTATGGTCGAGCGACGCCATGGCGAGGAGTGGTTCCGCGTCTCGGCGCTCGCTGTCCGCCCGCACGCCGATGCGTGTGCCGTGCGCCACGGCCTTGTGCACCTGTTCGATGACGTCGGCGCGCAGCGAGACACCATGCTGCACGAGGTGCCGATACCCGCGTTGCGCGCGCAGGGCGACGAGTTCGGGAAGTGTCGGGTCGCCCGCAGCTTCGTCGGGGAAGAGCGCCAGCGCGGCCTCGAGCATGGTGCGTCCCGCGATGACGGCCAGCGCCTCCTCGTGCGCACGCGGGTGGAACTCCGCCGCGCACGCATCGGTGAGGGCATGCGCGCGCAGCGGCAACGTATCGGCGAGGACGCCGTCGAAGGCGAGGATGAGGGCAGGCAATCAGAACGGCTTTTCGAGGCTCTCCGACTGCGGCGTGAACAGCTCGGCGCCGGTCTCCGTGATCACCATGTCGTCTTCGAGACGGATGCCGAACTCGCCGGGGATGTAGATGCCGGGTTCATCGGAGAACACCATGCCCGGGGCGAGCGGGAGCGTGTTGCCGCGCACGAGATACGGCCACTCGTGGCCGTCCATCCCCATGCCATGGCCCACGCGGTGCGAGAAGAACTTGTAATCGGGGCCGAAGCCGGCGTCGACGATCACCTTGCGCGCCGCGGCATCAACGGCTTCGCACGGCACACCGGGCTTCGCGGCGGCGAGTGCGGCGCTCTGCGCCTTGAACTCGATCTCGAACACGTCCTTCATGCGCTGCGTGGCCTTGCCCAGCACGAAGGTGCGCGAGATGTCGGAGCTGTAGCCCTCCACCTTGCAGCCGCCGTCGAT
>Ga0222712_10003122_pt1 | contig 18352 bp, 38 predicted proteins | sample C33_657DmetaG_FD_165043 | JGI IMG/M metagenome (GOLD analysis project Ga0222712, IMG submission 165043) | Estuarine water microbial communities from San Francisco Bay, California, United States - C33_657D | ecosystem: Environmental > Aquatic > Marine > Unclassified | place: USA: California...
CATAGTAGATTTGTTTTAAAGTTTAAGTTTTAACGAATTAAAATACAATATACAAAAAATGCTTGATAAAGTCAAGCATTTAATCAAATTTATTTATTATTGGATATTGGTGTATTGGTTCAATGATAACCTCTAATCGGTTAAACTCCTCTTCATTAAGAAATGATTTGGCAGTAGGTAATAACTCATCGTAGAAATACCCATCGTATAAACCATACAACATATTGAGTAAATTGAATGTGTTATTCCAATCGTAGTTAATCTCAACGTGGGTAATAAAAGAACCAATAGATTTAAGAGTATCGTAACTCATATTGGTGTGTCGGTTAAATAAACTGTAACTCATAATATCAGGGTTTAAGGATTAAAAGAAATAAGCATTCCATACATACGCAATCGGTCTCTCATAACGGTGACCAGCAGTATGGTTTTGTTGTGCTGACCAGCTCCATTCTGGATAAGGGGATTTAACAACTTCCATAATACACACACCACCACCACGACTCTCATCGATGGCAATTAGTTTAGCTCTAAGGGTTGGAGAAAAGTTTTCTGAAACTTCTTTACCAATTACACTTTTCAATTCATTAATTTTATCAATACTCATAATAAAGGGGGTTAAGGGGTTATCAATCAATTAAAATACAATATACACAATTCTAATCACAATGTCAAGTCTTTTCTGATATTTATTTTTAATCAGCAAATCCGTATCCATATCGTAAGGAATGGTCTCTCTTTAATTTCAACATCTTCTTTTGTTGGTGTAACTCATCTATCATCTTATCCCATTTGGTTTTAGGAGCAGTGACAGTATTTCGTTCTAACAACCAATACAAATCTTTATTAGGATTAGGTAGGGTTTTGAGTACACTAATGGTAGCATCAATCTCCTTACATCGTTCTAAATACTCTTTCGTAGTCATATCTTATCCTTTATAGTTATTAAATGTGTATCCTAACTTACATAATGCCAGGTGAGCTTCTGTATATCTATCAACACCAATGTATCCATACCAATTAAAATAATCCCAATTCAACTCAATAGGATTAGAAGCAGCATCCAAAGGTATTAGTTCATTCTTATTTGCTGATTCCATTAACACACTCAAATACTCAGTCAAACTCATTCGTTCTAACTTGCTCATATCTCTTATTTTTTAGATTTAACATAACTAATAGATTCAAACAAACTCATCTCATTTACCTTCTCTACCTCTTTCTTAAACTCTTCCGTTTGTGTTCCTTTGGGGGTCTTCTTAAAAGCATTCATCATAAAGTTCATTGCTGCAATTAGTGCTGGATTCATATCATATGGATTAACGAGGAGGACCATCCCTCTCTCACATATAATAAAGATACGAAAAGACACGCAAAAATCCAAGCAAAACTTGGATTATTTTGTCGATTTAATCAAAAAATTTTATTATTTATTCATCCTCAATTATCCACATTAGAATCATACCTATTAAGTATCCCAATCCTATTACGGCAATTTCGATAATCCACAGTTCCATAACTATTGTGGATTTCCAGCAACTAACATCAAATTGATGTATTTCAGAAATAACCCCTTATTCTGTATGTTGTCGTAGGAAACGTATGTGGAGTGTGAACGAGTGGTTTGAGACATGAATCTCGTCGTTCTTTTTTCCTCCGATAAGGATAGTGGATACAACCCATTAGATTTAGGGGATTTACGTTCTAACTCTATCCATCGTTCGGCATAGGTGGTTTTGTTTGCCACCTTAAATTGGTAGGTATCATCGAACTCAATGGTAGTCATTAAAACCCAATCACCATTTACGGGTTGGAAATTCAATCTATCATAGTTTTCAATTTTTAGTATCTTATCCATTTCTTAATATCAATATAAAGATTAACCAACCCCAACCATCGTATCCATTGGATGCCAAATAGCATACACCCAATACCAATAGTACATCTATCAAACTATTCTTATTTGCCTTCTCCATCTATCTTAATTTAATATATACATATGCAAATACCAACACACCCAATGTTAATAGGCTTACGATTAAATCTTTAACATCCTTACTCCATCCTTTGTATCTCATATTATTTAAGAGTTACTAATTCGATTAGTACCCATAGAGCTAACATTCCCCCTACTATGAATCCTAATGTACCTACTACCACATCTAATGCTTTATTTTCTTTCATTCTTTATCTCTTTAAACTCCCAAACGAATCCAAGCTTGAAAGCAACTATCTATAAAATTTTCCTTTTTCGACTGCGATTCCCCCCAACCCCCGCCCCCTTTGGGGAATCTCCGTTATAAAGAAAAGGATTCTCCACATCCACAAGTTCTACTGGCATTTGGATTAATCCATTCGAATCCTTTACCGTTCAATCCATCTGAATAATTGAGTTCAGTTCCTATTAGGTATAGTAATGATTTATTATCTATCAAAATTTTTACCCCCCTGTCTTCTGCTAAAACATCCTTTGGTTGTTGCTCTGTATCAAATGATAGGTCGTATGCTAATCCACTACAACCTCCACCTTTAACTGCTACTCTCACATATGGAGTTTTAAACTCACTCTCTTCTATTAGTGAAATTAGTTTCTTTGCTGCCGTTTCAGATACTGTTACCATTGTTAAATTATAGTTCTTTTTTCCTTTTGAGGTTTAGCTTCTACTACTGGTTCTTCTACGATAGGTTGAATTACCTCCTCTACTATTGGTCTTTCTATTACTACCGGTTCGTTTATAATAGATTCCATAACATATTCAATTACCGATTCTATCATAGGTCTTTCTATCATAACTGTCGGTTCTTCTATAACAGATTCAATTGGTTCTTCTATCTCAATAGGTTCAATCGTTGGTCCATTGTATATTTCTCCTATTTCGTCTAATTCTCCTCTTTCTTTTAATTCAGCGTACAAACCTCTATTGTATATCGAATATGGTAAATCAATTCTTTTAAACAATTCTTCTATTCTATCCAACCTGTTCAATCTATCTATTGGAGTATTGTATATTGTTGAAAAGTTTACACCATTTACATAGTTCAAATATTGACCTTCCGCTATCCATCTCTTTCTCAATGGTTCATGTATTAAGAATGCAGAACACGTAATAACTTCCGATATACAATCTCTAAATTCCTCTACAAAATCCATTGTTTTTTGAAAATCTTCTTCCGTTTCATTCAAATATCCAATGATTAATTGCATTCCAAACAAAAGAGGAGGTCTATGGTCATTCGCGTCTTTTTCCTTATTGACCTGTCTTACATTTTCAAATATTTGTCTAACACCTTCTACGTTAGTATATTTCTTCATATGCCGTAAAACTGGTTCAGAAGCCGATTCAAACCCTGTAATCATTTTAATTAACCCAGCATCACGATATAATCTAATAGTTTCAATATCACGCATAGGAGATGATAATCGCATATTACCACCAAATGTTATATCTAATCCTTTTTCAATAATAGTTTCACAAAATTGCTTTAACCATTTTGGATTACCATTAATAATAGAATCGTGGCAAAAGAAGTGTTTACTTCCCTTTTCTAACCAACCTTCTATTTCTTTAATAACATTTGTAACAGTTTTTTGTCTGAAATCTGGTATGTAATCAGGTACAGAACAGAATGAGCATCTATACGGACAACCCGTACTCATTGTTAATGGTTTGGTATCCTGATATACTGATTTGTAATAGTAGTTATCTTCTAATGATGAATAATCCGGTACTGGCAAACTATCCATATCAACATAATCACTTAAAGTATTGTGTACCCAACTACCTTCCGCTCTCCATACTATTCCTTTGATTCCTGATAAAGATTCTTCTGTCCAATCTGATTTTAATAAATCTATGAATGTCAATTCACCATCACCTCTAACTATTACATCCCAAAAATCATATTCATCTATTCTATAATTTGTATTAGGTAATCTACCAAACTCTAAACATTCAACACCATTACCACCTATTAAAATTTTAATATGTGGATACTTTTCTTTTATTAGTTTTGAAATAGCAAGTGTTGCATCTATGTTTCCATCAATAATACTGAAACCCAATACTTTTGGGTTTGCTTTCTCTATATATCTACCCACGAATCCGTAAGCAATATCATATATTTCTTGATGTTCGTATAATAAATGAAATTGACTTTGTTTTGAATATGTGTTAAACATATTAAAAAACTCACTTGTTTTATCAGGTGGGTTTAAAAAGAAATAATCAATAACCGGGTCAACTATTGCAACTCGTATTTCTGGAACATATCTATCTATGTAAGATTTTAATGCAACTATACCTGCATAATATCCACCTTCGTTTATATTAGGTACCTGTATTAGTAATGCATCTTGTTCTTCAATAGTTTCAAACTGAAATTGATGTTCTACTTTAATATTACTTTTATCTACAAACGAATTTTGTCGCATGTATTCAAGTAAATCAACTTTCAAGTCAAATACTTCTCTGTTCTCCTCAATATGTGCTTCTAATCTCTTTTCGGCATTTTTTACTTCTGTCATATAGCTTATTTTTTAGGTTTACCCTTCCCATATAACATATCTATTAGTTTTCTTAAAAATCCTTTTCTTTTACCTGCCTTTTCACTTGCGTGTCCTTCGTTATTTTTCATACGGGTCATTCTCTTTTGTAGACCATGCAATTTCTTTGCTACCTTACCTTTATCAATCTTGTTCTCGCTCATATGTTTATCTAAATTTTGAATGTATGTAGTTCCATCTTCTAATGGAAATGTTTTCATTAAATGCTCTTCTCTATTCACTTTTAAATAGTTTCCTTTGTGAACTCTGGTTCAGGCATTGTCCAAACATGGACAGGTGTAAACTCTCCAATGTATGCCTGTAATATATTAAATTCAACATACTCTGCTGCCGTTTCTATATCCCAATCGTTTATTTTCATAAGTTCTAATTCCATCTTATGAATATCATATACTGCACAAGCCTCTTCGGTTATACCTATGATACAATCATCTAAACCATCCCAAAGATGTGCTTGTGGATTGATGTCTGAAATCATCTGTCTCTTATCCATTTAATATCTTATTTAATTCTGTTATAAATAAACTTGCCCCTTTTGAATGGTTTTCTTCCCAATCAGCTACACCCCCACCATCACTAATGTATTTGTAAGCTCTGAAATCAAACCCATGAATCTTACAAACTTTCGCAATTGAGTATGCTTCCATATCAAAGATACCTTTTGGATTCTTTGAGAATTTATCTTGTGTTCTACATACATACCCACTACCAAATTCAAGTGTTGGTTCTTTTAGTTCAGGATATATTGTATCATCAAATGGAGTAGAGTGTTGTTTGCCAAATGGAGTATTCATATCGTTCTGAATGAAATATCTACAATCTGCCAATGTTCCTTTTGGTAAAGTGGTTGAACCCGCCGAACCATAGTTTAGTACAACCACATCTTCTGGCTCCCAACCAGCAAATTTGAAACCAATTATTATTTCCGTTGCTTTGATTGCAGCATTTACCTTACCTACACCTGTGTAATATACACTAACACCATCGGGTATTAGTTCTTTTGGTAGTTCGGATTCTAATGCTACAAATAATATAATATGTTTACTCATCGTATTTGATTAAAGATAATACAGGTTGTCCACCTATTAGGATTTCACTATGTAAATGGGTTATGTCAATCAATACAATTGCTCCTACTACATTATATCCAGCAGATGTTAGTAATTGTTCAGTTGCTTTTAAAGTTCCACCAGTTGCCAATACGTCATCTACAATTAGAACATCACCACTACCTGGTTTTACTTCTAATACCTCATTACCATATTCCTTTGTGGAATCTATGTATTCAACCGGTGGTGGTAGTTTGTTTTCTTTACGGACAGGAATAAATCCACAACCATTTAGAGCAGCTAATCCTGCACCAAAGATGAAACCTCTACTCTCAATACCTGCAATTGCTTGCATTTGTATTTCACCAATCATAACTGATAAGTCATCCAATGCAAAGTTGAATGCAGCAGGGTCTGCAAGTAATGGTGTGATGTCTTTGAATAAGACACCTTCTGCTGGCCAATTTGGTATATCTGTAATGTGTTGTTTATACGGCATATTCGTGCGTTTGTTTTGTTGGTGGAAATGCTTCTGCAAACTTATAGTTTCTATACTGCTCTATGAACTGACGGTTTCTTTCATTAGTTGCCTCATCCCATAGTGAAGATGCCTGAATGTAGTTTGCCCACTCATTAAATGATAATTCTGTTTGAAAAGTGCTATACTTTACTCGTAATGTATTTTCCATATTGCTTTTAAGTTTTAATTGTTCCACAATATACTAATTTTTTTGGAGAATTCCTAGCTTTTTTTCAAGTTTTAGTTTCTTCTTACTTAAACTTTCCAATGCGGTTTTCTGTGCCATCTTACCCATATTGTTTACTGGCTCCATTGTTTCCCAATACTCCAACTTTTTCAGGATTTCTTCTAGTTCTGATTCTACTGACATACTAATCTAATTTGTTTAATCTTTTTGTGTTTTCTCTTTCAAGTTCTGCACTATACTTCTCTCTCATTCCAATAATTCTGTGGAAATCTTTGTATGCTTTTGGATGATAATCTTTTAAATAAGATATTCCTATTTCATACTCCCCAATAATATCTTCATATCTATGTTCTTTTGAATCAAACCCATCTTCTAACATAAAGATTTCTGTTTGTAAACTATCATTTGCAACAATTAGTGAATCTATTGTGCGTTGTTGGTTAGCATACTTGTCTTTACTCATTGCAACTACTGGCTTTTCGTAGTTATTGGATAACCCAATCGCAAGTATAACAATTGAAACCAATAATATTAGGGGCGAATATCTTAAAAACTTATCCATATTATGCAATTGCTTTTACTTTACTGAAATTAAAACTTCTCCATCCCTCTTTCTCAACATCCCATACCGTAATGTTTTCTGAAATAATTGGATTACCATTCTCGTCCAACTTTGGGTTCACTTCCCTATCTGTTTTAGGATGAAACTCCGTTGGGATTTTGCTAACCATTTTGGTGCATAACATAGTTCTATCCGAACCATCTGCTTTTGTGAATGTTACAGATACCACTTCTGTTTGTAACTTCTCTACTAATTCTAATTGTGTAACTTCTAATGCCATTTTATTTGATGTTTATATATTGAATAATCTGTGCCTGTCTCATTTGGTCTTCAATGATTCGTGCTTCTCTCACAAAATTCATCGCTTCATTCTCACTTTTCAATGGTTGATTAGATATATCTACCCATTGTGGAACTGCCAATCCTGAAACTCTTTCTTTATGTTGTGGGATATAATATATTTTCCCTTCGATTTTCTTTACTGCAATACGATATTTCGGTCTTGCTTCTGCTGTCATTACTCCCAATAACAGTAGTAATACTACTAATTTTTTCATTTATTTAATCTTAAAGTAAAATCCTCCTACTAAATATGGTCTTGGTCCATCCAATCCATCTCTCATATTGATACCCGCACCTAATTTAATGATGTTGTTTATTTTATTTTTAACCAACAGATTTAATCCATACCAATTGTTGATACCATTAAAGTTAGTTGTTAGTTCTGGTCCTAAATAATACTCTCTAATTGCAGGTGGTGCAACTTCAACATTTTCTCTAACTAATCTGGGTTTGATGTCTGCCGTAAAAGTTCTACCTACCAATCTGTTATGTGATACCGTATCAGTTACCGTTACCTTACCTTGTCCTTTTTCCAATACCAATACATCCGTAAATACATTCTTTGGATAGTATTGTTGTAGGATTGCAACTGTATCTAATGCCGTTGGTTTACCTGCAACTTCTACAACTTTGTATTGTATCTTTTCTACCGGTACTTTAACCTTCTTAACCTTTACAACTGGCACATACTTATAAATTACCCTTGTTATAACCTTTGTAGGATATGGAATAGTTTTAGTTGCTACTACCTGTCCATTCTTATATGTTTTGAATGTTAAGGTTTGTCCATATGCTAACACTCCCGATAGCATAAGTAATAGTGTTATTAGTTTTCTCATTTTAATTCGATAATGGTGCTTTAATTTTTGGATGTGATACATAATCTTTTAGTTCAAAACAATCAGGTCTGTAAGATAGTATTTTATCACTAAATGTTTTAGGTCCTAATCGTTCTTTAACTAATTGATGTTGATACCAATTCCGTTCTGTTATTTCAATTGTAGGTAATCCGTATGGTGCTCTACTAATCTGTTCCTTTGCTTGCTCTATGTGATTAGAATACAAATGAACATCTCCTAAATTACCAATCAGTTCGTCTGGAATCATATCCACCTCTCTTGCAATAATCTCCAACAATAATCCGTAGGATGCGATGTTGAAAGGTAATCCTAAAAATGTATCCACACTTCGTTGATTCCACATTAAAGATAATGCTCTTTTAGGAACTGGATATAGTTCATCTATTTCTTTGTGGTCACCTACGTGAAAATCAAAAGGGTCAAATACTTTATATGTTTTAGATGCCAAATCCAATCGTTCCTCAATACTCAACTCTCTGGTATATAATTGGAATCCGTAGTGGCAAGGTGGTAATACCATTTGATTTAACTCTGCTACATTCCAAGCACTCACCATCAATCTTCTACTATCTGGATTGGTTTTTAGTGAATGAACTACTTCTAAAATCTGGTCATACCACAATGAACCTTTCTCATTACCATCCATATCCATCCACCCTTGCCATTGTCTCCATTGCTTACCGTAGATTGGTCCTAAATCTCCAAAATCTTTTGCAAATTCTTTGTTGGTTTTTATCAACTGAATAAACTGTTCTTTGGTATATCTAGGTCCGTGGAAATCGTCTGTTAAAAGTTTTGAATAGTTCTTATAAGCATCTCCATCCCAAATGTGACAATCGTAATCCAATAAGAACTTGATGTTAGTATCTCCACGTAAAAACCATAGGAGTTCTGCTACGATAGAGTTCCAATGTACTTTCTTTGTAGTAAGTAAAGGGAATCCTTCACTCATTTTATGTTTGATTTGCCTGCCGAATACTGAAATAGTACCCGTACCCGTTCTATCGGATTTTACTACACCATTATCTAAAATGTCTTGCAGTAATGCTTGGTATGATTTATCTATGTTATTCATATTTCAGTTCGTAAATACTGTTTAGTGTTTTAAATTTTATATATCCTTCTCTTTGTTCTACAATTTCGGTTATGGTAGTTGTCATCCATTTATAACTGATAGATGGTTCTAACATCAAACTTCTATCAATTGCAGGTTCTTCATGCATTGCTTTGCCTGAACCATTACCACTCCATTCTATCCACCCTATTTTGTTTGCACCAATAGTTAAACCATCTCTTTCTCTGATTAGTTTGTATTTAAATGGATACTTACCACCATGCTCTTCACAATACAAATCATCTGTCATACCTTCGGTAATGATTTTACTACATTTGTGGCAGAGAGTTGCTCCTTTACCTCCGTTAAATTTGTGAATTGGTTTCATATCATTCTTTTATAGATTGTTTCAAAGATACGAATAATTTTTGATTTTTCCAAATAAAAAAGGGGAAACTTTCGTATCCCCCTTTGATTATGATTTTTTTTTATAAATTCCAATCTTCTGTTGTTCTTTTATAATTTTTTTAGCAATTTTCTTGCGATTTTCGTTTTTCTGTTCTCTATGTGTCATTGTATGTAATCTAATTCTTTAAGTTTGTAAATAATTTTATCTGATAAATAACTATGCCCCTCTTCATTTAAATGATAATCCTGATTTCCGTTTTCGGGTATTAAATCATATATTCTTAATTTTTGATTAATTGCCTTGTTATACATAGAATACGTTTCATCAAATTTTACAAAATTATTACTTTCATAAAAATATTTTGAAAAACCATCCATATTTTCATCAAACCCAATTGATACGAATTTAATTTTACTAGTTCTTAACCAGTTTGATATTAAGTTTACTTCTTTTTCAAATTCAATAATACTACCTTCTTTTGAATAAAAGTATTCTAACCAATTATTATAATGATTTATAGATTTAGCATCTCTCCAATTACAACTATCATCTATAATTCTTTTACAGATTGATATAAATTTATTATCAAACATATCTGACCGTATTCCCAATCTATCAAAGAATGAATATTGAATAACAAATATATCGTTTAGATGTGCCACTTTGTTTGATGACGTATATACATCATCTATAATGTGTTGATTGGATTTACCATTTTTAGCATTTGATATTTGATTTAAACCAATAGTATTTGATAGTTTAAATCTATAATTTTCAAATTCAATACATGTATTACTATCTTCTACATTAGTAAAAGAACACCCAAAAAACAATAACCGATTATACATCCGCTATTCCTCTGTTTGCTCAAAAACTTTGTGTTCAAATCCAGTTTCAGCCATTCCACCATCTTCACTCTTTACCCATACTATTGGTAAGTTTTGACCGTGTAATTCACGTTGAGCATCTGCATCTGCATCCAATGCATCAAAAATACCATAATTATCCAATTCACTTTCACTTACATATAATTTAGTGAATACGCCATCTTTTGCAAGTATCAAAGGATATTGACCTTCTGCGATTTTTGCAGTATCTTCTTCATTGAATAAAGATTCTGAATACATACCTTTAAATTGACATCCTAATTGTTCTTCCATTTTTTAATTGTTTTTGTTCAATAATAAATATAAAAATATTTAAGAAACGATATTAGCTTCCTCTATAAGCTTTACAAATAGATATTCTTGTGTTGGGTTATGTCTTAAAATCTTATCTACACCATAATGTTCTTTTAATATGGTAGCATCTTCTGATGAAATTGTAGTTTTGAATTTGGTATATGGGAATTTACGAACAACTTCATATAATTCGCCATTCACATTTAATAACTCTAATTTTCTCATAACCTATTTGATTTTAATCCATATAATCCTGAATATCTATCCCATCTTCGTCCTCATCTTCGTAGATTTCCTCTTCTATTTCAGAAAGATATTCATATACTTCATCTAATAATGGATGTTGCACATCATTATCAATTTCTTTTAATGTGCTTTTGATTTCGTTTACTAATCGTAATATTCTTTGTTTCATTGTTTTTAACTTTTTCAATAAGTATAAACAAATTACGAATTTTGACACATTGTTCGTATTCTTCTATTGATAAAAAGTAATCCAATGCCTTTTGTAAGGTAATTTCTACATCTCTTTTTGTTATTAGGAATACTATATTGTCTAGCAAATTAGAAATCATCAATGCTTGAACCTCTTCCAAATCTTCTTTAATCAGTTTCTCAGAATATCTAACTAATTCTGAAAATATAATATAGTTGTTCTCTTTCACCCATCCATAAAGTGATTGATTACCCAAATCTATATGCAGAATCATTGGTTGTGATTTCATTATATTAGCTTGTTTGTTTTCACACCATTATCACCTTTTGCCAATGCGTTTAATATTTTATCTGCCAATTCCTTTTGTCCGTTTTCCGAGTAGTGTGTATCGTTTATTAAACCACCCGTTTCTTCATATATCTTTTCCATTTGAAAAAAATGATGAGTATTTAATTCACCTTCTCCTTTTAAGGTACTCCAATGAATTATTTTTTTGTTAGAACATGCTAAACTTATAAATTTTATCCAATTATTTACTTCTTCTATGTATATAGAATTTGTTCTATTTATTAGAATTTCATTTATCGTATTTTCAGAAATAGAATCGAAACTATTCAAATGATTATTAAAATTTGGTACTAAACTTATCCACGTATTTCCTTTATTTGCTAATCTAAATCTTCCAAAATAAGACCAACCAATTATAACAATATCGTCATCTTTTATATTTTTATAAGATTTACAAAACTCTTCAAATATACTATAATTATCAGAACCGGCTTTACCTAAATTCTTCAAATTATAATTTAACATTTCGGAAATAAAATTACCATAGACTTTTGGTAAATACCCCTTCCAATCCATATAATCCTTAGCCCATTTCTGATTTGGATTATATCGTTCGGTAAAACTATCCCCAAATGTCCATACTGTCGCCATATTAAAATAATCTTTCTAATCCCTTTGTGTTTGCTCTTTTGTACTGAATATCCATTTCGGATTTAGTAGTTACTTCCTTAACTCTTTTCTTATACCACCAATACAAGTCCTCTATGGTTTTAAAACCTCTTTTAGTCTCCATTGCTTTATCCCACAAATCCTTACCAAACTCTTTCTTTAAATCACCTTGCAGTTTCCATAGGATTTTGTTCTCATTGGCAAATGCTTCCAATTCTAATTTAATGGCTTTGATTCTCTTCATTCTACCCGCTTCCAAAGCAACCTCATTACGATTTTTGTCATCCGTACCCCTATAATTCTTATAAGCAGTCTCACTAACCAACTTGGCGGATTGCCTAGTATCCCTAGCTTCACCAAACATATAAGAATAATCAAAGTCACCATTTCGTATTTTTAATAGTAAAGGTGCGTCCTCTCTTAAAGGTTTGTTGGGTCTACCTTTGGTAAACCATCTGTATTTATTGTATCCCATTCTTCGTGTTGATTATGTTCAAATATTGCTGAATCAATTTCTTCATCGGTTAATTTATTAACATACTCGTCTATTTCATTATCCACATCTTCCTCTGTATATAATTCACCCAACTCTTTGATTACCTTTCTCCAACTATCTTCACTATATTCTAATCCTACTACTAATCCTTTGAACATTTCTAATAGTTCATACAAATCTACATCCGAATGCTCTACTGCAATCGTTACAGTCTTACCCCATTGGGTTGCACTTACACTACTTGGTTGGTTTTTAATATTCATAACTGTTTTGTTTTGCTATTTGTTTAGCAGTTTTATAATGCTCTTCCGTATATTCTCTACCACTAATTGCCGCATCCATTGCCGAATAGTGTTTGGTGTGATGTTCTGAAAGAGGTTTAGTAAATTGTTTTAAGTGGTTTGCCTTTGCATCTATGTAAGCAAAGAAATCTTTTTCATCTAATGCATTCAATTCGTTTGCAGTTAGTTCTTGATTTGGGTTGTAAGTTATCATAACAATTCTCTTTTTAATAATAATTTATCTACTATTTTTTGACAATCTACTATATTCAAACCTTTTGATGAATAATTTAAAAACAACTCCTGATTATGTTTACATATATGTGCTACATCTTTTAAGAATTGGTCTTTTTCTTCTTTGGTTTTGTTTGAAAATTTATTTACTTGCTCAACAATCATTTCCAACCGTTTTGTATCATTATTTTCCAAATCATAACTTTCATCTATAAACGGATGGAATGTTTTAAATCCAATACTTCTTAAATACTTCAATGATTTAGAAGGTCCTGCTAGCATAAATGGTTGCGAATGTCCAATTGGTTTCCAAATCTTTTCACTCAAATAACCGGTTGGAAAATCAGAAATACCATATTCATTTGCGTTTTCTTGAAAGAATATAGACTCAGATACCAAACTGATATATGAATTTAAATAAATATCTTTGTTTTCAAATCCATATCCGGCAATTCTAGTCAAATCTTCAATATCTAATGTTCTAGATGTTGTTCTAATCAACTCAACGAATTCAGGACTTTTTTCATATGCTTCAAAATGCTCTACAATGTGTGGATGATATAATCTGTTATCCCATGAAACTAAATTATTATCTAATCCAAGTTTAAATAAGGAATTCATTAAAATCAATCTATGTAATTTCCAATGCCTACATAAAAATAGAAAATCCTTTTTATCAGTTCCAATAGATTGCTCAAATTCAGAATAAGTTGCAATACTACTCACATTACGACCCATTTTACCAACTTGGGTTTCGTGGCTATCTTCTCCCCAAAATGAAAAGTTAGGGTCATTCAATGTTTTATTGAACTCCTGTGATTTAGATTGAAGTGCTAGGTTAAAATCATACACATTATACCCAACACCCATTTTTTTCAAATTATCTTTTAATTTAAAATCCTGAAATACTAAATATACTTTTTCATCTGCAATACCGTTACCTCTCGTAAAATCTATAATTTTTTGAAAGTTAGGGATATTGATTCCTAATCCACCGTCAATAGTGTAATTGATAAATAAGTTACCATTCCTATTTTTGATGTTTTCTATTGCTACCTTTGAAATATTATTCATAGCAAATTCATTGTAGAAATCATCATTTCCAAAAAAATTCTCCAATGAAGCAAATGGTTCTATTATATAAAACCATCTAACATCTGGCTCATAGTTTACAATTTCATAGACAGATTTTTTAATAGCAAAGTCATTCCAAAAATTACTATTAGATAAAAACCAATGCCGATTCCATCGTTTTTGATAACCTTCACCTGACATAGGATAATCAAAATCAGATGCACTATGTATCGTATTATAAAATTTTGGGTGTAAACAGTTTGGTAATTCACCGTTATAAGTTACTACATCGTACCCAAGTATTAATTTATCGTTACTCAAAATATCCATTCTTTAAATTATATATCTTATCAAACTCTTCTCTTAACATACTTGTTAAAAATGGGTCATTTAATATACCCAAAACGGTATCCACATCCATATCTGAATATTTTGGTTGAATTCTTTTGTTGATTTCTGCCATATCTTCATCAGTAGCAAACGGGTATGGAGGTTGCTCTCTCCAAAATTGTGCTTCTAATTCATCATTCCAATCCTCATGTCCATAATCTTCATCACCACCGATTGAACCTGTGTTAATCTGTTCTTCAAATGCTCTTTTAATAGCTCCCATATTGTATGTGTTTTATAAATCTAAATATACAAAAAATATTTCTTATTTCAAAATTATTCGTTCAATTTTTGAATTTGTACCATATCTTACCACAACTTTCATAGTATCACCACGCATTTCCCAAATGGGAGCAATTACGGTGTTTATACTTCCATCTGCGGAGTTATAACAGGTCTTGTTGATGGTTGGTACTAATGCATCAATATTGTTGATTAGAGGTGGAAGCTGAACGATTGTGAACTGTCCCGTGTATTGATTTAGATATGTTTTAGTTATAGTTGCAACCACATCACCTTTCTTCAAATGCCAGTACAAATTGTTTTCCCAATCTACTTTAACTCTTGGATTATCAGGTATCTTTCCGTTGATTCTGATTGAACCTGTTAAAGTTTGTAGATTCTGGCCATTTGGATTATACAACTGAAAATAGTAAAACCCATTTTTATCCTTTGGTAGATTGGTAATAGCAACTAACTGAACTTTCTCCGATGGGGTTAATAATGAATCCATAAACGGATAATACGGATTCTCACCCGTACATCCACTTAATCCAAATACAATAACAAATCCTAATAATATCCGTTTCATTTTATTTGTTTTTAGTAAGTAAATTCTTAATAACCATTATGTAAAATAAAGGCATTGCAATCATTGTTCTTGCAAAGATAATCAAATTTATCAATACATTGTATTGTTGTGGATTATCCTGCATTTGCTTATCTACATCTCTTGCTAATGGAAACATCAACACTAACCACACTACTGCTATTATATACCACATATCTTATTAGTCTACAAGTTCTATTCTAATCGTACCATCTTCATTAAACCAACCCTTCAATCGGTACTTATTTCTGTCCGCATCAGATGCTGATTCTAAATAACCACTAATGTGTGGTGCATCACCAAATCCATTCTTTTTAATAGTTTGAAATGATACGGATGTTTCATAAATTTTACCATTATCAATTGCAAGTTCACCATGTTCTGATTTGATAAGTTTCTTAAACCCACTAATTGTAAAGTGTCCTGCTGCTCTCAACTTGCCAACTTTTTTGTCATACAGAAGTTGCACATTAGCATCGGATGCTTTCAATAAATGCCTCTGAACACGCAATTGTTTTACCTTATCTTTGGTGTATTCTTTACGTCTCATTATCATAGTAATTCAATTTCTGCTAATAATGCCGATACTCCATCTTCTGTCAAATACCCAACTACATCATCTGTAATCGGTGTGTCATATGCTATTTGCCCATCTGAACCCAATACTGCTAATTCAAATAAACCATCTCGTCCACCATAGGTATAAGGACCTTTTACTATACTTGCACCATATCCGTTTGGAAACTCGATACGGCATTGAATACCCATACCATCGGGTAATTTGTTAAATATTAAATCATTAAATGTTGTCATGTCTTTGTTTGTTTAAAAATGAAAAAGGGGAGTAAAACTAATCACTCCCCTTTATCTACCATTACTATCACTACCACACAATAGTATCTTCTTTGGAGTCATCTACATCATTGAAGAGTTTATCTTCTTCACCGTTTTCGGATTTGATGTATTTCTGAACCAATTGTTTCATAAAAGTTCTTTCGGAATCTAAACCACCATCAGCGGAGAAGTAAGGTAGGATAGCGATTTCAGCTGCTTCTAGCAATGTGAAACCATCGTAAACCAAACCGGCTGCTTCTACGTTAGTACGGGTAGATAAGATTGTTGAAATCTTGCTGGCATCCGTTTTAATCAACTCACGCGTTGTAGAAGCAATTTCTGCTAATGCGTTAAGTGAGTATTCATCAGCCTCTGGGTAGATAAGTTTCAACAAATCGAACTCTGAATCTTTATCTAATAAATTCATCTCAATAGTTACAAAACGGTCCATCATCGCACGGTCCATAATACGGGTGGATGTGTACTCATTACCAATGTTGGCAGTTGCGATGAAAGTAACACCTTCTGCAACTTTAACGATTGGTGAACCTTCTGCCTCATCCAAACGTAAGTAACGTTGTCCTGCATCCAACACCGTCATTAAGATGTTCCATGCTTCTGGGTGTGCTCTACTTAACTCATCTAATAAGATAATTGAGTTAGGAGTTTTGATTGCTTTAACGAACGCAGATTCAGAGAAGAAAGTACCTTTCTGTTTATCGAAGTGAGTATTACCAATCAAAGTTGCTCTCGGGTCTTGCGTTGCTCCTAAGTTGAAGTAGAAATCAGGACGGTTAAGTGATTTAACCAATGATTGAGCGGCTAAGGTTTTACCACAACCGGTAGGTCCTGTCATCATAATGTTCTTGCCACGAACCGCTGAACGAAGTAAGTATTTCCACTTTAACTCGTCCATAAATAAACCTTTCGGTTTGAATTCATAACCTTTGTCGTGGATGAATGATTTAAGTGCCTCATGCGTTTCGAATGCTTCCGAAACAGATTCGGATTTGATTTCTGGGGTTGAATGAGCAAGATTACGGAACTCATCGATTTCCACAAGTTTGTAAGTGGTTTTGCCAGATTTGGAAACATAACCACGAATGGCTTTGTTTGAGTCATGAGCCGCTTTCATACGGGTCTTAGTGATACCTGCCACTTTTGTAGCAGTTTGGTTATCAGTAGTAAGCATTGCGAACGTACGTCCTACTTTGATAACTTGGTAAATTTCGTTAGTGAAACCTACAATAACATCGGATTTTTTGGTAGTTGCCATAATGGTATAATTAAAGATTAAAAATTTAAGGTTGAAATGGGGAGAATTACATCACTCTCTCACATATAACAAATATACGAAATGTTGAGCAAAAAAACAAGCGTTTTGTAAAAAACTTTTAATGAAAAAGGGGATTTTTTACATCCCCAATCCCATCCGCTTTCCGAGCTTTACTTTTGAAGAAATAACTCATTCATTGTCTTTGCTACTTGCATCATATTTTCTACGTTTACTGCTTTGGCATCCTTGCCGTAACACTTTTGGAAGATTCTCCAATCAGAAGTGCTTAGGATTCTATCTTCTGAATAATCTGAAATGAAATATGATAGAGTATTGATTCCGGCATTTCTCATTTTGTTTACCTGCTTTCTGGTGTGTTCTGCTGCTGCTTCACCTTGGTAGTTGATAGAGTCATCATTAGTTCCAATAGAGTAGCAAGGTTGCCCATCAGAGAAGTTTAAGAAGAATGAATCCGTATCATTGTTTGATGGAATCAATTGCTTCTGAATTGCTTCGAAACACAAACCTTCTGGTGTAGTGTTGTTAGCTCGCAGAATACTCATAAACTTACAGAATTGTCTGAATGTATTCTTTTTGGAATCATACACAACTGCTATGTAAGGTAGTGCTCTGTAACTACTATCCGTAGAACGAATAGATACTTGCACATTGATGTTTCGTGCCATCTGGCAAGCCTTAACGATTGCCACAGTCGAAGTGATTGCCTTGCGTAACTTATCACCATGCATCGAACCTGAATAGTCAATAGAGATGTGTAAGTTTGCTTTCTTATATTGGTCTACATCTTTGGTATAGA
>Ga0222712_10003124_pt1 | contig 18346 bp, 14 predicted proteins | sample C33_657DmetaG_FD_165043 | JGI IMG/M metagenome (GOLD analysis project Ga0222712, IMG submission 165043) | Estuarine water microbial communities from San Francisco Bay, California, United States - C33_657D | ecosystem: Environmental > Aquatic > Marine > Unclassified | place: USA: California...
TTGGATGCCTTGCGACATTTGTACTAAGTAGTCAAAATCTTGCATTAAAAATACAGTGCCTTGATGGGCTCTTAAATAATCGAATAATTCTCCTTTTCCTTTTCTCACACCTTCTTCAGAACCAAAGCCTTCTAAATGTGCTTTACCACAATTAGTGATCATGCCATGCGTGGGTAAAGTATAATTGCAATAAGATTCAATTTCTTTTAAATGATTAGCGCCCATTTCAATAATAGCAAATTGCGCGTCTTGTTGTATGCTAAGTAGGGTAAGGGGTACGCCAATATGATTGTTTAAATTTCCTTTGGTCGTATAGATTTTGTAATGACTGCTTAATACTGCAGCCACTAATTCTTTAGTAGTTGTTTTTCCATTACTACCCGTAATAGCAATAAAGGGAATATTAAATTGTTCGCGGTGAAATTTTGCAAGTGCTTGTAAACATTTCAAAACATCTTCTACTAATAGTATACGCTTTTGTAATTGTTCACTTGCATTAACTGGTTCATCCACAATTGCATAAGCAGCGCCTTGTTCTAATGCTTGAAGGGCAAATTCATTTCCATTAAAATTAGGTCCTTTGAGTGCAAAATATAAATCGTCTTTTTTTAATTGACGTGTATCGGTTTGTACTTGTGGGTATGATTTATATAATTCATATAAATCGGAAATTGAAATTGGAGAACTTGATGTGCTAGACTGCTTCATAAGTTTAGCAGGTTTAACTATTAACGCCAGTTAATAAACAGGTGGCCATGGCTACTAAACCTTCTTCTCTACCTGTAAAGCCCATTGTTTCTGTGGTAGTGGCTTTAATAGAAATATCTTTATCTCCAATATGTAATATGCCCGCAATACACTCTTGCATAGCAATTACATAGGGTTTAATTTTAGGAGCTTCTAAGCATAAAGTAGCATCTATGTTTACAATTTGATAACCCTTCGCTGTAATTAAATCGTAAGTTTTTTGAAGTAAAATTTTACTATCAATATTTTTGTATGCAGCATCGGTGTCTGGAAAATGTGTGCCAATATCGCCTAAGCTTAAAGCACCTAATAAAGCATCGCAAATAGCATGTAATAAAACATCTGCATCGCTATGACCTAATGCGCCTTTCGTATGGGGGATTTTAATACCACCAATCCATAGGTCTCGGCCTTCTACTAATTGATGAAAATCAATGCCTGATCCAATGCGTAGTTTCATCTATGTATTAATTTAAAATATTCTTTTCCACCAAGGTTTGTTGTCATTTTCATAACCAGGGCTGTCAACACCAAAGGCAGAAATAGCACATCTAAATCCGATGGTGCTATTTGATTTATCTTGATCTAAATATCTTCTAGTGCCAGGGTTTAACCAATAAGGACGGTCTTTCCAGCTGCCACCTTTGTATACTCTTGATTTATTTGAGATTAATGTATTGCCACCTGTTTCATAGCTTGCAATATTGGTATCATCTCCATCCAATGCATTGTTGCCTCTGTAAGGATTGATATCATCCATGTCCACATTATTCATTGGACGGTAAATATCTGCCACCCACTCGTTTACATTTCCGCTAATATTATAAAGACCCATACTGTTTTGTAAAAAGGTATTTACTTTACTAGGAAAGCCTGCGCCATCATTTGCATAACCCACCATACCCATATAATCACCACTTCCATTTTTAAAGTTGGCTAAAAACATTCCTTGCTTACCATTCTTTTTTGAAGTATTTGAATTTCTAATACCATCATTACCATTATTAACCCAAGGAAAGGCTCCGTCAGTTGCCACTAAGCTAGCATTAGGGTGGCTTGAATTAGGACCTCCAGAAGGCTTATTGTCATTAGAACTATTTTTTTGACTCGCTTGTTTGGCTGCATATTCCCACTCTGCTTCTGTAGGTAATCTGAAGTCAGGGATCATAATAAAGTCATCTAAATTTTTTCCTCTGTTGAGCGTAGTAGAAGTTTTTGAAGAAGCTTGGCTTCCACTCTTGCTTGAATCGTTGGTATTTGTTGCAATACCCATTTTACCAACATAAGGGTTCTTTGGGTCAATTAATTTAAACTTAATAAGTGTGCTTTCATTGGCTCTATCGGTTCTCCATCTGCAATAATTATTGGCTTGTTCCCAAGTCACACCTACTACAGGATAATCGTTAAAAGCATTAGATCTAAAATAGCCTTCCACCATGGGGTCGTTGTAAGAAAGCTCTGTTCTCCAAACACTTGTATCTGGAAGTGCAGCGCTTACAATAGAATCTCTTCCAATAGGAATGAAAATTTTCTCAAGCCAATGAATATAAGTTCTATATTTTTTATTGCTTACCTCGTATTTGTCAATTCTAAAAGAACTCACAGTGACTCTTCTTAAGTTGTTATTCCATTCGCCCATAATGCTCTCTTGGTTCATACCCATTGCAAAAGTCCCCCCGCGCATAAGTACTGTTTCAGCATAAGGGTCGTCCTTAGGGGCTATTAGTACAGCATTCGAAATATTTCTATTTTCATTGCTAGATAATATGCTAGGTCCTATTAAAAGGACGGCAAAAAACAATAAAATACTATTAATAAAATTCATCGCTTTAAATTATTCAATGATGGGGTTAAATGATAGTGCGAATATACTTTGTTTTTTAATCAATTATTCAGATGGAACTAGATTGTTCTGTTACTAAAACCCTAATTTTAGTATATGAGAAGGGGCGTTTTTATCGTTTTTTTGGGTTTTATGTTTTCTCCTTACTTTTTAGGGGCTCAAAATGCTGCATTTAAGGAGGGTAAATGGGCTAAAATTGCCGTATCCAAAGAAGGTATTTACCAAATCACAGGTGTTCAGTTAAAGACTTTGGGTTTCTCTTTGCCCATTAGTTCAACACAACTACAATTATTCCATTATCATCTTGATTTAGGCTCAGAAAAAGTACCTGCGAATGTTTCAACCGCATTGACAGAAAATGCTATTCAGGTTCTTGACGGAGGCGATAATCAAATTGATGAAAAGGATTATATTTTATTTTATGCCCCAGGTGCTGTTCAGTGGAAGCAAGAGGCAATGAATTTTTCTCCCACACATTATAAAAATGCGAGCAACGATTCTGTTTTTTATTTTCTAAGCATTGGATTAAATGGAAAAAGAATTAACAGTATTGATAACATAAATAGCCCGGCAGCATTAGTGGATAATTATGACGAAAGATGGCTAATAGAACTAGACAGTGTTTCTATATTAAATAGTGGTAAGTTATTGCTAGGACCTGCTATGGGACAAGGTTTGGGCAAGCAATCAAAATTATCTTATCCCATTAATATAAATGGTTTATTGCTTTCAAGCCCCTTGAAATTATTAAGTAGATATGCGGCAACGACTTATCAAAGCCCTGCCTATTTTAATTTTAGTATAAATGATAATGCTAAAAAAACTACCTCGGTAGCACCTGTAACAGGATTATTATATGATGAGTCTGCTAAAATTGCGCTAGATAGTTTTTCTTATCTATTAAATTCAAATACAAATTTAACTAGCCCTGCTTCTATAAATATTAGTTTTCAAGCAGAGAATGCAGCGGCTTCCGGATGGGTAGATTATATAGAGATCAAGGCTAAGAGAAAATTAGGTTTTTGGGGTACGAATAGTTTTGGATTTAGAAATATATCAAGTTCTATCAAAGGAAATATTCTGCAGTATCAAATTCAAAATGCAGATAACAATACAGATGTCTGGGAGGTCACTAACCCATCAATACCTAGAAAAATTTCTACAGAATATTCTTCTAATGGCTTAATTAGTTTTATACAGAAGGCCGATACCTTGCATGAATTTTTCGCAGTCAAACAGCAAGGCTATGAAACACCTATTTTATTGGGACCCATGACTAATCAAAACTTGACGGCCATGGATGTGCCGGACTATATTATCATTTCGGCGTCCAATTATTTAAATGCCGCAAAGAAATTACAAGATTATCATACCACAGCCAATGGTTTAAAAACGGTAGTCATTAATGTGAATGAAATATTCAATGAGTTTTCGGGTGGGCAGGCTAGTGCAATTGGAATTAGAAATTTTGTAAAATACTTATTGAATAAAGCAGCTACCAATAAAGTAGCAGCACCTCGTTACTTATTGTTATTTGGCATAGGGAATTATAATAGTAAAAATTACAATAGTGCCACGCAAATTCCTGTTTATGAGTCGGCGGGTTCAACAGGGGTGCTTACCAGTTATCCCTCAGATGATTTTTATAGTATTCTAAACGACAATGATGATATTAATAATTTTATAGAGATAAAAAAACTCTCCATAGCTACTGGAAGACTTCCTGTAAGAAATAATGCAGAGGCGGATACAGTGGTTGAAAAAATAATTAATTATCAAAAAAATGTAAACGGAGGTGCTTGGAAAAATAAAATTACTTGGGTAGCAGATGATGGTGATGGTAATTTACATTTAGAAGATGCTGAAGAAATTGCTGCACATTTAGCACAAAAAAATCCAAGCTGGAATCAAAAGAAAATTTATTTAGATCTCTATGGGGCTACTAAAAATATAGCAGGTAATACTTATCCCTTGGTGAACAGTGAAATTACACAATCGGTTAATGAGGGTAGTTTAATTTTAAATTATACGGGTCATGGCAACTTTGCAAGATTAGCGGAAGAAGCGGTCATGAGTCAAACAGATGTTCAAGACTGGAATAATGCGAATAAATTACCCTTGATGATTACAGCTTCTTGCGATTTTGCGCCTTATGATCAGCCTCAATTAAGTCCTTTTGGATTCGACGCTTTAATGAAAAACAGTAAAGGGGTTATTGGGCTAGTAGCCGCTAGTAGATTGGTTTTTGCTTATAGTAATAAACAAATCAATGATCATTTTATTCAGCAATTATTGGTACCTGATAGCCTAGGGCGTTTTTTAACCATTGGGGAAGCATTGCAAAAAGCAAAAATGCAAGCCTGGGCTGCAGGAGAAGACCATATGAATGCTTTTAAGTTTAGTTTATTGGGAGATCCTGCGATGCGCCTATCGGTACCTAAATATGACATAGGTATTACTAGTTTGAATCAAAAACCATTTACTGGAAAAGATACATTACTAGCAGGAAATAAATACACCATTAAAGGTTCGGTCAATAATAAGGGGCTTACACAAAACGATTTTAATGGAGTACTAGATTTTGTTTTATATGATGCAGCTACCAATAAAAAAACATTGGCCAATGTAAGTTCAAGTAAGGTAACTTCTGTTGCAGTGCAAGAAAATATATTGTTTAAAGGCAAAGTAACGGTAACCAAGGGAAATTTTACAGTAGACTTTTTATTGCCTAAAGAAGTAAGCTTACAAAAAAACTTAAAAATGCAATTGACTGCTTACAATAATTTTGCAGATGCTATTGCTGTATATGACAAAATAATTGCAACAGAGGCGGCTGGCTTGTTGATTAATGATAATCAAGGGCCTTCTGTAAAAATATTTTTAAACGATAGTAATTTTGTAGACGGAGGATGGGCTGCTGCAAGGTCCAATTTAATTTTATATCTTACAGATAGTGGAGGCATTCAAACTTCTGGCAATGCTTTAGGGCATGATATGGTTTTAGTCATAGACAATGATTATAAAAATACCATAGTGCTCAATAATTATTTTGTGGCCAATCTTGATTCTTATCAAAAAGGGGAACTCTTTTATGCTTTACCTTTTTTAGCAGAAGGTAAACATATTATTATGGTTAAAGTTTGGGATTTGCTTGGCAATTCAACTACTAAAACTATAGACTTTGTGGTTCCGTCATCGGAAATCATAAATGTAAAAAATTTATATAATTATCCCAATCCATTTAGTAGTTATACGCAATTTAGTTTTGAGCTAAATAAATTGGGCAGCCCTGTAGAAATTTCTCTAAGTATTTATAACAGTATGGGGAATTTGCTTTTCACCAAACCATTAAGCGGAACCTATAAAGCCAATAGGGTGGTCGTAAATTGGGATGGCACTGGTATGGGGTCTGCGCAAATACAAGCTGGTGTTTATTATTATAGATTAACCATTAATGACGGTACTGGCGCTCGTTTTTTAACCAGCAAGCTTGTAAAATTTTAAAAAAATACCACAATGTATTTTGTATCTTTACTTATTAATAGTCGCTATTTAGAAATATTATGATGCGTAGAAAATATAGTCCCTTTTTTTTATTTATTGCATTGACTTTTATAAGTCAAGTGGTAAATGCGCAACTCAATCCCATTAGAATTCAAAGTACCGCTGTTCCTTTCATGTTAATTTCTCCTGATGCGCGTTCTGGTGGTATGGGAAATTTATCATTAGCTATGTCACCTGAAGCCAATGACCTTTTTGGCAATACCGCAAAGCTTCCCTACTTAAATGAAGACAGAAGTTTTTTAATAAACTATACTCCTTGGCTAAAGGACTTAGGTTTAAACGATGTGTATTTAGCAAGTGCGGGGTTTTATAAAAAATTAGATTATAAAAGTAGTATCAATAGTTCTCTTCGTTTTTTTAGTCTTGGTAATATCGACTTTTCGGATGAATCAGGCAATATAAATTTGCCTTCTCAAAGACCTTCGGAATTTAGTTATGACTTTGGCTACAGTACTTTATTAAATGATAAAATAAGTATGGGTGTAACACTGCGTTATATTCATTCAAGACTTGTTTCCGGATCTTATGGTGGAACGGCCATTAACTATCGAGCAGGTAATACTTTGTCGGGTGATATAAGTATGTTTTATAAACAAAACGAAGATATGCATGGCTTTCATGCAGGCTTACTACTCTCTAATTTAGGAGGTAAAATAAGTTACTCCAATGAAACAAAGAACAAATATTTTATTCCAGCTAATTTAGGTTTAGGGATAGGGTATTTAAGTATACTAGATGCGGAGAATTCTATTGAAGTTGGAATGGATGTAAACAGGATAATGGTACCTGCTAATCCAGATAATAGTAATACAGAATCGGTGAATCAGTATTTTTCACAATCGGTGGTTTCTAGTTGGTTTAATTCTTTTAATAATAAATATGGAATGCCAATTGGGGAGTCCTTAAAAGCTTCTTTAGGCATAGAGTATAATTATACCAATCGTTTTTTTATAAGAGGAGGCTACTTTATTGATAATAACAAGAACCTAGGAAGTATGCAATATTTTACCCTAGGCACTAGCTTCCAATACCAACAGTCTAAATTTAACATTTCTTATTTAGTGCCTTCTGGAGGCGGTATTACCAAAAATCCTTTATCGAATACACTTAGGTTTGGTACCATTTTCTACTTCTAATTACCTATTTTTGTTGATATGCCAACAGCGGTTCAAATAGTCAACAAAAGCCATCATCCTTTACCGGAATATGCGACCACTGGTTCATCGGGAATGGACATTAGAGCCTTTTTGACAAGTCCTATCACCATGGCGCCCATGGAAAGAGTTTTAATTTCTACTGGATTATTTTTAGCCCTTCCTGAAAACTGGGAAGCGCAAATTAGACCTAGAAGTGGGCTAGCTATTAAACAAGGGCTTACTTGTTTAAACACGCCCGGCACTATTGATGCAGATTATAGAGGAGAATTAAAAGTCATTCTTATTAATTTATCTAATGAAGCGCAAGTAATTTCAGATGGAGATAGAATTGCACAAATGGTTTTTCAAAAAGTAGAGAAAGTTATTTTAGAAAAAGTGGAAATCTTAGAAGAGACTGAAAGAGGGGCGGGTGGCTTTGGCCATACGGGCAAAAAATAATAACTAAATGAAAAAAGGTTTTTATATTCTTGGTTTGATTTTGTTTTTGGCATCTTGCTCCACTTATAGAAAAGTGCAAGTGCTCAAGGATGCTTTTTCTAAAAGCGATTCCACCAATGCCGATTTACTATCCAAAAAACCAAAGGTAGATTCCGCCGCCATTATCAAAGGCATATTAAATAAAATTGAATTGGCTAAGATTGATTTTACGACCATGAATGCCAAGTTTAAAGTAGATTATGAAACTTTAAAAAACGCAGACAATTATATAGTTAATGTAAGTATTCAAAAAGGTAAAGCAATTTATTTAACCGTTAGAGGCGCCATGGGGGTGATTGGTTTAAAAGCACTTATAAATAAGGACAGTGTGGTTTTAATTTATCCTTTAAGTAAAAAAGTAGAGCGTAAGCCTCTGAGCTTTTTACAAGACGTATTAAAAATACCATTTACCTATGCTACTGTAGAAGATTTAATTATTGGCAATCCTATTTTCATGAATAACACCAATATTATTTCTTATAAAAACAACAATGGGAAATTGCAAGTAGGATTAATGGGAGCTTTATTTAAAAATTTAATTATTTTAAACGAGGACAATACTAAAATTTTAAATTTAAAATTAGACGATGTAGATGTAAATCAACACCGCACTTGTGCTATCTCTTATAGCGACCATACTAGCTATGCTAAATTTCAATTTCCGCAGTACCGAGATATTTCAATAGCTGCTAACAATAAGTTAGAAATTCATATGGAAGTGAAAGAATTTGGTTTTGACGAACCATTGAAATATACTTTTGCGGTACCTAAAGATGGTAAACGTAAATAAATTATTGACATAATAAATGACAACATGATTAAAAGGGCTTTATTTATTTTATTTACAATAGGGTTGCTTAGTTTGCAGGCTTCTGCACAAACAAATTCCTCTAGAGAAGACTTGCAAAAACAAGAACAAACATTAAGAAAAGAATTAGATGAGCTGAATCAGTTATTAGAACAAACCAAAAAGAACAAAAAAAATTCTTTGGGACAATTGGAAGCTATTAGAAGTAAAATTTCAAAAAGAAAATCACTTATTAATGGTATTGCAAGGCAAGTAAAAATTCTAGACGACGCTATATATACCAATCAACTAGATGTACAAAGACTAAACAAGGATTTAGATACTTTAAAGTCTAGGTATCAAAAAAGCATTGTGTTTGCATATAAAAGCAGAAGCGGTTATGAATATTTAAACTTTTTATTTTCTGCTAATAGTTTTAACGATGCCGTAAAAAGAATTACTTATTTAAAGAGCTATAGACAAAACAGAGAAGCACAAGCGAATGCCATTGATTTATCGCAAAACGATTTAAACGCTAAAATAAATATACTAGGTGCCAATAAAAAAGACAGATTGAAGACATTGGAGGTGCAGCACGAGCAATTGAAAGTACTAGTGGTAGATCAGAAAGAACAAGATAAAATTGTGAATCAGCTTAAAAGTAAGGAGCAGGAAATAACAGCGCAAGTACGTCAGAAAGAAGCACAAAGAAAGAAAATGCAGTCGGCTTTATTAACCATTATTAGAAGAGAAACTTTAGAAGCAGAGCGTAAAGAAAAAGAAAGAATAGCCAAATTAAAAGCGTCTAATGATGCGTCGAAAGCTTCGGCTAAAAATAATGCAGATGACAATACGCCAACTAGGTCTAGTTCTAAGAATTCAAAAGTGGGTAATGTAGAAGGAGGTTTAACTAGCACCACAGATAACCGACCTTATTCTGCATTAGAAACTACGGAAGAAGGAAGAGAGGCGTCTATCTTATTTGAAAACAATAGAGGGAGTTTGCCTTGGCCAGTAGATAGAGGTAATGTGTATATACATTTTGGAGTGGAGAATATTCCGGGTACTAAGTTGAATAGAAAAAGTGATGGTATTGAATTAGCCTTGCCGAAAGGAACAGCTGTTAAAAGTTTAGCCAATGGAGTGGTGAAATATACAGGAGACATAAATGGTGATTTAACTGTATTCGTTCAACACGGAAAATATTTTTCTACCTACACACATTTAAGTAGCATTAATGTAAATGTGGGCCAAGAAGTAAAAGCCGGTACTTTACTAGGAAGATCGGGTATCAATTTAGATGGGGAAGGCGCTCTACTTTTAATGATTAGCAATGAGAAAGGCGTTTTCTTAGATCCTGAAAATTGGTTGAAAAATAGAAGATAGATTCAAGTTTCTTTTTCTGCACATCTTTTTTTATATTACAATCCATTAACCGATTGTTATGTCAAAATATATCTTATCCTTTGATCAGGGTACGACCAGTAGTCGTGCCATTTTATTTGATCATCAAGGTCAAATTCACGCTACTTCTCAAAAAGAATTTCAACAAATTTTTCCAAAGCCAGGATGGGTGGAACATGACCCTTTAGAAATATGGAGCACGCAAATGGGCGTTGCTACGGAAGCGATTAGTATGAAAGGTTTATCTGTGAATGATGTGGCAGCTATTGGCATCACCAATCAAAGAGAAACGACAGTGGTTTGGAATAAAACTACAGGCCAGCCAATATATAATGCCATTGTTTGGCAGGACAGACGCACAGCCGATTTTTGTGATGCATTAAAAAAACAAGGCCATGCAAAAATGGTCCAAGAAAAAACAGGGCTAGTGATTGATTCTTATTTTTCTGGCACAAAAATTAATTGGATTTTAGATAATGTAGCAGGTGCCCGTGATTTAGCCAATAAAGGAGAACTTATTTTCGGCACCATTGATACTTGGTTGGTTTGGAAGTTAACCAATGGCAAAGTACATGTCACCGATGTGACCAATGCATCTCGCACGATGCTCTTTAATATTCATACCCTTCAGTGGGATACTGAATTATTAAAATTATTAAATGTACCTATATCCATGCTGCCAGAAGTAAAAAGTAGCAGTGAAGTATACGGGCACACGACTCAGCTTTTTGCACACCATGAAATTCCTATTGCAGGTATTGCAGGCGATCAACAATCTGCTTTATTCGGACAAATGTGTACCGAACCTGGCATGGTAAAAAATACCTATGGTACGGGTTGCTTTATGTTAATGCATACGGGTGAAAAAGCAGTGAGCTCCAAGAATAATTTATTAACCACTATTGCATTGCAAATTAACGGACATACTTATTATGCATTAGAAGGAAGTGTATTTATTGGAGGGGCTGTAGTGCAATGGTTAAGAGATGGCTTGCATTTAATAAGAAATTCTTCAGAGGTGGAAGCGCTTGCAAAACAAGTAGAAGAAACAGATGGGGTTTATTTAGTGCCTGCTTTTGCAGGATTAGGCGCGCCTTATTGGAATCAACATGCAAGAGGAACCATTGTGGGCATTACGCGCGGTACGACATCTGCACATATTGCACGCGCAGCACTTGAAAGTATTGCTTTTCAAAGTTATGATTTATTAAAAGCCATGGAAGCAGATGCAGGTATTCCTATTGCAGAACTAAGAGTAGACGGCGGTGCCACCCATAATAATTTACTTATGCAATTTCAATCTGATATTGTGAATACAAAAGTAACACGCCCTACCATGGTAGAAACTACTGCACTGGGCGCTGCTTATTTAGCAGGTTTAGCCGTTGGCTTTTGGAAAGACATTGAGGAATTAAGATCGAAATGGCAAATAGATCAAACTTTTCAACCTACCGCAAAAGAAGAAAAAAGAAAAGATTGGATTCAAGGATGGGAGCGTGCTATTAAGGCTACTAATAATTGGTAAATAAATGAGGCTAAATAAATGAGGCTATTTTATATTAATACAATTATTAAAATTGTTCTTACCATGGACTCTCCCTTTTTTTTCTTAACTTAAATTATTCTTTCAACTAAATTAAAATTTATGACACCTTTTACCGCTGAACTTTTGGGTACTGCACTTGTCATTACTATTGGTAATGGAGTAGTTGCTAATAATCTTTTAAAAAATTCAAAAGGAAATGATGGAGGATTAGTTACCATTGTACTTGGTTGGGTGATTGCTGTATTTGTGGGCGTGTATGCTACTAGTAGCATAAGTGGGGGTCATTTAAACCCGGCGGTTACAATTGCACTAGCTTCTGCAGGTAAGTTTGAGTGGGCCCTGGTACCTTCTTATATATTGGCCCAAATTTTGGGGGCAATGTTAGGGGCGCTCATTGTTTGGATGGTTTATAAGGATCATTTTAACGAAACCCAGGATGCAGGAGCACAATTAGCTGTTTTTTCGACGGGGCCTGCCATTCGAAATATTCCACAAAATTTTATCGTAGAAACCCTGGCCACCATGGTGTTTTTACTAGGCATATTTTTAATTAAGCCAGCCGGCTCCGATTTGGGAGCCTTATCTGCCTTGCCCGTGGCCTTATTAGTAGGGGGAATTGGCTTTGGGCTGGGCGGTCCCACAGGCTGGGCGGTGAATCCGGCCAGGGATTTAGGGCCAAGAATTATGCATTTTATACTACCCATAAAGGGAAAAGGCAGCAGTGATTGGGCTTATGCCGCTGTACCTGTATTAGGGCCCATTGTGGGGGGAATTTTAGCTGCGATTATCTACGTAAAATTTTTGCAATAAACTAGCAATGACTTACCTTCGCAGCCGAAATAGTATATTATGATAAAGAATGGTAAAATCAAACAAATTATTGGTGCTGTAGTAGACGTTCAATTTGATAATCAGAAATCACTTCCTGAAATTTATAATGCGCTTACAATTGTAAGACCAGGTGGTGAAAAATTAATTCTTGAAGTGCAACAGCATTTAGGAGAAGATAGTGTACGTGCCATTGCAATGGACGGTACAGAAGGTTTGGTAAGAGGTATGGAAGTAATTGATAGTGGTAAACCCATTTCAATGCCCATCGGAGATGATATCTATGGTCGTTTATTTAATGTAACGGGTGATGCTATCGATGGCTTACCACAATTAGATAAATCAAATGGTCGTCCTATTCACGCGAACCCTCCAAAGTTTGAAGACTTAAGTACTGCAACAGAAGTGTTGTTTACAGGTATTAAAGTAATTGATCTTATCGAGCCTTATGCAAAAGGAGGAAAGATTGGTTTGTTTGGTGGTGCGGGTGTAGGTAAAACAGTATTGATTCAAGAGTTAATTAATAATATCGCAAAAGGACATGGTGGTTTATCAGTGTTTGCGGGTGTAGGAGAAAGAACACGTGAGGGAAATGATTTATTACGTGAGATGATTGAAGCAGGTATCATGAAATATGGTGACGACTTTAAACATAGCATGGAAGAAGGTGGATGGGATTTAAGCAAAGTAAATTTGAAAGAATTAAAAGAGTCAAAAGCTACTTTCGTATTCGGACAAATGAATGAACCTCCAGGAGCACGTGCGCGTGTGGCTTTGAGTGGTTTAACGATTGCAGAATATTTCCGTGATGGAGATGGTACTGGAAAAGGAAAAGACATTTTATTTTTCGTAGATAATATCTTCCGTTTTACACAAGCAGGTTCAGAGGTATCGGCTTTATTAGGTCGTATGCCATCGGCGGTAGGTTACCAACCAACCTTAGCTACAGAGATGGGACTTATGCAAGAGCGTATTACTTCAACAAAGAGTGGTTCTATCACTTCAGTTCAAGCGGTATATGTTCCAGCGGATGACTTAACCGATCCAGCGCCGGCTACTACTTTTGCGCACTTAGATGCGACAACAGTATTGTCTCGTAAGATTGCCGATTTAGGTATTTATCCTGCGGTAGATCCTTTGGATTCTACATCAAGAATTTTAACACCTGCTATTGTAGGGGATGCGCATTATGAAACAGCGCAAAAAGTAAAAATGATTTTACAACGTTATAAAGAGCTTCAAGATATTATCGCCATCCTAGGTATGGATGAATTAAGTGATGAAGATAAATTAATTGTATCTCGTGCGCGTCGTGTACAACGTTTCTTATCTCAACCTTTCCACGTGGCAGAACAGTTCACAGGTTTAAAAGGCGTATTCGTTTCTATCGAAGACACCATTCGCGGATTCAATGCGATTATGGATGGTGAAGTAGATGTGTATCCAGAAGCGGCATTTAACTTAGTAGGTACTTTAGAAGATGCTGTAGAGAAAGGAAAGAAAATGATGGCACAAGCCTAATTGCTAAAAACGATTATTTTAAAAGATTACTTTAAACTATACGCATGTTATTAGAAATTTTGACACCCGAGAAAAAGCTTTATAGCGGAGAAGTGCAAGGTGTTCAATTGCCAGGTATTGACGGGTTATTTGAAGTATTAGATAAGCATGCGCCCATGGTAAGTGCATTGGGTGTTGGGCAAGTGAAGGTCTTAAAAAAAGGACTTGCTGCTGAAACCTATGCTATCCAAGGAGGATTTGTAGAGGTGATGAATAATCAAGCCACTGTTTTGGTAGAAGGCGTTTTATAGAATACGTTAATAGCATCTTAAATGTATAGATGTTCCTAAATAATTGTCCCGGTTGCCTATGGTAGCCGGGATTTTTTTTATATTCACATAGCCTTAGTGGCCAGTACCGAACTTGAATTTATGAAAAAAACTTTTCCTGTCATTTTTGTTTTAATAGCGCTGTCTATATTGGGTATATTATTTATTCAAATATCATGGTTACAGGGTTTAATGTTTTTACAAAAAAATCAGTTATCAGATAAGCTCAATCAATCGGGCGTATTAGTCTCTAATGATGTAAGTAAAAAAATAAATAGTGGATTGTCTTTTCGTTTGCCTAAAAAGGGGCTGGGACTAAACGATGATTATCATTTACATAATTTTGAAGAAACCACCATTTCCGACATATACAACTATGACGAAATGCAAAAAAAGATAAAATTAGCATTGGATAAGTATGGTCTAAATGACCTGCCATTTGAATTTGCCATTGCCGATAAAAAAGGCAATATTGAAATGAAGAGTAAGAAATTTGAAGATGTTTTTTCAGATGAAATTAACACGCTGCAAGCAAGAATTACAGTCATGCCTTCTGATATTATGGAGCCCACAGGCCCCTTTGAAACCATAATTATAGTGGCTCCCAATATTCGCTATTATTTATTACGCTCTTTATTATGGGTGATTGTGGGAGTGGTGGTATTTATTATTGTAGTACTGGCGGCCTTCTTTATTACCATACGCTCTCTTATGACACAGCGAAAGTTAGTAGAGATTAAAAGAGACTTCATTAATAATATGACCCATGAGCTTAAAACGCCATTGGCCACTATCTCTTTAGCAGTAGATGCTTTGAAAAGCACCAAGGTGAATACCGATCCTAAGTCGGTAGATTATTTTAGTAATATTATTAAGGAAGAAAATATAAGAATGAACAAGCATGTAGAAACTATTTTGCAAGCAGCTCAGTTAGACAAAAGAGAGAATGAGTTAAACAAGCAAGAAGTAGAATTGCATGATTTAATACTTGGTGTGGTGGATAGCTTTAAATTACAATTAGAAGGGAAGCCATCCAATGTGCAAACTATTTTAGAGGCCAATCCTTCCACCATTAAAGTAGATGAAGAGCATTTGCTACATGTATTATCTAATTTAATAGACAATGCCATTAAGTATTCAAAAACAGAGATAGATATTGCCATACAAACGAAGACTTTAAATAATAAAACCTGCATTCGTATAATTGATAAAGGCATTGGTATGGATGCCAATGCAAGAAAACATATTTTTGAAAAATTTTACAGAGCACATTCCGGTAATGTGCATGATGTTAAGGGTTATGGCTTAGGCATGAGCTATGTGAAATGGGTGATTGATTCACATAAAGGTCAAATCACCGTGCAAAGTGAAGTTGGCGTAGGTACTGCCATTGAAATTATACTTCCTAATTAATAAATAGCTTAATGCTTGGCCTAATATTTTGCGCTTAACTACTTTATCCCTTATACGTCTTTACTGTTTAGTCTTTCTAATGAATAGTAAAATAGCAACCATCGCCGTAACTTAAAAAACGGTAATCATTATCAATGGCATGCTGGTAAATTTTTTTCCATTTATCGCCTGTGATGGCAGCAATAATTAAAAGCAAGGTCGATTTTGGTTGGTGAAAATTAGTCACCAAGCCATTGACTATTTTAAAATTGTATCCTGGTACAATCATTAATTGAGTACTGGTAATAAGAGAATGCATTTGATGTGATTGCATCCAGCTTAACAATCTGCCAATGGCCTCTTTAACAGGTATACTGTGGTTAGCATCGCTATTGTTATTAGTGTCATAGGCATCCCATTGAACTAAGTGCAGGTCCTTGTTTTCTTCTAGGCTAGGGTTAAGTATTAATTTTACGCCTAACCAATACAAGGTCTCTAGTGTTCTTAAAGTAGTAGTACCTACTGCAATCACTGGGGTATGCTGTGCAGGGTTTAATTCTTTTTGTTTTGCGATAGCTATTAAATCTGTAAGTGTAGTAATGTTAATTTCAAAAACTTCTGCATGCATTTCATGGTCGGTAATATTGTCTGTTTTAACAGGCATGAAAGTACCGGCCCCTACATGTAAGCTTATAAAATTTATGCTACAATTTTTTTCAGCAAGAGATTTAAATATAGCATCATTAAAATGAAGACCTGCTGTAGGTGCTGCTACCGAACCTTCTTCTTTCGCATAAGTAGTTTGATATCTATCTTTATCTTCCTCGGTGATAGCACGTTGTATATAAGGAGGAAGTGGAATGCTTCCAATATGCTCAATAATTTCAGAGAAGCTAATGGAATCATTGTCCCAAGAAAATTCAATTAAAAATTTTCCCTCTAATGTTTTTATTTTCTTAGCGCGCACTTTAATGGTGACCACATTATTATTTTCGGCTAGTTTATCTTTTCCTATATTTTCTCCGTTGATAGATTTCTGAAAAATGTCAAATTCTTTTTCTAAAAAATCTTCTTTCCATTTTTTTGCACCACCCACTAAACAAATCCATTCAACTTTTCGTGTAGCCTGCATGGCAATGGAAATAGGTTGATAAGCTGTGCTGGGTTCTAGACAAAAAATTTCAATGGTCGAGTTATTTGCTTTTTGAAAATGAATTCTTGCTGCAATGACTTTACTATTATTAAAAAATAAAGCTGCCTTTTCGGGAATGAAATTTGCAATATGATGGTAAGTGCTTTCTGCAATGATCTTTTTATCCCATACTAGAAGCTTGCTATCTGATCTGTTGCTGGCAGGTGTATAGGCAATACTTTGATCAGGTAAATCGTAGTCAAAATCCTGAATGGGTAGGCTAATGGGAGGCTTCATGGCCCAAAGGTACATATTGCCTTGATTTTCACTTGAATTCACCTCTTTTTCACATAAAAAATAGGCTTTTCCACAGGTTTGCACAGTCCTAAATTTGGAATTCTGGTAAAACCGTTCTGAAACGCCTTACTACATTGATTTTCAGCTTGGTTTATTTCTTGTGGAAAACTAGAAGGCCTGTTTTAGCCTTTGAAAGTGGTAAAATGTGTTAATTTGTGTGAACAAGTGGTAAAAATCACTCTAATTATTAACAATGACAGGCTTTCACGGAGAATATCAATCAACTATCGACGCAAAAGGGCGTTTCCATTTACCTGGTAGTTTGAAAAAACAGCTAGTTGAAGGGGAGAATCGCTTTATTGTAAGTAGAGGCTTTGAGAAGTGCTTGACACTTTATCCGTTGAAAAGCTGGCAAAGTATATTAGATCGAATTAGCCAGTTGAATGATTTCGATCCAAAAGTGCGTCAGTTCAGACGTCAATTTCTTGGAGGAGCTACAGAAGTAGAGTTGGATGCAGCAGGAAGAATTTTATTGCCACCCACTTTGCGTGAATTTGCTTTACCAGGTAAAGAGATTGTTTTAGCCGCCGCCTTAGATCGTTTTGAAATTTGGGATGCAAGTAAGTACAAACAGCTCTTTGAGGATTTCTCTGCAGATGCATTTAGTAATTTGGCGCAGGAAGTAATGGCAGGAATTAAAAATCAAGATTAAGTAAAACAGATGCAAAATCAACCTATTGATTCCAACGCATCTAAAGCTTTTGCTTCTTCTTATCATATTCCAGTATTATTTCAAGAGTGCCTTTCACATCTAAACATAAAGCCAAATGGTATTTATGTAGATGCCACATTTGGTGGTGGGGGACATAGCAAGGGTATCTTATCTATGCTAGGCCCGGAAGGTCGTCTTATCGCTTTTGATCAAGATGCCGATGCGCAACAAAATTTACCCAAAGACAATCGTCTTGTTTTTATTCCAGAAAATTTCAAGTATCTACAACGTTTTCTGCGTTTAAATAAAATAGATCAAGTGGATGGGATATTGGCCGACTTAGGCGTAAGTAGTCATCAATTTGATGAAGGAACAAGAGGCTTTTCAACCAGACACGACGGCCCTTTTGATATGCGCATGGATCAACGCCAAAGCCAAACCGCCGCTCAAATTATTGAATCTTATTCAGAAATAGCATTGCATAAAATGTTTGAACAATATGGCGAGGTAACGAACTCTAAAACTTTAGCCAAACATATTGCCACTCAACGCAAGCATGTAAAAATAAATACGGTTCAAGATTTTAAAACATTTATTGCACCTGTAGTTAAAGGAAATCCTAATAAATATT
>Ga0222712_10003126_pt1 | contig 18338 bp, 10 predicted proteins | sample C33_657DmetaG_FD_165043 | JGI IMG/M metagenome (GOLD analysis project Ga0222712, IMG submission 165043) | Estuarine water microbial communities from San Francisco Bay, California, United States - C33_657D | ecosystem: Environmental > Aquatic > Marine > Unclassified | place: USA: California...
CAAGCATGCCACCTGTTACGTTTACCACGTCTGTAAAGCCCATGGTTTCTAGCAGTAAGCATGCTTGCCCACTTCTATTACCACTTCTACAATAGAAGTAAATTTTTTGATTTTTAAGTTCTTCGATTTCGTCTAATTGCATGCTTTGAACATGACCAAGTGGCAATAACAATCCACCAATATTAAATTCGGCGTGTTCATGAGGCTCACGCACATCTACTAAATTAATTTTTTCACCAGCGTCGAGTATTTCTTTCAGTGCTTCTACGGTAATTGTTTGCATATAAAACCTATTTAATTTTTAATGGATGGGCCACTTATAGAATCTTTGGGCGGTGGCGTATTGCTTAAATATAAATCTACCAACTGCCCTTGTCTAATTTTATTTGGAACAGGCATCCCTGTTAAAGAATCTAGTTTTGTAGATAAATAACCAGGCGTTTGTCTAAACACAAAAGAGGTAGCAGAATCTTTAATAGTCTCCAAAGACAACACAGACCCAACACTAATGCGCTGCAACAATAACTGGTTTAATGCTTCGGTATAGGTAAGGCCCACTAGGTTTGGTATATCCGTTTCTTCCCCACCAACGCCCGTTCCTATCACCAAACTAATAGTAGAACCCAGCGGAATTTTAACTCCTTGTGCAATGGGTACGCCATTGAAAAGTTGATCGAGTACGGCGTTACGTGCAAAATCAGGCTTATAAGTAACGGCGCCTAATTTTAATTGCAAACTTTGCAAATACAACTCGGCACTTTTAAGAGAAAAACCAACAAGCGATGGCATTTCAACTTGTGGAGGCACCATTCTGTTAATTGTTAAATAAATGGTTCGACCCGCTTTTACAACTTCATCCGCTTCTGGCGTTTGTCTGATAACAGCAAGTTTTGCAACACTATCAACATAAATAGAATCGAGTATCACTACTTCAAATCCTTCCTTCTCTAATTGCTGCTGTGCGGCCATATAACTTTGCCCAACTACAGAACTTACCTTGGCCGTTTTACCATATCCTGTAATCCACCCGAGTGATAAAAAAAATACAATCAGTAAAAAAAATAGTCCCCCAATACCAATGAGTATATTTTGCCATAAAGGCTTTTGTACTATTTTTTGTATTAGGTTTTTCATGTACAAATTAATTAAGCGATTCTTCTACAATAGAAGTATAAAATTCTTGAAGACTCATTCCCATGGCTTTTACTTGTTGCGGAATAACACTTGCCGCAGACTGACCGGGCACCGTATTCACTTCTAACATATAAGGCAAGCCTTTTTCTTCGTTATAAATAAAGTCGATACGAACCACACCCCTGCAATTGAGCACTTCATATACTCTTTTAGCAGCAGCTTCTAATTGCGACTGCATCGTCTCAGCAATTAAAGCAGGTGTTGTTTCAACACTCTTGCCTTGGTACTTTGCTTCAAAATCAAAAAACTCATTGGACGTTTCAATTTCAGTAATTGGCAAAACTTGTAAAGTGCCGTTGGTTTTAAATACACCAATGGTAAATTCTCTTCCACTAATAAATTCTTCTACCAGCACTTGGGTATCTTCTTTAAAAGCCTTTTCTAATGCGGGCTCCAATGCATCAGCAGTTGTAACCTTACTCATACCAATACTACTACCACCGTTGTTTGGTTTCACAAAAACAGGTAGTTGTAATTTGGCTAATATATTTTTGGGAGAAACCGGTGTGTGCTTAAACAAATGCATGGAGTTAGCAACAGATATACCACCAAATGCAGCCACTGCAACGGTATAACGTTTATTAAAAGTTAAGGCAGAAGTAGCCGCATCGCAACTGGTATACGGCAGCCCTAACATATCAAAATAGCCTTGTAATTTTCCATCTTCACCGGGCGTTCCATGTATACATAAAAGCACCACATCAAAATTAATTTTGCTGCCGCCATCCGTAATAGAAAAATCATCTCTATTTACTTTTTGAGGCGCCTCATTATCTGGCGTATACCACCACCCTGACTGGTTGATATCTATTTGAAAAACATCAAATTTATTTCGGTCTAGATTACCGTTAACAGTAATAGCACTCTTATAACTAATTTGCGCTTCACCACTTAAACCACCGGTAACAAGTGCTACTTTTTTTTTCATAAATCCTTTTGTATTAAAAGAAAATTAGAGGTGTAGCTTGTCTTTTTTTGCAAGCAATTCTTCTACCGTTTCTTTGTACAACTCATCAGGCACACAACAATCTACAGGACATACCGCAGCACATTGTGGTTCTTCATGAAACCCTTGACACTCGGTACATTTATTAGGGGTAATATAATAGGTATCTACACTGATAGGTGAAAGTCTAGCATCTGTTGCAACAGCACTACCATCCATCAATGTAAAACTCCCTTTTACAGAAGTTCCATCGGCGATGGCCCACTCTACCCCACCTTCGTAAATTGCGTTATTTGGACACTCGGGTTCACATGCCCCGCAGTTGATACATTCGTCTGTAATTTTAATAGCCATATTAAATGGTTTTGTTTGGGTTACTGAATTTACATTTGCAGTATCAAAAATACGGCCGACAAATGATTTTACAAGAACGAATTGAAATACTTAACAAATTAAGTGCCTATATGGCCGGAAATGAGCCAGCTTGGGCCTTAGCAAAGGAAAGAGCTGCCCGTGAAAACCCCTGGTTTGCCCCCGAATTCATCGAAAAAGCGGCGAATTCGATCATAAATAGCTTTTTAGACCCCCAACTATTAGCAAATTGGGCTGCCAAATATGAGGTTCCGGACCAGCAAAGCCAGCCTAAAAAAGTGGGTTTGGTGATGGCCGGCAATATTCCACTGGTAGGTTTTCACGACTTTTTATCAGTATTTATTTCGGGCCATATCGCTGTTATCAAGCCCTCCTCTAAAGATGAAATTTTAATCAAACATATAGTTGCGGAACTTATTAAAATGGATGATCGTGTTTCTAGCATGGTATTTTTTGCGCCACAACTTGCCGGACTTGATGCCTACATCGCAACGGGAAATAATAATAGCAGCCGGTATTTTGATTATTATTTTGGCAAATTTCCAAATATTATAAGACGCAACAGAACATCGGTGGCAGTTATTGACGGTACAGAAACAGCAACTGAGCTTGATTTATTAGCAGATGATATGCAAACTTATTTTGGTCTTGGTTGCCGAAATGTTACGCAGTTATATGTGCCCACCAACTATGATTTTATTCCACTTTTAACAGCGTTAAAAAAATACGAGTACTACCTAGATTTTCATAAGTACAAACATAATTATGACTACCACTTGGCGCTATTAATTATGGGTAATAAATATTATATGAATAATGACTCAGTTATTTTTGCCGAAAACGAAAGCCCCTTTTCGCCGGTGAGTCAGGTCCATTATCAGTTTTACGCGGAGCTGGAACAACTTAGTCATTTAGCCCAAAATACAGATATCCAGTGCATTGTAGGTCATGGCTATATCCCTTTTGGTAGTACCCAATCCCCAAGCTTAACAGACTATGCCGATGGCACAGACACCCTGGCATTTTTGCAGACTTTGTAAACCTCAGCGTAAAAAATTTGTTAAATAAGACAGATGGTACACAGACAAATTTGCAGCTTTGTTTATTTGTACCGTAAAGGCATGTAAATTGTAGAACCTTTAAAAAAAAATAACGATGAATATGAATTTCAAAACTATGGCCGCGGTGATAGCCATTAGTGCCACAACTGCTATTGTAAGTGTTTGGGGAGTAAGCAAATTCAATGCATACCAACAAGCTGGCGTTCAGGACCCGAACAAATTACCTTTTAATTATGTTGGATTTAATAACAACAATGCACCAGCTGTTGCCGTAGATTTTACACCTGCTGCAACCACGGCGGTTCCTGCTGTTGTGCATATCAAAACAAAAACTAAAGAAAAGCAAATTAGCTCAGGCGGATCACGTGGAAGAAATCCATTTTCTGATTTCTTTGGCGACGACTTTGGAGATTTTTTTGGCGGCGGTCCTCGCGTAATGCCTGAACAACGTGCAAGTGGAAGCGGTGTTATTATAACAGAAGACGGATACATTGTAACCAACAACCACGTGATTGATGGTTCTGATGAAATCAATGTCACCCTCGGCAATAAAAAATCTTATAAGGCTACCCTAATTGGTGCAGACCCTAGTACCGATATTGCTGTTATTAAAATAGAAGCAAAAGGACTACCTTATTTAATTTATGGCAATAGTGATGAAGCTAAACTTGGACAGTGGGTTTTAGCCGTTGGTTATCCGCTAAGTTTAGACGCTACTGTTACAGCAGGTATCATTAGTGCTAAATCAAGATCTATCGATATCAATAGAAAACAAAGTGATAGACCTGTAGAATCTTTTATTCAAACAGATGCTGCAGTTAATCCAGGTAACAGTGGTGGTGCACTCGTTAATACTACTGGTGAACTCATTGGCATTAACTCTGCCATAGCATCTCCTACTGGCTCTTATGCAGGTTACTCTTACGCAATACCTGTTAACATTGTAAAAAAGATAGTAACTGATATTGTAAAATTTGGCACCGTTCAACGTGCGTATATTGGCATTAACTTTTTACCAGAAAATGTTACTGATGAACAAAAGCTTGCCTATGAAAAAGAATTTGGTATTAGCATCAAAGAAGGTGAAGGTGTATTTGTAACTGATGTTCCAGCAAGTGGTGCAGCTGCCATAGCAGGCATAAAAAAATATGATATCATTACAAAAATCGATGGGGTTACTATTACCTCTGGGCCAGAATTACAAGAACAAGTAGCCAAACGCAAACCAGGAGATAAAGTAAGCTTAACCTACAAAAGAGCAGGAAAAGAAAATACCGTAACACTTACTTTAAAAAACAAAGTGGGCAATACGGATATTGTTAAAAATACTTCCATCATCGAAAAATTAGGTGGCACATTTGAAAACCTAGATAAAAAAGTAGCAGCAGCCAACGAAGTAGAAGGTGGTGTGGTGGTAAAAAAAGTAGGCGAAGGATTACTGAAAAAAAGTAGAATGCAAGATGGGTTTGTAATCATCAGCGTAAACGGATCCGAAGTAAAAAGCCTAGACGAACTCAAAGAAATATTAGCTAAAATGAAATCTGGTGTTGTAAGACTCGAAGGATTTTATCCTGGATTTGAAGGCAGCTACACTTACCCGCTAAACCTTAGTGAGGAATAAGCTGATATACCAGATATTCACCGGCCTGTAATTCAAATTTTTCATTGCCTGAAAATGAAAATTGTAGGCCCGAAAATATTTGTTCAAAAGTTCCAAACAGCAAAGGATGGCTAATTTCAAAAGCCAATCTATTATGCTCCGAAATATTGAGAAGCACCAAAACAATACTGTTTTGGTGCTTTTTTATAAAGCCTATAATACTATTGGGGTATGGTGTTTGAAGCATTTGATTTTGACCAAATACAACAGCATCATTTTGTGTACGAATGCTTAAAAGCGACTTATAAAAACCATGTAGTGCCGGTTGCTTTGTTTGCAGAGACCAATCCAGTTCATCTTTTTCAAAAAATGACAATCGTTTATGATTAGGGATTTCCTGACCACTATATACAAGTGGCAACCCACCCCAAGTGGCCGTAAAAACAGCCCATGCTTTGGCTGTTACACCATATTTTTCATACTCCGTTCCGTTCCAACTATTTTCGTCATGATTGGATGTAAAAAATAATTTTTGCGTATTTGATCCTTGGCTTTTATAGATATCAAGTTGTTCCAATACCGGATTTAAACTCGGTTCATGCCTATTAATAGAACCACTTGCATGCATAAATGCCCAAGCATAGTTAGTATCAAAGGCTTCATAATAATGCGGGTCTTCGCACTCTGCTAGCCAGTATAAAGGCTTTATGGTATCAAGCAATTGTCTTGCCTCTACCCAAAAATCAAGTGGCACCAAATGAGCCATATCACATCTAAATCCATCAACACCAAAGGTGTCAACCCAATAGCGCATCGCATCCATCATAGCAGTACGCATATCCCTGTTATTGTAATTTAAATCGATAACATCAGTCCACCCATTGCGCTCTGTGAAATTCCCTTCCGCGTCTTGCATGTAAAAGTTTGGATTTGAGGTAGTCCAAACATGATCTTGACCCGTATGGTTGGCTACCCAATCAATAATCACTTTCATACCAAGTGCATGTGCCGCATCTACAACGGCAATAAAATCCCCCTCTGTTCCAAATTCTTCGTTAATAGCTTTGTAATTACGACAGGCATAATAACTTCCTAAACTACCAAGCCGTCCTTTACTAGCAATTGGCGTTATAGGCATGAACCATAAAACAGTAACACCCATATCTGCTAGTCTTGGAAGATGCGCTGCAAAGGAAGCCAATGTCCCATCTTTGGTATACTGCCTCACATTCACCTCGTAAATGTTTGCACGATGCGCCCAAGGAACAGTATTAAATGGCATGTGTTTTAAATTTAGAAAACAAGATAGATAAAAGAAATACGAACACAGCACCAATAACATTGAGCCACAAAAATCCAATGCCAACAATATTATATTTATCTAAACAAAAACATACAATAACAAATATTTCTCCTACTATGGCAGCCCAAAACACAGCAGTACCTCCCACTTTTTTAGCATAAAAAGCAACTAAAAAAATGCCCAAAATAACGCCATAAAATAAAGAGCCTAGTACATTAACGGCTTCTATCAAACTCCCCATACCCGTTGCAAACTGTGCCGTTAAAATGCAAAATACCCCCCAAGCCAAAGTATACCATTTAGACGTTTTATAGTCAGTTGCAGATTGGGCAAGTGTTGTTCCATCAATTGTTTTTGATCTAAACCGCAAATGAAAATCGATAACGGTGCAGGAGGCAAGTGCGTTAAGCGCCGCTGCAATAGAACCCCATGCTGCTAAAAAAATGACAGCAATTAATAAGCCCACAAGACCTACTGGCAAATAGTCCACAACAAAGCGTAAAAAAATATAGTTGGTATCATTTACGTCTGCTCCTGGCACAGCAGTTGCAATGACTTGTTTATAATTTTTTTGTATGGCCGTTAACGATGCGGCTCCTTGTTGAATTTTATTTTCTAGGGCCGTATCTGTTTTTTTAGTTTGTACAAGTGCGCTGTTAAGTTCCAACTGTTTAGCCTGCGCTGCCTTAAACTGATGTTGAATGGCAGCTAATGAATCTTTGTAAGGTGTAGACCAGGCTTTGGTTTCAACGGTTCTATTAAAAAATATGGGAGATTCTTTAAACTGATAAAATGTAAATAGTAAAACACCTAATAATAATATTAAAAACTGCATAGGTATTTTAACAACGCCATTTAGTAGGAGTCCTAATTTACTTTCTTTGTCATTTTTTGCAGTAATGTACCTACCTACTTGTGATTGATCGGTACCAAAATAAGAGAGTGCTAAAAAAAAGCCCCCAATTGTTCCGCTAATAATATTGTACCGGTCTTTAAAATCAAATCCACTACCTGTACTACCTGTTGTAATGACATTTAATTTACCCGACACTTCGCCCACTTTTAATGCATCCGAAAATCCGAGACCATCCGGTAGCAGGTGAACCAAATAATAACCCGACACCACCATCCCAATAAATATAATTACAAACTGAAGCTGTTGGGTATAAGCAACTGCCTTAGATCCACCACTCACGGTATACAAAGTAAGCATCCCGCCCATCGCAATATTGGTCCAATAAATATCCCAACCCAGTAAAGAGGATAAAATAATAGAAGGCGCATAAATACTAATACCCGTAGAAAGTCCGCGCGATAATAAAAATAAAAAAGAAGTAAAGATTCTCGTTTTTAAATCAAAGCGCTGCTCTAAAAATTCGTAGGCTGTAAATATTTTTAACTTGCTAAACATAGGAACAAACCACACCATTATTACAATCATAGCGAGTGGCAAGCCAAAATAATATTGTACAAAACGCATACCATCGGTGTATGCCTGACCAGGTGCCGATAAAAAAGTAATAGCACTAGCTTGCGTGCCCATAATACCAAGTAACACCAAATACCATGGCATAGAACGGTTGCTTAAAAAGTAGCCTTCCAAATTTTTTGTAGCATTACTTTTATACAAACCATAAGCAATAATAAGTATAAACGTAACCACCAAAACAATCCAATCTATCAATGACATATTTTATCGTTTTGGTAATGCAATTAGATTTGCCAATAATTTATACGCACCAGAAACACCAGCAGGCAATTGTCTAAAAAGCGCTAATCCAACATATGAAAAATTACCTTTTCCATACGCACCAGTAATTAAAGAGCCGCTTGACGGTTGTTCGTTTTTATCATGCATAGATAGTGGCGCTTCATAACGGGCATCAATAGCGGTTGCCTGATAAGTACTTCTCTCCTGAATCCATCCTTCAAAATCACGTGCCGTAATAAGATTAGGTGATTGTAACACAGGATGGGCGGGATTTGAAAATACAACTTCTGCGTTTTCCTCAGTCACCCTTGATCCTGCGCTTATTGTAAACGGATACGGTGCCATAGGAGGCGTTAAACCATTCGATCCTGTCCTATTATATTGCACAATTAAATTGCCTCCATTTTGTACATATTGTAAGAGTGTTTGATACCCTTCTTTTAAAAATGCATTTACATTGTAGGCTCTAACACCCGTAACAATCGCGTCAAATCCTGCTAAATATGAAAGCGTGCAATTGGCCGCCGTTATTTTTTCTACGCGGTAACCAAGTTGAATAAGCGCCTCTTCGGTTAAATCGCCAGAACCCGCAATATAGCCTACCCGAGCGCCTTTTACCCGAATAGGCTCATCTACCACTTTGACAACATCTTGCAAGAGATAATGGGTATTTGGAATGTGATCGTAAACAATTTTTTGGAGGCGCTCATTGTAATGCTGGGTACCCTTACTGCTCGTTACTGCAACCGATGCAGTAATTGAATTTGATACAGTAGCAGGATTGTAGAAACGGGCAAGAGGCACTTCAATAGTAGTTGTTTTTGCACCATTAAAAACCGAATCTACACCTTGCTCATAAACTTCCTTCCCTGTTTTTTGATCCATTAAACTAAAACGAACTCCTGCGCCCATTTGCTTTTCCTGATTGGATACCACAGTAAGTTGTAAAGGTGTTGCAGGATTTTTTTTGCCTTTTTCAGATAACACACCTGTTAAAACAATTGTTGGTTTTACAACAAGTTCGTATGGTGGTATTAAAATAAATGGTTGCACACATTCACCTTTAACAAGGTCTACATATTTATACTGAACCGGTCTTGTAATGGTAAATACAACACCTTCAATAGCACAGGTAAATTGTACAGAAATAGTTGGATCATTCCATGCTTTCCCTAGTACACCATAATCATTCACTAAAAACATACCATCCAACTTTTTGGGCTGCTGTAACCAATAAGGTTGAAATTGATTTTTTGCTGCCACAGAAGGCAGGCTTACCGTATAATTGTAATTTTTATTTTGAAACAATTTTTGTCCTACCTGTTTTGTAAATGCCTGATTCGATAAAGTAAAATTTTCTAAGGTAACAGCAGCAGTAGACCTGTTATTAATTGTACATGTAAAACTAATCGTATCTCCTTGTACCGCTTTTTCTGAAACTGTATTTGCCTCCACAGACAATCCAGCAGCAGCTTCAATAATTTGTTGAAGTGCATGTAATTTATACCCTTTCCATACAGAGCTAGGAAGTCCCTGCATTTGTTTATAAATTTTTATAAGGGCAGGTAATGATAAAGAGGGCTGTAAAGGATTGAAAGCAGCAATAACCGCATCAATCGAAGTTGAAATACTTTCCGCATTTTGACCAAGTCGGGTCCAATCAATTGCAACACCATCCAATAAACTTTGAGTAGGCGCATCTCCTATAAGGGTTGTAAAATATTCTATAATTTCTCCTTTTCGGCGAGGTCTTCCCTCTCCCTGACTTTTGTGCATACTTCTTGCTTCACCGCCTATTTCACCATAACTTTTTCCTTCGAGCGCATTATATACACCTACATCTATTTTAAATTGATCATTACTTGTTGTATTGGCGCCGCCAAAATTAAACGTATTCCAAAGTAGTCTTTTGGCTTGCCATACGGTAACACCATTTGTTAATTGCTCCGGAAATTGATTGGGATCAGCAGCTGCAATAAAAGCTTCTCTCGTTATTTGTGCAGAAGCGCTATGATGGCCATGTCCTGCGCGCGCGTCCGGAGGAAAGCGAGCAATAATTACATCTGGCTTATAATTTCGAATCACCCACACAGCATCTGCTAATACTTTGTTGCGGTCCCATATTTGTAACGCTTCATCCATGCTTTTGCTAAAACCAAATTCATACGCACTTGTAAAATATTGTTCGGCGCCATCTATTTCTCTGGCGGCTAGTAATTCTTTGGTCCGAATCATACCCAGTTCAATACCCTGCTCTGGGCCAATTAAATTTTGACCACCATCGCCCCTAGTTAAACTCAAATAGGCTGTTCGGTACATTTTTTCTTTAGCCAAATAAGGCAATAAACTATTGTTTTCATCGTCGGGGTGTGCAGCAACATATAAAACAGAACCTAACACTTGTAACTTTCTCAATGATTGTAAAATGAAGGCACTAGGCATTACACCGCCATTATTCTGACTCACCTGTTGTGACCATCCACTATTACTAGAAAACAGTAATGCCATTAAAAATAGCAGGATAAAAAAGTAAGATTTTTTCATAGCTGTCAAAACGTCTAATTGGGCTGTCATTTAAATCATGAACAGTTTGTTAAACAAAGCGTGAATGTAACAAAAAATGGCCCAGATTTAACCAAAAATTGAGTAATTTTCAACCATGAAATCAACAATCTTTACGGCCCTCTTATTTTGCCTTTATAGTAACGTTATGGGGCAATATGAAAATACAATTGTAGGCCCCACAAAAGCAGTAAATCCGTACCAATATATTGTTGTAAAATCTGGCACTTTTAATAGCGCAGGTGTAACAAGCGCGCACCCCCTTGCAAGCATGGTTGGCGCCGCTATCATGAAGCAAGGCGGCAATGCATTTGACGCAACCATTGCAACACAATTTGCACTGGCAGTTGTATACCCGGGAGCAGGTAATATTGGCGGTGGCGGCTTTACACTTGCCAGAAAAAAAGACGGCAGCCTAATTGGCATCGATTATAGAGAAGCTGCTCCTGCAAAAGCAACAAGAGATATGTATTTAGATGCTGGGGGGAATGCACAAGATGCGCTTTCACAAAATGGTCATTTAGCTTCTGGCGTTCCGGGTACTGTGGCGGGTATTTTTGCAACCTTGCCGCATGCAAAACTTCCTTTTGCAACACTTATTCAACCGGCTATTGATTTAGCGCGTTACGGATTTGTAATTACCGAAAGAGAAGCGTCTAGTTTAAATAGCACAAAAAAAGATTTTATAAAATATTCAACAAAGCCATCGGCATTTGTTAAAGAAACAAAATGGAAAGTTGGAGACACCCTCATTCAAATAGAACTTGCTAATACACTAACGCGCATTCAAAAAAATGGTGCCAAAGGATTTTATGAAGGTGAAACAGCAACACTCATAGTTGATGAAATGAAAAGAGGCGGCGGACTTATCACACTCGAAGATTTAAAAAGTTATCAAGCAAAACTTAGAACACCAATTGTATTTAATTACAGAGGTTATGGTGTCATTAGTTTTGCGCCTCCTAGTAGTGGGGGTATTTTAATTGGCCAGATGCTTAAAATGATAGAGCCCTTCAATGTTCAAAAAATGGGTTATCAAACTGACGAATCGGTGCAACTAATGATTGAAGTGGAGCGCCGTGCTTACGCTGATCGAGCTGCACATATTGGTGATCCTGATTTTTATAAAGTACCTCAAAAAACATTACTTAGCAACGCATACTTAAAAGGTAGAATGCAAGATTATAAGCCCGGCATTGCAGGCTCAAGCGATCAAACGGTAGCAGGTGATGCACCTATCTCCGAAGAAACAACACATTTTAGTGTGGTTGATCCGGAAGGTAACATGGTTGCTGTTACCACTACCCTTAATGGAGGCTATGGCAATAGAACCGTTGTAGGTGGCGCAGGATTTATATTAAACAATGAAATGGATGATTTTAGTGCAAAACCAGGCAGTCCAAATATGTATGGTGCCATTGGTGGAGAGGCCAATTCTATTGCTCCACATAAAAGAATGCTTAGTTCCATGACGCCTACCTTACTTATAAAAAACAACAAGCCTTATTTGACTGTGGGCACACCAGGAGGCACGACTATTCCAACATCGGTTTTTCAAACAATTGTTAATCTCGTTGATTTTAATATGAGTTTAGAGGACGCCATTAACAATCCAAAGTTTCATCATCAATGGCTCCCTGATGATGTGAGCATAGAAAAGACATTTAACCAAAATACCAAAGCTGCCTTAGAAAAAATGGGCTATCGTATAAAAGAAAGAGGAAGTATTGGTAGAACCGACGGTATCGTTATTGGTCCAACGGGTAAAAGAATCACTGTTGCTGATAAAAGAGGCGATGACGCCGTGGCAGGATATTAATAATTGATACTTGAATACAAAATAACCTGAAAAGAAAATTAAAAATATCTAGAAATATTTTGCTCGCGGTTGTTGCGTGCTTCTTTTTGATGCTCCTACTTTTAAACACGAGTCCAGTACAAAACTATATCGCAAAAAAAATCACTTCCTCTATTTCAAAAAAATTAGGTGCCGAGGTTCGTATCAGAAAAGTAAATATTAGTCCATTTAATAAATTAAACATCGAAGGTATACTGGTACGCGACCTAAACAAAGACACCCTACTATTTGCAAACCTGTGTAAAATAAGAATTACCGATTGGTTTTTCTTACAAAAAAATGCAACACTCAACTATATTGGAATAGAAGACGCCGTTGTAAAAATCAATAGAAAAACAAATACATGGAATTACGCATTCATCATAAACTATTTTAACAACAGCGACACAAGTAATAAAGGCAATAAAACGCATTACGATATTAAAAAAATAGACTTAAAATCTGTTCGGTTTGAACAAAACGATCAGTGGACTGGAAATTACATGAGCGCAAGTGCTGTAAGTATAGTGGCGGATTGCAAAAAAATGAATATCGCTACCGGATTTATTAAATTAGGGAATGTTGGTTTAGATCAACCTTCTTTTGTAATGAAAGTGATACCAGCCTTACAACCTAGCAATAGCAAAAAAACGGTCGCCTCAACCCCAACAAATTCAAGTCCACTCAACATTAATGCAGATGAAATCACAATCAATAAAGGTTCGCTTGTTATTGATAGTGACTTAGAAAAACCATATCCTAATTTTGACGGAACGCATCTCCATTTTTTTAGTATCAACGCTTCTATTAAAAATGCTTTTGTATCAGAAAAAGAAATAAAAGCTTCCATAAAGCTTTCTGCTAAAGAAAGATCCGGTTTATTGGTAAAAAAACTAAATACTGTATTTACGTTCAATCAGAACATCATGGAGTTTGCCAATTTAGACCTTCAAACCAACAGGTCACGCATTGGCAACTACTATGCTATGAAGTTTTCAAATTTTGAAAAAGATTTTAGCAAATACATTTCAAATGTTGTAATGGTTGCCAATCTCAAAGAATCGGTGGTACACACAGATGATATTGCTTTTTTTGCTCCCGCTATGTCCACGTTTAAAACAAAGGCAGCGGTTTCAGGAAAATATACAGGAACAGTAGCTGATTTTACAGTCAACCAACTACAACTTAGAACAGGAAGCAACAGTGTTTTAACGGGCACTTTTTCGATGAAAGGGTTGCCAGCAATAGAAACTACTCAAATAACTTTACAAAAAGGGTTTGCCCAAAGTAATTACAAAGACCTAGCCCAACTCATCCCTTCAATACAAAATATACAAAGCCCCAGCATTGCTTCATTGGGTACCATTTTATACCGAGGAGATTTTAAGGGCACTGCTTTTGACTTTGTTACCAAGGGTGTATTTAGCACTGCACTAGGCGGTATCACTACTGATATCAATTTAAAGCTACCTACACAAGGAGAGCCTAGCTACAAAGGAAAATTGGAAACCGTCGCCTTTAACTTGGGAAAATTCACAAACAATAGCGATATAGGCACTATAGATTTTAAAGGAAGCATCGAAGGCAGCAGCTTTGATATTGAAAAATTAAAAACGAGTATTAGTGGAGATATTAGAACCATTCAATACAAAAACTACGATTATAAGAGCATTGTAACCAACGGCACTTTTCAAAAAAAATATTTTAGGGGTGATATTATTATCAACGACCCCAATCTAAACTTTACGAGCTCGCTAGAAATCAATTTCAATCAAACCATACCAGCCTTTAATATTGTTGGGGACTTGGCCTATTCAAATTTAAAAGCCCTAAAACTGTATCCAAAGTTCATTGAAGTTACGGGCTTATTGGATGCCAATTTTTCGGGAAACAACCTCGATAATTTTACAGGAAATGCTAAATTTTTAAACGCTAATATTAACGACTCAACCACTAAATTAAATTTCGATTCCTTATCGCTACGTTCATCACAAATAGGGATTGAAAAACTTATAACCTTAAAAAGTAACGACTTTAATGCAAGTATCAACGGACAATTTAAGGTTGCTGATTTACCAAAAAGTATTCAATCCTTTTTACACCACTACTACCCTAATTATATAGAGGCGCCAGGCAAACTAAGTGCAGATCAAAATTTTACCATTAAAGCAAATGCCAACTATATAGATCCCTATATTAGTTTATACAATAAAAACTGGAGCGGGTTTAATGACTTTTCGTTTGAAGGCAACATCAATACCAAAAGCTATCAACTCATAGCGTCAGCAAATATTCCGTATGGCAAAATCAATGACTACGCTTTCACTGGCGCTAACATTCAAGCCAAAGGCGATATCAACAACCTCAGCTTATTAACCAATATAGATAATTTTGGTATCGGTGATAGTATTCATTTCCCCAATTCAATTATTTCAATAGATTCAAAAAATGATAAATCCATTGTACAGGTTAAAACAAGTGCTTCTAGTAATTTGAATGATGCCAATTTAGAAGCAGAAGTTTATACCTTACAAGATGGCATTCGCATCCAGTGGAAACCTTCTAATTTTACCCTGAATAATAAAAAATGGACCCTCGAAAAAGAAGGTGAACTCGTACTTCGCAAAAACTTTGTACAGGCAAGTAATGTAAAGTTTGTACAAGGTACCCAAGAAATATTAATTCAAAGCGAAGAAGAGGATGGCGGCAATACCAATCAACTCAATATAAAACTCAATAACCTTGTAATTGGGGATATTACAAACTTGTTGATTCAACAACCACGTTTTGAAGGTATTGCCAATGGAAATATTACATTAAAAAACATTTTTTCTGATGTAAAGGTAGACGCCAGGATTAATAGCAGTCAATTACGGGTAGACAATGACTCAGTAGGTCTTGTAAATCTAACAGCTGGGTATGATGCAAAAACAGGCAAGCTTCCATTTACAGTAATATCAGACAATAAAGATTATAACATCCGTGCAAATGGCTTTTACAGTCTAGCAGATAGCGCGCAGCAACCACTATTCACAAATATTCAATTAAGTGATACCAGAATTAATTTTGTTGAACAGTTTTTGACAGGGATTTTTTCTGATATTGATGGAAGGGCTACAGGCCAACTAAGTATTCAAGGCAATCCAACAAGCCCAACACTATTAGGAGAGGTAAGCGTACAAAATGCGGCACTAAAAGTAGATTATACACAGGTTGATTATCATATTGACAGTTTGCGCGTTACATTTTTAGAGGATGGTATTGACTTTGGAAAGTTTACGATTAGAGACAAGTACAACAACAAAGCATTCGGTTCAGGTAAATTGTATGAAAAGCAGTTTGAAAATATGGCTTTTGATTTTGATATAACGACCAACAATTTGCTACTTCTAGATACCAAGGCAAAAGACAATTCAATTTTTTATGGTAAGGCAATTGGTAAAGCGAATTTTAATTTTAAAGGCCCATCCACAAATGCAAAAATTACACTTGTAGCAGAATCAACAGATAGCTCCCATATTGTATTGCCCAATGCCGTATCTAAAGAATCAGCATCAGCAGATTTTATTTCTTATAAAAAGTACGGCACTGAAATTCAATCTGAAAATAAAGCCTCTGATTTTAATTTACTCGTGGACCTTGATTTAACTGCCAATAACAAAGCTCAAATAGATGTGATTTTAGACGACGTATCGGGCGATATCATTAAAGCGAACGGAAGTGGAAGACTCAAAATCAAATCGGGCACAACGGAGCCGCTTACGATAAGAGGACGCTACAATATCGATAAAGGGAACTATGACTTTAGTTTTCAATCACTTATCAAAAAACCATTTGAACTAATACCCAACAAAGGAAACTATATCGAATGGACCGGCGACCCTAATAAAGCCAATATCAAAATAGATGCACAATATACCGCAGAGCAGGTTGCACTATACGATCTCATAGGGAATTTAAATATGAGTGGTGCTGTTAAAGGATACCGTGGGCCTGTATATGTAGTGGCACAATTAAGAGACAAATTAACAAAGCCATCTATCAGTTTTAAACTTGATTTTCCACAAGGGAGTCCTATTAAAACAGACAATGAACTCGTACAATATTTAACAAGGCTCGAACAAGACGATAATGAAATATTAAAGCAGGTTTCATTTTTAATTGTTTTCAATTCCTTTGCACCTCCTACCATTGGCAATGGAGGAAATGGCAATACCAATGCCATGTTTGCTACCATTGGTGTAAATACACTCTCTCAAATACTCACCAAGGAGATTAATAAAATGTTCTCCAATATGCTTTACAAGCTAACAGGCGACAAAAGCTTACGCTTTGACGTTGGAACATCTTTATACAGCAATGCAGATTTATTAGGGGCTGCTTCCGGTATCAATACAAACGCCTCAAATACAGGCATTAACAGATCACGTGTAAATTTTAAAGTAGGTAAAAGCTTTTTTGAAGATAAAATTGTTGTAACCTTTGGTGGAGATCTTGATTTTAATTTAAGTAATTCTTCAAGTGTTAAAAATGGCAATTTACAATGGCTTCCCGATTTAAATATAGAATTCATTCTTACCCAAGACAGAAAATTAAGGGCTATCCTATTTAATAAAAATAGCTTAGACATAAGTGGGTCCAGCTTTGGCAGACGCAACCGTTTTGGTGCCAGTATTTCTTACAGAAGAGATTTTGAAAAGCTATTCTAAAATTTGCTACAAGAGGGGTTGCAGAACTTTAATGCAACCATGCAAACGGTACACTAAAAAATGCCTAACAACAACGCCACCCCTTTTTTGGTCAATTACAACTGGTGCGTCAATCAATTTAAAATATTGACCATACGCTTCTGTAACATTAAAAGGAATATTAGAAGGAACTATACAATACGCATCGGCGCCAACTGTCAATGCTGGACGCTGTTTGTTCAACCAAGCAAACTTATGAATATCCTGTAGTGGCCCAATACCAATTAAAGAAAGCCCAGTGGTACGCGATGTATAAAATTCTAGGTGTCCAGCCGGAAACCATTTGCCTACAATAATGGAAGGTGCTTTACCCATCATATGATTAGATTGATCCTGAGCTGCTATGGTTTTAAAAGCGGCACTAAAATCTTTCCATCCACTTAAATCAAGTGTAGGGCAATACTCTCCAAGGTTTTCATTTTTTTGACTCCCAAAATTACCCGGATATTTTTGTACGATAACAACGAGTGCTAGTAAAATTGTAAACACGACTGCAACAGAAGTTCTTAGTACATGTAGTGGCCAGTTTTGTTTTTTTTGATCTAAATAAATACCAGCGAGTATCATTAATGGAATAAATGCGGGGCCCGACCAGTGTGGAAGCGTAGGATTAAATAGCGCTACCGTCCAAAAAATGAATATAAGTGGCAGGCTCATCCATAATAACCAGCGTCCACTATTATATTGTTGAAATGATACTTTTTTAAATCCTACCACAGCAGCTAACATTAAAATATATACGAATGGGTTTTGGTATAAAACCTCTCCTATTATTTCAGTTGCAAAACTAGAAACATCAATGCCTGTGTGTGTTACACGTTCCGAATGAAAACGGTAAGTAATAAAATCGTAAATGACATTCCAGTATATAATAGGCAGTGTGCAAAACAGTGTAAGCACTACGGCCAATATAAAACCAAAAGAAAATAAGCGCTTGTAATTTGTACATAATAAATAGGCTCCAAAGCCCGCCCATAAAAATAAACCATGCACTTTAGAAAGTG
>Ga0222712_10003128_pt1 | contig 18336 bp, 19 predicted proteins | sample C33_657DmetaG_FD_165043 | JGI IMG/M metagenome (GOLD analysis project Ga0222712, IMG submission 165043) | Estuarine water microbial communities from San Francisco Bay, California, United States - C33_657D | ecosystem: Environmental > Aquatic > Marine > Unclassified | place: USA: California...
CGTCTTTAAAGTTTATAAAGGTTTTTCTTTTAAGAAAACGATTAAATTTTTCTTAAGCGGGGAGACAAAAATAGTAAAATAAGGCGTCCTTCCAAATTCGAAATCGAAAATAAATCCCGTTTTTTTGCGAAAAAAAAAGCCTAAAAATTTGCTTCTAAAAATTGTTCAAATTTAGTGTGCTTTAATCATTCTTTAACTTGAAAAAGTATAAGAAAATTATTTTATCACTTGAAGTGAGGCAGGCAAAATACAGATATCGATCTTGTCAGTAGTCAAGACTAAACTTTCTCCGTCAAGGTGAAAAGGTAATCCTGCCTTAGTATGTAATGTGAGCGATTTTAGGGATGAAATGGTGGCCAACTTACTTTGGTGGAGCTTTTTGGTAAATAGACTTATTCCAAGAATGGCTAAGGAAAATAAGGATCCTGGTTTTATCTCAATCGACTCTAAATGACCATCTTGTAAATCCGATTCCGGAGATATGTAGGCATTATTACCAAATTGGTTTGCATTCGCGACGGTGAAGGAATATACTAGACCTTTGTCCTTTATCTCGACAGCATTGTATTTGGTGATGCAGGCAAAAGTAGAATAGAGGTAATTGAAAAATCCTCTCTTGCCTCTTTTGGCGAAATGAGCTGCAACCGTTGCATCAAATCCGATACCTGCGGTACAAAAAAATGGTCGCTCATTCCATTTTCCAGCATCTATGGTAATTATCTCTCCCTTTAATGCTTTGATGAGTGCTTTGTCAAAATCTAATGGGATACCTAAGTGCCTCGCTAAGCCATTCCCTGAACCTAATGGAATGATTCCAAGAGGAATAGCGGAAAATAACATTGCCGATGCGACTTCATTGATCGTACCATCACCGCCAATGACGATGATTCTCTCCGGATTTTCTGATAAAACAAGTTTGGTCAGTTCAGTTGCATGATTCATATACTCTGAAACCCAAACTTTAGCGGAAGGAATGGACTGAATTTTGGCTAAAATCATAGCTTTCTTCTGTGTCGAATTCGTTCCAGCATTTGGATTTAGAATAAAGTGAATCATGGTTTATTTTTATAATAGCACAAAAATAGAATCAAATTTTGGTTTAATTTTACAAAAAATGATCAAACTATGTTAGAAATAGGGAATGCGTATGAGATGGAGTTTTCTTTCACGCAAGAACAAGTAAATGAGTTTTGTAAAATATCAGGGGATTTTAATCCACTTCATTGGGATGAGGCATATGCAGCCACTACTCCGTTTAAGAAACCGATTATTCATGGCGCTTTGGTAGCGAGTGTATTTTCAAGGGTAATGGGAATGGAGTTTCCAGGTGAGGGAAGTGTCTACTTGAAGCAAGTATCCGAATTTAAACGCCCTTTATTTGTAGGAACTACCTATAAAGCCAAATTTGAAATCGTAAGTACGAATCCCGCTAAACATACAGCTGAAATATCAACGCAGGTCTTTGAACTTGAACGAGGGAAGCTAATGGTGGATGGTATGGCCTCAGCCATGCACAACGAACTGTTTTAACATAAAAAAAGCCCGATGAAAATCGGGCTTTTTTATTGCAAGAGGGGAAAAATTATTTTCCTGAGTTTTTCTTGTTTTGAACTTCAGTACGAATTTCTTGTGCTAAAGTCTTCAATTGTTGTAAACCACCTCTAACGCGAGTACCAGCTGCTTGATTTCCTTTATCGTAGAATTTTTCGAAATCTCCTTCTAAAGATAAAATTAAGTCCTTTACTTGTGCAAATCTACTCATGATAATTTGTTTTTTAGGTTGTGTAAATAATATTAGATTGTCTTTATGCCCTTAAATGAGCTTTAATAAGCGAAATTTAGTAAAAAACTTATTGTATGCAAATTAAAATCAAGAAAAAACAGAAAAAAAGTTCAAAAAAATACAATTTCTTCTAAAAATACCATTAAATCAATCAATTATTGCGCGTAATAGCCAGATTTCAATCTTTTCTGAACTTCAGCAAAACAATCGCAAGTGTATTCAATGTCAGCTAACGTATGAGAAGATGTTGGGATAATGCGAAGCATGATTTGCCCCTTAGGAACTACTGGATAAACAACGATACTACAGAAAATTCCCATGTTTTCACGAAGGTCGCGAACTAATTTAGTCACTGCTGCGATATCATATTCTCCATGTAAGAATACCGGTGTTACAGGTGATTGTGTCTCGCCGATATCAAAACCTTTGTCTTTGAGGCCTTTTTGCAGGGCACGTACATTTTCCCATAATTTTTCTCGTAATTCTGGGTGTTTCTTGATCAACTCTAGGCGTTTCATTCCACCAATCACAAATGGCATTGGAAGTGCTTTTGCGTAGGTTTGAGAGCGCATATTGTATTTTAAATACATGATAATCTCCTTAGGAGCCGCGATGAAAGCTCCGATCGCTGCCATTGATTTAGCGAAAGTAGAGAAGTATAAATCGATTCCTTCTGTACAATTCAGGTATTCACCCACTCCTTTACCATGGTCACCCATCGTACCAAATCCGTGTGCATCATCAACTAATAAGCGGAACTTGAAGTCTTTCTTCATTTCCACAATTTTATCTAAGGCACCTACTTTACCTGACATGCCAAAAACACCTTCCGTGATCACTAAGATACCACCACCTGTTTCATTCGTGATTTTAGTAGCGCGTTCTAAGTTCTTACGTAAAGAGTCCATATCGTTGTGATTGAACTTGTAATATTGGCCCATTTTAGCCTTGTGAAGACGGATACCATCAATTAAGCATGCATGAGACTCTGCATCATAAACGATGACATCTTTGTAGTCAACCATACATTCAACTAAGGACATAACGCCTTGGTAACCGTAATTCAATAAAAACGCATCTTCCTTACCTACGAACTCAGCTAATTGACGCTCAAATTCTTCGTGCTCATCTGTATTTCCAGACATCATACGAGCCCCCATTGGGTAAGCTAAACCGTATTTTGCTGCAGCATCTGCATCTGCTTTTCTAACCTCCGGATGATTTGCTAAACCTAAATAGTTATTTAAAGACCAGTTAAGCATTTCTTTGCCCATGAATGTCATTCTAGGGCCTAATTCACCTGTTAATTTTGGGAATGAAAAATAATGATGGGAATAATGGGCATGTGCACCGATGGGCCCCATGTTATTAGCTACCTTCTCGAAAATATCCACTGTTAGTCTACGTTTTATTGAAAAATTCTTTAAATAATCACAAAGTTAAATTATATTTTTATTATCGCAATGTTAGTAAATCATCAGATTCTATTAATTTGTCGTTTCATTTCAAAACTTCATTCGAATGACTAAGTATTTCCTATTTCTTCTCCTCTCTTTTTCTGTTTTTGCACAAAACACTAGTAAGCCTCTTGTCGAAGGTAAGCAAGGCATGGTCGTTTCGACACACCCAGCTGCTTCTGAAATAGGTTTAGCTATTTTAAAAAAAGGTGGTAATGCGATTGATGCGGCTGTAGCTGTTAATTTTGCTTTAGCCGTTTGTCACCCATCTGCTGGAAATATTGGTGGAGGAGGTTTTTTGGTTTACCGAGATAAATCTGGAAATGTAAAAGCGTTAGATTATCGGGAGAAAGCGCCTTCTGCGGCGAGTAGAGATATGTATTTGGATTCAAATGGGAATATAATTCCAGGTAAATCGATGACGGGTATTTTCTCAGTAGGTGTGCCGGGTACTGTAGCAGGCATGCAAGAAATGCATGACAAATTAGGAAAGTTGTCATGGGCAGAATTAGTTAGGCCTGCTGTTGATCTTGCCAGCAAAGGATTATTGTTGACTGAGAAGGAGGCAAGAGGTTTAAATCGCCAACGGACCGAGTTTATGAAGGAAAATCCAGGTAAATCTTATTTATTGTCTACAGATGGTAAAGAATGGAAGCAAGGGGATCTTTTAGTCCAAAGTGATCTTGCGGCTACCTTAGAGCGCATCATGACCAAAAAAGCGAATGGCTTTTATAGAGGTAAAACAGCTCGATTCATAATAAAAGAAATGCAGGCTCAAAATGGATTGATTTCGAAGAAGGATCTAAAGAATTACCAAGCGGTTTGGAGAACACCGATTAAAAGTAAATACAAGAATTACCAGATTATTGGGATGCCGCCTCCAAGTAGTGGAGGAGTTGCTTTAGCCCAATTATTGCAAATGGTGGCTCCTTATTCTTTAAACAAATGGGGCCCCACCTCTGATTCAACGATTCAAGTGATGGTAGAAGCGGAGAGACGCGTGTATGCAGATCGTTCTAAATGGCTTGGCGATCCTGATTTTGTGAAAGTACCTGTGAACGAATTGATTGATCCGGCCTATAATGCGACAAGAATGTTAAGTATGAAATTTGCACAAGCCACTCCAAGTTCATCCATCCAAGCAGGCACTTTTCCAGGCTATGAAAGCCCAGAGACAACGCACTATAGTATTGTGGATGGAGAAGGAAATGCGGTTTCGATCACAACGACCTTAAATAATTCTTATGGAAGTAAGGTGTTTGTAGGAGGCGCCGGTTTTCTTTTAAATGATGAGATGGATGATTTTTCTGCCAAAGCAGGGTCGCCCAACTTGTATGGTTTAATCGGCTCTAAGGCGAATGAGATACAACCAAACAAACGGATGCTTTCAAGCATGACTCCCACCATTGTGGAGGAAAATGGTCTATTAAAGATGGTGGTTGGTACTCCAGGTGGATCCACTATTATAACGAGTGTCTTTCAAGTGGTGTTGAATACGTTAGAAATGGGGATGAATATGCAGCAAGCGGTAGAATATCCGCGTTTTCACCACCAATGGTTACCAGAGAAAATCACAGCTGAGCCGAAACGTTTTTCTGAAGAACAACAAATTCGCTTACAGTCGAAAGGCTATACTTTCTCACCTGTTTCAGCTATTGGCTTAGTAGAAGGTATTCTTGTGTTGCCTAATGGGAATCTACAGGGGGGTGCAGATTCCCGTGGCGATGATACGGTGTCAGCCTATTGAAATAAGGTCGCAACAAAATAAGCGGCAGCCGCAGCGGCTGCTCCAATGGAAGTAACTTTAAGGGATCCGATGATGGGATTTTGACCCGTTACTTTACTTTTGAAATAGCCAAATACAAGTAGAGCTAAAATTGTCACTTCGGCTGAATAAAGTAATCCTTGTTCTGGTTTATCTACATAAAAATAGGGTAGAAGTGGAATGAAACCGCCTACAATGTAAGATATACCAATAGTCAAGGCTGAATTTCTAGCGCGATTTGGGTTAGGGCGTTCTAGTCCAAGCTCAAAACGCATCATGAAGTCGACCCATTTGTCTTTGTCCTTTGAGATCGATTCAACGACAATTTCTTGTGCCTCTGGGCTCAAACCATAATCTGCAAATACATCTCTAATTTCTTGCTTCTCTCTTTCTGGTACGCGCTCTACTTCCTCATACTCGCGTTTTAATTCTGCTTCGTAGTGCTCTTGTTCTGTTTGGCCTGCTAAATAACCTCCTAAGCCCATGGCAATAGATCCTGCCACGATTTCGGCGATACCTGCCGTAGTTACAATGCTAGCAGAGGCCACGGCTCCAGAAAGTCCAGCAGCCAAGGCAAATGGTACCGTTAAGCCGTCCGACATGCCTATCACGACGTCCGTAATGAAATCTGAGCTTTTTAAATGTTGTTCGTGTAAATGATGATCGTGTGAATTCATATTATCGGATGCCGTGCATCATACGTTTAAGTGGACCATTAGCTAAACCAAACAAAATAACAGAGGCAATTCCGGCCATGATTACAAATACAATGAAAAAATCATACAGATTCTTAATCTCGAATCCTAAGAAGCTAGGGAAGACTGTTTGACCTGCTACCGCCGTTGCTGGAGGTAAAAGGGCTCCTAGCGTTCCAGACAAAGCATAACCTGCCGCATTAGCCAAGAACCAAACACCCATCAATAATGACGAGAAACGTTTAGGCGCTAACTTAGATACTAAAGATAATCCGATTGGGGAAAGGCTTAACTCCCCCATCGTGTGGAATAAATACATGATGAATAACCAAATTACACCTAATTTATCAGAACCTAAGTCCTTCACTTTTAGCGCGATGATTAAATAACCAATCGCTAAAAGCATAAGCCCGATCGCTTGCTTTCCAGGTGAATTAGGTTCAATTCCTCTTTTCGCTAATCGCATCCAAAGCCAAGAGAAAGGGAAGGCTAATATGATGATGAAAAAGGAATTCGCGTTTTGTACGGAACTAGGTGGCAACATAATGCCAAAGAAATTCAAATCGGTTTGTTGGTCTGCAATAAATGTTAAAGAGGATCCAGCCTGCTCATAAGCGGCCCAGAAGAAAATGACAAAGAAGGCCACAAAATACATCACCCAGATGCGATCACGCTCTATTTTGGTCAAAGTCTTATCCTGAAGAATTAGGAAAGCTAAGCTGATACCCGCCGAATAGATGACTGGATAAATCCAGTCTTTGATCGGATTAGATACATCCGTGATGAATAAATAATGAAACCCGATGATTAAACCAATGAATAAGGCAGTTGAGATAACAATGGACTGAGTCGAGAATTCAGCCTTTTCTGTTTCCGAATCGGCTGATTTGGTTTCACTAAAAGTAGGGGCTAAACCAATATCGCTTCCATCAGGCGCTTTTAAAAACACCCCTTTTAGAAAGATGAATAAAATGGTACCGATTAACATCGCTCCACCCGCCGCTAAAAAGCCCCATTTGAAGGCTTCAATCACGCGAACTCCATCCACTTTTACGTCCCCTAACCAAGGGCAAATAAGCATGCCTAACATGGCACCCGTGTTAATACCCATGTAAAAAATAGTGAAAGCGGCGTCTAAACGACTATCCCCCTTTTTATACAACTGTCCTACCATCGAGGAAATATTGGGTTTGAAGAATCCGTTGCCTAAGATTAAAAACAACAAACCTCCCCACATTAATTTCGTAGCGAAGGGGACATCTAAGGTAAATGTACTGGCAGAACTGAATAATAAGAGTTGGCCTATGGCCATCGCAAATCCACCCCCGATAATACTGTTTCGATTTCCGATGTATCTGTCAGATATATAACCGCCTAGCATTGGGGTTAAATAACTAAGCCCTAAAAATCCACCATATAAGATGGCGGCTTCGTCTTGCTTGAAGGAGAGGGCACTTACTAAAAACAAGGAAAGTATGGCGCGCATTCCGTAGAAGTTGAAGCGCTCCCACATCTCCGTGGAATACAGAAAATAAAGGCCTTTTGGGTGTGAGGTACTAGTTGTTGACATATAGGTTTGCTGAATTTTTCGTGACAAGATACAAGAATTTCGAGATAGATGTGAAACCTTTTTTGTAATATTGTCAATTCATTTCGTTAAACATCCTATGGGCAAAACTATCGCGATTGCAAATCAAAAAGGGGGAGTAGGTAAAACAACGACAGCCATTAATTTAGCTGCGAGTTTAGCTGCTTTTGAGTTTAAAACTCTTTTGATTGACGCGGACCCACAGGCGAATTCAACTTCTGGTTTAGGATTTAATCCGAAGGAAGTGAAAAATAGTATTTACGAATGCATGGTAGGGCTCTCTAGCGTGCAGGATAGTATTTTACCTACCGAAGTTCCCTTTTTAGATATTATTCCCTCTCACATTGATTTAGTCGGTGCAGAAATTGAAATGATTAATCTAAATAACCGGGAAAGAAAGATGAAAGAGGCATTAGAGGCCGTAAAGGATTCGTATGATTTTATCATTATGGATTGTTCACCTTCTTTAGGTTTAATAACCATTAATAGCCTTACCGCTGCAGATTCGGTGATTATTCCAGTACAATGTGAATATTATGCCTTAGAAGGATTAGGCAAATTATTGAATACGATTAAGATTATTCAATCACGTTTAAATACGGCTTTAGTGATAGAGGGAATCTTGTTAACCATGTATGATTTGCGTTTACGTCTATCGAATCAGGTGGTGAATGAGGTGAATTCTCATTTTAAAAATATGGTGTTTGAGACGATTATTCCAAGGAATATTCGCTTGTCGGAATCACCTAGTTTTGGTGTGCCTGCTATTTTGCATGATGCAGATAGTAAGGGGGCCATTAGTTATTTAAATTTAGCTAAAGAAATCATTCGCAAGAATGGTTTGCTAGTGACCAACTAGGTTCAGATATATGAGTGCAAAGCAAGAAAATTCAAAGAAAAGAACGGGTTTAGGCAGAGGTTTAGGTGCCTTGTTAGAGGATTCTGATGGAGGCGGACTACAATCTCGTCATCCATCTGATTTCGCGGGAAGCCTTGAAGGGGTGAATTTGATGGACGAGATTTCTTTGGACTTAATTGAAACGAATCCTTTTCAACCACGTGAATATTTTGCGCCTGAGGCATTACAAGAATTAGCCGAATCGATCCGTGTTCAAGGTATTATTCAACCAATTACGGTTCGTAAGGTTTCTGCCAAAAAATACCAGTTAATCTCCGGTGAGCGCCGTTTTCAAGCGTCTAAATTAGCTGGTTTGAAAACAATTCCGGCCTATGTTCGGACGGCGGATGATCAGCAAATGATCGAAATGGCCTTGATTGAGAATATTCAGCGCGAGAATCTAAATGCTATTGAGATCGCACTTTCCTACAAGCGATTGATGGAGGAATGTGATTTAAAGCAAGAGGACTTAGGCGCTAGAGTAGGTAAAAATCGTAGCACGGTTACGAATTACATGCGTTTATTGAAGTTGCCCCCCCATATTCAAGTGGCGATTCGCGATAATAAATTATCCATGGGTCATGCGCGTTGCTTAGTTTCCTTAGAGGATGCAAGTTTGCAAAATGCCTTGTTTTTGAAAGCTATCGCAGAAGATTGGTCTGTTCGTCGTTTAGAGGATGCGGTTCGTCAATCTGGGAATATAGATACAGTTGCTACTGGTTCTACCACAACAAAAGTTTCCGCCCAAGATTTACAAGCTTGGCAAGCGACTTTGAAATCCTTCTTTCAAACCCCAGTGGCCTTGAAAATAAATGAGAAAGGGGAGGGAGAAATTAAATTAAGCTTTAAAACGAAAGAGGAGCTTTTAACCATTCTTAACAAGGTTCAATAATGTACTTGAGGTACTTCCTGTTAGTTTTGCTTTTGCCGATAGGCCTACACGCAAAGGATGTGAAGGATACGGTACAATTGAAACCGGTAGTTAAACCCTATAAAATCATTCCTCGGCAAGCAACGCTCAAGTCCTTAATGATTCCAGGTTGGGGACAATTGTATAATCGGCAATATTGGAAGTTGCCTTTAGTGGCGGGAGCTTTTGTTTCTTTGGGTATGATAGCGAACTGGAATGATGTTCGCTATTCAAAGTACAGAGGTTATTATTACCAAGTTTCTGTTCATCCGGATGATCCTACCTACAAACCTCCCACAACGGTGGCAGTACCTTATGAGGATGGGACGATTCGAGATTTAGATGTGAATCAGTTAAAGCGTTTGACGGATGGTTACCGCAGAAATAGGGATTATACCTACATTGGTATGGTGTTAGCCTGGACCTTAAATGTGGTAGATGCGAACGTGAGTGCTCATTTGAAAACATTTGATGTATCAGATGATATCAGTCTTAAAGTGAAGCCTACGGTTGATTACCAGCCTTTTTCCCAAAGTTTGGTGTCCGGCCTTAGCTTAACATTTAATTTTAAATAAAGATGAAAATAGTATTAATCGGTTACGGTAAAATGGGCAAAGAGATCGAGCGCTTAGCGTTAGGTCGTGGCCATCAAGTCGTAGCCAAGATAGATGTCGAAAATCAAGCAGATTTACAATCATTAAGCGCTGCTGATGTGGATGTGGCCATTGAGTTTTCGAATCCTGCTTCGGCATATGGGAATATTTTGACCTGTATTAATAAGCAAATCCCAGTGGTGTGTGGAACGACGGGTTGGTTAGAGAAGAAGGCGGAGGTAGAGGCTTTGACAAAAGAAAAGAATTCTACATTCTTTTATGCTTCTAACTATTCGATCGGTGTAAACTTGTTCTTTCGTTTGAATAAGATGCTGGCTCAGTTAATGTCGCCACAAAAGGAATACGATATTTACACGAATGAAATTCATCATTTAGAAAAGAAGGATTCGCCTAGCGGAACGGCCATAACGATTGCTGAGGGCATTATTGATGCCTATCCTGCGAAAGACAAATGGGTGAATAATGAAATTCCAAATGCGAATGAAGTGGCTATTTGGTCACAGCGGGAGTCGATTATTCCTGGAACGCATACGGTAAAGTATATTTCCAAAGTTGATCAAATCGAAATCACTCACGAGGCATTTAGCCGAGAGGGTTTTGCCTTGGGTGCCGTGATTGCAGCTGAGTGGGTTAAAGATAAAAAAGGAGTCCTAGGTATGGACGATATGTTAAAATAAGATGAAGGAGACGAAAGAAACACCTAAAAAACAAAAATCTGCTTTTAGAGAGTGGTTAGATTCTGTAGCTTTTGCAGTCGTGGCGGCTACGTTAATTCGCTTCTTTGTTTTTGAAGCCTATACGATTCCTACTCCATCCATGGAAGGTTCCCTCATGGTAGGTGACTTTCTATTTGTGAGTAAACTACACTATGGAGTTCGTACGCCTAAAACGCCTTTACAGTTGCCATTGACGCATCAAAAGATCTGGTTTACGAATATCCCATCTTATGTAAGCTGGTTAGATTTGCCTATTTATCGCCTTCCTGGATTCTCTTCTGTGAAGCAAGGGGATGCGGTTGTATTTAATGTGCCTAATTTTGAAGAGGATGGGGATGCACCGGTTGACTTACGTACTTTCTACGTAAAGCGTTGCGTAGCGACGCCTGGGGATGTGTTAGAGGTGCGAGATCAACAAGTGATTGTGAATGGCAAGGCCATGGAGAATCCGGTTCGCATGCAGCATCCGGTTTTCATGAAGACGAAGGAGAATTTAGATGAGAAATTCTTTGAAACATATGGTATTCGTAATTCCCCAGACGCTAGTTATGATTCAGCGGATTGGTTGCCTCTAGCGGAACCAGATTCGCAAAATGTCCTTTGGGGTTATAAAATGAATACATCAAAAGCGATGGTGGATGAAATTCAAGCCTTAGCTTTTCCTAAATCCTTTGATAAGGATCTTTTCAAAGATCCTAAAGGTGTCACTTTTGTGGATATTTTCCCACATGATACCACCTTGTTTAAGTGGAACCGTGATTTTTATGGTCCGTTAAAAGTGCCTGCTAAGGGTTTAACGGTTCCGATGACGCCGGCTAATGTGGCGCTTTATGGAGAAGCCATTCAGAAATACGAAGGCAATAAAGACGTGAAGATTGCTGGCTACCAAATCACGGTTGAAGGGAAAGCGATAACATCGTATACGTTCAAACAAGATTATTACTTTATGATGGGTGATAACCGCCATAATTCAGCTGATTCGCGCTTTTGGGGTTTTGTGCCTTCAGATCATATCGTAGGGAAAGCGTTTTTTGTCTGGATGTCGATTGATTCAAACAAAAGCTTATTCTCGTCAGAGTTTTGGAAGATTATCCGCTGGAACAGATTGTTCCGTTTTGTGGACTAGGTTTTTGTGATATATGAAAAAAGGCAGCTCTCGGGCTGCCTTTTTTGTTTATAATACTTTTAAAACGAATCCTTTCAGGTAATTGCTCTCTGGATGGAATAAGTTAATCGGATGATCAGGCGACTGTGTCATCTGATGAATCACCTGAATTTCACGTCCTACAGCAATTCCAGCGGCTACGAGCATATTGTAGAATAGATCCCTCGTGATAACTTGTGAGCAAGAATAGGTAAATAAGAGCCCATTCTTTTTTATTTTACGTAACGCTAATTCATTAATCTTTTGATATCCTTGTAAAGCCTTGTGCTTTGCGTTCATGGATTTAGCGAAGGCCGGTGGATCTAATACGATAATATCAAACTCATCTTCATTTGCCTTTAAATAAGGTAGGGTTTCTCCCACAATGGCTTCATGCTGCAAGTCTTGCATTTTATTTAATGCGATATTTACGTTTACTAAATCAATGGCTTTAGCAGACGCATCCAATGAAATAACAGACGCTGCACCTGCCTCTAAAGCATAAAGTGAGAAACCTCCTGAATAACAAAACGTGTTGAGTACGGATTTCCCTTTAGCGTATTTTGCTAATAGGGCTCTGTTTTCACGCTGGTCAATAAAGAAGCCTGTTTTTTGGCCTGTAATCCAGTTAATCGAAAATAAAATTCCGTTTTCTTGAACTTTATAGGGAACTGCAACCTCACCAAATACGAAGCCATTTGTGCAATTCTGTGCGTATTCCGTCGGTAATGTTTCTCTACTTTTATCGTAGATCGCTTTGATTTTCTTGCCTAATACTTTTTTAACCGCTTCCACGATTTCATCACGGTCACGGTGCATCCCTATCGTATGGGCTTGAAAGACAAGTACATCCTTGTATAAATCCATGATTAAACCAGGGCAACCATCCCCTTCACCGTGTATTAATCGGAACGCATTGGTTTTTTCCAAAGGTAATAAGGCACGTAAATCCCAAGCGTTTTGGATGCGATTCTCCCAAAAAGCTTGTTTCGATTCAATTACTTGAAAGGAGATGATTTTTACGGCAATACTTCCATTGTGAAAATGGCCGGTTCCCAGGAATTCTTCACGTGAACTATATACATTAACCCAATCCCCGTCTTGCAGTTGTGGACTTTGTTTCGCAATTGCGCCGGAGAATACCCAGGGATGAAAGCGCTTAACGGGTGCATCTTTTCCTGGTTTTAATTGAATAAATGGGTTGGTGTTCATTTTGCAAAATTGCAAAATTTATTCGAAAGATGGTTCGCCCGCTGTTAACCAAGCAGAATACCAGAGGTCACCCACATGTTGAACCGAGGCTATAAACCTAGATTCTATTTGCTTATTTAAGGCTTTGTGGTAAGCTAGACTATATTTTAGACTCGGTGTTTTAATTAAAGTGGTACCTTTTTGTTCGAAACTATATTTTTCCGCTTCTTTCATCGATTGGCTTATTGTGGTGGCTATGTTAAACAAATGGGGTAATTCTCTGTGAGAAGCTAATACCCAAGTCCAGCTCAACTGTTGTACATTCGAAATGAAGGTGGCGGGGCCGCTAAATTGATCCAATTTATCGCCGAGAAGTTCTGGAATACGGGATTCCCAAAAACTATGCAGGCCACTTTGCCCCGTTTTTTGGCCATCATAATTTGAACTCGTATGCAATGGAACGTGTGCATCGGCGACATAATGACCTAGCTCAGCGGATAACTTAATAATTTGTAGGCTATCCTTTTTTATAAAGGCATTAACGAGACGCTGGTATACGACAGGAATATGCCAAGGAACGATACCATGTTTACGCAACGAATCCTCAGAGGTTCTACGCAACATTTGCTCCCAGGTGCTAAAACTCACTTTGTTTAGATCATAAATATCTAGGTCGATGTAATGCCGCGCAGCTTCTTCATCTAAGATATACCGCCTTGCATCAGGCAATACCGCCAATTCTTGTAATTCTTTTTGATGCCTACGGTAGAATAGGTGTAAAGCAGGAGGGAGGGTATAAATAGCGAGTAAATTAATCTTCCGATGTCCAAAAAATCCCCAAGTAGTCTTCGCACGTCCTTCTGATGCTATACAGAAGAATAATAAAATTTTAAGGATAGTCTTGCTACTTATGTTCATATTACTTACTTTTGCATTTCAATTTTGTAAAAAGAGAATTTTATTTAACAGATGGCAAATCATAAATCAGCACTAAAGCGTATCCGTTCTAACGAAGCAAAGCGTTTACGTAACCGTTACCAACACAAATCAACTCGTACATTAATCAAGAAATTGAGATTGACGACTGATAAATCAGTGGTGATCGAGCTTTACAAGCAAGTTTCATCTTCTTTAGATAAATTGGCTAAGAAGAACATCATCCACAAGAATAAAGCTGCAAATCAGAAATCTAAATTAGCTAAGTTAGTGAACAAAGTAGCTGCTTAATTTTAGATAATCAAGATAGTGATAAACCCCTCCACAAGAGGGGTTTATTCGTTTATTAGGTCTACCTTTCAGACATGAAAATGGTCAAAAAGGAAGATTTACCTCGGGAGAAATTAGCTCGTCTAGGAGCTGCGGAATTAACATTGGTCGAAATACTGACCCTCCTCATTAGTTCAGGTTTTGCGAATCACTCAGCGGAAGATTTAGCAAATAAACTTATTCAATCGGTTAGTGGAGATTTGAGTGTTCTTGCTCGATATAATCTATTTGATTTTAAGAAAATACCAGGAATAGGCACAGCAAAGGCGGCTTTGTTAGTCGCATCCTTAGAATTAGGACGGAGAAGGCAGATATATGAGTCGAGCTCTAAATTCGTGGTTCGTAATTCAGTAGATGCCTATGAGGTAATTAAACCCTATTTAGCCGATTTGATTCGAGAAGAGTTTTGGGTATTTCATCTTAATCGGGCTTCCACGGTTGTATTAGCAGAAAAGTTGAGTATCGGTGGTGTTTCTGGAACGACGGTAGATATTCGCCTTTTATTCAAATCTGCTTTGGAGCGTTTAACATCCTCTATTATTTTAGCACATAATCATCCAAGTGACCAGATGTGGCCTAGTAGGTCTGATATTGAATTAACGAAACAGGTGATGGAAGCGGGAAGGTTATTTGATATCGATGTAGTTGATCACCTTATCGTGGGAGCATCTACTTTTTATAGTTTTGCTGATAATGGGAAATTAAACTAAAAGAGAGAGGATTATTTTCCTCTCTCTTTATAGATTTTTTGAAGTTTAGCACCTACTACAATTGAAATTGCGAATAAGATGATAAAAAACGCTGCTCCTGAATATCCCATTGTATTGTTGTTTAAAGATTCAAATTTACGAATTATTTTAAAGAAGTCCCTTGGTACTTGGCAAAGAATCTAAATTTTTTCGGTCTCTATTTACCGCTATTTTTATTGCCTTGGCGAAACCTTTGAAGATGGCCTCTATCTTGTGATGCTCATTTTCTCCCGTAGCTTGAATATTTAAATTACATCTAGCTCCATCTGAGAAGGATTTGAAAAAGTGAAAGAACATTTCAGTCGGCATTTCGCCAATCATCTCCCGTTTAAATGTGGCTTCCCAAACCAGCCAATTGCGGCCAGAAAAGTCGATAGCCACTTGTGCTAAACAATCATCCATAGGCAATAGAAAGCCGTAGCGTTCTATTCCTTTTTTATTTCCCAAAGCTAAGGCAAATGCTTCACCCAAGGCAATACCCGTATCCTCAATGGTGTGGTGCTCATCGATATGTAAATCGCCAGCCACTTTGACTGAAAGATCAAGATTTCCATGTTTCGCGATTTGGTCTAACATGTGATCGAAGAAGCCTAAGCCTGTTTCGTTCTTAGCTACCCCTTTTCCATCTAAATTTAAATCGATAGAAATTTTCGTCTCATGTGTATTGCGTTCATGAACAACGCGTCTGTCAGGTAAGAGGAAGAACTCGTGTATTTCATTCCAATTTTGACATTGCAAAGCTGTATAGGCACTTAATTCAACGGGTATCTCTAGGTCGCCGATAAATATTCCTTTGGCACCTAAATTTTTCGCTAATTCAATATCAGTTAAGCGATCACCTAGTACAAAAGAGTTAGCTAAATCGTAGTCATTCGTGAAGTATTCACCTAGCAGGCCTATACCTGGCTTACGAGTGGGTTTGTTTTCATGTTGAAAGCTGCGATCGATGTGAATTTGTTGGAAGATAATGCCCTCAGAAGCAAAGATGTCCAACATTTTCTGATGAACCGGCCAAAAGGTGTCCTCTGGAAAAGAATCAGTCCCAAGACCGTCTTGATTCGTTACCATAACCAATTCATAATCGGTGATGGTTGTGATTTTCTTTAGATTAGAGATGACCCCAGGTAAGAAAGCGAGCTTTTCGAAGCTATCAACTTGCTGGTCAATTTTAGGTTCTTCAATTAAAGTACCATCTCTATCAATAAATAACACCTTTTTCATCTTACAAAGGTAAGCAAATAAAAAAAATAAGGTAATTTTGGGCTAGAAATAATCCTTATGAGCCAAGTATTTGCATTAATAACACCGGAAGAAAAAACGTTTTTTGCTAAGCGATTAGCAGATTTGTGCACGGAGAAGCAAGAAAAAGTACTGGACTTGATTCCAGCTTTTGAAGCGGTTGTATTAGGTAGTGCACTCAAATTATTTCGAAATAGAATTCGTTTCAACGCACTCTACAATTTTATGCTCGCTAAATCTGCTCCACAAGAGGAGGTGGCGAAGTTGTTGAGTTCAGGTAAAGGAATGCCGGATTATGAATCTTTGTATCGTTTTGGCGAAGGAATGATGGGAATTTTATTGCCGGATAAGAAAAGTGCCATTGCTACTTTATTAGGTGGACAATTAGGCGCTAAAAGTTCAACGATTATAAAAGGTTTAACCTTGAGTTATGCATTGTATGGCTTTCGCTTGAAAGAGTTTGACTACGATTCTTTACGGGATTTTAAATCGTTCGGAGAATATTATCAACCGACAAAAAATGATTTTTATGCCTTAGCGCCTACGAAAATTCAAGTTGCCTTGATTGATATCTTGGTTTTGAAGGATGTGCTTAAAGGAGATTCGATTGTTTATGATGAGCCTTTTTCGCCTTCAGATGATTCCACTAAACGCAATTACTCGATCTTTTTAATTAGCCTCGTTGCAGGTGCAATTTTTGTTGCCTTGATTTTATTTTTTGTTAACCGAAATAGTGAAGAGGAACCTATCGATAAAGAAGAGACGAGTGAAATTATTCCCATTGACAGTTTAGCTAAGTTAAATGACAGTTTAACGAAGGTGGCATTAGATTCATCAAGAGCCGAAAATGATTCGCTTACTACGTTGGTTTGGCCTGAAGGAAAACCGTTTCAGGTTCCTAAAGAATCAATTATTGTTGCTTTTCATGCGTATGTGTCCGATTCAACTGTCGTTACTCCACTTGATTTAGCGTGTACTGAGCTCGAGTTTTCTGATAAAACTGAATTATTATCTACTCCTAAAACCTATCTATTTAAGCAAATAGCATCAGGATTAAATAAGTTCAAGGAGGTGGATGTACAAGTCCAAGTTTCTTCCGAAAAAGGGCCTGCAACAGCGAAGGAGCATGCTTATGTGTTAAAGAATCGATTAGTAGGTGAGGGCTTGAATCCTAAAAGAATTACGGTCGCTACTTTGCCTAATTCCTCGAATAATGAAATCATTTTCAGCTTTAAGAAGCGTTCTTCATTAAAATAGTACAATTTTATTGCATTCTAATTTAATAAGGGGTACTTTTGTGCTTTGTTTATTAAATACATCCGCAGGAACTCTCTTTTTTCCTTTTTTCAAAGGCTATCGGCAGGAGTTAAATTACGGATGTGTTCGGGCATCGTAATTAAATATATCAAATGAGTGAAAAAATTCGCTTCGATTCGCTTCCATTGTCGGAAGGAATCCAAGAAGCAGTAAAAGAAATGGGCTTTGAGTTTGCTTCTCCCATCCAATCAGAAGCAATTCCTTTCGTAATGGAAGGTCGTGATGTCATCGGTCAAGCGCAGACAGGTACTGGTAAAACAGCAGCCTTCGGTATACCGATGATTGAACATATTGTTCCTTTTGAGAAGTATGTTCAAGCAATCATCTTATGTCCTACGCGTGAATTAGCGGTTCAAGTTTCTGAGGAAATGAAGAAATTGTCTAAATACACAAAAGGGGTTTGGGTGACGACGGTATATGGTGGAGATTCCATCGATCGTCAAATTAAGTCCTTGAAAGCAGGGGCAAACATCGTAGTAGGTACTCCAGGTCGTGTTATTGACCTAATCGAGCGTCGTGCATTGAAATTAAATCAGGCATCGATGATTGTTTTGGATGAGGCAGATGAGATGTTGGATATGGGATTCCGTGAGGATATCGAAAGCATTTTGGAAGAAATACCAAATGAGCGTCAAACAGTCTTGTTCTCAGCGACAATGTCTAAGCCGATTATGGCCTTGACAAACCGTTATTTGACTAATCCTAAATTAGTTAAAGTGGTTAAGAATGAGATCACGAACGTGAACATCGAGCAATTATACTATGATGTGAAAGGTCGTGCGAAAATGGAAGTGACAACACGATTGATCGACTTCTATTCGTTAAAATTGGTTTTGATTTTCTGTAACCAAAAGAAACGTGTAGACGAAGTAGTAGAAGAATTGATGTTGCGTGGTTATGCAGCGGAAGGCTTACACGGTGACTTACGTCAATCACAACGTACGCAAGTAATGAATCGTTTCCGTGGTGGAAATGTGAGTTTCTTAGTGGCGACGGATGTGGCA
>Ga0222712_10003129_pt1 | contig 18334 bp, 16 predicted proteins | sample C33_657DmetaG_FD_165043 | JGI IMG/M metagenome (GOLD analysis project Ga0222712, IMG submission 165043) | Estuarine water microbial communities from San Francisco Bay, California, United States - C33_657D | ecosystem: Environmental > Aquatic > Marine > Unclassified | place: USA: California...
AGGATCTACGTAAGGCATTCATGCTGATCGTTCCTCGCCAGACTATTGCTAACAACTACATCGGTAAGGTCTTCGACCCTGCCTTCTCAGGTAACTCACCTGTCCTAAACAGCTTGTTCTCATTGACAACTGAGGGTGACTACGCGAAGGTAACTGCTGGTTCAAGCGCTTACTTGACTGATTTGAACAAGGACCAGACAACTCGCGTTGCTCTAGCCCTAGCTCTAGTCAAGAAGTACTACCCATCAGCGGCCGCAGGTAGCGACAGCTTCACTGTTAAGTTGCTAACTAGCTCTCGTCCAAGCCGTGTTGCAAACGCGGGTCTAATGACAACCGAAGCAGCTAAGGCTGGTATCAAGGTTGAGCACTACATCCGTTCAACATGGAGCTCAGAGCTAGACTGTAACTTCTTCGACGCAGCTGAATTCGCTTGGGTAAAGACTGGTCTATCACAGACCGGAACTAACCCACAGTACGAATCAGACGGTGGAAACAACAGCGCTGGCTGGAACGACTCAACCCTAGACACACTTCTAGGCGAGTTCGAGAAGCTACAGACTGCTACTTCGCTGATCACTACAAAGATCAACGCTGAGAAGCGTCTATGGTCTAACTACTACTCACTACCTATGTACCAGTGGCCAGGTGCTTCTGCGTGGAACAGTGACTTGAAGAACATTCTTCCAAGCCCACTTGCTCCAAACGTAACCTGGAACTACTGGCAGATTGGTTACTAATTTAGGGTTATCTCTAAATTAGGTAGTTGATTTACCAATTACTGGTGGCATCCCGCAAGGGGTGCCACCAGTAATCTTTTAAGCCCTAAACCCTTTTCCAAAGGTGAATCTGGGGGGTCAAATCTAGTAGAGTTGTAAAGTATCCCGATACGTAGAAAGTGAAAACGCACGTGCTCGCATATATTGGTCGAAGAATATCTATTGCTCTTCTAATTCTTTTTGGTTCCACATACCTCACCTACAACTTGGCTGCCTATTCGGGTGACCCACTTGCAGGTATTCGTGAATCTACGGATCCGAAAAAAGAAGCAATCATGGCTGAGCTCAGTCGCTTCTATCAGCTTGATGTGCCACCACCAGCTAGATACTTCCTCTGGATTCAGAAAATATTCGGTATTGGTACCGGTCAGATTGACTTTGGTTTGACTGCGAAACGTTTATCTGTTCTAGACGAGATCTCTGCCGCAATCCCAACCACCCTGCGTCTGGTCACTGTGGCAACTTTCTTAGCTATTATCCTGGGAATCACTTTCGGTGTGCTGAGCGCTATTCGTCAGTACTCGCGACTTGACTACACACTCACTTTCCTATCGTTCTTCCTGTTCTCGCTTCCAATTTTCTGGGTCGCAGTTATGTTGAAGGAATACTTAGTTATTCAGTTCAACACTTTCTTGGAAGACCCCACGATAAATATTGTTTCTAATCTCCTGATATCCGCGGTGTTGGCTGTAGTGATCACCGGATTTGTCAGTGGAACCAGAAAGAGAGTTCTCATAACTTGGGGAGCAACCTTTGCAATCCTGATGGTTGTACTTCAGATAGCCAGCCTGATCTCTTGGTTCAGACAGCCTTCCTTGGGCATCTTCGGAGTTGCTATCCTCGGTATCTCAACCTCTGTTGGACTAACTCACGTGTTTGCAGGCCTTGGTAACAAGAAAGCACTCTATGCCGGTCTTGCTGCCACTGGTGTTGGAGTAGCTTTCTACTACCCATTCGGTCAAATCATGAATGCTAGTGGAAACTATGCACTGTTTGGTGGCCTAGCCCTTCTGATGCTTTCGATGAGCTACTTCATTGGTTACTTCTTCACCAAGATCGACAAGGGTCCGGTTATCCGAAGCGCAATGCTCTCGGCGTTCTTTGTGTCGTTCTTCGTTGTCGTAGACAAGTTCATGCAAGCCTGGGCTCCCTACTACACGCTGACTGACGGTAAGCCTATGCAGACTGACGGTGCATACAACCTGACATTGGAGACCAATGACTTTTGGGTACTGAATCTAGACCTGATCACCCACTTGGCTCTTCCGACTCTGGCCCTTACCCTCATCTCGTTTGCGGGTTACCTGCGTTACTCTCGTGCTTCATTGCTAGAGGTTCTAAACATGGACTACGTGAGAACAGCTAGAGCTAAGGGTATGCCAGAGCGTGAAGTTATCCTTCGTCACGCTTTCCGTAACTCAATGTTGCCGCTAACCACGCTTGTCGCTTTCGACATTGCTGGAATCGTTGGTGGAGCGATTATTACTGAACGTGTATTCAGCTGGAGAGGTATGGGAAGCCTCGCTAACGAAGCGATTGTCAACCAGGACCTGAACCTGCTAATGGCTACATTTGCGATCACTGCGTTCCTAGCAGTTATGGCAACACTGGTAGCTGACCTCCTTTACTCTGTCCTTGACCCTCGAATTAGAATCAGAAAGTAAGTTATCTAATGGCGATTAATTCAAAGAAAACAAAGAAAGCTGCTGCAGAAGTAGAGCAGAACAGCGAAGTTGGTAAAGACGTAATCCAGATTCAGGGATTGAGTCAGGGCCAAATCATCCGCAAAAAGTTCTTTGCTCACAAACCAGCTGTTGCCGGACTCATTTTCATGATTCTGTTCACTCTGTTTGTGTTCTCAGCCTCAGGTATTCACCTCGGCAGCGAAAAGGACCCATTCACCATTCAGGGTTGGTGGAAGTTCGCCCACACTGACACGATTCTGACTTCAGACTGCCCGACTGGATGTCCAACCTGGAATCACCCGATGGGTTACGTACCAACCCAGGCTAAGGATTACTTTGCCTTGGTAATGCGTGGATCTGAAATTTCACTCATGGTGATGGTGGTTATTGGATCTCTAGGTGGCCTAATCGGAACCGTAATGGGTTCAGTCTCAGGATTCTTCGGTGGAATTATCGATGCAGTGATGATGCGCTTCACTGACTTCATCATTACTGTTCCTTCAATCCTTATCGGAGCGGTTATTGGTTACCGCATGGGTAACCTCGGTGTATTGCCACTGGCTGTGTTCCTCGGTCTTTTCGCTTGGACTGGTCTTACCCGTTTGGTGCGTGGTGAGTTCTTGTCACTTCGCGAAAGAGAATTCGTTGATGCCGCTCGAGTCGCAGGAGCTTCTAATACAAGAATCATCTTCAAGCACATTCTGCCTAACTCGGTTGGTGTAATCATCGTTTCAACAACCTTGTTGCTTTCAGGTGCGATCTTGACCGAGACCGGTCTTTCGTTCTTGGGCTTCGGTGTTCAGTATCCGGATGTGTCGCTGGGTGTTCTGATTAGCGAGCACCAGGGTGAGTTCATTTATGCACCGTGGTTGTTCTGGTGGCCAGGTGTCATCATCGTAGCTATCGCATTGAGCATCAACTTTATTGGAGATGGTTTGCGCGACGCATTCGACCCTAGACAACGCAGGCAACTAAAGCGCAAGGATTACTTGGCTAAAACCAGTACTCGTGACGCTGTCAACAAGAAGTAAATAGGACTAAGGAAGATTTCAGTGAATAACCAAGTTGCTCAGCAGTGCAAGTGTGCTGAGAATGAGCACGGCAATGGACAGCCAGTTAGTGGTCTTAGTCAGACCCTCGACAGCTGTGCCTTTGGCGATAGCTCGTTCACTGTGTCTTGTTGCCAAGGCGAAAGCAGTTCCGCTAGCACTGATCTGTTCTCTCGGGTCGGGGCTGACCAGAACCTTGTTAACGCCCATACCTCTGAAATCAGTTCTGCGGATGCGTCTGGCATTAAGAGCGCTTGGAGCGGGAGCTGCCCATGCGGAGAACTTAGCGGTCTCGGTCACAACGGTGAAGGAGTATCTGGTGGTCAGTTCCATGGAACTCAACCAGCCGACAACGATGGTGCTGAACGGGTTGTGAATGGCGACACCTTCGGTAGTGAAAACTACCTTGGGGCCAACCAAGAAAACCCAAGCTATTCCAGCCAAAGCTGCTGTGTTGAGGACACTAACTGCTGCATCGGTGAATCTTCCAGCGACGTAAAAGCCTCCGGCAGCCAAGACACCAATAAGTATCAAGATGCTCAAGTAAACCCAACTGGTTCTAGGGCGGTAAATGTAAGTTTCGGGCATGTTCCTAATGCTACCTCAGCCAAATCTGAAATTTTAAATGACTTACTTGCTAAGAAAGGTAATTAAGCAAAATGGCAACTAAAGATCCAATTCTAAAAGTCAAAGACTTCAACGTAGAGTTCTGGGTGGACGGTGTCTGGTATCCAGCCGCCATCAACATGAACTTCGAAGTCGCTGCCGGTGAAGTTCTAGCCATCGTTGGTGAGTCTGGTTCTGGTAAATCGACCACCGCTATGGGTCTGATGGGTCTTCTTGCAGACAACGCCCGCACTTCGGGTAGCGTTCTGGTCAAGGGAACTGAGATGCTTAATCAGCCACTTTCGACTATCCGAAAGTTTCGCGGTAAAGAGGTTGCCTACATCTTCCAGGAGCCAATGACCGCATTGAACCCTGTTTACACAGTCGGATTCCAAATTGTTGAGGTGTTGCGTAACCACTTCGAAATGGGACCTCAGGTTGCCAAGCAGAGAGCTATTGAACTGCTAACCATGGTTGAAATTCCTGAACCTGAGCGTAGCTTCGACAAGTATCCTCACCAGCTATCTGGTGGTCAGCGCCAAAGAGCGATGATTGCTCAGTCCCTAGCTTGTGACCCAGCCTTGCTTATCGCTGATGAGCCAACTACTGCTCTTGACGTTACCGTTCAGGCTGAAATTCTTGACCTGATGCGCAACCTAAAGGACAAGTTGAACTCAGCTGTTCTTCTGATCACCCACGACATGGGTGTTGTTGCCGACCTGTCAGACCGCATCTTGGTTATGAAGGATGGTCTAACCGTCGAAGAGAACACTTCCGACATCATCTTCAACAAACCAAAGCACCCATACACCCAGTCACTTTTGGCTTCTGTTCCAAAACTGGGCTCAATTAAAGCTAGGTCGCTTGCAGCTGCTTCAGTGAAGGCCGAGCCAGTGCTAGAAGTTCAAGACCTTGTTATTGAATACCCTAAGAGTGGTCGCATCCCAGCGTTCCGCGCTGTTGACGGCGTCACATTCTCGATTCAGCCTGGTGAAATCCTAGGTTTGGTTGGCGAGTCTGGTTCAGGTAAGACAACTGTTGGTCGTGCCACAATCGGTCTGCTTCCAGTTCACGAGGGTTCAATCAAGATCCTCGGTGAGGAAATTGCTGGTGCGAAGATGCGCGATCTGAAGAAGATCCGCCAGCACACCGGTATCGTCTTCCAGGACCCAGCTTCTTCGTTGAACCCACGTCTACCTATCGGTGAGTCAATTGGTGAGCCAATCTACCTAGCTGGTCTAGCCAAGGGCGATGAGTTGAACACCAAGGTTGAGGACCTGCTGGACTCGGTTGAACTTCCTCGTTCATACCGCAACCGTTACCCTCACGAACTCTCTGGTGGACAGAAGCAGCGTGTTGGTATCGCTCGTGCGCTAGCGCTGTCGCCAAACCTACTGATCGCTGATGAGCCTACTTCTGCTCTTGACGTTTCTGTTCAGGCTAGATTCCTAGACCTGCTGCAGGAACTTCAGGACCGCTTGAAGTTTGCTTGTTTGTTCATCACTCACGACATCGGTGTGGTTGACATTTTGGCTCACCGTATTGCGGTTATGCAGTATGGAAAGCTGGTTGAGATTGGCCCACGCGACCAGATCTTGAACAAGCCTAAAGAGCTATACACGAAGACCCTGCTGGCCGCTGTTCCAGTTCCAGACCCTAAGGAACAGAAGAAGCGCCGTGAGGCCCGTGCAAGGCTGCTAGCCGGCATTTAATTTACTTACCCTAACCGAGGTGGGATTTAATCTCACCTCGGTTAGACTTTAACCGGTTCAATCGAACCCAACACCTGTAAACCTTTTGCTGGTGAATCATGCCCTAAGGACCCTAAATGGCCCAAGTTTCAAGAGATGACATCCGTAACGTTGCCATCGTCGCCCACGTTGACCACGGTAAGACCACTTTGGTCGATGCCATGCTTCGACAGACTGGCTCCTTTGGTGAGCACGCTAACCTAGGCGAGCGAATTATGGACTCGGGAGACTTAGAGCGCGAAAAGGGCATCACCATCCTGGCCAAGAACACTGCCATTTCCTACAAGGGCCCAAGCTCTAATGAAAAAGAGATCACCATCAACGTCATCGACACCCCTGGTCACGCCGACTTTGGTGGGGAGGTAGAACGCGGCCTTTCTATGGTCGATGGTGTTGTCTTGCTGGTTGATGCCAGTGAAGGACCGCTTCCGCAAACCCGTTTCGTGCTGCGTAAAGCGTTGGAAGCAAACCTTACAGTTATCCTCTTGGTCAACAAGACTGATCGACCTGATGCTCGCATTGACGAGGTAGTTGAAGAAACCCATGACCTGCTGCTTGGCCTAGCCAGCGACATCCACGAGGATGTTCCTGACCTAGATGTCGATGCAATTTTGGATTTACCAGTTATCTATGCCTCCGGTCGAGCTGGTCGAGCCTCACTCAACAAGCCAGCTGATGGCTCGCTGCCGGACAATGAAGATCTGGAACCGCTCTTTGCTGCCATCATGAAACACATTCCAGCTCCAACCTACGATGACGAAGCTCCGTTGCAAGCCCACGTCACGAACCTGGATGCTTCCCCATTCTTGGGCCGTCTAGCACTACTGCGTATCTTCAACGGAACCATTAAGAAGGGCCAGCAGGTCGCCTGGGTGCGCCACGATGGCACCACTCAAAACGTCAAAGTTACCGAACTGCTTAAGACCAAAGCACTTGATCGTTTCCCAACTGATTCGGCAACCGCAGGTGACATTGTTGCCGTTGCCGGCATTGAAGAAATCACCATTGGTGAAACTTTGGCTGATCCAAACGATATTCGACCACTACCGCTAATCAAGGTTGATGACCCCGCAATTTCGATGACCATTGGAATCAACACCTCACCAATGGCTGGCCGAGTCAAAGGTGCGAAAGTGACCGCGCGTTTGGTGAAAGATCGCTTAGACCGTGAACTCATCGGTAACGTCTCCATCAAGGTTTTGCCAACCGAACGTCCTGACGCTTGGGAGGTTCAGGGACGCGGTGAGCTCGCGCTAGCCATCCTGGTTGAGCAGATGCGCCGAGAAGGCTATGAACTTACTGTCGGTAAACCGCAGGTGGTTACTAAGAAGATTGATGGCAAATTACACGAACCGGTAGAAGATCTAACCATCGACGTGCCTGAAGAGTTTCTCGGCGCTATGACTCAGCTGCTAGCTGCGCGTAAGGGTCGGATGAAGAACATGATTAACCATTCAACCGGATGGGTTCGAATGGAATTCTTGGTGCCATCTCGTGGGCTAATTGGTTTTAGAACTGAGTTTCTGACCACCACCAAGGGAACTGGTATCGCCAACGCTATCTCGGCCGGCTATGAGCCTTGGGCTGGAGAGATTATCACTAGGACCAACGGATCCTTGGTGGCCGACCGAGCAGGGGTTGCCACCCCGTTTGCCATGATTGCCTTGCAGGAGCGCGGTTCGTTCTTTGTTGAACCAACCTCAGAGGTATACACCGGAATGGTGGTTGGCGAGAACTCTCGTGCCGATGACATGGATGTAAATATCACTAAGGAAAAGAAGCTCACCAACATGCGTGCATCTTCTTCAGATGAGTTCCAGGCGCTTACCCCACCCAGAAAACTTTCGCTTGAGGAATGCCTTGAGTTTGCTCGTGAAGATGAATGTGTTGAGGTTACTCCAGAAGCCACAAGGATTCGCAAAGTTGAACTTGATCCGAACCTGAGGGCAAGATCACTTGCCGCCAAGAAACGGGCAAACGAGAACGCTTAGTTTTTCTTCTGAGGCTTTAGGTAGAGCCAGCCAACAGTGATTAGGTAACCGAACCAGATAATGCTTTCGAGGTAGGAAGGCTTAGATCTGAAGCTTATGGTTCCCCGCAGCAAGGTATCCAACCAACCGTCTTTTTCAATCACACCGGATAGGTCATAGGTGGTTTCGGTTAGGAATGGAAGTAAGCCGACCTCTTGAAGTTCGTGTATTCCGTAAGCGAAGATTCCAGCCGCCACCACAATCAAGAATGCGCCGGTGTATTGGAAGAACTTACTCAGATTAAGTTTGAGTGCTCCGCGATAAACCAGGTAACCGGCAACAGCGGCGATGCTCAGACCCAAAGTTGCACCGAGGATAGGGTTGGTGTCTTCGCCGGTTGCGCGGCTAGCACTCCAGATAAATACTGCGGTTTCAATTCCCTCGCGGATTACAGCGAAGAATGCCACGGCTACCAGAGTGAAGTTGTTCTGCTTAGCATTGTCAATTTTGCCGTGTAGTTCGGATTTAAGGTTGCGGGACTGACGAGCCATCCAGAAGATCATCCAGGTGACAAAGATGACAGCAATAATTGAGGCCACGCCAGCGATGATCTCATTGGTTCCCTCCGGCACAACCGCTACAAACTCAGCCAGGGCAACCCCGACACCGATGGAGACTAGGACTGCTAGGAGGGTTCCCCAGAGAATGTTTGTGGCTGACTTCTTGTTGCCTGTTTTTAGGGCGTAGGCGACTAAAATTCCGACGATTAGGGAAGCTTCTAGGCCTTCACGGAGACCAATGAGCAGGTTGGCGAACACAGATTCCTTTCGCGATGGTTATCAGACCATTCGAAGTTAGGGTTACCTAACTAAACTTAGTGGATAGACTCTTAGCGGTCAAGAGAGGAATAACTGAACTAAGGTTTTTCTTATGGCAAAACAAACTTTCAAAGCGAAACGCATTCTGTTGGTGCACGCTCACCCGGATGATGAGAGTTTGCAAACCGCTCACGTGATGGCTGATGCTATCGATCGTGGTGCCGAAGTTTATTTGCTAACACTTACTCGCGGCGAACGCGGTAAAGCCAAACTCGAAGAATTGAAATCACTCGAAGCTAACCGAGCTGCCATGGGAACTTTCCGAGCGGGAGAGTTGAAGAACGCTCTGGCTGCCATCGGTGTCACCAACTATAAATTTGCTGGAACCAGAGCTTATCTGGATAGCGGGGTTCGGATTGGAAACCTAGGAGTTCCCACAGCACCGCAGCGACTGGATGAAATGTCGCTCTCGGCGGTTTCAACACCGGTTGTTGCCGATGACATCTACCAGGTGATGCTTGAATTCAAACCCGATGCCGTAATTACCTACAACGCCAAAGGCGGTTGGGGTCATCCAGATCACAAGAAATCGCATCAGGCAACAGCGATGGCTATGCGTCGCTATCGAAAAGTGGTTCGAGGTAAGAAGCCGGCCTTCTGGGTAATCGCGGAACCCGGTGAACGTTTCTCGGTCCAAGTCGGTGGTGAGAAGACCGCTGAAATCAAAAAAGCTGCGCTATCAGCCCACGCATCTCAGGTGACCATCAAGCGCGATACTTACTCTGTAGCTGACGGAATTGAATTCCGCTTCGACGCTCCAGAGCGGCTAAGACTTGCCAGCCCGAACATTTTGCCCTGGTTTGCACCAACGGTTAGAGCCCTCTTTGGTTTGCCCCTCGGGCTGCTGCTCGGTTATGCCGGAGCCTACGTCCACCACCTCCAGGCCAACAACGCTAATCAGTCTCCGCTCGGCTTGTATTTGGCACTCGGGGCAACTGCTTCGATAGCTTTCGGTCTTCGAACCCTGCGTAATTCCAGAGGAGCGCTCTACCTGTTGAATGCCGGTATGACAATTTCAATCTGGTGGCTATCCAGAAACGAAACTTGGGGTGCATTTATTCCTGACGATCGCTACGGCAACCGTTACATCATCTTTGCCATGACTATTTGTGCTGTGGCAGCTGTTTTCCCAAGAATCAATTTGGCTAAATGGCGTGCTAGAACCAATCGAACCCACCTCTAAAGAGATAATTGATTTAGAGAAGTAAAGGATCAAAAGTTGACTTACGTTATTGCGCTGCCATGTGTTGATGTCAAGGACAAGGCCTGTATTGCCGAATGTCCGGTGGACTGCATCTATGAGGGTGACCGTATGCTCTACATCCACCCCGATGAGTGTGTTGACTGTGGTGCTTGCGAGCCGGTTTGTCCAGTTGAAGCCATTTACTACGAGGATGATCTGCCAGCACAGTGGGCCGACTATTACAAAGCAAATGTTGAATTCTTTAGCACCGTTGGTTCCCCAGGTGGCGCTGCCAAAGTTGGTCCAATCCCAGGCGATCACCCTGTAGTTTCAGTTCTCCCGCCGCAGGCGAACTGACATGTTTCAAGGTTTGCCAGAGTATCCTTGGCAAAAACTTAAGCCTTACGAGCAAATAGCTAAAAACCATCCAGCCGGAATAGTTGATCTCTCGGTTGGTTCTCCGGTTGATCCAACTCCAAAAATAATTCAGGATGCACTCAATAACGCGAGCAGTGCACCGGGTTACCCGAGCACCGCAGGTTCGGTTGAACTTCGTGAGGCTATTGTCGAATGGTTTGGCAGAAGGCGAGGGGTTCAGGGCCTTCCTGTCGATCAGGTGATGCCAACTATTGGTTCCAAGGAAATGATTTCCTGGTTACCGCTAATGCTTGGTTTAGGTCCAGGTGATGTCGTTGTTCAGCCCAAGGTTGCCTATACCGCGTATGTGGTTGGCGCGGCTTTGTCTGGTGCTGAGATTGTTTCTGAGGATGACCCGGAGAAGTGGCCAAGTAACACCAAATTGATTTGGCTTAATTCACCTGGTAACCCTGACGGTAAAGTCCTAGATGTTCCCGAACTCAAAGCAGCTTTGAAGCGAGCTCGGGAACTCGGTGCAGTGCTGGCATCCGATGAGTGTTATGCGGAACTTGGTTGGGGCAGGTGGGAAGCAGAGCGAATTCCTTCGATCTTGGATCCGAGAGTTTGTGAGGGAGATTTCACAAACCTGCTAGCGCTCTATTCGCTTAGTAAGCAATCCAACCTGGCTGGCTATCGAGCAGCCTTCGCGGCAGGAGATTTGACTCTTATCAAGGCTCTGGTAAACATCCGAATGCACTCTGGCCTCATGATGCCTGCTCCAGTGCAGAAGGCGGTCACGGTTGCTCTGGGTGATGAAGCTCACGTTCGCGAAGAGTGGGAGATTTACCGTAAGCGACGTGAAGTGCTACTTGCAGCGGTAAAGGCCTATGGTTTTGAGGTGGCGGATTCGGAGGCGGGTCTCTACATTTGGGCAACTCTAGGTGAAGACTGTTGGGCGACTGTTCAGCGGATGGCAGAGCTCGGTGTCTTGGTGGTGCCGGGTGAGTTCTATGAAACTTCTGGCAGCGAGTATGTGAGGTTCTCGATCACGGCCACCGACGAGAAAATAAACGAGGGTGCCGCAAGGCTAGGTAATGCCCTAGGCTTTAAGAGTTAAAGCAATTCAGGAGAACCCCTTTGGCATCTGAAAACGACCAGAAAGTCACCATTTCTTACCCTGGTGGAACCGCCGATTTCCCTATCTTGAGCTCAGTTGATGGCGACTCGGCTATCGACTTCTCTAAGCTAAACGCCACCACGGGACTAAACGCCTACGACATGGGCTTTGTCAACACTGCAAACACTAAGTCAGCAATCACCTACATTGACGGTGACGCCGGTGTTCTTCGCTATCGCGGTTACCCAATTGAGCAGTTGGCCTCTAAGAAGAGTTTCGTTGAAGTTGCGTACCTATTGATTTACGGTGAATTGCCAACGGCAGATCAACTTGCTAATTGGGATGACACTTTGCGTCACCACACTCTTATTCACGAAGACCTAAAAAACCTTTTCCACTCAATGCCACAGAACGCTCACCCGATGAGTGTCCTAGCGGCGGGAGTTTCAGCGCTATCAACTTTCTACCAGGACTCACTGGATCCTCACGATGATGCTCAAGTGGAACTCACCACAGTCAGGTTGCTTGCAAAGTTACCAACTCTGGTTGCCTATGCACACAAGAACTCAATCGGTCAGGCACTGCTTTACCCAGATAACTCACTGAGCTACATCGAAAACTTCTTGAGAATGTGCTTCGGTAACATGGCCGAAGATTACATCCAGAATCCAGTGGTTACTAAAGCTTTAGACACGCTATTTGTCTTGCACGCTGACCACGAACAGAACTGTTCAACTGCAACGGTAAGACTTGTTGGCTCGTCACAGGCAAACCTGTTCGCATCTGTTTCAGCCGGTGTCAGTGCGCTGTTTGGCCCACTGCACGGTGGTGCTAACGAAGCTGTCTTGGAAATGCTTAAGGAGATTCGTGAATCAGGTGACGGTGTTAAGAAATACATCGACCGGGTTAAGAACAAAGAAGACGGTGTCAAACTGATGGGCTTTGGTCACCGCGTCTACAAGAACATGGACCCTAGAGCTCGAATCGTTAAGGAAGCTGCCGATAAGGTTCTAGCCGACTTAGGAGTTTCGGATCCACTACTAGACATTGCTAAAGAGCTGGAAGCTGCAGCTCTTGCCGATGAATACTTCATCTCCAGAAAGCTCTACCCGAACGTGGACTTCTACACCGGCGTCATCTATAAGGCGATGGGCTTCCCCTCTCGCATGTTCACCGCGCTGTTTGCGTTAGGTCGCCTGCCTGGTTGGATCTCACACTGGCGCGAAATGAACCACGATGCCTCAACCAAGATTGGTCGCCCTCAGCAGCTCTACATCGGATCCCCTGAGAGAAGCATTTAGCCGTTTTTGATTATCTTTGACTGCTCTTTATAGACGGTTGGGAAGAAGATCAAAAAACCGACAAAAGCCAAGATACCTGCGGTAATAAAAACTTCTCTAACGCCGAATAGCCCGATGAGCCCACCGGCTACCGACATCGAACCAATGCTGGCCACCGAGATTATCGATCCGAAAGCTGCAAAAACTCGACCCTGGACTGCGTGGGGAGTGACCTTAATCATCATTCCAACCCCGTAACTGTTGATAGTTGAGTTAGCCATACCAGCGATAAACCAGACCACCATGATGATCCAGTAGTTAGGCGAGAGTCCGACTGCAAGACCGGAGAGTGAGAGTATGGCCATACCAAACCCCAAAACCGTCAATTCCATCTTGGGGCTGAGTTTTTTGGTACCAGCATAAAAACTAAACAGCAGGGTTCCAACCGCAAAGCAGGAACCAACCACACCGTAGATAAAGCTGTCTGCACCGAGAATGTCGGTTAGCAGGAATATGTCGCCGACATTAACCACACTCATGCAGAGCACCATTGCGAAAACCAAGATGATCAGTGAGCGAAGCAGCGGAGTCTTCATGAGGAAGCTAAAGCCCTTGGTTAGTTCGGTTTTCTCGCCAGGTTTAAGTGCCTCAGGTTCGTGGTTGACCCCAATCACAAAAGGAAGCACTGCAATCAGTGTTGTAAAGATACCGTCGATGATGAAAGTCACTTGGAATCCGGTCTGCTTAATTAGGAAACCAGCTACAACTGGTCCCAGCAATCCAGCCATTGAGAAGTAGGTCTGAATGGTTCCCATCGCCCTACTGATATCTTCTTTGGTAGCCAGCATGGGAGTTAGTTTTCCCCAAGTGGGACCAATCACCGAGGCGCAAGTATTTGCTATAAAGAGCAAGGTAAAAATTGCCCAGGTGTCTAATCGTTGTGATTGGGCAAAGACTGCCGCACCACCGATGATCGAAAGAATCGGGATGACCTGCTTAGTTGAAAAACGGTCAGCTATTGTTCCAGCCAAGGGTGCGAAGATTATTGCCGGAAGAGTACCGACAATAAATAGTGCTGCCACGGCACCTGGTCCCATTTCTTTTTCGCGGAAAACCAAGGTGAAAATGGTTAGTTCAGTACCGAGGAGGCTGAAGCCTCGAGCTATAGCCATGAGTTGGATCTTTGACCACATGGTCTTTTCAGGAGAAATCACCAAATAATCCTAGTTATTTAGCCAATAAATTACTGTGTCCCCATAGTTCTTCGTTTCGGTGAGTTTGATTTCTTCAGGGAAAACTGGGGCTTCAGTGCGACTGGATCTTTCTAAAACTATGGTGGCATTTGGTTTTAACACCCTAACCAACAGAGTCAGGACCTCAGTGACCATCTCATTACTAACTTCGTAGGGAGGGTCAATGAAGACCAGGTCATACTCTGTTCCAATAGTGGGGATGACGCTGGTTACTGATTTACCTTCAGCTCGAATATCGCAGTCAGTATCTTCTTTTTGCAGAGCAGCCTTAACCATCCGCATGTTTTGGATGATGCCGCCGAGAGCCTGCTTATTGTTTTCCACCAATAGAACCTGCTTGGCTCCACGGCTGGCGGCTTCGAGGCCGAGAGCACCTGTGCCTGCGTATAAGTCCAAGACCCTGGCATTCTCAATTAGGTTTAGAGCATCTAACCGGCTGAACACACTTTCACGAATGCGGTCGCTGGTTGGTCTAGTTACCTTGGCTGGTGAGGCTAAAACGCGGCTACCTGCGATGCCACCGATAATTCTGGTCATAGTGTGGCTAGCCTAACTTAGTAAGACCTTCGGGGAAGATTTAAACATGCTGTTACCGCAAACACCTTTGGATCGACTACTTGGTGATAAGACCGCCAAGAGTCTCGCCAAGCACCTCGGGCTGGTAACCGCTGCCGATTTGCTCACCCATTACCCAAGGAGATACTCAGCCAGAGGTGAACTTACCCAAATAAGCGAGATACCGGTTGGGGAGATGGCAACCCTGGTTGCTGATGTGGTCGATGTCAGCGAAAGAAGAATGAAGGGTAAGTCAGGCTCAATACTTGAGGTAAAGATTACTGACGGGAATGGCTTTGTAACGGCTACGTTTTTCAATCAAGCCTGGCGAGCTCAAAAACTAAAACCAGGGGTTCGTGGTTTATGGTCGGGAAAGATTGGCAGCTATAACGGCAAGCTGCAACTGTCTCACCCCGACTATGCCCTCTTCGTCGATGAGATTGAAGACGAAGTAGCCAAGGCCTGGGCTGAACTTCCTATTCCTATTTATCCAGCATCATCCACCTGCACCACCTGGATGATTCAAAGATCTGTTCGCATCATCCTCGACGGCATGCCTTCTATTCAGGATGAACTACCCGCTGAATACGCTGAAGGATTCCTGCCACTGGAGCAAGCTATCCGTCAGGTTCATCAACCGAAGACCCTGCAAGAAGCTAAAGATGCAATTGAGACTCTTCGCTATCATGAAGCCTTCGCCTTGCAGGCAACGCTGGTTAAGTCACGAATAGAAAATAGACACCAGAAGAGTGCTATCCGTGAAGCTAAAGCGGATGGACTTCTAACTAAGTTCGACAAAGGCCTGCCATTCCAACTCACCGATAAGCAAATCATCATCGGCAATGAAATCGCTGAAGACCTAGCTGCAGGGCATCCGATGAACCGCCTGCTACAGGGTGAGGTTGGTTCTGGTAAAACCCTGGTTGCCGTTCGGGCGATGATAACCGTTGCTGAATCAGATGGCCAATCAGCGCTACTTGCTCCTACCGAAGTTTTGGCAGCTCAGCACTACCAATCCATTCTGAAAACCCTAGGACCTGACCAAGCCAAGGCTTTAGGGTTAACCCTGCTGACCGGTCAGCTTTCCACGGCTGATAGAAAAGCAGCAATGCTGGGGATTGTCTCGGGTCAGGCAAAGATTATTGTTGGAACTCACGCTCTATTTGCTGAGAAGGTTGAGTTCTATGACTTAGGCCTCATCGTCATTGATGAGCAACACCGCTTCGGAGTTGAACAGCGTGAAGCGCTAAGGCTCAAAGGTAAAACCGCTCCACACGTCTTAACCATGACTGCAACGCCTATTCCTAGAACTTTGGCTGTGACAGTTTTTGGTGATTTGGACATATCAATCTTGGATCAGCTACCTAACGGTAGGCAGCCAATCACATCCCACGTTGTAACCGACAGTCAACCGCAGCTAGTTGCCAGAGTCTGGCAGCGAGTTGCCGAAGAGGTTGCTAACGGACGTCAGGTCTTTGTGGTTTGCCCTCGCATTGATGAGAAGGATGAACCAACAGACATTGAGATAACCGAGGATGACAAGCCAAAGCGACCGCTGGCAGCCGCTGTCTCTGTTGCTGAGGCTTTGAAAGTAAACCCTGTTCTAAAGGGATTAAGGATTGGCTTACTACACGGCAAGCAGAGCTCTGAAGTTAAAGCAGAAGTCATGACTGCCTTTGCCAATAAAGAGCTAGACATCCTGGTTGCCACCACGGTTATCGAAGTTGGGGTTGATGTTCCAAATGCCACCACGATGGTCATTCTCGATGCTGATCGGTTTGGTATCTCTCAGCTCCACCAGTTGCGTGGCCGTGTTGGTCGCGGTGGTTTAGCCGGGCTGGCTCTGATGCTTACCTCAGCCGAAGAAGGATCATTAGCTCTTGAGAGAGTGAAAGCGGTTGCTGCAACTAACGACGGCTTCAAATTGAGTGAGATTGATTTAGAGCTACGTCGTGAAGGCGATGTTCTTGGAGCATCCCAATCAGGTGGCAGATCATCACTAAAACTGCTCAGAGTCCTGAGAGATCAAGACATCATCCAGCAGGCCAGGGCCCAAGTGATTGAACTGTTTGAGAAAGACCCCACCCTAGAAAAGCACCCAATCTTGGCTGAAGCCCTTGAGTTAGCAGATCAGCAAAGAGCAGACTTCCTAACTAAGTCATAGTCGGCTAACCTTATTACATGGCCATCGCCGTATATCCCGGTTCTTTCGACCCATTCACCTATGGGCATCTCGACATTGCTATCCGGGCAGCCAAAATGTTTGAAACTGTCCACGTAGTTGTGGTTCACAACCCAAACAAGAAGCCCCGCTTCTCAGCCGTTCAAAGAGTTGAGATGATTCGCGAAATCCTAGATAACGAAAAAGGCAACTTTATCGTCAACTCTTTTGATACCGGTTTGCTGGTCGATTACTGCAAGACCGTGAACGCTGATGCACTTGTTAAGGGAATCAGAACTAACGTTGACCTTGATTATGAATTACCAATGGCTCAGGTAAACAGAGATCTCAGTGGTATTGAAACTGTATTCATTCCAGCGGATCCGGTTCACGGTTTCGTATCCTCTTCGTTGGTAAAGCAGGTAGCCGACCTTGGCGGAGACATTAGTAAATATGTCCCAGAGTCGGTGGCTAGAAAGCTGCGTGGCTAATGAGCATTTACAAGATTCCAGTTCATGACCTGATGCATAAGCCAGGCACGATGCGCGAGCTGACCACTGAACTGACCCTCGAGGCTGACCTAGGGGCAGGTTTAGCTCAGGTTAGTAAAGGTGGGTCGATTGACCTAGAACTGCGATTAGAGAGCGTTCACGAGGGCATCTATGTCTCCGGAATATTGAAGACCGAGGCAGAAGCCGAGTGTTCTAGGTGCCTAGACCCAGTAAAGGTGCCAATCAAGGTGGATATTCAAGAGCTTTTCGCCTATTCTTTACAGGTAGAAGATGACTTGGTCATCCAGGACGAACAAATCGACTTGGAACAGGTCATCGTTGACTCGGTTGTTCTAAATCTTCCGTTCACCCCTATTTGTAAGGCAGACTGTCTTGGTCTGTGTGCTGAATGTGGTGCGAAGTTGAATGAAGAGCCGGATCACGCTCACGAAGCCAAGATTGATTCAAGGTGGACCGAGTTACAAAAGTTTGCTAAAGAAAGTGAAGACTGATGCCAGTTCCTAAAAGACGCCTGTCGAGATCAAACACCCGTCACCGTCGCTCAGCTTGGGTGGCCAACAACACCCAGTTGGTAAAGACCGTCGTTAACGGTAAGACCGTATACAGCTTGCCTCACCGCGCTCGTGCAGTAGAAGACTCGAACGGTGACGTTCAGTTCTACGAGTACAAGGGCCGCAAGGTAGCTGACGCCTAAATCTAGGCTCAGACAGTGAATTACGCCGCGCTTACCGAACGGCTTGGCATTTCTATTGAACCTGCCTTACTTGAGTTAGCGCTAACTCACTCTTCGTTCTCTTACGAGAATGGCAAAACACCCAACAACGAACGCCTGGAATTTCTGGGGGATTCGGTGTTGGGTTTTTTAGTTACTGAGCACGTTTACCAACTTCACCCAGATCTTGCTGAAGGTGAACTTTCCAGACTAAGAAACGCTGCTGTTTCAGCTAAGACCCTAAGTCTTGCTGCGATGAACATTGGTCTCGGTGAATTCATTCTGCTTGGTAAAGGTGAATCGCTTTCCGGTGGTTCTTCCAAGTCCAACATTCTTGCTGATGCTTTTGAGGCAGTTCTAGGAGCCGCCTTTATCTCTGGGGGAATCGATGCAGCCCACCGAATCGTCAGCGATTTAATTTTTCCGCTAATTGATGACAGTCAGGTGCTGTTAGAAACCAGCGAACCTAGAACAGTCTTACTGGATCTG
>Ga0222712_10003131_pt1 | contig 18328 bp, 16 predicted proteins | sample C33_657DmetaG_FD_165043 | JGI IMG/M metagenome (GOLD analysis project Ga0222712, IMG submission 165043) | Estuarine water microbial communities from San Francisco Bay, California, United States - C33_657D | ecosystem: Environmental > Aquatic > Marine > Unclassified | place: USA: California...
CGCTTTCGGGCGGCTGCGCCTGCGCGGCGAAATCACGGAAATGAAGCGCTATCCTTCCGGGCATATCTACCTCTCGCTCAAGGATCAGGATGCGAAGATAGAAGCCGTCATCTGGAAAGGCTCGCTCCGCAATATCGGCACCATGCCGGAAAACGGCGTGGAGATGATCGCCACGGGCCGGATTTCCACCTATGCGGATCGGTCAAAATACCAGCTGGTGATTGAAAGGCTGGAATATGCGGGCGAAGGCGCGCTGCTCGCGCGCATCGAGGCTTTGCGTAAGCGCCTGTTGGAAGAAGGGCTGTTTGACGAAAGCCGCAAGCGCCCCCTGCCCTTATTGCCACGCGTGATTGGCGTGATTACCAGCGAAAAAGGCGCGGTCATTCAGGATATTCGCACCACCATCGCGCGGCGCTTTCCGCGCCATATCCTGCTGTGGCCTGTGGCGGTGCAGGGCCAGGGGGCGGCGGAACAAATCGCGGCCGCCATCAGGGGGTTCTCCGCCCTGCCCGCAGGCGGTGCCGTACCGCGCCCCGATGTGCTGATTGTGGCGCGCGGCGGCGGCAGCCTGGAAGACCTCATGGCCTTCAATGAGGAAATCGTCATCCGCGCCGCCGCTGAGAGCACGATTCCGCTGATTTCCGCTGTCGGCCATGAAACCGATACCACGCTGATTGATTTCGCCTCTGACCGCCGCGCGCCCACCCCCACTGCGGCGGCTGAACTTGCCGTGCCGGCGCGGGCGGAAATCTCGGCAGCCCTGATGCAAACGGGCGCGCGCTTGGGTCAGGCGGCCTCTGGCCTGATCAATGGCGCGCGGCTGCGCTTGCTGCGCGCCGAACGCGGCCTGCCGGATGTGCCCGCGCGGCTCGCGCAATCGCGCCAGCGCCTGGATGATTGGGGGGAAAGGCTGCCGCGTGCCGTTTCCGCCAATTTGGCCACCAGGGTGCAAAAGCTTGCTGCCATGCGCATCCCCCACCCGCGAGAGGGCATTCTGGCCCGCCGCGCAGCGCTGGAAGCGGCTGGCTTACGGTTAGGTGCCGCCTGGGCGCGGCGGCGTGATGGCTTTGGCGCCGCGCCAGGCCTCGCTCGGCTTTCGCCGGCGCCGGTACAGGCCATGCTGCGCCAGCGCCAAGCAGTGCTTGAAGGCCTATCGGCGCGGCTGGAAAGTGCTTCCTATACTTCCGTGTTGGCGCGCGGTTTCGTCCTGGTGCGGGACGCCAAAGGGGCGCCGGTTGTAGCCGCAGGCAGTGTCGCGCCGGGACAGAGCTTGCGCCTGACCTTCGCGGATGGCGAAGTGGGCGTCAGCGCCGATGCCTCTCGCCAAGGACGCTTGTTATGACGCCTCAATTATCCCGACGCCTAGTGCTTGCCGCGCCCGCGCTGCTGCTGGCTGGGCGGGCCAGGGCCGTGATGCTGAATGAAGCCGCGTTGACCCAGGGCGGCTTTGTGGTGGGCCGCGCCGCGCCGGGCACTAGGCTGGCACTGGATGGCCGCGCGGTCAGGGTCTCGCCCGCCGGGGATTTCGCCTTTGGCTTTGGGCGGGACCATGCGGCCCAGGCCAGGCTTGCCATTACCGCTCCTGCAGGTGCCGCAGAAACACGGGTTTTGAATATCGCGAAGCGGCAATGGCCGACCGAGAGCATTTCCGGCCTGCCCCCAGCGCAGGTGACGCCAGATGCCGAAACCCTGACCCGCATCGCCCGCGAACGCGAAAAACTTGGCGCCATCCGCGCCCTGGAATCAGGCCTGACAGGCTTTGCCGAGGGTTTTGTGCGCCCCGCCCCAGGCCGCATTTCCGGTGTTTTCGGCAGCCAACGCATCCTGAATGGCCAGCCACGCCAGCCGCATTACGGGCTTGATTTCGCCGCTCCTACAGGCACCCCAGTGGTTTCATGCGCCGCCGGCCGGGTGACCCTGGCTGATGAGTTTCATTTTTTCGGCAAATTGATCGTGGTGGATCATGGGCATGGCGTGAATTCGCTCTATGCCCATCTTTCGGAAATCGCGGTGCGAGAAGGTGAGAACATCACCAAAGGTCAAAGGATCGGCGCCATCGGTATGACAGGGCGCGTCACCGGGCCGCATCTACACTTCAGTCTATCATGGTTTCAGCAATGGCTGGACCCCCAACCGGTGGTCCTGCCAAGCTGATGATAAAGGCGCGTTCTTTAGACCTTACGCGCCCTTAATTCATCGCGGATTTCTGCCAATAATGCCTCTGTCGGCGTGGGAGGCGGGGCTTTTGCGTCTTGCACGGCCTTAGAAGCCTGCAATTTGCTGAGCATCTTCACCATCCAGAATACAGCAAAGCCGACAATGACGAATTTGATGATGGCATTGAGAAATTTGCCAACCGCCAATACGGCCGCACCACCATCGCGCGTCGCCGCCAGTGTTGCCTTGCGTTCCCCGGAAATCACCACAAAAAGGTTGGAGAAATCCATACCCCCCATTAACAGACCAAGAATGGGATTGAACAAATCCTCAACCATGGAGGTAACAATAGCGGTGAAGGCAGCGCCAATCACCACGCCAACCGCCAGATCAATGACATTGCCGCGCATGATGAAGGCTTTGAATTCCTTCAGCCATTGCGGTTCCTTCACCGGTATCTGACCGGTAATCTTATTTGCCAAATCGCTCATGTCTTATTCCCCAACCGAAGGCCCCTTCAACGGATGCCTACCAAAGCGATAATGCAAGCCTATTAATTGCTATTTGTAAAGCTTAATAAGGTATGACTGAAGTGCCGGCGCGCCCCCTCTGACCATAAGGCCATGCAACGGCACCAATATGATATGGTATGGTTTCGGAATTGATCTTAGGTTTTGATGATGGAACCAAGCCGTTTCGCTCAGCAAATCACCTTCCTTTATGCGGAAGACCCCGCCCCTTCCTGGGAGTTTTACGAAAACACGCTTGGCCTTGCCCTGGTGCAAGACCAGGGCACCTGCCGGATTTACGCAACATCCCCGGGTGAGCGCGGCTTTCTTGGCATTTGCCGCGCGCGTGCGCCGCGCGCTTCAGAAAATCCGCGCGTGCAGGGCGGGGTGGTTTTCACTTTCGTTGATCCGGATGTGGAAGGCTGGCATGCCAAACTAAAGGCGCGCGGGGTGAAAGTGCCGGAACGGGTGGAATATTCCGAAGCCTATCGCGTAACGCATTTCTTCTTCCACGATCCCGCCGGCTATTTGCTGGAAGTTCAACGCTTTGAAAGGCCGGATTGGCCGGAACCGGCTTAGAAGATTATTCCAACCGCCGGTTCCGGCTTATCAAGCATCTGACTAACGAGCCAATAACCATTCGGGCAAACCGGTCACCAAGGTCACCGGGAAAAGCGTAATCAGCACCACGGTCAGCACCAGCATCAAGAAGAAAGGCAGGGATGCCCAGGCGACCTCTGTCTGCTCCTTGCCTGTCATTGTTTGCATGACAAAAAGATTGAACCCGAGTGGCGGCGTTATTTCGGCGATCTCCACCAGCAGCACGATGAAGATGCCAAACCACACCAGGTCAAAGCCCGCCGACTGCACCATGGGAACGACGATGGATGTTGTCAGCACAATCATCGAAACACCATCCAGGGCAGTACCCAAAATAAGGTAAACTACGGTCAGGATAGCGATGATGCCGAAGGGACCAAGATTAAGCGCCTCAGCTCCAGCGGCAAGCGCCGAAGGAATACCTGTCAGCGCCATCGCTTTAGTGAGGAACGCCGCACCTGCCAGGATAAACATGATCATGCAGGAAAGCCGCGTCGCACCCATCAGGCTTTCCTTGAAACTCTGCCAAGTGAGGGTACGCGTCACGGCTGCGAGAATAAGCGATCCAAGTACACCAAAACCCGCAGCTTCCGTTGCTGTTGCCCAACCAACAAACATCGTCCCAATAACCGCGATGATCAAAATGGCGCAGGGAATCAACTGTGCACTGGCCCGCATTTTCTCGCGAAAGCTGAGTGCTGGTTCTTTCGGTGGCTGTTTCGTCGGGTTCAGCACGGCCCAAATCGCGATATAGGCGCTGAAAAGCGCCATCACGAGAATGCCGGGGATCATGCCGGCAATGAATACGCGCACGATCGAAACCTCGGCCGCCACCGCATAAACCACCATGATGATGGAAGGCGGGATCATGATGCCGAGTGTGCCAGCGGTCGCGAGGCTGCCAACAGCAACCGATTCATCATAGCCGCGGCGGCGCAATTCCGGCAGCGCGATCTTGGAAACAGTGGCGCAGGTGGCAGCAGAAGACCCAGAAACAGAACCAAAGATGCCACAAGCCAGAATGTTCACATGCAAGAGCCGCCCTGGAAGCCAACGCACCCAGGGCGAAAGACCGTTGAACAATTCCTCGGATAATTTGGTGCGAAACAGGATCTCACCCATCCACACGAACATCGGCAGCGCTGCCAAGGTCCATGAACCGGTCGATTCCCACATGGAACTCGCCAGAAACAGGCCGGGCTGCGGGTGCACCGCCATCATGCCGATATAGCCAACCACCGCGAGGCTCATGGGTATCCAAAGGCCGGTGCCCAAAAGCACGCAAAGCAGGATCAGCAGCAGCAGGGCGAAACTCAGTAATTCCACGGTTCAAACCTCCGCCGAAAAATCGCCGCGCGCGGCACGGTCGGCTGCGGCAGCTACGTAGGCGGGGACCTCCCCAACCAGAACGCGGATCAGTTCATCAAGAATGGCGATAAGCAAAACCCCCGCGCCAATCGGCATAGCCATTTTTGGAATCCAAAGCGGGAAGGCTACTGTACCCTGAGCCACTTCCTCGATCTCAATAGCAAAAAGTACATCATTAAAAGTGAACCAAACAATTGTACCAACAGCAACCGCCGCCATGGAAAGTACAATGATCTCGATCAAGTGGCGCGCACGGGGTGAAAGCTTATCAATCGCAAGGCCCACCCTGATCAATTCACCATTCTTGAAAGTGCGCGCCAGCGCAAAAAACGTCGTGGCGACACACAGATAAGCACTGAGATCATCCGCGCCAGCAAATTGGATATTCATCTCGCGCAGGGCAACCTGGGCCATCATGACAAGAAAAATGCTAAGCAGGGAAAGCGCAGCCAGCCCTGCTGAGACGTCATAAAGCCCATCAAGAGCCCTGCGCAAGAAAGCCATTCTCTTCAGCCCCTATACGCGGCCAGAAGCTTCGCACCATCTTCACCAGCACGCGCCGCCCATTCCTGGGCGATTGTCTGGCTGATGCGCGACAGGCCTTCCATCACTGCCGGTGTTGGCTGCGCCACCTGCATGCCACGCGCGGCCAGGGTGGCCTGGGCGGCGTCGCGCGCTTCCGCACTTAGGGCCCAGCCGCGATCTTCAGCGCGCTTGGCTGCTTCGCGCATCGCGGCTTGCTGGGCGGCCGGCAAGGCTTCAAAAGCACGGCGTTGTACGAAAATGACGTTATGCGTGCGGGTAAAGCCAATGGGCGTGAAAACCTTCGCAAAATCCCAGGCCGCACTATCCACGCCTGTGGCTGCACTGGTGACCATGGAATTGACCACGCCAGTCGCAAAAGCTTGCGGCACCTCAGCTGCCTGCACCAGGGTTGGCGTGGCGCCGAGCAATGTCGCAAAGCGATTGGTCATGGCGTTGAAGGTACGCATACGCGACCCGCGCAGCACTTCCAGGTTTTCCACGGGCACATTGGTATAAAAGCCCGAAGGTGGCCAAGGCACGCTATAGAGCACGCTCAGCCCCTGCCGCTGGAAGCGCGCTTCGATATAGGGGCGCGACAATGTCGCGAGCTTGCGGGCTTGTTCATCAGTCCAGGCAAGCTGAGGGATGCTATCTACCTCAAAGAATGGGTCATCATTGCCATAGGCAGAAAGCAAGATCTCACCAATCTGCACTTGCCCCTGTTGCACGCCGCGTTTGATCTGCGGCATGGGCAAAAGGCTGCCATTGGAATGAAGCTGCGCATCAATGCCAGTTTGCGCCTTCACCTCATCAAGGAAGCTTCGGATATTGCGGGTGTGAAAATTACCATCTGGATAGGCGGTGGCAACCTGCCAGCGGGCTTGAGCCTGGGTTTCCTGGGCAGTGAGTGGCACCAGGATGAAAGGCGCTGCAAGCACATTGCGGCGTGACAATTTCTTCATGAAAGCCCCCTGCTATGAATGACCGAATTATTGATAGTTGCATTATACCGGAAATAGACAAGGGGGGCAGGCACGCGCCCCACCCCCCTCATTGTTTCCCGCGCTCAATTTACGGGCAAAAATTGCCCCAACTGCACTCAACGAGCAGCCAGATAAGCGTCAATCAGCTTCTTGCCATCCTCGCCCGCCCGTTCAATCCATTCCTGGGTCATTTGCTGGCTGACCCGGCGTAAATCGGCCAGTAATTGCTCGCTCGGTTGCAGCACCTGCATCCCGCGCTGACCGAGCGTGGCTTCGGCCTGGGATTGGGAGTCACGGCTGAGTTCATAGCCCCGCGCTTCAGCACGTGCCGAGGCTTCCATCAGCGCCGTTCTGACATCTGCGGGCAAACCTTCCAGCGCACGACGCGACACAAACACCGCATTCTTGGTCATGGAAAAACCTAGCGGTGTGAAAATCTTCGCGTAATCCCAGGCGGAGGTATCAACCCCTGTCGCGGCCGAGGTGATCTGCGCGCTGACAATGCCAGTGGCAAAGGCCTGCGCCAATTCAGCGGCCTGCACCAAGGTTGGGTTGGCGCCAATGATGGTAGCGAAGCGATTGGTCATTGGGCTGAAGGTGCGGAAGCGTTGGCCGCGCAATTGTTCCAGGCTGGTGATGGGCTGCTGCGCATAAAGCCCAGCCGCAGGCCAAGGCACCATGTACAGCAGGCTGAGGCCCTGCCGCGCTAGCCGCGCCTCAATATAAGGCTTTTGAAGGTCAGCAAGCTTCTTGGCCTCGGCCAGATTTGTCACCAATTGCGGAATGGCATCGGCATCAAAAAACACATCCTCATTCGCATAGGCCGTCAGCAAAATTTCGCCAAGCTGCACTTGGCCTTGCTGCACCCCGCGCTTGATTTGCGGCATGGGCAGAAGGCTGCCATTGGAATGAAGCTGGATGGAAAGCCGCCCGCCGGTTGCCTGCTCAACCTCCTGAATGAAGGTCCGGATATTGCGCGTGTGCAAATTGCCATCCGCATAGGGCGTGGCCATTTGCCAGCGCGTCTGGGCATGACCAAGGCTCGGGGAAAGGGTGGCCAAGCCAGCGGCCCCGGCCATGAACTGGCGACGATGAAGCGTCATGGGTTTTTTCCTTCTTCCGCCCGGCCCTGCCCCGCCCGGCATTCAAAGCGGGTAATCGCGGCCCGGATCCACGCCAGCTTGCGTCAAAAAATGCCGCATGGCCACTACCTCATCCTTGGAAAGGCTATGCTGCGTATTGTGAAAGGCATGGGCATGGCCCGCGAGCTTCACCGCCAGCCGGCCCGAACCATTATGGGAAACCTCAGCCCCCAATTCCTCAAACACCGCCTCCACGGCCTTGGGGTCAATATTGGCGCTGACGGGGTGGGCGAAAATCGCGTGCAAAACCTTGCGGTGACGATGATTCATGGCGGATATGCCTTCCGGATGGTTCGAAACAACGCCATCCTGGCAGGGCTTCACTGCCGCGTATTGATCATGATCAATCGCCGGCAGAACCCGTCAGCTGCGTGCGAACCAATTCCGCGAAATGCCCGCCTTGGGCGACCAATTCCTTGAAGCCGCCGCGTTCGGCAATCTGGCCACCGGCAAAGACCAGGATTTCATCTGCATCGCGCACGGTGGAAAGCCGATGGGCGATGATGAAAGTGGTGCGCCCGGCCATCAGCGCCGCTAAGGCCTTTTGCACCCGCGCTTCAGTGGCGGCATCCAGCGCACTTGTTGCTTCGTCCAAAATCAGCACCGGCGGGTCTTTCAGCAGCGCCCGCGCAATGGCCAAGCGCTGACGCTGCCCGCCGGAAAGCGAACTGCCGCGTTCCCCGATCATGGTGTCATAGCCATGGGGCTGGCGCTGAATGAAATCATGCGCTTCGGCCAACCGGCAGGCATGTTCCAGTTCTTCCTGCGTCGCATTCGGGCGGCCCACCAGCAGGTTTTCGCGAATGGTGCGGTTGAACAGCATGCTTTCCTGGAACACCACACCGATATTGCGGCGCAGGCTTTCCAGCGAAATATCGCGCAGATCATGGCCATCGAGCGTAACGCGCCCTTCCTTCGGGTCCCATAGCCGCTGCAATAACGCCATGGCAGTGGATTTGCCCGCCCCGGTCGGCCCCACCAGCGCAATCGTCTTGCCTGGTGCTGCCGAGAAATTCACCTGGCTGAAAATCGACGGCCCGCCGGGATAGGCAAAGGCCACATCTTCAAAGGCTACTTCGCCATTCGCGCGGGGAATATCCAGCGCATCGGACTTCTCCGGCACCGTGGTGCGCGCATCCAGCACGGAAAACAGCTCTGACAATGAGGGCATCAGCAACACTAGCCGAGAGGCAAAACCCACCGCCCCTTCCAGCTTGCCGATCAGCATGGTGGCGAAGCCCATGAAGGACACGATTTCCCCCACCGTCGCCTGCCCTCGCAAATGCAACCACGTGCCGAGCATGAAGATCATGATGACGCAAATGGTGGAAGCGGCGGAGGTCATCACCGCCACCACAGCCCACCAATTCAAAACCGGGAATTGATGCGTGATCACTTGGCGGATGATATCGCCAAAAAGCCGCGCCTCATTCGAAAGACGGGTGAAGGATTGCACCACCACCACATTGGAAAGCGCATCCTGCGCATTGCCGGCAAGCTGGGTATGCAGCGATTCAACCTGGCGCTGCGCGCTTTCCGTACGGCGGATGACAAAGGCCGCAAGGCCGCCAAAAATCAGTACCAGGATAATAAGAAGCAACCCAAGGCGCCAATTCAGGATCAGCGTAAGGGGCAGCAGCACAATGGCGGAAATGAAAGTGGTCAGGTGTTCGCGGAAAAAGGACAGCCAAAGCCCAAAAAGATTATCCGCGCCCACCAGCATGATCTTCATCAGCCGGCCCGATTGCGTATCCCCATGAAAGGATAGCGGTAGGGACAATACATGCTGGAAGTAATCATGCATGACCTTCAGGCGATTGCGATGCGCCATGCGGTCTGCGAAAAGCGCAACCGTGACATTGGCGCCTATGGCCGAAAGCCCAACCGCGCCCCAGATGATCAGCAGGGAAAGCGCTTCAGCCCACACCGCGGATTCCTGCATCCGATCAGACCGCGCGAGCAGATCAATCACCCGCCCAAACAGCACCGGTTCCAGGAATTGCAACCCGGCAATGGCAAGCGCGGCCAAGGCAAGCCCAATCGCCACGGCACGATCCGCCGCCAGCAGCCTAAGCACCCGTCCATAAAGCCGCAAGAATCCCATCTGCACCGAAGCCCTTTCCACTGGGGATCATAGGCGAGGAAAGCCCCTGAGCGAAACCGGGCCGGTAAAGGTTGATCTGGCGCGCTTCACGGGCCACCTTGATGCCAAAGCGAATAACCGGGAGGCTAGAACATATGATTACCCGCCGTAGCTTGGGCGCCCTGGCGATTGGGGCCGGCTTGCCACTGCCCGCACTGGCGCAGGGTCTTTCCGCCCGGCCCATCCGCCTTGTTATCCCCTTCACCCCCGCCGGGACCACGGATCTGGTTGGACGCCTGACCGCCGAGCGCCTCGCAGCCCGGTTGGGCCAGCAGGTGATCGTGGATAACCGGCCGGGGGCTTCGGGCAATGTCGGCGGGGAATTCGTCGCGCGATCAGAACCAGATGGCCACACGCTGCTGCTGACCACCATCGGCACGGGGGCGATCAATTTTGCCGTTTTCGGCAACCGCATGCCCTTCAAGCCGGAAGATTTGGCCGCGGTTGGCCTGATGTGCCGCGTGCCGAATGTGCTGATGGCGGCCAATCGGATGCCTATCCGCTCGCTCACTGATATGGTGCGCGAAGCCAAAGCCAAGCCCAGTGCGCTGAATTATGGCACCGCCGGCATCGCGACCTCCCCCCATGTGGTGATTGAGCAAATTCGCCTGGCGCAAGGCATTCAGATCACCCATGTGCCGTTCCGCGGTTCCGCCCCCATGCTGACCGAAATGGTGGCCGAGCGGATCGAATTGGGGATGGACAATATCCCCTCGGCGCTCACTTTCGTGCGGGAAGGGAAAATCCGCGCCATTGGCGTGACAGGTGCGGAGCGTAGCGCCGTGCTGCCGGATGTGCCGACCATCGCCGAACAGGGCATGCCGGGCTTTGAAGCCACCGCCTGGTTCGGCGTGCTGGCCCCGGGCGCCACCCCCGCCCCGGTCATTGCGCGGCTTGGCGCCGAATTGGATGCGATTGGCAAGGATGCCGATTTCCGCGCCCGCATCGCGGCCTTCGGCGCCGATCCCCCCCGCCTGACGCCCGATGGTGGTTCAAGCCCAGAAAGCTTCGCCGCCTTTATGCGCACTGAGGTCGCCCGCTGGGCCGATGTGGTGCGCCAAGCCGATATTCGTGTGGAGTGAGGAAAACAACATGACGCATAAAACCACCCTGCTGGGACGCCGCATCATTCTGGCCGGCATTGCGGGCGCCTTGGCCGCGCCGGGCATTGCCCGCGCCCAGGCTTTCCCAACCCGCCCCTTGCGGCTGGTTGTTCCCTTCCCGCCTGCCGGCACCACAGATATTTCCGGCCGCATCCTGGCTGAACGCTTGGCTGCGCGGCTTGGCCAGCCGGTGATTGTGGAAAACCGTGCCGGCGCCACGGGTAATCTGGGCGCTGAAATGGTCGCGCGGTCGGAACCCGATGGCTATACCCTCGTGATGTGCACCATCTCCACGGCTGCGATTAATTATTCGCTCTGGGGTACGCGCATGACAATTAAGCCCGAGGATTTGGCGGCCGTTGGCCTCGCGATCCGGGTGCCGAATGTCATTTTTGTGCCGGCCAATTCGCCCTATCGCAGCGTGAGTGATCTGATCGCCGGCGCCAAGGCCAATCCTGGCAAGCTGAATTACGGCAGCAGCGGTTCGGGCGGGTCACCACATATGACCATGGAAATGTTCAAGCTGCGCAGCGGCACCGATATCACCCATGTGCCCTTCCGCGGCGCTGGGCCGATGCTGGTGGAAGTGGTGGCAGGTCGCCTAGAATCTGGCTGCGACAATATGCCAAGTTGCATCGGGCATATCCGTGATGGGCGGCTCCGCGCCTTGGCGGTGACCAGCAATGTGCGGGCAGCCGCGCTGCCGGATGTACCAACCCTGGCCGAAGCGGGCATTCGTGATTTTGAAGCGACCGCATGGTTCGGCGTTCAGGCGCCGTCGCGCACCCCGCGCCCGATCATTGAAAGGCTGGGGGCAGAGATTGATGTCATCACGCGCGACCCGGCCTATATCGCGCGTATCGCCGAATTGGGCGGCGCCCCACCCGCGCTCACCCCGGCCGGGGGCAGCAGCCCGGAAAGCTTTGATGCCTTCATTCGAAGCGAAATCACCAAATGGGCCGAAGTGGTGAAGGTTTCCGGCGCCACGGTGGATTGATGGGCTTTGGGGGGCGGCCAAGCTTGCGGTTTCCCCCGGCTTCTTCCTAGTCTGCTTTTTTTATCAGGGAGCAAATGAGATGAAGATCAGCAGACGTGGCCTTGGCCAGGGTATGGCCGCCGCCGCCGGTGGCTTGGCGCTTAGCGGCATTGGCGCCGGCCCGGTTTATGCGCAGCGCAGCGCCAATACGCTGCGCGTCGCTTTCCGCGATGCCGTGCCTAATATTGACCCTTACTTCAACAGCCAGCGCACCGGCATCATCATCGCGCATCAGGCGATGGATGGGCTGGTGCATCGCGACCCTGACACCTTCAAGAACGTACCCGCGCTCGCGACCGAATGGGCCTGGCAGGGCAATAACGCGATTGATTTCAAGATCCGCCCAGGCGTGAAGTTCCATGATGGCAGCGATTTCGGCGCTGATGATGTTGTCTATACCATGAATGGCATCGCCGAATTGGGCGGGCGGCTTTCAACGCCCGGGAATTATTCTTGGATCGAGGGCGCCGAAAAGCTGGATGCCAATACGGTACGTATCAAGATGAAGCGGCCCAACCCCGCCGCGCTTGATTACTTGGCGATGGTGACGCCGATTTGGCCCAAGGCCTACCGCGAAAGGGTGGGGCCTGAGGGCTTTTCCCGCATGCCGATCAGCACCGGGCCGTATCGCTTCACCAAGGTGGATGTCTCCAACGGTGTGGAATACGAACGCTTCGATGGCTATTACCAGGGCGGCCCCAAGGGGCGGCCTGCAATTCAGCGCATCACCGCGCGCTATCTGTCCGATGCCGCCACTGAATTGACCGAGCTTCTGGCGCAGCGCGTGGATTGGATCTGGAACATAAATCCAGACAATATCGCCAATGTAAACCGCTTGCCCTTCCTGCAGGCAGTGCAGCAGGAATCGATGCGCGTTGGCTATCTGAACATGGATGCGGCGGGGCGCACCGGTGCTGGTAATCCGATGACGAATTTGAAGGTGCGCCAGGCGATTTTCCACGCGATTGACCGCAAATCCAAGGCCGAAAAACTGGTGACCGGTGGGTCGCGCGTGCCGCCCGCGCCTTGCTACCCCTCCCAATTCGGCTGCAATGGCGATGTTGCCGTGCAGTATGAATACAATCCGGCCAAGGCGCGGCAATTGCTTGCGGAAGCGGGTTTCCCGAACGGCTTTGACGTTGAACTCACTTCCTATGTCCAGCCGCGCCAATGGTCTGAAGCGGTACAGAATTACCTGCAGGCGGTCGGCATTCGTGCCCGCCTGAACCTGATGCAGGTGGCAGCGCAAATCCAGCGTTCCCAGCGCGGCGAATTGACGCTTGGCATGGGAAGCTGGGGCAGCTATTCGATCAACGACGTCTCGGCCTTCCTGCCGCAATGGTTCGCCGGCGGCAATGAAGACTATGCGCGCGATCAGCAGGTGATTGACCTGGTGAATGAGGGTGGGAACTCGGCAGATGAGGCGGTGCGCAAGCGCGCCTATGATGCCGCGATCAAGCGTATCACGGAACAAGCCTATTTCGTGCCGTTGCACACTTATGTGAATACCTATGCCTTCCAGCGGCAATTGGAATTTAAGACCTATGCGGATGAATTGCCGCGCTTCTATTTGGCGAAGTGGAAGTAAGCTGGATTTTCCAGGAAAAGCCCCGTCCGGTGACAGCCGGGCGGGATTTTGGGGACATTTTCAAGCCAAGGGGATACACTTGGCAGCTCGGAAAAGGCGACCAACAAATAGCCTAGAGCATTTCCCGTACACGAAGTGAAGGAAACCACTTTGGGCGCCCTTCAGCCGGCCAAATGGCACTCCACCAGACCATCTTCCAATGTGGTCAGGCGCGGCGTTGTTGCGGCGCAAGGCGCGAAACAGGCCGGGCAGCGCGGATGAAAGCGACAGCCTGAAGGGATATTGGCGGGGTCAGGCATGATATCGCCAAGCCCGACATCTGGCACGCCGAGCCCGGGTTCGGGGGTCAGCACAGAATCCAAAAGCGCGCGGGTATAGGGGTGGCGCGGGTCGCGAAACAGTGCCTCGCTCTCGCGCTTTTCGACGATGCGGCCCAGATACATGACAGCGACTTCACTCGCCACATGTTCCACGACAGCCAGATTATGGCTGATGAAAAGATAGGTCAGCCCAAGATCGCGCCTTAGCTCGGCCAACAGATTGAGGATTTGCGCCTGCACGGAAACATCCAAGGCGCTGGTCGGTTCATCGCAGACCACAATACGCGGGCGCAGCACAAGGGCCCGCGCAATCGCCACGCGCTGGCGCTGGCCACCTGATAGCTGCGATGGGAAACGTGTGCCCTGTTCGGTGGAAAGCCCAACCCGTTCAAGGCTTTCCGCAACGCGGCGATCAACTTCCGAAGTCGTCACATTGCCCTGCGCCACCAGCGGCATGGCGATGATATCGCGCACACGCCGGCGCGGATTAAGCGACGAAAAAGGATCCTGAAACACTGGCTGGATCAGTCTGGCACGCGCGCGGCGGTCCATGCCTTCCAGCCGCTTGCCATCCACCAGCACCTCACCGGCGCTGGGTTCCATCAGGCCAAGGATCATGCGCGCCAGTGTGGTCTTGCCGCAGCCGCTTTCGCCGACCACACCCAGCACACTGCCGGCGGGGACCGAGAAATTCACATCATCCACCGCGATCACCCGCCGAGGTGCTGCGAAAAGCCCCTGGCTTGCGCGGAATTCGCGCCTCAGGCCGCGTACTTCAATGGCAGGCACGCTCATGCCCTTGCCCCTTCCGGCAGGATGCAAAGCGCCTCGTGCGCGGGGCCAACATTGCGGCGTGGGATATCCGCGGCGCAGGCCGCTTCGGCAAAGCCGCAACGATCACGAAAGGCGCAGCCGATGAAGCCGGGCGGGATGCGTGGCACGACGCCAGGGATGGAACCCAAAGGTTCATCGCGCTTCACCTTGCCCGGCACCGGCACGCAGGAAAGCAGGCCGCGCGTATAAGGGTGGCGGGGCGCGCGGAACAATTCCGCCGTTGGCGCGCTTTCCACCACCTTGCCGGCATACATGACCGAAACACGGTCCGCGACGCGCGCCACAATGCCAAGATCATGCGTGATCAGCAGAATGCCAAGGCCAAGATCCTTTTGCAGTTCGGCCAAAAGGCGCAGGATTTGCGCCTGCACGGTCACATCCAGCGCCGTTGTTGGCTCATCGGCAATCAGCAATTCCGGATCGCACATCAGCGCCATGGCGATCATGACGCGCTGACGCAAGCCCCCTGAGAGCTGATGCGGGAATTGGCCGAGCCGTAATCCCGGCGCGGTAATACCAACCCGCGTGAGCAATTCCACCGCGCGATCCACCGCTTGCGCGCGTGGCGTGCCGCGATGGCGGCGCAGCACCTCGGTCATTTGCGAACCCACGGTATAGGCCGGGTTCAGGCTGGTCATGGGTTCCTGGAAAATCATCGCCATGCGATCACCGCGCAGGCGAGACATCCGCTTTTCATCGTAATCGCGAATATCCTCACCGGCGAAGGAAAGCCGCGCCGCCTCCCGCTTGCCGCCCTTGGCGAGCAGTCCCATCACGGCAAGCGACGTCACTGATTTGCCGCAGCCGCTTTCACCGACCAGGCAATGGGTCTCACCTTTTTCAACGGTCAGCGATATGCCGCGCACGGCAGCGGTGCCGCCGAAGGTCACGCGCAGATCATCAATTTCCAGCAGCGCGCTCATCGGGACAGATCCGTCCCCAGCATGTCGCGCAAAGCATCACCCAGCAGATTGACGCCAAGCACCAGCACAAAAAGCGCAATGCCGGGGATCATGATGATCCAGGGGCTAAAGAACATGTATTCCTTGGCTTCGGAGATCATCAGCCCCCAGGATGGCAAAGGTGGCGGCACGCCAAGCCCGAGGAAGGACAGCGCCGCTTCCAGCAGAATGGCGAGCGCCATTTCAAGCGTTGCCACCACAGCCAGATGCGTCGCGATATTGGGCAGCACTTCCTTGAGAAGCACGATCATCGGTGAACAACCCGCGCAACGCGCCGCCGCCACATAATCCAGATTGCGGATTTGCATGGTGGTGGACCGCGCCACCACCGCAAACCGATCCCAAAGCAAAAGTCCCAGCACCAAAATCACCAGTGTAAAGCTGGTGCCCAAAAGCCCCGCGACAGCCAGGGCCACCAACACCACGGGTATGGAAAGCCGCGCCGTGATGGCAAACATGACCGCATCATCAACGCGCCCGCCATAAAAGCCGCCCATGACGCCCAAAAACGTGCCGATAATGCCTGAGGTGATGACAGTCGCGACCCCAATGATCATCGAAACCCGCGCGCCATAGATCAGGCGCGACAGGTAATCCCGCCCCAATTGATCCGTCCCCAGCAGATTGAGCGGCGAGCCACCTTCCATCCACATGGGCGGGATCACGCGCCTGCCAAGGTCAATCGTGAAAGGATCATAGGGCGCGAGCCAAGGCGCGAAAATCGCGACAAAGGTGATGAAACCCACAATACCCACGCCCAAAATTGCGCCCGCATTGCGCCAGATGCGCCGCCGATTACCGGCGCCAGCAGGTTGCAAAACTGCGCTCATGCCGACCTCAAGCGCGGATCGAGCACGGCATTCAACAAGTCAGACAAAAGCGTGAGGCCGATATAGATCAGCGCCAGCACCAGTACCACGGCCTGCACCACGGGGAAGTCGTTCTTGCTGATACTCTCCCACGCCAGATAGCCAACGCCATGCAGCGCGAAGACCGTTTCGATCACAATGGACCCACCCAGCATGAAGCCAAGCTGCACGGCAGCAATGGCCACTACCGGAATGGCCGCGTTGCGAAACCCGTGCTTTACCAGAATGGACAACCGCGAAAGCCCTTTCGCGCGGGCAGTGCGGATGTAATCGGAAGCGAGTGCCTCGATCATGCCGCTACGTGTCAGCCGCATCAGGGATGGAATGGCGGAAAAGGACAGCACGATGGAGGGCATGACGTAATGCTCCCATGAACCGGTGCCGGAGATCGGCAGCCAGCCCAGGTTCAAGCCCAGCACCACCATCAGGATCAGCCCAAGCCAGAAGGAAGGCATGGCTTGACCAATCAAAGCCACCATCAGCACGGAACGATCAACCCAGGTGTTTTCCTTCACCGCCGCCAGAATACCCAAGGGAAGTGCCACGCAAAGCGCGATGAACAGGCCGCACAGCCCAAGCGTCATGGTTATTGGCATGCGCTCCATGATCAGCCGCGCCACGCGCGTCTTGAAGAAGTAGCTATCGCCAAAATCGCCCTGCAGCGCGCGCCAGAGCCAATCAAAATACTGCACCCATAGCGGCCGATCGAGCCCATAGGCGCGTCGGATGAGCTCAATATCCTCCTGGCTTGCGTTCGGCCCGGCAATGGAAATGGCAAGATCACCCGATAGCCGCGTGAGCATGAAGCTCAACGTCAGCACCGTCAGCGCGACCAGTATCGCAACCGTCAAGCGGCGTCTTAGAAAGTGAAGCATCCCAACTTCAGCCTAGGCTTGATAGGCCGAGCGCGGCAAGGGGGCCATCACCAAGCCCCCGCCCAGCCATCCCGCCGCGGATCGGATGCAGCCATGCGCACGCCATTTTCCAGCACACGGATCGCCTCCACACTGCATGGTCCTTCCAGATCGGGCACAATCTTCAGGCGATGCCCGCGCCCTTCAAGGGCGCTGATCACCTCGGCGCCCATGCCACGTTCAATGGTGAGCAAATCCTCACCCCCATGCGGGTAATTGCTTTCCTGCCCGGGTTGAGAGGATGTCCAGCGCGGTGCTTCCAGCGCCTGTTGCGGGTCCATGCCGAAATCGGCGCAGGCGACCAGCACTTGGGTATTCACCTGCACCTGATTATCCGCGCCAGGCGTGCCGAAGATCAGCCACGGCTTGCCTGCCTTCATCAACATAGGGGCATTCATGGTGTGGCGCACGCGCTTGCCGGGCGCGAGTGCGTTCGCATGGCCTTCATCCAAATGCCAATAGCTCATGCGGTTATTGAACAGGATGCCGGTCTCCTGCCCTGTCACGCCGGAACCGAAGCTGGAATTGATGGACTGAATGGCAGAAACCGCGTTGCCGTCGGCATCCACTACACAGAAATAGGTGGTGTCGGTCTCTGCCGCGCCACGCACCGGCAAATGCGCCGCCTGATCGGTAATGGTCGCCGCATGTTCCGCCGCGCGTTCCGCTGACAGCAATTTATCAAGCGGCGGCTTCACCGTGCCGGCATGGGCCTCCCGATCCAGAAAGGCGCGTTTCTTCGCTTCCACCATCAGGTGGATCAAGGCCGCGCTGCCCCAGCCAAGCGGGGCCAGATCAAAGCGATCCAGAATGCGCGCCATTTGTGCCATGGCGAAACCCATGGAATTGGGCGGCGTCTGACGTAGTTCAAAACCACGATAGGGCACGGCGATGGGCGGCGCGATGATCGGCGCCACCCCCGCCAAATCAGCCGCACGCACCAAGGCGCCCGCCTTTTCCAGATCAGCGGCCAGCATGGCTGCCAGCCTGCCCCGATAGAAATCCGAAGGCCCCGCCGAGGCCAGGCGTTGCAGCGTCGCCGCCAAGGCAGGCTGCACCACCAAATTACCCAATACAGGCGGCTTGCCTTCCGGCAGAAACAGTGCGGCACTCAGCGCATCGGGGGAAAGACGCGCGCGGTTTTCACCCGCGAAATGGCGCAAAGCATGGGTCGCCGCAAAACCATCCCGCGCTGCTTCAATCGCTGGCCCGAACAACGCGCCCCAAGGCTTGCTGCCTTCTGCGCCATGCAGCGCGGCAATCCCGGCCACCATG
>Ga0222712_10003133_pt1 | contig 18320 bp, 16 predicted proteins | sample C33_657DmetaG_FD_165043 | JGI IMG/M metagenome (GOLD analysis project Ga0222712, IMG submission 165043) | Estuarine water microbial communities from San Francisco Bay, California, United States - C33_657D | ecosystem: Environmental > Aquatic > Marine > Unclassified | place: USA: California...
TGCCTTTGCTCTATACCTTGGGCGCAAAACTCCCCAACGAAACCCCGCAATACTTCAACGACCAATGCGTGATGGGCTCCTTGGCGATGACTTCGTTTGTTTTGGAGTAAAGTCACAGCTCGATCCAAAGCCTCCAAACAGTAATCTTGGGCAATTCATTTGGTCACTTTCGCCCGATTCTGTATTTGAGGCCAAGGCTGGCCATATAAATTGGCAAATCGAGATCTTCTGAATAATCATACTTGGTTGGAGAACGTCCCAATGCGGGGTCATTATCCAATTTCTCATAATTTAAACTTGCAAACAATTCTAACCGTCTTTTTGGTAATTTGCGTGTGTATTCAATATTGCAACAAATACCATCACCGAGGTAGAGGTAATAACGTTGATTAGGATTGTTAGTACTATAGGCTGATGATGGACGAGCCATTGTAAAGCCACAGCCAATATTTAATGATGAATTTGCTGTATGTATTATATTAAATTTTGGAAGAAGTCTTACCTGAGTCAATTTGTAAGGCAAATCCCTTAAAACAGTAAATGAATCGTAGATTTTATATTGGGAAATCCTCCTGAAACTAGAGTGGTCAAATGATAATTCAAATGAAAAATTCTTTCGGGAAGCATCCAAACCAATTGAAAAACCCGAATTAAACGGCGATGAGTGAATTGCGTTGTATTTTGGTTCTGTCTTGTTATAAAACGTTTTTTTAAAACAATAAGGCGAAATCACACCCGCTTTAAAACTATAGATAACCGAATCCTTGGGAATGGCCTTGATTTCTGAAACTAAAAAAGCGGCTAGAAGCACGATTATTATTCTTTTCATTGTACGATTTTTTTACGAATCAAATTCCAAGATTCTTTGTATGCTGAGCCGTCTTTGAGGAGAAAACCTTCGTTATATAGCTTTATTAGGCCATGGTTTTTAGCAAAATAATACCAACTATCCCCTCTGCCGGATAATGGTTCAATTTCAGGAAAGCTGCGGTCATTTGTGACTTTAAACACCCGAACCGTATCATAGGAATATCCCTTCAATTGGTAGTTTGTCAACAGGGTATCATAATACCAATCACAATTCTTCTTGGGACATAAATCATATGGATGGTGATAGACTTCTTGTGTTCCACCAAAAAAATCAGCTATTCTGGATCTTTCAACTTGATAAGCCCTTCCAGGGGAGGGGAATGCATCTACCTTATTTCCGAAACTAGACATTTCATACCTACATTTATAGCCTAAGCCATCAACAAAATTGGTTGATATAGTTACTACGAAAAAGTCTTGAATCAATGTAATGTGCATGCTATAATCTTCATTGCCCTTATGTGTAATTTGACCAAAACTGCTTCCTGTAACCCACTGACTGTCAATCGTACCGGTTTTGTCGTTTTCATATACCCAGTATGTGCCTTTTTTAAACAACATATAATCCTTCACTTCGCCCATGGTATATACGATAGTGACTGGATCTTTTGGCTTCGGTGGATTATTGTCTTCGCAGCTATTCCCAAATAGCAATAGCACTATAGCTACAAAAGCCAATTTCAGCGGAGTGGTTGTGGTCATTTGTTTTATTGATTAATTCATGAACAAGAGAGAACTTGAATTTTGCATTCGCTCTGAAATCAAGGGTGTTTAAAGGTTGTAAATGCTGAGATGCTGAAATTTAATAGAAGCAATAATAAGGCATCTGAATTTAAACCACATGATTAAAAGTAATCAAAAACGATGGCGAAAAATTCATCAGCTCAAGGTACTACGCGATCTCAGTCCTCTTTCCTCCACATCATGCTTAGGGTAAAGCGCTGTCTCAAATTGGAGAACCCGATTATTCCCGGTTGTAATTCTCTACCAATGGTAGAGCCAATGTCGTATCGGCATCTTAGATTGATTTTTCCAACCTGAAACGGACGAAAAGCAACTCCAAACGTTGGTCCAAAATTAAAACGGTGGATTTCTGGATTGTTTTTACCACCAAGGGAATAGTAGGTTTCTTCAAACCAATAATGACCTAAGGTGTCCCAACGCGAAGAGCGACGCATGTAGTAACCGTCAGAATGGGAAACAAGCTTATAATTGTAATGAAAGCCCATGGCGACTTGGAATCCCTTGTTCAAGGTTCCAAAATTTACAAAATAATTATTCAGGGTAAAGGAAGTTGTGTTGTATTTGATGTTTGTTATATTGCCACCCGCACCTCCAGGACTGGTATGCTCTTGAATATATATTTCTCCATGGCTAAATTCGAATCCGGCTTCATTGTTTTTAAAGAGAAAAAACGATTTTGGGCGTTGGTATCTAGCCATAGCAGATATTCCGAAACCCTCGGTCATATCTGCATAGTTATTATAACTGTTAGATTGCCATAAATGGGTTTTGTTGATGGCAAGCCCTGTTTCCAGTGTTTGGGCTTGTGCGCCCAACGCGATAATTAGTAAAATTGATCCGGTAAAAAATTGCTTCATTTTATCATAGGTAATAAACACATTCAAATCTACACATTCTGCTATAAGCCCCAATTAATCAAAACCTCATTTATCAATCACAAAAGCTTTTGTGAATCTGTGCTCATTGCATACGCCTTGTATAAAGTAGAGCCCCGGTAGCAATGTTGGTAGTTCAAGATCGATACTCTCGCCCTTTTGCGTGAATTGAGCTACCTGTTGTCCGTTCACCGACAACAACACCAAAGAATGCATGGCAGCAATCGACTCGAGGTGTAATTTCCCATCAATGGTTGGATTGGGATAAACAACAATTTGAGGTGTAAAAACGATTTCTTTTGTGCTCACTTTGATGTCTGGATCAAAAAAGAAACCCATAAAGTCATTGCCACCATAATTGGTATATAAATCATTGCCCACAAACACACCGCTTCCCTTCGCCCCAAATCCTGTACTTACGCCCCAACGCTGTTGTCGTTTAAAATAATTGCGCCTTTCTGCCAGCGAAGGCTCGGCATCCATCACATCAGAGAAAGTATCCTTGAGGAAATTATAGTAACAACTTTGCAAAATCGAACTTGACACACTGGCTTTTTTCGGCCACGCAAAATCCTGACCCGCCCACAACTTGATTTCTACATCATCGCCCAGCCAAGCAGTAGGATACATCGAAATGCTCTGCTCTTCCCCATTTCCATAGGTATTGTCAAAGAAATACCTGAGCAGTTTGCCGTTGCTATCCAGAACTCCAAACAAGGCGCGATTGGCGAGTTTCGGAGAGGACATCAAAACCTTACCCTGATATTTGAACGCCCTGCCAATGTTGTCACAGAAATAAATTCGACCCGCTTTATCAATACCAAACTTATATAAACCTGAATTACTTCCATGCGCAGAATCAAGCCTAAATACCCACTTAACATTTCCATTTTGCTTTAATCCCAGAATTACATGATCACGATAATTGCCACTTTTTGCACTCGGGAATAACGTCGTATCAACAAAGGGTTGGCCTTTCGCCGTATCCGAACTGTAAAGCATCGAGAACAAATACATATTCCCCTTGATGTCTTCTGTCCAATCAACCAAGGAACTAAATCGGTTATAGGTTTTGCCAATGGTTCCATCAGCGGCGATCTGAAGAATTAAATCTCTGTTGTAAATTGGGTCATAGGATTTTCCATTGATGGTTACTAAGTCAGGAGATTTGAAATCGGCATACACCACCAAGTCGTTTTTGTACCCTGGTCGGATATTGGGTATCGCTCCATAGAAATGAATTTTATAACGCAAGGATCCATCGGCATTAAATCGAAGTACATAGCTTTCGTCTACATTTCTGTTTTTGACACCAAGAACCACCTTTCCCAAGTCAAGGGTATCATCGGTAGATACCGCGATAGCAAAGCCACCATCGCGAAGCGCAAACAAATCAGATAGCACCACCTTTCTTCCCCCGCTTCGTGCTTGAGCAAACAAGTTGAACTGGGATTTGCCATACTTATCTACTTTTCTGATTACGAATGAATTCTTTCCGTTGGCTCGGTAAATTTTTCCGTCTAATATCAATGTATCTGTATAATGAAAAGCCATAAACACATTTCCCATTGAGTCTGTTGTGGGCAATAACTTATTGTGTGATTCAGTAAATTTCAGCGCCGTCCCAGATGAATAGTACCCAGTATTCCAAGAGGGTTTCTGTTGGCCGGTTAATCGACCAGCGAAAAATGAAATAGCGGCAAATAAAATATAGTTTTTCATGCGAATTGATTGTTTGACCATAATGGTATGTCTACAATTTGTTTAAAAGTTGCAAATGCCAATATGCTGAAATTTATCAATGGCAATTATAGGCCATGAAAAATAAATAGTATTGATGAAAAGTAATCAATAAAAACACCAATTATAATACACTACATCACTACATCACTCGCGTTTGGGTGCAGCAGTTGGCATCGCTCCGACAAAAAGGACGGAGCATTACCTGCCTTTGCTCTACACCTTGGGCGCAAAACTCCCCCACGAAACCCCGCAATACTTCAACGACCAATGCGTGATGGGCTCCTTGGCGATGACTTCGTTTGTTATTAGTTAACTCACCAACCGAAACGCTCGCTTCGTTTGTTCTATCTCGCTATTACCAATTCCAAATTTCTTGGCAAGGACTCGCCAGTTGGAAATTTCACGACGCATTTCCTTTAAGATACTTTCTGCTCTATCACTTTTCAATTGATACAAATGAGCGGTTTCAAGAGCTAAAGCGATGTCTTGTTCATTGCTATTTTCAGAAATATTCAAGGTTAGCCCAGTCCCCATTTCATTGGGGTTCATGTCGTACGCAGGAGATAAACGCCATCCCAATGGAGCGAGTAGAAATCCATGATTTCGCAAATGGTCGTCTGTGTTCGACACCAAAATATTAAATGCCATTCTTCTCCATAATTGCTCCAAATCTTCTTTTGCTTCCGGACTATGTTGCATGATAAAACCAACCAAATCAAGGTAACCAACACCTTCAACATGATCCGCTCCATCTTGCAGTCCCAACAAGGTCATGGCCGATGCAAAATGAATTCTCTTTTGCGCATCCGTTCTATCAAAACGTTTGGATAAAAAAGTATGATGCTTACCTGAGAATTTTTGCAATCGAGCTTCTGAAACATGAATGCCACAAGCTTTGGCCAATTTGTGTAACACCATTTCCCAAGCACCCGCATTTTTTTCATCTCTTGAACTTGGAAATTTTGCAATCCACAAATGTCCTTTGTCATCAATCACACTGGCTTTGGGTCTTGCGCCTCCTATTGACGACCCTGGATCAATCAACACACTCAACCATTGGGCATACTCAGGGTCATTCATGGCATCATCACGTTCAAGCTGCAAACTCGCATGCTCTAGTTCACGAAGCGATGTCCAAGGCGGAGTTGCCATTTTCATTTGGTCATTTATGTAAGGACCATCTTCACTTAATTTAAACCTCACCCCACCCATACGATGTCCGTCAAAAACACCCAATAGAAAATCACTTTCAAAAAGCGTTCTCTCGTCTCGATGTTCATTCTTTGCTTGCCAAGCTTCTCTTCTTCGCATCAATAGCCTACCCCAACGGTCGGGCGATGAATCAAGGAAAATTCCAAAGTTGTTTTTCTCTTCTGGCAAATATTGTTTCCCCTTGTAAAACCCCAAATGCGGATCCAAGGATAAAATCGGATTATCAGTATTCAACCAATACTCTGTGTATTCAAATGAGAATATTTCTTTTCCACGCAAACGTTGTGAAGTCAACCAACCCATTAACTGAGCTTCCTCCAGGAAATCCCAATCTGCATAAACCCATATTTTTATCTCGCTCTGCTTCACGACTTTTTGGTTTGTTTGGGTGCACGCTTATTGGTGATGATTCCGGCATCCTGCAATTTTCTACCCAATGGATCTGCTGCAGCAACCGTGGTTAAATCTTTCTCTAAACCTAAAACAAAGAGCACTTGTAAATAACTCCCAATGGCAACAGTAGGACTACCTTGCTCAATATTATAAATGGTTTTTCTGCCAAGACCAGTACGCTCAGCAATTTGTTCTGCAATCAATTTTCGACGCAAGCGAGCCAATTGTATATGCTCCCCTAAATCTTTTAAAATCTTCAGGTTTTTAGGCAATATTGCGGGCGCAGTTTTCATTTAACTTGTCTTATAGAGGACAAATATAGATTAAAAAATCCTTTTTATGACAAGTTATTTTAATTTGCCTTAAAGATTTCGGATGTTTTCAAAACGAGCGTCAATGAAATTTTCACCCTCGAAAATGATGATTGAATTGCCCTTAAAATCCTTGAGAAATCCCTATGTTGAAATTCAATGAGCGATTGTAAAGAGGGATAGATCTGGTATCGGCCTGCATGTTGCCTTGTCCGTGGTTGTAGCGAAAGCCAAGCGATACATTGGCATTGTTTCCGATGGGAGCCTCCACGCCTAGGCCACCGCAAAATCCATAATCGTACAGATTCCTAAATTGTGTGATGTCAACCATCATAAACGTAATGCCTTCACTGGTCGCTTGTCGCTCGGTAGACGTCGCCCTTGTTAAGAGCCCTCCAAAGGCACCGGCATCAATGAAAAATTTGGCACTTTTGCCGAATTGAGCCCTAATCTGGAGGGGTGCGGTGATGTAGTTATTAGCCACACTTACATTCATAGATCCCACTTGAACGCCATTGACATCGGTGATGGGGAAGGCGCCACGGTATCCACCTTTGCGTTCATAGTTTACTTGTGTTCTTACTGATATCCATCGGTCTGCGTTGTATTGGGCTGAGAAACCGGCGCAATACCCCATGGTGGGGGTGAATAAAAAATCAACGTTTTGGCTGTGGATCGTTGTCAAAGATGGTCCTGCTTCTATTCCCATTTGCCATTTGCTAGTTTGGGCCGATGTGTTTGTTGTGTACCTTTTCTGATCTACGGCTATAGAATCGGTGTACCAAAAGGCTTTGTAGGTGAACACCCCATTGTGCGATAGATCTGTAGTGACATGCATGAGCTGCTTGTCGTAGCTTATGTTTAGGTTATTTGATATGCATTGGCCGGTTAATCGACCAGCCAAAAATGAAATAGCGGCAAATAAAATATAGTTTTTCATGTGAATTGAATGTTTGATTATAATGGTATGACTAGAATTAGTTTAAAGATTGCAAATGCCAACATGCTGAAAATTTATCAATGGCAATTATAGGACATGAAAAACAAACAGCATTGATGAAAAGTAATCAAAAAAACACCAATTATAATACACTGTATCACTCCACCACCCACTTGATTAGATTTCCGGCGCCTTCTATTTCAATCAAGTAGATTCCGGGCGATGCAGCAGTGAGCTTGATTTGTTGCTGGCCTTTTTCGATGCGATGCGAGGACACTTTACTGCCTACAGCGTTGTAAATAGTTACATTCCGGGTTTGCTTGTTGTTGGCGATCTTCAATATCACCTCGTTGCCTGCGCCTGTTGGATTGGGGTAAAGGTTCACCGTGAGATTCTCGCCCAGTTCGTTTGTGCTAAGCAATCTTGCACTCACCCCGCCCAAACTGATTGTGTCGCGACAGCCGCCAGACACCCCGATCAATCTGGGGTAAAACTTGCCTGTATCCTTGTAGGTATAACTCACGGCTGCACCCCAAGCGGTATCCTTGGGCGATTGCTTCGTATCACCAAACAGCCATTTGTATTGAGTGGCCCCCGAAATGCTGTTCTTGCCATCGAAATTCACCAATAATGGCACTTTGCCCGATGTGATGCTCAACGAGCCACTGATGCTGAGCACCGCTGGTGCGATACTAATCTGTCCTTCACTCTGATAATCGCAACCCGCCGCATTCTTGCTGTGTTTGTTCACCTTGAAGGTGCCCGCGCTAGAGTTCCTCGGGTTGATTCTACCCATACTGTCGATCGCCAAACCCGATGTGGGAGAATACCATACGCTGGTGCTAGAAGACTTAAATGCAACTGGGGCATCCCACAACTTTGTCTCTTTGCAGATGCCATCAATTCTTCCCAAAGTGGTTTTTACGGTATCCGTCACCAAGAACGAATCTGCATAGTTAAACGTACAGCCGGTTTTGATGTTCTGATAAAGATAGTTCAGAACCAACTGCTGGGGATAGGTTTTCAATGAATCAAGTCTCACAGCGGTTACAGCATTCTGCATTGAACCATCCAAGTGCCATTTGCCCCCTTTCGGACTCACGTTCACCGCATTTAAGTCGAACACCTCCATGCCTTTACACATCGTATCAGAGAGAGCGTCTACCTTCAACTGGGTTGTATCAACATAAACATCGAAGGCTGCTACGAATGGCTTCTTTGTGCAACCATCCGAGAGCCTAACGGTCCATTGGCCAGATTCCTTCATTTTGTGATTCAATTGCACCGTATCGCCATTGAACGTATACAACCATTTGTAATGAACCGAATCGCCCCCATTGCCCGATACAAATGCACGCAGCGTATCAACCATACAATAAACTGAATCATAGGCCACATCTATCCTCAACGAATCCCTGACCTGAATAGAAAAAGTGTCGTAATAGTTATTGCAGGCAGGCTTTTGGATTGTGAGCAGATATTTGCTTTTCGCATTGGGCTTGGCGATGTAGGTGAGTGTCCTGCAGGTATCGCAGGTGACTTTGGTGGTGGGGCTAAACCATTTCACCTTGGACAAATAATCTTTGTTTGAAAGAAATCGAAGGGTATCGCCGGCGCACACCGTGGTATCTGAAAATGGCGTACGATCAACATTTTGATAGATTTTCACCCATCGACTCACAGAATGCTGAACCCCACTGTCGCAGCCATAATCACCGAATTCATAGTTAAAGGTGATTTTTACCTTGCCGGTGTCGGTGAACTTCCAATCAAAATCCGCGGATTGACTTGCGAGCTTCCCGTCTACGTAACAGGTGATCTTTTGCAATTTTCGCAAACCCGCCTCCAAGGCAAAATTGGTGTTTGCCCCTACGCAAGCCACGGCAACACCCGTATCATCCACTCCATACCAATGCGCACCCTGCTTGTTCACCCGAATACGAGATTGCAATGAATCCCAACCGGAATACAAGGTCATTACACCCGCAGCGAAGGCTCTTTGGTCAGAAATGTCAAAAGTGTCACTGGATTTGGTATGAATAAAATATCCATTGAACCCTGAGGTTGATTTTATATTAATTACATCCTGTTTGGTATTTTGAATGGAGCCCCAGTAAATTGTGCCGAACTTCTTGGTTAGGGTGTATGATTTGCCATTCACCTCAATTTTGTTATTACCCGGAGAAAACACCACCGCTCGATTCATTTGATTCGTTCCCACTAGCGTTGGAATGGGCACCGAAATTTCTTTCGTTAAGGCATTCGTTGGGGGAATGCTTGCAAAGTCCAAAACGTTGGCATAGACCTTATCATCGGGCGCTCCAAAAGCCGATTGATTTTTAGCGCCTGATACATATTGCGTAATGGCAATGGGCTTAAGCGATTGTATCAACAAGGGCTTATAAAAAACCGTATCGGCAATGACCGTATCTCTATCAATAATCGTCATTTTACCATTGATCCAAATTGTATTGTCTTTGTAGCTAAACAGATGATACGTATTTCCCACGTGGCTCTTCCCTTCCGATGCTACTACAAACTCATAACCCCAAGATTTTATCGGGTGCAACTGTTCGATTTCTATACCGTCAAATGGATAAACGCCCTTGTCGATATTGTAATAATTAAGTCCCGTTGTGAATCCTAAACCAAAATTGTTGGAAAAAACTGCAAGTTTTTTATTACAATCGGCAGATGTGATTTTACCGCCGTTAACAATGTGTAATTTCCCCCTTGGTTGTTTTAGCAAAATCTGAATAGTCTCACCTTTATTGAGTGTTTTCGAAAATTTTCTGCCCAAATCAGTATCAAAGTTCAAATCAAATTGTACCGCTGTTTGATCGTCAAAGGCAACAACAGTAAAACAATACACATTTGTTTTACTGTACTGACCAGAATTGAAATAGGAATCATGACAGGTCTTGGGATGATACAAAACATATTGGCTTCCGCAGTTTGCTTTCTCAATGGATTGATAGGAACCCGATGGACCTAAACCTGTGAGTTTTGTTTCATTTGCCCGTGATCCCCATATATTCTGTGTGGTTATAGTTATGGGCTTGCTGGATAGTGCAAACAATGTGCGTTTAAGAATGGTATTCCTGCTCCCAACAGAAATGGTAAAGAACTTTTTGTACATCATCAAATCCACCGACTTATTGGCTGTTAGATTAATGGTTGTATCATAATCACTATAATTGGTAATCCTTACACTCTGACTACTAGCACTGTGAATTGACACGATATTCACAGCTCCTGTGATGAATAACCCACCGTATATTGGATAGGTATATTGGGCAACGGATGCTTTAAACCCCAAAAACAAAAAGACAGTAAACAATGCTATTTTAAATTTCATGGGAGTATGAACCTATCAACGATTACTTTGATGCTGAATATCCATTTTTCGTTGCCCTGGTGTAAGGTCAAAAACAAATACGCAACGAAACCGATACAAATAACACCCCTTCACCCAGATTAAAATTGATACATTTTCATCAATCTGTTTCGAAATGGAAAAATACCTTTGTGGCATCTAGAAACCGGAATATTCAAAACATCCCGGTGGCAAAACGCAGTAAAATATCGACATAAACACCTCCACCCAAGTGAAAACATTGTTATTTTTAAACTATTGGACGAATGATATTTTACTCAATCTTTTCGCATTGAGGTTCACTATCCAATTGGTGAAAATCAAAACGATGAAACTTAATCCCATTCGAATTTCAATACTGTGTTTCCTTGGCATCTTACTGCTCGACAATTGGCTATATCACTTAACGATTCACGAATCAACTGATTTTTATTACGCCTTTACCTCCACCGTGTTTTTATCACTTAGTACGTTTAAAAACACCTCTAACCCAAAGCAATTGGCATTGATAATTTTATGTGGAACAACCCAGTTATTCATCAATTCTCCCATATTAATCCAAATGGCTTTTGGCATATCCATGATCCTTTTGCTGATCGAAATCAAAAACCACCTCCTCAAGTCGTCTCAACATCAAAGCATTGCCTTTGTCCTCATTGCGATTATACTTTATATCTATTCGATCTTACAGGAATACACATTTTCTCAAGTTGGAGGCAATTGGGCAAAATCCAATTTCTTAATTTATTTCTCTATTTGTGATTATATCATATTTTCTTTAATGTTATTAATAATACATGTCAATGTCAGAAGACTATTTTTTAATTAATTTATCCGCAGTCATAGTCCCGGCGTTCATCTTGCTATTCGGTTCAATTGTAATTAGTTATTTACTACTAAAGCGTTACTCCCTCGCAATAAAAAGACTGTACCAAATGAATTTCAATGGCGTGGAAATGGAGCGAAAACGAATTGCCAACGACCTACATGATCAAATTGGATTCACCCTCACGCAAGTCCGGAATACTTTGAAGGAAGCTTCGCGATTACAAACCGACAAAAATGCAACCGCTGAACTTCAGAGTGCACAATTTCTGATTAGCGAATTGCATTTATCGCTCCGGAGGTTGGTAGAAAATGTATATCCCAGAGAACTAATGCTAGATAATTGGAAAGACAGTTTCACCTCTCTCGCGCAAGCCATGAGCATTGGTCACTGTCACATTGAAGTGGATATAGAAGTAGAATCAGAAATCTCACAAAAACAATTGCATCAAATGTTTCGCCTGAGCCAAGAACTTTTGGCAAACATTATCAATCACAACCATTCAAAATGGATTTCCCTTCAGATTTACGAAGAACAAAACAAGATATGTTTGAATTTTTCCTATCGATATAAAAAAATCTTGCATTCCTTGAGCCAAGGCAATTACCCCAGGGGAAGAGGGTCTTTTATCATTCATGAAAGATTGAGACTTCTGAATGCACAGTTGAAGAAACATAAGAAAGACGGCTATCAATATGAGTTAATCACCTTCAATAAAAATGATGAAAATACTACTGCTGGATGATCACCCATTAATTATTGATTTTATCGCCGAGCAAATCAGAAAAATTGACAGCGATGTATTGGTAATGACTTCGATAGGCGTGGAACAAGCCCTTGATATTTTAAGTACGCACAAAATCGACCGGGTTGTATGCGACCTTCAAATCAAATCGGGAAAAAGCGTTGCTGTTCCTGAATATTGCGCAAAACACAACATCCCTTTCATGGTTTTTAGTTCTTATGTAAACAACTCGCTCATCCACACCCTTAAATCATTGAATGTCAATTGCTACGTTTCAAAAGGCACAGAAACTCAACACCTAATCACTGCATTAAAAAAACTGATAAACGCAGAGTATTTTTTATGTCCCGAAGTAGTAAAAGAACAACACATTCTGAGCGAATCCGACACCCCAAGACCCATTTTATCAAAAGCAGAAATCAAAGTGTTAAACGCATACAAGGCTGGCCTAAAAACTGAAGAAGTGGCTAAACTACTGAACATCCAAACCGTCACGGTGCGCAATCACAGAGCAAGGGCTCAGGAGCGAAATTTGTGTGGCTTTCAAGAATTGATCCGCCGATTTAACTATTGGGATGATTCGCATACTAATTAAACTCTAAGTGGACCATTTTTCGGACTCGGTTAGATTCGACTTTTCAGGTTTAAGGATTAGTCTCAAAATGTTGGTTAGGGTTAATTCATGGTGCGGATCTCTGCCTAATGATATACGATTTGCATTTTTGGCCTACTTTCACCCCAATCAAAACAAATCGAACACTTCTATGGTGAACAACAATGTCGATTGTATCGAGGGCGATTCACCACTAATTGCTTTCCCAGTGTATATACCCGATGTAAATCGCACATTTCCCATTTGCTTGTAGGTTTTTAATACCAGACCGGCGCGAGGCAAAAGTACCCCGTCCCTATCGGAAAGAAACCCGCCCAATTCAAACCCCGAAGTTCTATAGTCCTTTACCGTGCGTAAATCAGGCGAAGTGTTCATCGACTTGTAACCCAATAAACCCTCATAGGAACCATGTATATTCATCCCTAACCCATTATCAGCCATCATGGAATAGAGTGTAGTTCCCACATTGAGATAAAAGACCTTGACAGGCAAATCCATCTTATACTTCACAGACAAAGGAATTCTGACTCCAAGTTGAGAACAAACATTGTTGCCCAAAAAACCAACCGACGAATACAAATCCTCAACCGAAGCACTACCCGACCCGATACTGGTTTGCGTAACGCTCGCTGTATCGCCATTGTACAAAAAAGAATTAAATTGAAAACTATACGAAGAAATTCTGAACTTTTTCTCCAATAATCCTTGATTGTGCCATGAATTAATAGTTGCCGACATTCCCTCTTTAAATACCTGATAATCAAAATTGAGTCTGTTCTGATCCGCAGAATAATCACCACTAGGAATTAAATTTTTATCCGCTGTATCCTTAATATCAACAGTACTTTGAGTAGCTATTCTCAATTCCCATATATCAATAATCTTCCCCAACTTAAAACCGTTCTTCGGCTGCTCCAAATAAATCGACAATCTAATATTATACCGATTGTCGTACAAATGAATCACATTGCCAGGCAAACTATCATTCAACTTTTTCTCTTCCTCATCGAGATCGAATCCCGAGGCAATAAATTCCGGATTCTCAATGGTTAACTTTCTGCGATCACTGGGCGAAATTATATAATGAATTTTCACGGGTGACGACAATGAATCAACAACAATATCCGCCGATTGAGCATCAGACAAAAACTGTTTCAACACAGGAATGAAGGAATCGTATCGCACAATATTGTCAAAAGAATGTGATTCAAAAACCACCCTATCTACACCGCCAATCCCCCAACTGGCCTTGGCTTTCAGTTTTTCCAATTCAAACTTTTGTGCCGATGTCGAAATGGCAAAAAAACAAGTCACTACAACGAGAAGTATGTGTTTTAATTTCATGATTTATTGGGGTTTTATATATTGGATAAATTGTTGCTCACTGGGGGTAGATACGATTTTAAAATGGCCATCGCGAAACACAAAAAACTCTGTGCTCGATGGCGATTTCTTTGCCTGCGCCGACGGCTTCTTCGGCTGAAATTCAAATTGCTTGAAGCGCTGCTTTTTCTCAAACAATGGCTGCTTTGATACAGCAACCAATTCGCTCATCAGTGGTCGTTGGGTTGTTGGGGTATCCAAATTGGCAACCACAAATCCCTCTGATGCGGGTAATTCTTGCGCCATTCCTTTTTCAATCTTGGCTCTGTTAAGTTGGCGACGCTTCGGCACAACTTTCAACTTTTGCGTTTGCACTACACGATTTTGCACCAAGGGCTTCAATGTCTTTTGTTGAACCGTTGCACTCGCAGAAATGCGGTGCGATTGATGCCTATCCGACTGCTGGGTTGTCCAAAAAACGCCGATTACCGACACCAACACTAGAAGGATGGCTGCGGCCCTATTTTTGAGGACAAGTCCCAAGAATCCAAACCGATGCGCGTGGGTGATTTTCTGGGCACCCTGTAACTGATTCACCGCGTTTTGTATCAGCTTTCGCTGCGTTTTTACGTTGTCTTGAAAACCATCAGGATACTGCTCAAGCGCCTCCAAATGTGCGAATTCTTGCTTATTTCTCATGGGATTTTGAACGATTATTTTGGTTTTGAAGCACTCTCAACAAGCGCAGCCTCGCTTTGCGATATTGTGATTTACTGGTAGACTCTGAAATTTCAAGCATCTGGGCAATCTCGGCATGGGAAAACCCTTCCACCGCGAACAAATTGAATACAGTGCGATAGCCCTCGGGCAAATCCGCCACCCATCGCAACAAAACCCTCGCATCGATATCCGAGAAATCCTCAGACCACGGCTCCTCCTCTTCAGAAAGATCTTGCAGCGATTGTAAATTGAAATTGTTTCGCATGCGCAAAATGCCGAGGCATTCATTGACACAGATTTTCTTGATCCATGCGTAGAAACTCAAAGGGTGTTGATATTGAAAAGACGACAATCGCTCAAGCACCTTCATCCACGACACCATAACCACGTCTTGGGCATCTTCAGAATTACCCAAATATCGGTAGCTCAAACTCACCAGAGACGGGTGCAATCGCTGAAACACAGCCCCTACAACATCCGAATTTTGGGATTGGCAGGCGATGATTTCATGAAGTTGCACTTGGCGCATATAAACTGATAATGCAACTTAAAGCAAATAGTTGCCTCGATCAGTGAAAAATTGGATTCCTAGCACAACTTAATTTGCAGGGATTAGTAAAAACTGTTACAAAATCACATTTTTATATATTTTGTAACATACCAAAAAAATAAAATTATCACTACTGAAAATTTGCAAATTTCATAAAAACAAACGGCTTAGAAATACAAATTTTGCAATTTTCACTACAAAACTTCTGTTACAAATTTATAACTTTGCGCAATATTTGAAATTTTGTAACAACACAACAACATGAAAACAACATTTTTCCTAGGCATTAATATCAAGCAATATCGAGAAAAACTCGGCTACAGTCAGGAAGAAATGGCTCAATTCCTGGGCATAAATCGTGTTAGCTTGTCTCAATATGAAACGGGTGATCGCGAAATCCCTTTGGAAGTCCTAAATAAATCTGCCAATTTGTTTGGGATTGAACTGATAGACCTGTTGGAATCAAATCCAGACAGTGCCACGGCAAACATCGCCTTCGCATTTCGGGCGCAAAATCTCACAACTGAAGACCTCAATAGCATCGCCCAATTTCAAAAAATAGTGAGAAACTATATGAAAATGACCCGCAATCTAAATCCTGAAATCCATGAATGATTACACCCTAGAAAAGGAAGCCAATTGGTTTAGAATGAAACATGGCTATAATGGAATGGAGCCAATTCCACTGCAGAGCTTGTTGCTGGCATTGAATGTACTCACCTTATACAATCCGCTATCGAACAACTTTTCAGGAATGGCCATCAAAGCAGGGGAACAGCGTTTTATACTCGTAAATTCCAATCATCCAATTGGCAAACAGAATTTCACCATTTGCCATGAATTGTATCATCTCTACATTCAAAAAGATTTCCAATCCATGCAGTGTTCAACTGGATTGTTCGATAAGAAGTCTAACAAAATAGAATACTACGCAGATTTATTTGCTGCAAACCTTTTGATGCCCACACAAGGTATATTGATGCATATTCCCGACCACGAAAACGCAAAAAACAAAATCAGCATACACACATTATTGAAGATCGAGCAAACATACGCCTGCAGTCGTTCCGCCTTATTATTCCGTTTGGTCAATATGAATTTACTGAGCTTGGAAATAGCGGAGAACTTTAGGAAAAATGTAATACAAAAAGCATCACAACTAGGCTATCCGCTAGAATTATATCAACCTGGCAACAACGGAAAAATGATCGGATTGTATGGAAGCATGGCACGTCAGCTTTTTGAAGAGCAAATAATTTCAGAGGGCCATTATTATGAGCTCATGAATGACGCGGGGTTAAGCATTGAGGAAGAGTCTGATGAAATTTGGCAACATTGAAAAGAAACTACTTCTTGACGCAGATGTAATCATTCATTTTTGTAAGGCAGGCTGCTTTTTACTTCTCGCCACACTATATAAAAACAGATTGTATGTATTAGATAGGGTTGCAAGTGAGTTAAGGAAGCATCCAGTTTTTCATTCAGAATTAGACAGAATGATCAACACAAAATTATTGACTGAAATAGACTTACCAAATCGGCCCGAAATCATCTTGGAATTTGCCAAATTAACGAGCAAGCGCAGCGGTGCCGGCGAGAGCGCATGCATGGCCTACTGTAGATTCCACAACGATATTTTAGCGAGCAGCAATCTCCGGGACATTGAAGAATATTGCATTGAGCACAGCATCGAATTCAAATCAACATTAGACCTAGTTCACGAACTTCATCAAACAAACATGCTCACTAGGGCGAAATGTGACCTATTCATCCATGATGTATTTAAAAAAGGCAGTCGTTTACGGTACAAAACCTTCCAAGAATATCTTGACAGTTTACCCTAATTCACTGAAGGCGTCAAGATTTTCGAACTCTACATTTCTCTTTACCATTCGAGCACCTTACTTCTAAACTCTTTCCAAAATGGAAACAGTTGCCTTCTATAAATTTAGCCAATAATTTTAAAAAAACCGCACATCAAATGCGATGAATCAATGGCTGCAAGCAGCCATCTCCCAATTACATATTCCTGCGATACTGTCCGCCCACCGAGAACAAAGACTCCGTAATCTGTCCCAAAGTACAAACCTTACAGGCCTCCATCAACTCAGCAAACAAGTTTTCGTTCGCAATGGCCTTTTCCTGCATTCGCGCGAGCAACGCCTCGCTGCGATCGCCAAAGAACGTATGCTGATTGGCCACCTTTTGGATCTGGAATTGCTTCTCCTCGTCGGTACTGCGAATCACCTCTCCCGGCAACACCGTGGGCGACCCCTTAGAACTCAAGAATGTGTTCACCCCAATGATTGGGAACTCACCCGTGTGCTTCAAGGTCTCGTAATACAAGCTCTCCTCCTGAATCTTACCGCGCTGATACATCGTTTCCATCGCACCCAAAACGCCACCGCGCTCCGTGATCCGATCAAACTCCAACAACACCGCCTGCTCCACCAAATCCGTTAATTCCTCAATGATAAAGCTGCCCTGCAAGGGGTTCTCGTTCTTCGCCAATCCCAACTCCCGGTTGATGATCAACTGAATCGCCATCGCCCGGCGAACACTCTCCTCGGTGGGTGTTGTAATGGCCTCGTCGTACGCATTCGTGTGCAAGCTATTGCAGTTGTCGTAAATCGCATAGAGCGCTTGCAAAGTGGTTCTGATATCGTTGAAATCAATCTCCTGCGCGTGCAAACTCCGTCCGCTCGTTTGAATGTGATACTTCAACATCTGCGAACGCGCATTGCCACCGTACTTCAACTTCATCGCCTTCGCCCAAATTCGGCGCGCAACCCTACCAATCACCGCGTATTCAGGATCTATCCCGTTGCTAAAGAAGAAACTCAAGTTCGGCGCAAAATCATCGATATGCATGCCGCGACTCAAATAATACTCCACATAGGTAAAGCCGTTGCTCAACGTAAAGGCCAACTGCGTGATGGGGTTAGCCCCCGCCTCCGCAATGTGGTATCCGCTGATGCTCACACTGTAGAAATTCCTCACCTTATTGGCGATGAAATAATGCTGCACATCACCCATCAAGCGCAACGCAAACTCCGTACTGAAAATACAAGTATTCTGC
>Ga0222712_10003137_pt1 | contig 18295 bp, 13 predicted proteins | sample C33_657DmetaG_FD_165043 | JGI IMG/M metagenome (GOLD analysis project Ga0222712, IMG submission 165043) | Estuarine water microbial communities from San Francisco Bay, California, United States - C33_657D | ecosystem: Environmental > Aquatic > Marine > Unclassified | place: USA: California...
CAGGTTTTTTTTGTTTTTCGGGGGTGGGAGTAGGTCTTTGAGCTTCCGTTGAATGTCGCGCAGACTCCCCGAAAATTGATGTTCTACTTTGAGGCTGCGGCCGAAGGCCGCAGCCTCAGGCGCTTGCGCCACGAAGAAGTTGTGGTTGGGCGTGGCGGCAAGGAGATTCAGGCGCTGGGGGATTTGGGTGTGGAGGTGGGCCGCAAACAACGGCGACGCCGGTTCAAAAATGTACAAAGCCTCCTCCTGTATCCCTGATTTTCGTGATTCCACCCAGGTGCTAAATTGATGGGCTGTCACCGCAATACTCCCTTCTTCGTTGGTCCGCTGCACCAAACAAAATGCGTCCCATCCGCCCTCAATGGCCGTCTCACCGGGATGTACATGCGCCAACAGTTCTTTCGTTTCTCCATTCAATCCCACCGCGTAAATATCAGCCCTGCAGTTGAACTGTCGCTGCAGCCAGGTGGGGTCTACCATCGGACTCACCTTCACCAACCAAGATTTTGCCAATCCAGGGTAGGCCATCACCAAATCAAATACATTGGGCAAATATTCCGAAACATCCATCGCCGTGCGCTGACCCCTAGGCCTGCGATCTGGATCTACATAGACCATGTCAAAAGTCCCAGTCCCCAATTGTGTGATTTCGGGAAGGTCCTTCGCCAAACCCGCCAAATAGTCCTCCGCTGATTGTGTTCTGCGGTCTACCTCAATGCCCAACCGGGTTGCATTGTAACGCACCCAGGCATTTAAGGACTCATTGGGATCCAAACTCAATACATCCGACCCCTGCATCGCCCAAGCCCAATCGTCAACCCCTAAGCCGCCGGTGAGCGACAGCAATCGTTGGGCCGGAAATGTCTGAGCCTTCCACTGTGCCACGGCCTCCGAAGTGCTCTGTTCCAAAGCCCGGGCATCGCACAAACAACCTGCCTCTGCATGCAAGGGCAGTTTCTTTGCGATTTTAGGTGTGATGGCGTGCAACTGCGACAGAAAAATGGCCCATTCGCCCCATTCTATCCGTTTTGTGGCAGTTATTAAGGATAAATTGTCGTGATTCTTATACACTTCGTCCACCCACTGCAAAAAGTTGGCGGGAAAAGGGTTTATTTTGTATTCAGAATCTATCATGAAGAAAGTAGCAAATCTAATCGCAATTGCCGTATTGTTGGCAGCCGTTTTTACCAGTTGTGGCGTTCGCAAGCAGGATCGTTGTCCTGAAGTTGGTCAAAAGACCACCGCGCGTCGTTAATTCATTCAGCATCCACACGCAGCCCACACATCGCCCATGAGTCCGAAATGGAAACACTTGGAACAAGTAGCACTCCTCGATGCCATCACCGAGCAGTCGTTCCGAAAGCCCCAAGTGTTGTTTAAGCACAGCACCCGCTGCTCCATCAGTACCATGGCCATGAACCGCTTGCTGCGTTTGGAGGATGCATTTTATGAACAGGCCGATTTCTATTACCTCGATCTTATAGCACACCGCGATGTATCGGCCGCCATCGCTGAGCGCTATCACGTACACCACGAATCGCCCCAAGTCATCATTCTCAAACAGGGCGATGCCACCTACGACGCCTCCCACATGGAAATTTCTGTGGCGGAATTGACGTCGGAAATCAGTGCCTAACCATGAAATCCGTTTGCGCCGTGGGCGATATCCGGAAAATTACCAAAATCGTTACCGAAGCGGACTTGGCCACCTTTGAAACCGGCAATGTGCATCCGTTTTATGCCACTTTTGCGCTGGGCAGGGATGTGGAATGGGCTTGTAGGCAGTTTGTGCTCGACATGAAAGACGACGATGAAGAGGGCATCGGGACGTTTTTGAACATCACCCACAAATCCCCCGCAATGCTGGGTGATGAAGTGGAAATCACGGCAACGCTCACCGAACTTCATGGCAATACCGTGAACTGCTCGTTTGTGGTGACAATCGCTGACCGATTGGTGGCGGAGGGTACGCAAGGGCAAAAGATCCTCAAGCGCGAGAAACTCGACCGACTCATCGATCAAATTCGGGCTTGAGCCCCCAAAAAATCGCTACCTTTGCATTTCTGTCATGGCAGCGAAAGACAACAAAAAACGCGTGGAAATCCTCAACCGCAAAGCCGGTTTTAACTTCCATATTGAACAGCGTTACGAAGCCGGTCTATCGCTATTGGGTGGCGAAGTAAAATCCATCCGAAACGGCAATGTGAATATGGGCGATGCCTATTGTGTGATCGACGATGGCGAAGTGTTTGTGTTGCATTTGCACATTTCCGAATTCAAGCAAGTGAGTTACAACGTGCACGAGCCCATGCGTCAGCGAAAACTTCTTCTCAACAAGCAGGAAATCAACAAGATCGAAGGCAAAATCAAAACCAAGGGGTATGCCATTTTTCCCATCCGATTGTATGAAAACGAGCGTGGGGTGCTGAAATTGGAAATCGGATTGGGGCAGGGTAAGAAAACGTTCGATAAGCGCGATGACCTGAAAGAGAAGGACATTCAGCGCGAGATGCAGCGCACCAAATTTTAAGGAATCTTCACAAATTGTGTGCGGTATCGGGGCGATGTGTTTCCGGCTATGCCTTCACTCCATCCAAAATACACACCGGCCGACCAATGGGCAACGTCCAAGGTTTGTTGGGTAGTGGCGGTGGATTCGCTTGTATTGGCAGTCACGGGTCTACCCATCGCATCGGTAAAATGCCAGCGCACGGGTGTTGGGGTTTCCAAGGAAATTTGGGATTGGGCTGGATTGGGGTAGGCGAGGACGGCCAGGGGAGCCGACAGCGTTTTGGTGCCAATTTTTATGGGTGCGGGGATGTAAGGCTGATGCACCACGGCGAGTACATCGAAACAGGGTGGCCAAGCAGCGAGTTGGTCTGTGGCTTGGTTGGTGATCATCACATGGTCGGCACCGAGACTCACAACCGAGCCCCCAGGCGGCTTGAAAAAGCGACCAGCCGTGTTGAGGCGACCTTTGTTACTGGCCAATCCTTTGCGACCCCAGAATACCATTTGCACATCGGGCAGACCAAATGGACCTACAATGAGCGAGTCTGTGTTTAGTCCGATCGGGGCAAACCGAGTCTTCATTTTTGAGATGTTGAATTGACTGAAGGTGGGGTAGCTCACCAGGGCAACATAATCACCATCGGTGATGCCATTGATAATGGAATCGATATGGGGTCCATCGTTGAGGGTGAAGCTGTAGTAAATGATGGAGTCTTTGGGGTAGCCAAACGCGGTGCCATAGCGACCGGATGGACATTTGGGGATGACGCCAGCGGAGGTGGGTTTGAATGTTTTTTGGTCGAACACCACCAGGATAAAGAGGTCGGGAGTGAATGCATACTTCTGACAAACATCTTGGGCGATGCTGAACCAAACGGGGGAGCGGTAGTGCACGTTGCTGGTTTTGGCATAGCTTTTCAGGTAGATGCGTTCATAGCTGCAGGAGGCGCCTTTGGGCAGGACGCTTTCTTCTCCATCGCGCACCAGGGAATCGTGATAGAAGAGGATGCCGTTGGCGGGCATGATGGTATCCGTTTTGGTGGTGTTGTAATTCACCGAATAGAAAACGGGGATGCGTTGTCCGGGGTAGAGGGTATCGGAGATGCCCACGCCTTGGGTGGATTTGTATTTGAAGGTGAGGTTGCCGTTTTTGTTGATTTCTGTGATGCGGTTTCTGTACGATGCGGGACCGGGATTGGCATCCCACACATAGAGGTTGGGTTTGGTATGAAACCAGTTGATGGTCATGGAGGTGGGTTTTACCCAACGCGGACCGGTATTGCGCACGAACCAAACCACGGAATCGGAGTGGTCTTCGTGTTCTATTTGAAACCGCTGGGCTTGCGCGGCCGATGACAGCAGCAGGAGAATTGCCAAGAGCCAGTGTTGCGTGCGGTGTTTCACCAAACAAAAATAAGCCATTTGGTGGTATGACGCGATTTTGGCGATTGGTTGCGCGTTTATGTAGCTTTTTCCGACTTTGGCGGTGTTTTGTTTCCGACTTTGGCGGTATTTTACTTCCGACTTTGGCGGTATGGTCGGTGATTTGTTAACCTTTGAGTTAATATCGACACTTAATTTTTAAATGTAAAGGTTTAGATTTGCGAATTCCGGAATGTAAAGTATATTTGTCATTAGGAAAAGCAAACTTGTCATAATGCAAAACGAAAAATTCAATAAACAACCGAAGTTGTTGGGTGTTCACTTCAAGAAAATAGGAGTTGTGGTGATGGTTTTATCCATGGTTCCTGGGCTCATCGTTAAAACGATGCATATCGTAGTGATGGAAAGTCAAAAAGATCTATTAAAATCTCTCTCATACAGCGGCTTTTTACTTGGGTTGTTATTTATTGCATTGTCGCGCGACAAAGTGGAAGACGAATTGACCATTCATATCAGAATAACATCGATGCAAGAAATGTTCATCTTTGCGGTAATCTATGTGATGATTAAACCCTTGATTGTATGGGTGTTGCAGTCGCCATTTACTGATGTTTCAGGTCAACAATTGGTTACCCTTATGCTGGTTGGATATTTGATTAGTTTCTATCTCAAAAAGTTGAATCGTTAATGAATAATACACTCAAGGTTGAGCGGGCAAAGTTGGATTTAACCCAACAGCAGCTGGCTGATAAAGTGGGGGTTTCACGTCAGACAATCAACTCCATTGAAGCTGAGCGATATATCCCATCAACCGCCCTTGCTATCAAGATTTCTGACGTTTTTAAAACGAGCGTCAATGAAATTTTTACCCTCGAAGAGGATGATTGACTCGCTTAAAAACCTTGGGTGATTCCAATGTTGAAATTCAAAGAGCGATTGAAAAGGGGAATGGATTTGGTATCTGCTTGCATATTACCTTGCCCGTGATTGTAGCGAAAGCCTAGCGAGACATTGGCATTGTTTCCGATGGGAGCCTCTACGCCCACGCCACCGCAAAATCCATGATCGAAAAAGTCTCTAAACTGCGTGATGTCTGTCATCATGAATGTGATGCCTTCGCTGGTCGACTGTCGCTCGGTAGACGTGGCGCGTGTCAAGTATCCTCCGTAAGCCCCAGCGTCAAGGTAAAACTTGGCAGTTTTGCCAAACTGTGCCCGCAGCATCAAAGGCGCCGTGATGTAGTTGTTGGCGACTTGCACATTCATTGATCCAATGGTTACGCCATTGACATCGGTGATGGGGAAAGCCCCGCGAAAACCACCTTTGCGTTCGTAGTTTATCTGCATTCTAACCGATATCCATCGGTCTGCATTGTACTGGGCGGATACCCCGGCGCAGTATCCCAGGCTGGGGGTGAAGAGGAAGTCAACGTTTTGGCTGTAAATGGATGTGATGGTGGGGCCTGCTTCAAATCCCATGTGCCATTTGTTGGTTTGTGCATGGGTTGAAATTGCAGTGCATGCCAGAATGAAACTGAGGGCGAAGCGTTTTAGTATGTTCATTTTTCTTATCTGATGAGGCTGGCAATTTTAATAAATTGACTGGCTGTTTCTTGCTTTTTCGTGAGTGAAATTAATTTAACACATACCGCAATCTTACGAATTCAGAAACATAGGGAGGGTGGGGATGAGTTTGTGTTTCATACAGTTTTTGTACAGGTGGGGCTTGACTTTATGAACGGTTATTAACTCGTTTCTTTGGAATTAACGTATTTTATTTCAATTTGTTGTTGTTGCATTTAGCCAAAGAAGGCTGATTCTGAGAGGTGTTAAGTTTAGTTACAAGTAATCACGTTAATGCTTTGATGATTGATTAGATTCGACAAAAATTATAGGTCCAGAATGCAGACACTGGAAATGCTGCGATTGGTTAAAGAGTTGTTATGGGATTTTTATTCTTGTTTACAACATCGTTATATCTATATATATTCGTAAAAATCATTTTTATTTTAAACCAATTTCCTATTCATGCATATTCATCAAGATTCTCGTATTCAACAGTCGATTTTGACCTTTGTGCTCTTTTTGAGTTTGCTTGCCAAAGGATTAAATGCCCAATTCAACTATCGATTGCAAATGGGCACGCCTATTATGTTCAATGGCAGTGCTCAATTTGAGAATCCCTTTTGGGGTGGATTTAATTCGCCACAATTTCAACCGTTTGATCTGAATGGTGATAACCAGATGGATATGATTGTTTTTGATCGATATGATTCAAAAATTTTCCCATTCGTTCGAAAGAACAACAGCGATGAGTTTCAATACGCACCGGAATACACAGCCCGCTTGCCCAAAGGTTTGAATTATTACAAAACGGCCGATATCAATTCAGATGGTAAACTGGATATTTTTACTCAAACAGAGAGCAATCTCCTGCTCATTTACATCAACAGAACTGTGTCCGGGACAAATAATTTGACCTTCCAAGATTTGGGTCCCTCATATTATCGAAACCAAAATCCACCCACAGAAGATATCCTATACAATCCATTGAGTTTGACCAAATTTGAGTTACCCGATATTTCAGACATTGACGGAGACGGAGATTTGGACATCTTAACCTACGACCAAGCCAATGTTTCCTATAGTTTATACAAGGATGTTCGGGTAGAAAACGGTTGGAACAAGGATACATTTGAGTTTCAGATCATGGATATGTGTTTTGGGTATTTTGTGGAAGGGTTCGATAATTCGATTGTTTTGGGTGAATGTCCAAAGGTTGATTTGAAACTCAGACCACGGCACAACGGTGGGGCTTCAAGTTTGACTTTCGATGCGGATGTCGACGGTGACAAGGACCTGCTGATTTCAAATATTGGTGATACAAGATTTAACATGCTCATCAATGGTAAGGCCCAAAATAAATCGTATTACGATACAATGATAAGTTACGATAGTATTTTTCCTCGTAACACGGTTGCGGCAAACAAAATGATGTTCCCTGCGGCCTATTATTTGGATATTTCGGGGGATGGTGTGCAAGATTTAGTCGTGGCACCCAACGGTTTTCAAGATGTAAAGGAAACGGATCAGATAGGGTATTACAAGAATACAGGGCAGTACAATAAACCCAGTTTTGAGTTTGTTAAATCCAATTTTTTGGGTGAAAAAACCTTGGATTTGGGTGCCAGAAGCGCCCCGGTTTTCGTGGATATAGATGCCGATGGTGATCAAGACTTACTCGTTGCTTCAAATGGTGATTATTCGGTGACCAAAGGTTTGTCAGATCCTATGTTTTTATTCAAAAATACCGGAACCAAAAATTCGCCCAAGTATTCGTTGGTAGATAAAGACTTCATGAATTTCTCTCAGTATAAATTCCGATATATGATTCCCAATGTGGGTGACGTAGATGGCGACGGGGATTTGGATTTGTTGGTTGGTAGGTTGTCAGGAAAGATTGCTTATTTTTCAAATACAGCGGGAGCAGGCAAGCCGGTTTCTTGGTCATTGGTAGACTCCAATTACTTGTCGAACAACCTAACGTTGGAGGAAGCCAATTCATCGCCTTGTGTTTACGATTACAACAAAGACGGGAAAATGGACCTGTTAGTGGGTCATTATAATGGACGAATTTCTCTGTTTGAGTGCAAGTCTATTTCGCCGCCATCCTATGTGGAGGTAACCAAAAATGCTTGGGGTGCCCGTGGCAATGAGTGGAGAACCAATGTTACGCCGCAGGAATGGAAACTCTATGGGAATGCATCGCCCCGCATTTATGATATCAATGGTGATGGAAAGGTAGAAATGATTGTAGGTACAGCCTATGGATACGCTCGGTTGTACAACATTGATGGACATCCCTACACGGATTCTCTTTTTGCCGACACCACATGGTTTTACGAAAAAACAGCCACCGATTCTGCCATGCCGATGATGGGTTCGCTCATTGTTCCCGCATTCGCAGAACTCACCGGTGATACGTTGATGGAAGCAGCTTTTGGTTTGGGTAGAGGCGGTCTGCAATGGGCAAGTTCATTGAAAAGTATAAGGCCCACAATTAATACCAAGAAGCCCAGCGAATTGCAGTTTAATATTTTTCCCAATCCAAGCAAAATGAGCGTAACCTTTCAACGGGACGACAATTGTAGGGGTGATGTGGATTTGATGGTGAGTAATTTGAAAGGCGATGTTGTGTATCAAACTCACTTGCAATCGAATGAACGTGGGGTTGGGATTGCTATTGAATCTTGGCCTGCTGGAATGTATACTGCGAGGTTGCTGGGTGAGGGAGGACTACAGTCGTATGTTAAACTCATCAAATTGCCTTGATTTTTGCGAATGTTCCTCAAGCCTTCATATTAAATTGTACAACACCCATGAAACCCCAAGTCCGATTGTTTGATTTACTGAGGGGTAAGAAACGATGCGTTGAATCGCATGTATATCCAATTTAGCCAAATTGATACGTCATTTCCTAACTCGAATTAGGCTTGTTTCAACATAATCAATTCATTAGTTTTGTTTATGTCCTATTAATTTCATGTAGCGCATTAAGACAATTGATCATATATGATAAGAATTTTACTAATTTCAATTCTATTATTTCTGAATATCCCATCGGCATATTCCCAATTGTCAGGCAATTACACAATTGGCGGGAGTTCCGGGGCATCAAACTTTGCGACATGGACAGATTTTGCCCAAGAATTCAACAAAGTTGGTACTGCAGGCAAAGTAAAGGTTACGATTCAAAACAATACAACAATCAGTAGCCGCGTTGAATTAAAACAACATACTACTTATCCAACAACTTCATCAAATACACTGGTTTTTGTGGGTAATGGCTACTCCATTACTGGGTCTAACCCACACGAATTGTTGTTATTAGACGGGGTGGATTATGTAGAAATCAGTAATGTGAAATTCATCAATACCAGCAACAATGATTCATTAATTGGTATCAGAATTACCAATAATGCAGATTTTAATATTTTCAATGGATGCACCATTCAATTCACAGGCACCTTTAAGCAGGCAAAACATGCGAGCGCATTTGTTGCGTTTGCCGAGAACAACAGAAATCTATTACAGTTGAGTCGCAAACACTTGGGAACCAACAACACAATAAAATATTGCACATTTTCTACAACAGCAACAAATTCTCCAGGGCCATATTACGGAATTTTACACCAAGGCGGAATCGACAGCTTTAATTCATCCGGAACAAAAAATACGTTTGAAGGCAACAACATTCAGAATTTTTATAGCTCTGCCATTTTTAGTCGTTACTCCAATGGTGATCGCTGGTTGAGCAATGTAATAACTCGAACTGCCGCTAGCAGCTCCTCACCGGTTGATTCCAATTTAGTTGCCATTAAAATTGGCAAAAGTTATTCGGGAACACAATCAACGCTAATCAATGGTAATACCATCAAAGATTTGCCATTCATAGGCGCTTCAGGAACATCAACCATTCGTTTACACAGTTTTTCTGCTATTCGATTAGACTCCTGCCAAGGCACTTCATCAACAAACTTCTATATTGAGAACAACACAATTACCAATAATATTGGGTATAGATATTTCTCAGGCATCGTGATAGATCAAGGTGTGAAAATTATTATCAAGAAGAACTTATTATCAAAAAATCGATGTTATCTGAATTATTACAGCTATTCCTTTAAAATCTCTGGAACAACGGATTTAATGGTTGTTCAAAATCACATCACCAAAGAAAAGATGGGAGAATTGAGTAACAACAGAATATTTTATTGTTACGTAGTTCACTGCAGTTATTTGTATAATAGATATTGGCAATCCAATACAATCGAAGAAAATATAATAGATTCAAATTCTTGGCAGCGTGAATGTTTCGTATTTTTTACCGTAAATTTAATAAAAGGCGGTATTTCATTCAATAAAAACCAAATAATAAACAATAGAGCGCCTGGCCTTGGTGGGAATATAGTTGTTTTTGATATTGACAACTATTTCTCAAATGTCAATATAGTCGCGAACTTAGTGGCAAAAAACAGTATTGATACTTTTGGCACTTTTTTATTTGTCAAACATATCGATCCTAACAATTCTAACACAGAGATAAATATTTGTAATAACACAGTCTATTTTGAGTCTAAATCAAATCACAGATATGGTCCGGTTGGATTTTACCTACGAGAATATCAAAAAACAAACGTTACGGGAAATATAATATATTTTGATTGTCCCAATTCCGACTATGCAGCCCCTGTTCTAATATACCATTACGTCAGTGCTCAATTAGAAATCAATCACAATACGTATTTCGTTAAATCCAAAACAGAAACTTGGAACATAACAAGTAACAATAAAAGTAATTTTTCCGACTATAAATCCCTCAGTTTAGTAGGTTCTGCCGAAAACAACGTTAAAGTAAAATTCTCAGATATACCGAAAAATGATTTCCGCCAGTTTACAGCGATGGCCCAAAACAATGTCCCATATCGTCAAATCAACGAGAAAGATATTTACCAAAGAGTTAGAAATAAAAAATTCCATGATCGTGGTGCAATTGAAACCTATTTTGATCTGGCCGCTGACACTTCTAACTTAAACATTCCAACTGAAATTTGTTCGGGTTGGAAGAAGGAAGTAGGCATTAGAATCAAAAACAACAATGCCGATACCGTATATGATTTTCATGTGGCTTATTCTATAAACAACATTAAAAATCGTGAGTTAGTTACACATCGAATAGCGTCAAAAGATACCTATACCTATTATTTCAAAACCCCATTAATTATTAACTCACTGGACTCCGTTGAAGTCAAATTATTTATTGATGCCAATGATGACACATTAAGCAATGACACTTTTGTGTTTAAAACATTTGTTAAAGAGTCTCCTGGTGGGAGCGAATTTCTCCCCGTGGACACAATTAAAGGACCCAATCCACCCATTTATCTATCCAATGGAAAACCCGACGTTACAGTGGTAGGTTCGCCCGTATTGTATACCATGCCGCCGCCTCGGAAATACTCGAATTCTCAATTTGGGACAGGTTGGTCTGCATCGGCATCAGCATATACCCTTTCCGGTAAAAAAATCCCTGGGACTACATTAACAAATCCCAGCGGCACCTCTGATTTATCCGTAAAATTCGAAACCATGGATACAGCATTGGAAAATTCTGTTATACAGATTGCCGTAACCTTTAGTAATTATAAAAATAGTTGTGATACAACCCTCTTGAGAGAAATATTTATCGCCCCATTAGCTTGGGCCAATTTCAAGAGCAAAACATCCGCTTGCACGGGAGATACAATTTCATTTGAAAATACCTCAACAATAAAAAATGGTTATTATTATAGTACATGGAATTTTGGAACAGGAGTAGTCGGCGATACTTCCAGCGACATTAATTCAGCCCATGTTTTTATAAAACCAGGAATTTTCAAAGTTCGTCTGACAACCAAAACCCTAGATTTTGGATTCATCAATTACAAAGAAATCGAGGTCGTTATCACTACAACACCCACAGTTGATTTTACCAAAAATAACGGCTGTGCAAGATCAGGTGCTTTATTCACAAATAACTCATCTCCCGCTAATTCTCAAAACTATTGGGATTTTGGGGATGGAAAAGGGGAAATTCGAAATGATTCTGCAACCATAAATCACATCTATTCTGTGGATGGTATTTACAACGTTAAATTGAGGGTCGACAACAAAGGATGCATCGCAACAAGCACAAAAAAAATTCAACAATTCGAAACCCCGATTGCGGCATTTGATCATGTTTCAGGAAGATGCAGTCATGAGATATTCAAGTTCACCAATAAATCCATCTTAAAGACTGATAGTTATGGCAGTAAATGGACTTTTAACAACTTAGATTCAGTTTCAACTTCAAAACATGGAGAAACTCGGTTTAGCAAAGGCGGGAAAAACTGGGTACAATTGATTGTCAAATCATCAATGGGTTGTTCGGACACTTTAACAAAAGAAATCTTAGCATATCAAACCCCCAATGCCGATTTTGAAGTGGATCGGGCTTGTAAATTTGTGGTCAGTAAGTTTCTGAACAACACAGCGTATGATACAACATATAAAAATAGGTACAATTGGGATTTTGGTGATGGCACAAAATCAACGTTGAAATCTCCTACAAAAAAATGGAATTCACTGGGTAATAACACCGTGATATTATTGGTAGAATCCGATAATTTCTGCAAAGACACTGTCAGTAAAAACATTCAAGTGTTGGAATCTGTTTTTCCAGCTTTTTCAGCAAACAATGCCTGCTCAGGCGTTCCAATAGTCTTCAAAAACTATACTACTTGGGAATCAGGAGAGATTAATTATAGATGGGATTTTGCGGACAACACCTTTGATAAGGAAGCAGAGCCAACCAAAACTTTCAACCCCAAAAGAACCACCTCTTATTTTGTAACACTTTGGGCCGCTATCACTGGCGGCTGCTCAGATTCCATTACCCAACGAGTAGATATTTATGAAACCCCCAATTCATGTTCAGTTGATGCAGTAGTAGATTATTCCGTGTATCATTGGGGAATTAAAGCATTGCCAAAAGACAATTCAGGAAATGTTGGTGGACAAGATAATGTGGAATACACATTTTGGATCCCCGGAATTGATACTGTCACTGTTTCAAACAGCGGAGCATATGCAATGTTAAATGCAAAATCCGACGGTATTTATCAGGTATTCATGACTGCTAAAATGAGAACGAATGGCAACTGCACATGTTCTGGCAATACCATAATCACATTGGATCGCCTAGGATTAACAAATTATAACTCCCAAGACCTTTGGCGAATAATGGCAAGTCCAAATCCTAATAACGGACATTTTAAAATAGAAGTTTTCGGGGCACAACAGGTAAAATCACTGCGTATAAAAACCATCAATGGATCGACATTGTTAAATCTGGAATCACCAGATATGATTCCTTCAGCAAACCATAAGCAGGAACTTTGGTTGGAACAATTACAAGTAAGACCAGGGTTGTACTTACTTGATGTGACCACTGATGCTGGGACAAAAAGCGTGAAATTAGTGGTTCAATAATTTGGAGATATGACAAATCTAAGTCAGACACAGTTGAGTTAATTAGAATCGGCGATAGGGTTTGGTTTGTCCGATTATTCCATCAAGCCTTCATGTTAAATTGTACAACACCCATGAAACCCCAAGTCCGGTTGTTTGATTTACGGGGATGGGTCAAACAACCTATGTGATACTTTGAACGGAAAGTCAAAATCAGAATTAGGGCCAGCGGATATTGAAAACTATACCGTTGAAAAATAGGGCGACAACAATTTTAAATGCACATTTCGATTTACTGATGAGGCGATGAAGCGAGCCAAAATATGTAAATAATTTACAATCTCCTTGACTTTCCGATGGGAAATTGAATCGATCCATTAAATAAATTCCCCACTTTGGAGTTATTAGTGTCGTGAGGATTTTTTGGATACCATTGTTTCAATTGTTGGGATTTATGGCGATGCCGTTGATCGCGCAGAAATACGATCCCGTGGATGGCGGTTTTGAGACCCGGGAACGCAAGATTCAGACCCAAACCAATCCGCGATTGCAACAGAAAAACTTGGAGGAGTGGATGGCGATCAACCTCGGCTATGCCCCAGCCGGAGGTTTGGTACAACACAATGGCGGCTATGCTTACACTTGGCTACAAGGGGCTTCTGTGGTATGGAAAGGACCCAATGAGGGGAAGCGAATCATCAAAGCAAATGTGCCAAAGGACATCGAGCCGTTGAGACCTTTTGCGGCGCAAAATTGTGTTTGTATTTTCAATCATGAAGTGAGCAATCACGAGTATTTGGACTTTGTAACGGATGTGTTTTTGGAGAAGATGCGGGTATTGAATCCCAAGCTCACGTTTATTGACAAAAAAGGCAATTTTACGGACAGCTTTTTACAATCTCTCGTCAAGCATTTTTTGAAGCCAGGTGTTGCTGTGCCTAAGATTAAGACGGGCTCAAGTTTGGGGCGCGTTTTAATTCAAACCGTTAAAGATTCCATTACTGAAAAGGAAAACCTGTTGCATGAACTCCTCGATCTGACGAAAATCACCTTCGATGGCACGCGGATTTTTCCGGACGTGACGGGGTGGAATAACAATTTTACATGGTCAGGCAGTAATGGCCCCTCTACTTGGTCTAGCGGTAATGACCCCATGGCGCTCTATTATTTATGTCATCCGGCCTACAGCGATTATCCCATATGCAATTTGAGACAATCCCAAGCCATGGCCTATTGTCAGTGGTTGAGCGTGCAACTCTCCGCATTGTCGGGCAAGGATGTGATGGTTTCGCTGCCCACCGAAACGGAATGGATACAAGCGGCCAGCTATGAAAGAGAGGATTCGAAGTCGTATTACAAACCCAGCATCCATAAATATTGGAGAAATGATAAAGGCATTTACATCGCCAATCATGTGGGCTATCGTACGCCAGAGCAATTAAAAAAGTACGAAGATTGGGCGATGCGAAAAAACAAAATGGAAGGAGATACTTCGGGCGGTGATATGGATTCGATTTTAAAGGCAGACCCCGTGGCGTATTACTTGGATTACATGGGCGATGGCGGGTATTATTCTACGCCCGTCTTTTCCTATTGGCCCAACGATGCGGGTTGTTACAATGTTTTTGGGAATGTGGCCGAGATGACGAGTACCTTGGAAGGCGAAATGATGGTTGTGAAAGGGGGGTGTTTTATGGATGTGGGCGATGTGCTGTTTCCGGGCAGTCGCGCCCTGGTTTACAGCGGAGAATCCATGCCCATGGTGGGTTTTAGGCCTGTTGTGAAAATTCGTTAGTGATAGTATAATATACGCAATTTGAGCGAGATTTCCTAGGGGGGTTCACTATGGATTTAGGGTTGTTTTTTTAATTGCGAAAAAATCAAATCGCATAAAAGAGCAACGTCGCTGTTGATTGTTCCCTGCATGTATTTATTATGTATGTCTATGTTGTCTGCAGGGTTAAGATTTATTATGTATCCTTTTTGTAATGCCAATAGGCGAATGAATTCTCTTTGCGTCCGGCCGTTGCCCTCCCTAAAAGGATGTAGGAAATTTGTGTTGTCAAGGATGACAGCAAGTTTTTCGGATATCTCTCGCATATTTATAGAGTCAATTTTAATGTACTCTTCAATGAGAGAGTCTATGAATTTGAAGCCCATGGGAAAGCGGTTATATTCGAAAAAGGGCTTTCCATTTTTACTGATGTCGACGGTTCTCGGTTTGCCTGCCCATGTATAGACATCTTGAAACAAATGAAGATGAAGGTGCATTAATGAAATGGAGCCTTCAATCTGAATGGGTTTTGAGTACAATTCATCTAATCGTTTTGCAACAGCAATGCTCTCAAAGAAAATCAAGTCGGATTCTTTTGTAAGACCGGGGATGTTTATCAATACGCCGGTTTTAGCGTCTATATAAATCGAATGAGAATCAATATAACTATATCCATCAGACATAAGCCTGGGATTTGGTAATGCTGATTAATTCTTGTAATGAAATTTGACCAAGGATGTAATCACGCACCAATGTTACAGATTTTGGTGTTGGCTCAAAGCCCTCGAACATGTTGCTGCCAATGGCATATGCAGTAGATTCTAATACTGAAAGAGTTGGGAATTTGACCCCCATGAGTGTAAGTTGTTCTCTGTCAATAATGATCTCTCTGTACATGCCTCGTTTCTGATGAATTCTAATTTCTTACGAAGTTAAGTGTCGCACTTTGTTTTTTCGCAAGTTATTCTATGGGATTATTGAAAACTACAAGGAAACTAACCCATTTAGCAATAGTAAAAAAGCGGTTTCTTCAAGTGTGTGCTTGACGAGTTCTTTGTCAGCTATGGTAGACATTTTCAACCTCCCGCAATATGTGTGGCCCAATGTATTTACTCATTGATTGGGGGGTGATTATTTCAATTTTCCTCCCCAATAAATCCTCTAAGAAAAAAGCGAGGTCCATGAAATTGTCAAATGATTTTTGCTCAGGAATAAAGTCAACAAGCAGGTCAATGTCGCTTTTTTCTGTTGAACAGTTTTTTGCAAATGATCCAAAAAGCCCAATTGATTTAACCCCGTAGCGATTCAACACAGCATGATTTTGTGCGATGTGTTGAATTATCTCTTCTTTGCTATTGACTTTCATTGGGTTGAGATTGAATGCAATACAAATATACCAAATTATGGAATAGTAATTATAGTACCTCCCAAAGCGTGCAGCTGGGTTGGTTCAAGAAGCAGATTTGCCATCGGTTACAACATTTTGGTTATGTTGCTGGGATAACGAGCAATATGGAAGGCTAAGACGGAAAGACGAGTGAACTTGATGCCCTTTAGTGAGAGAGTGACGTTAGCGTAACAAGGTGAAAGTTCCATGATACTGATACGATTGGAAGTCTTTGTCGATAATCACTAGCTTATACAAATAGACACCTTCTGGGCAATCGTCGTGTTCAATGGATTTTCCAGTCCATCCAATGGTTAAATCCTCGGTTTCAAAGAGTTTTTCACCCCAACGATTGTAAATGCTAAAATTGCCCTTTGAGTAACCGGACGCAATGGGTTTGAAAGTGTTGTTTGCGCTTGGACCTGAAGTGTTTGGAGTAAAGGCATTGGGTATGTAAATGGTTATTCCCGGACTGATACGTATGGATTTTGTTGTAGTATCTGCACAACTAAATGGGGAAGTGGCTATGAGGGTAATATCGAATTTTCCCGTGTCCTTTCCATAATTATACGAAGGGGATCTGAGCAATGAGGTGTCTGAATTGATTTTTAGGTCGCCGAAATCCCAATGAAAAGAGAGTTTGTTTCCAAAAGCAATGGTATCAATTGTGCTAAAATTGATCATTTGAATCTTTGGCGTCGCCACTGTAGGTTTTTCAGGTGTGGTTGTGAAGTCGGCGATGGGTTTGGGGTAGGCAATAACTTGAGAGAGGCTGGTATCACCACAATTCCCAGAATCATTCGTTGCAATGACCCGAATGTTGAATTTTCCCGGTAAATCATAATTGACTTTGCCAGGGGTTTTAAAATTTGATTTCTTGCCTAATCCCAATTCCCATGAATATGTCACTTGATTGGAATTAAGATTATTCAATTCATCCACTGACCAAAAGGTGATCAACGGAAGGCAACCACTCTGATTGGTGAGATTTGAAAGTATGGGGTTGGGATTGAGTATAATTGCGATGCTGTCATTTGCAGCAGGACATACATCGCTCAAAATTGGGCGTGTAGTAACGGATAACTGCGCACGTTTTTTTGATAGGTCGTTTTTTCCATGCGTGTAAAGGATGTTTTCAGAATTGCTTTGCTGAGACCAAATACCATCACATGCACTACCGTCGAGATGGTTTAAGGTTTTCCATTCAAGTTGCTGGTCGCAATATTGAGAAACGACATGGATCAAAAACGGGGTGTTTTCACAAGCGTTGGCAGGATTTAAGTTGGTAATTGACACGTTCGGTTGATTTCGAATTGTTAACGTATAGTCTTCAATGTCTTCGCATCCATTGCTATCAATTAGGTGGTATGAACAATTATAGGGACCTTCAAAATTGCTCGGGAGTCCTTGTGAAAATGGGGTGAAAATGGCACTATCGGCAATCTTGACAAGGCTTTGTGTAGACTCCCAATACCCTATTCCTATTTTGGGGTAAGTCAACAGTCCATTTACTTTGGTATTCAAATCCAATTGTGCAGCGGTGGCACAAATTGTATCGTTCGAAAATAGAACTGCGTTGGGAGTGTCATTTACTCTGAGATAAAAACTATCCATCAGTATACACCCAGTGGAATTATTGGAATAGCGGATGAGCCAATTTCCAACACCCGAGGTAGGTATAAATTGATGCCCATTCAATAATTTGAAATTGCCGGTCGCTGGATTAATGCGGATATTGTTGTGTTCTATCAATTCGAATTGAGAGCCGTCGTTTTTGTTCGCTGTGAATCCATTTACAAGAACCCTTTGGTACAGATTTACGGTGTCGCCATTAATACAGACATCGCTCTGTTTGCTGATTTGAATCTTGGGCTCAGCAATGACCCTTAATTTTACGCTATCTTTCGAGAAACATAGCGTACTAGAATCTCTTACCAACAATTCAAATTGATAGTTTCCCGCGTAAAAATCCTCAGATGGGGACCCGAAAGAAAACTGCCATTGCTCAATGTTGTTGTTATTGGATCGCAGTAGTAAGTTACTTGAGTCGATATTTTTTGGGAAACCATTGGGTAAAACTGACCAGAAAGAATGATAATTGGCTGCTGATTTGGGCTCCACTGTAATTTCATTCATGGTTATTGCGCCTCGGTTTTGACAGAATACACTGTCAATCAGTTGAATGATGGG
>Ga0222712_10003138_pt1 | contig 18295 bp, 13 predicted proteins | sample C33_657DmetaG_FD_165043 | JGI IMG/M metagenome (GOLD analysis project Ga0222712, IMG submission 165043) | Estuarine water microbial communities from San Francisco Bay, California, United States - C33_657D | ecosystem: Environmental > Aquatic > Marine > Unclassified | place: USA: California...
CTAAACCATAAACGCTAAACCCATGAACCCAAAACCCAAAACCCTACGCGCGAGGACCCCAAATTAGGGCTTTCTAAAGGGCGAACATGAACTGCTAACATATACCCGTCGACGACGATCAGACAGGCATGAAAGTCGGTTTGGATGCGTATCAAATCAATCGTTACCGGAATCCATCGCGAAACAGACGACAGCATCAGTCGTTGAGGTCATTCCGACCCCTATCACACCCTCGCCAGAAGCCAAAACGAGGAAAACGAGCACCGCGACACAAAGACACGTGAATGGGTCATGAACGTCGACAAAACAAGACGAACCCCCGACGCTCGCGACGTTTTCGATGATGATGGAATAAATGCAGTTCTTTCACAAAGTTTGAAGCCAATCGGACACCGTCGCCTGCGCTGCGTCACTACGCACGCCCGCACTCGCGCGCCCGCATCTTCGCAAGTACACGTTTCTCGCTCCGAAATGGCACGGCCTCAGACCACGACATCGACGCCGTCGACCGCGACATCGACGCCGCCGACCGCGACATCGACGCCGCCGACCGCGACATCGACGCCGCCGACTCCGCACAGTTCGCGAGCGTTGGTGCATTGCGCGGTGTGCGGTGACCACCGTCGGCGACGTCGTATGCGCGTGTTCAAAAAAAATGCGAGAGGAACAATTTTGAAGTCCCTCGCTGACCACGATACGGATACGTTTTGTGCGCGACAACGACATCCTGTGGTATTGTTTTGGACGTGTAAACTTATGGGTATTATTATGTCCATGGAACTAACACCGGTACTCCAGGAATGCCAGAATGAACAATCACGGTACCCCTGGAACTAACAACGATGCTTCAGAAACTAACAACGAGCACCGCGACACCACGACGCCTTCACCCGTCGAGAACGCCGACACAAGCGGACACAAGACCGACGCTCGCGATATCATTTTCGAACTCTATGGAATAAATGCAGTTCTTTCACAAAGTTTGAGACCATTCAGACGCCGAACCGGAAAAAAAATTCAGTCCAAGCATGCGTGCTATGAGCGTCCCAAACGAAACCTTAAAATTGCCCAAAAACATAAATTTTCTGACTCCGAATCCGCAACGCGTCAAATGCTTCGAGCAATGTCGCGATCTGTAGAGTTAATTGTTTTCACGGCGTTCGAAGCTTGAAGCCACGGCAATTGCCGAGTTTCGGCGCTGGAATTGAAAAATCAAGCTTTTTGATACATTTGGAGGTTTCGTGTCGCGAGCAGAGTGCCGTCGTTCGCATGCCGCCTCTCGAAATCGACGTCGATGCGACTAAAGCCGGACCGAAAGTGACGACATTTGAGTTGTTTCGTCGCGCTGCTTCGCGTTCGAGCGAAGTTTCGCGCGTTTCGGAGAGATAGCATCCGATGCATACACGCTCTGCGAGCGCGCACGTTCGCCATCTAACTTTTTGGCTCAACTTTCTTGGTCACTCGACGAGTCAGGAATCAGGACGAGGGGGGGCTCCGTGCCGACCTTCGACGCGCTCTTGTGCGCGCGCCACGACTCCGATCGATTGCGATGGCTCGCGATCAGATTCGGTCACATTGCCGTTCACCTTAACGCTGCGAGAATCTTTTGGTGCTGCGCATCAGAATTTTCAGCTTTTCTGCGCTCGCGATACTGTAACACGACGTAGTTCATGATCGAAAACATAGATGCAACAACGCTATACTTCTACAGCACGTGTCGAATTCGTTACTCAAATCGCTTCCTCGACTCGCCAACTCTTGCGCAAGTAGGAGATGACGCCGCTCACGTACGCGTCGCGCGCACTATTTTCCCACGAGGACGGAAGACGCGAGTTGATGGACAGCGCGAGCTTTTCTAAACGGCTATTGCCATCACGCCAATGTTCATTGAGCGCCACTGGATTCACATTCGTGTCGATTGGAGCGAGCGCGCCGTCGCCGCCGTCGCCGCCGCCGCCGCCTGCATCGCTCGACCGAAATCGATCGGCGAGCATTTTCAATTCAGAAATCACGTGACCCGGGACGTCGACGCATCCAGCTTTTTGCACCTTGAGCTCGAATGGTTCGGCACCATACTCGCCATCTACATTAATAGCGTGGAACCATCGAACGGAACTCGAAGACGACGAATTTCTCAAATCATACGGCCCGACGATAGCTCCGACGAACGGGGCAGCTTGAGCCGAACCGCCATCATTAAACATCATTTGGTAATTCACTTGATTTTCGATATCCCGTAACGATGGCTGCGTCGCGAATACCGGGTGGCTATGGTACCAGCCGACGATGGTGAGCCCGGAGGCGGTCAACGAATCGACGATGGCGGGCACCGATTCGGGATCGAGCTCCACCTCCACGCCGGCGTGGTCTTGTTTCAACTGCCTCGCCGGCAAAGCCACGCTCACTTGTAAAGTTTTGCTTTCAACATCGTACTTCCCACCGAGAAAGCCGATAATTTCATCCTTGGATAGGTGCGAGTGAAAATCAATCACGAGCTCCGCCGCCGCCGTCGTCGTCACCTTGAACGGTTGAATTTTCGCGCCGTGATACTGCTCGCACGGAACCATCTGCAAATCCCTCGGCCTGTCGACGGGTTCTTCGTACATTCTCGCGATTGTCGCGTTTCGTGACGCTCGCTTCTCGCGCTTGGGAAGGTCTGTTGACGGTTTTACGCTGGTATGGAACGTACTGTCGTCGCCGCTCCGCGCTTTCTTCTTCTTCTTTTTCGGCGGCGAATCGGCAATTTTCGGCGCTTTCGGCGCTTTCGGCGCTTTCGGCGCCTTCGCCACTTTCGGTTGTTCAGGGTCGAGCGGTAATAATTCCTTCCTCAAGTCGTTCAGTTTTTTCCCGTTGGCGCGCACCCAATCCCAACCGTTATCAGCTTTTCTTTCTGGATTGACGAGCCGCACGACTGCTAAACGAAATTCTGTGACGGAATCAAACGTCAACGCCGTCTCCTCGCCTTCTCTGCGCCAAACCACGGTACCATCCTCTTTCAAATCCGCGAATGTTTCCTTCTTGTTATGCGTCGTCGACAAAACGTTTTCGCCCGGCGCGCACAAGCCGCGCTCGATCAAGCGTCTCATGATCACCCTGCCTTGCTCGCGCGGACCGCCGCGTCGCCCTTTTGCGGGTTTCGTGCTCGACACTGCGTTATCATTCTCGTCGTTGCATTGGCCGTCGCCGTCGACGTCGTCGCCTCGTCCTTTTCCTTCGCGCGTCTTCACCCTTCGTTTGCGCTCGTCGTCCTCGTCCTCATCCTCGTCCTCGTCCTCGTCCGAAGCGCGATCGTTTCCGTGTTGGTGCGCCGCGCGCAACCGAAAACTACTCGATCGTTCGCCGTCCATGGCGAGGTCGTCTTCCTGCGCTTGTAACGCCATGGCCAGGGCGAAGTCGTCGTCCATCGCGCGCGAAGTAGTTTGACGCGCGATACGATGGAGTTGAATTCAAACGCGCGCGCGCGCGGCTGTCGCTCCAAACCCTAGACATCGACCGCGACGTCTGTTCGCGTTCGACGCGTCTCGACGACTCGTCCATGGTCGAACTCTGCGTTGGTAGCACTAAGACGTGTGAATCATATATCGTACAATCGCTAGCGGTTGGTAGCACTAAGACGTGTGAATCATATATCGTACAATCGCTAGCGGCGCTAAGCCGCGTTTCGCTCGCCGAACTCGGCGTCGTTGACTTGGATGGTGTTTATGGAAAGTTCCTCCGGGGAGTTGTGCACGGCCTCCGTGCCATCGGCCCAAAGCTCTTCCAAGTTGTACCGCTCGCGACCTTCCGGGGAGAATATGTGCACCATGCATGATCCGCAGTCGACGGCCATCCAATCTTTGTCGCCCCCGTTCTGAGCGCCTTCTATGATCGGCTTGATCTTACCACCGGCGACGTACTCGGTCCGCCTCTTGACGGCGTACAAAACGGACCCCGCGAGGGCCTTCAAGTGATGAAAACTGCGAGCGGTAGCGATGACCAAGTGATCGGTCCACGTGCACCGATCACGCACGTTGACCGTCATGACGTCGATGCCGCGAGCGCGCACGAGTAATTTGACGAGTTCTTCTGGCTCAAACGCCTTGACGTAGTTCATGCGCGCCGGATCCGATTCAAAATGGATCGCCCTTTCCACCGCATCATCCGCAGCGTTGTGCGCATCGATCGCGTCGGCCTTAAGCGCCGCTGTCGCGTTCGATGTGCGTTCAGCGTCGCGCATGATGCGCTGGCTGATCGTCGACGTCTCGCTCAAGCGAAAACGTTTGTTAATCGAACTGTCCACCACGCCGAACATATACTCGTAAAAAGCCAGCAAATACGCCATCAGGTGTGCTTTTTTAGATACTCCGACCATCATGGGAGCGAGCTCCAACGCGTTCGCCGCCTCCGTGAGTTGCGCGACTTTAACTTTCGCGAGCATCGTCTTCGACAAAGGCAAGCGCGTGACGTTAACCTTGCTCGCCGTCGTCTTCTTCGCCTCCATGGATAACGAATCGCGCACGCGCTGCGCGATGACCACGCGCTCGTCATTCGAGCGCCATTTCGACTTGTGCAAAAAATCGCCAAACTGAGCCAAACCCTGGGCGAATTTCTCGTCTTTAACCTCGTCGGCCTCCGGCGTCACCGACGGCGCCGACGTCGATACCACACGCGAATCCGCAATCTCGCCGCCGTCGCTCTTGTTAAGCACGCTCAGCAACTTCGTCATGCGCTCTTCCTCCGACGACTTGGTGACTTCTAACAACTCTTTCAACTCTGGATTGACGTGCACCAGCGCGTGCAGCGGAATCGGCCAGCGCAGCGTCCCTCGCACCTCCACCCCAGCGTACTCCAATCGCGATCCGGTAAATTTCTGTCCCTCCCAATCCACATCCGTCGTCGCGTCGACGGATTTTCGCACTCTAAACGTCGGCTCGTCGCTCGCGCGTTCCTTCTTATACGCCCCGGCGCGCGTGATTAATCCACTCTTCGAGTTTCCTTTTGATCCTCGCGCGCTCGCGCGCGTCGTCGTCGTCGTCGTCGTCGTCTCGCTCGTCGATGGTTTCTTTTTGTTTGCATCCCCCGCCCTCGCCCTCGTCGACGTCGCGTATGTCAGCCCGTTCGTCGTCCAATCCATCAGCGCGCGCGCGCTCGCCCCAGCCCACCCGTCGCGCGCGAACGCGCGCAGTCCCAACCCGTTCTTTCCGCGCGTCATCCCGCGCGTCGCCATTCGTCTTCTGTATCTTCCCTAGTGCGTCGCCGTCCGTGTCGTTCGTTCGCGCGCGCGTCGTGACGCCTCGTCGAACCACACGCGCGACCGCCGCCGCCGATGTCGACGTCGTCGTCGTCGTCGAAGGTCGATGAGTATTGACTCGACCACTCCCCCCCCCCCCCCCCCCCCCACCCCCCCCCCCCACCCCATCGACGGTCGACGACTCGACAAACTCGTGAACGTCTCGGTCGTCCACGCGATCGACGACGAGGACGAGGACGAGGACGATGGGCGTCGCGCGTCGTCGTGAAGCGCCATTGGCGCGACGATGTGGAACGCGATGCGATCGACGCGCCGTGCGTCGCGCGCGATCGCGCATCGAATGTCGACGACGAGCGCGAACGCGAACAAACCCGCGGCGCGACCGAAGGATATGGTGCAGCACGTGTTCGCGGAACAACAGAGCAAATTTCGCGCGTTGATCGAGAAGAGCAAGGCGTTCACGCCGCCGATCGGGGGCGATGCGAACGCGATCAAGGCGTACGCGGCGAAGAAATTGGCGTTGTTAAAAGAGGTGCGTCGCTCGACGCGCGCTCGCGCTCGAGTTCGAGGGCGAGGACGACGACGACGCGCTCGAGGCGTCGGTCGCGATCGGCGAACGGAAACCCTTTCGAAGCACGAGATCTCGATGTGTGGAGAACGCGGCGCGAGACTCACCACTGTGCGTGCGATCGTTCGAATGCAGTTACAAATCCCAACGCCGAGCGAACGATTAGCGGAGTCGATGGATGGGGCGTTCAACGAAGCGACGACGATGCGCGGATTTTTGGAATACGCGGCGAACTTGCGCGGAGCGGTCTCCGCGTCGAACGAGGAAGGTCCAGATGCGCTGCGACTCATGACGCAAGCGTTGGACGAGACTGAAAAGGCCATAGGAGGGCCACTCTTGCGATCGAACGCGCAAGGCATGGCGACGTTTGGGCAAAAAGTCGCCAAGGCAACAGAAGCGGTGGGATTAAAACTGATGGACAAGGCGGCGCTGGCCAAACTTTCGTCCGACGTCGATTACGAAGCGATCGCTGAAGAACTCGCCGAATTGAAGGCTATCGAAGACGAAGCGAACAAAGAACAAGAATAAACGCGCGAATGGTGAATCTCGCGTCGCCATCTTTTGTTTAGTAAACGACAGTGTAATTATATTTGGAAACAAGAAAAAAAATTCCTCGCAAACGCCAGCCGCGTCGCTCCTCTGTGGTTCACAAAACGTGACGCCCGTTTGTGCTTCGCGCGAAGCGTCTCGGTCGTTTTTGAAACCGTCGCAGCACGCACGCGCGACCGAACGCGAGCGCGAGCGACGCGAACCCGAGGCGGCGGTCTGGGTTTTCAGCGTTTGCGTCTCGAGCTGATCTTTGTTAAAATGTCTGACAACGAACGCTCGACGCCGGGCGAGGTCGCGACGTCGGGGGCGTCGAGCGAAAAGAAACGTCGCCGCACGCGTTGGGGACCGAGCGCTGATACCGGTGAGGACGACAACGTTAAGGATGAGGCGGCGGCGAGCAAGACGATCATCGCCGAAGAGCCCACCGAGGCGCCAGCAAACGCGGACTCCACGGAGAAGAAGAAACGCAGGAAAAGTCGATGGGAGACGAACGAAGGTGACGATGGTAGCGAAAACGGTCACGATAACAACAGTAGCGCGTTAGTTGCGGTGGCGCAGCAAACGACGATGCCGAAAGCTGCTTCGACGTCGAACGTGTTGACGCAGATGCCAGTCAACGGGATGGTCGTCGGCACGGGAATTTTTGTGCAGCTCCCGACGTCGATGCTCGCCGAACATAGCGCGCCGGCCGACGCGACGCCAGAAGTGCACTTTATGTTTAGAGAGTTGGCGGTGTTGAATCGTCGACTGATTGCGGGATTGCCATACGACGACAGGCCGGAGCATGAACGCTCGCCGGAACCAGCGCCGGTCTACGACGCAAACGGCGTGCGCGTGAATACCCGCGAGGTCGTCGAACGCGAAAAGTTTCAAACGCGCAGAATGGAGATATTAGAGGAAATCTGCAAGAAGTGCCCAACGTTCCGACCGCCGCCGGACTACAAACCTAACAAACGATGTGCCAAATTACTGATTCCCGTGGACGAATATCCTGGCTACAACTTTTTCGGTTTGATCATCGGGCCTCGAGGGTCGACGCAAAAGCAAATGCAGCGCGAGACAAACACGAAAATTGTTATCCGCGGCAAAGGAAGCGCGAGAGGTGGCACTGCCGCTGCCGATCGTCACAGCGAGCGAGACGACGAACCGCTACACGTTTACATCGAAGGTGATGTTCAAGAAGACGTCGATAAAGCCTCGGCGATTATTAAGAAACTACTGATACCAGTCGATGAAGACATCAACGAGCACAAACGACTGCAGTTGCGCGAGTTAGCGTTAATGAATGGCACGTGGCGAGACGAAACTACCATCGAGGCGATGCAAAAACGCCTGGATGAGGAAATCGCCGCTGGAGCAATTTATCAGCTTCCGGACGCACTGAAAAAGGCCGTGGAGGCGACTTATAGAAAAGATGTCGAAGCTCTGCACGGCGCAGGCGCTGGGGGAGCTTTAGACAGCGCGTATAGCGACTTTTTGTCCGAGCTTGGCGTTTCCGGAAAGAGTGGCGCTTCGGTAGGGCGACGCAGAGACGATGATAACGACGACTGCAAAGTTTATGTCGGTCGACTCCCACCGACGGCGACGGCAGAAGCGCTGGAGGCGATGTTCAGGCCGTACGGGAAGATTGAAGCCGTTGCGTGCATCCCAGATCAAGCCCTGGGGTACACGTGTAAGGGATTTGCCTTCATCACCTTCTCGTCTCCTGAAGACGCAATCGCGGCTCAAAACGCGCTTCACGGCGCGCTGTTCGACGACCGATCGATGGAAGTACGAGTGAAGACTGCGGCGCGGGAAGAGCGGCGTGAAAATACCACGTTCAACGAAGATGCGAACCTCTACGTCTCGGGTATACCCGAAAGTATGAATGAGGACAATTTGCGCGAGCTGTTTGCTCCCTACGGTTTGGTGCAACGCACGAAGCTCATCCGTGATCACAACACGCAGATGCCGAGAGGATACGGCTTTGTGCAGATGATGGATCCGTCTCACGCGCAAGCGGCGATTGCGTCCCTGAGTGGTCAATATTTTGAGGGAAGCATGAAGCCGTTCGTCGTGCGCATCGCCGGCGCCCGAGGAAGTGAAGGCGCGGGAACGATGTTCCCCGGCGCCGGTGGTTTCAACACGGGTGGGTTCGCTAAACTGCAGCCCGGCGTCGCGCCGTACGCCGGATTCGCGCCGCCGGTGTACGCAGCGCCACCGATGATGGGCTTCGATCCCAACGCGGCGTACTACGGTGGCTATCAACAAACGGGTGGTTACGTGGACCAGTACGCCATCGATCCGTACGCCGCCGCGTATTACGGGGGCGCCATGCCTGGATTCGAGCTCGGTAATCCCGACGAAGCGCCACCGCCACCGCCAGAAGACGACGGTGCACCGATGCCCGGAATGCCTATGATGATGTCCCTCGTCGCGCCAGGCGTCGTCGCCCCGGATGAAATCGCAGTTCTTCCTGGCGTCGCCCCACCCGCTCCGCCGCCCATGCCACCGCCACCGGCGTAAGTTTAGAAGAAAGCAATCACGAAACGTAGCGTTTTTAGTACTTTGTGTGAAAGCAACTCACCGACGCGACGGCGTCGAGTAGGTTCCGAGTTCGGTCGATTCAGCCTAGAATTCGCTCTTTCTACGTGATTACATGACTAAAAGCCCGAACGCGGTGTCCGCGAAAAGTCGCGCGCGCGCGACGTCGGACGCGCTCGCCTTTTTCTCTGCGGCTGCGACGGATGACGTCCAGCCGACGAGCTTTTCGGGAGCTATACCGTCGACGCACATCGGCACGGCTCCGTCGTCGCTTAACGTGTAATTGTCCAACGCCGGACCCGCGATGTCGATCTCGATCCACGAGTCGTCTTCGAGTTGCGCGACGCACGTGCTGTGAAACGCGGCACGAGTTCCAAGTTTTTGAGCGATTTCTTCGTCTAATTCATGCGGTAGCAACTGCCGTTTCGCGTCCGGTCCTTTCTCTTCGTGATAAATCACTTCAGGATTCGCGAAGAGCTCTCCCGCGAGCGGTCGAGGGGCGTTCATCGCGCGAACCGTTCGAATTTTCTTCGTCCCAAACGCAACCGCCCGATCGCTCGTCATCAACCGTTCGAGCAACAACGACATCGCTAATCCTCCCACGAGCGGACTCAAATCCGCGCGTTCGGCTTTAAAATACAACGCTCGAAGCAATCGCGCCGTGTCCTCGCCCGCGGTCACCGATGGAAACAGCGCGCGCACGGCTTCGGCGTTGACGCTCGACCAAAACTCTTCCATCGTCGCTTTGCCTTCGGAGCGTCGCTCGACGACCCACGCCACGTTCTTCGCCTTCGCGGGCTCGAGTTTCGCCCGTCCCGCGCGCGTGACATTCGTCAGCGACAAACCGAGCTTTAAAACCACGTACGTCGGCTCCGTCGTCTTCGCGTGAGCGACGTGCGAGAGCACTTTCGCGACGTCCATGACGTCCACGACGGATGACGACGGGCGTTCACCCGCGCTCGCGCGCGCGGCGGAACGCCGCCCGCGCGACGTCCTCGAGCGCGAACCGGCGCCGCGCTCGCGTTCGACGCGCGCGCGTCCATCGCGCGCGATCGAAGCGAATACATCGACGCTCACCATCGCACTCGCGCGATCGCCGTCGCGTTCGCTTGCGCACAAGCGTCGACGAATGTCTCGCTCGATGTCCATCCGTCGTCCGTCATCGCGCGCGCGCCAGTGCTCGCCACCGCGCGTTCGCATTCATCCATGGCGCTTTCCAACCTTACACACGCTCGCGCTCGCGCGAAGACGACTCACACGCGCGTCATTCGCGCATCGTCATCGAATTCGCGCGACGCGCGCGCGATCGCGAGCGACAACGCGCCGAAACCGTTCGAAGTCCCGCGCGGGACGCTCGGGGACGTGGCGAGCGCGTCGTTGCCTCTGGTCGCGCGTCTCGGGCGCGGAGTGTTCATCGCCGGGTACGAAGTGTCACTGACGACGGACGACGGGAGTTATGCGATCGCGCGAGTGAACGGCAAGCGCGTGAAAGAGCGCTCGAACGTGCTGGAGGGACGAACGAAGGCGTTAGAGCCGGTGGTACTGTACGAATACGAAGGGAGCCCGTATTGCCGTAAAGTGCGCGACGCGGCGTCGATGTTGGATTTGGACGTGCTCTTCAAGCCGTGTCCGCAAGGTTCGGAGGAGTTTCGAAGAGAGAGTAAAGCGCTCGGGGCGAAAACGTACCCGTTCATGGTGGACCCGAACAACGGGTCGATCGCCATGGGGGAGTCAGACGATATCGTCGAGTATTTGTTCGAACGGTACGGAGGAGGAGCAAAAGTCCCATTTTTATTGAAGCGCAATGGGGCGCTGACGAATTTTACCGCTTACGTTGCGGCGATATCGCGATTGAAGGGGCTCAGCGCCCGCCCCGCGCGAACGATTCCCAGCAAGCCGTTGGTTTTGTACACTTATGAAATTAGCCCTTTCGCGAAAAAAGTACGCGAAGTTCTCACCGAATTGTGCATCCCGCACATCGTGCGCTACACCCCTCGTGGCAGCCCCAAACGCGACGAAATGTATAAACGCGTCGGTCACTTTCAAGTGCCGTACTTGGAGGACGACAACACCGGCGTGAAGATGTTTGAGTCGAAGGACATCGTGGAATACATTGAAAAAACGTACGGCAGCGGCTGAGAGTTGAAGGACGTACAGTTGCGAACTTGAAAATATTAAGGTACTGTATTATTAAAAGTGCAATAATAGATAATAGGCAATCAATAGATCAATTCTTACTTATGAAAAAACGAATCGGCGACCGAATAGCGCGATACTTGTGGCTCGTATCGAGCAGCCGGAGCCGAGAGATGCGGATTGATAATACGTTGATTTGCTCACTCCTTGGCGGCTCCGATTGTCTTCGCCTTTTGGCTCTTGACTACGAAGAGGATGAAGTGAATCAACTTGTAGCCCGCGGCGATGGCGAGCAAAACCATTGCGTTTTTCACCAACTTGTCGTCGGCTTCGATGGCGTCGTACGAATTGTGGAGGCTCGATAAGACTTCATAGCCCGTTCGACCGAAGCACAACGGCGATGATCCGCACGAGAAACCGCTGGGGGCGGTGACATCGGTGACGGCGCCTTTCCAGTGAGCGTCAATGAAGTCGAGGTAAACGATGTTTTTGATCGCCCACTTCAAACACGTGATGTATCCAAACGCCCGGAACGGCCAAATGACGTCTGATTCTCTAATCATCACACCGGAGAACAAGAAACCCGCGAACCAAAGCATCATGTAGCACAGCATCCCGACCAGAGGGTTTTCAAACAACACGGAGAATAGTTGCGCGGCGGCTTCAAACGACCAGAGGGTCAACGCGTACATCATGATAGTTTGAATGAATGTGGGAGCATACCAGTTCACCATCGCGAAAGCTGGGATGCCCAACGCAAACAGTGCGAGAATAACCATAAATGGTATTTGAATGATCGAGTTAGCCACTAAATATGACATCGGGTGAAGCATACCATTTTTGACTTCGCGTTTGATGGCGACGAATTCTTCATTCGCCACGTACGTCGCGACGACCCCGAGGCAGGTCGGAACGGCGAGAAACCAAATTACCAACCACATTCGCGAGAAAACTTGATCCTGATCGCGATGTCTACAGGCAATGTAAATGACGGCAAAAAAGACGCACGCCACAAGAAACATAATCATGCGCCCGACGTAAACCGTGGGATCGCGATAAGTGATGAGCAAATGACGCTTCATCAACGTCATCGTTTGCGAGAAAAAGCTCGTTCCACGTTTGGACATGTCCGGTAAAGGCCCAGTGTTTTCAGTCTTCGATGCGCTGGGAACATACTTGTCCAAAATCTCGTCCACTTGCTTGGGGTCGCTGAATTCACTATTGACGATGTTGAGCATATGTTCGGCGATGGCGCAATTTTCGCACACCGGATAGCCGATGTTGGCGAAATAACGCTCCGTCTGCGCCGCCGGCCCGAGATAAGCCACCTTGCCTTTAGACAATAACATGATGCGATCGAAGCCGTTGAACACCGCACTCGAAGGTTGATGAATCGTGCACACGATGGCGATGTTCGCCGCGGACGCGAGCGATTTCAAAAAAGCCATGATGCTCGCCGCAGCTGCGGCGTCGAGACCCGAAGTCGGTTCGTCCAAGAAGAGCACGGATGGCGAGGAAACCAAAGCCAACGCTAACGACAAACGTCGCTTTTGACCACCACTCAAACCTTTAAGAAAGTTGTTACCAACCTTGGTGTCCCGAGATGACGTCAAGCCTACGGTGTCGATGATAGCGTCGACGCGCGCGATTTTCGCCGCCTTGTCCAAGTTGAGCAGCAAATCCGCGGCGTACGAAAGCGTTTCGTGCACGGTGAGGAACGCCCATAATCGATCGACTTGCGGCACGGTGGCGCAGTGCTTGGAGAACAGCGCCGGAGTGATCGGTGTTCCGTTCAGTCGCACATCCCCGGTGTATTCTCCGCCTTTATCTTCGAGGGTCAACAAATCGAGCAAGCACGTTTTCCCCGCCCCCGATGGGCCGAGAATCGCGAGCACTTCTCCCGAGTGCACCTCTCCTGCGCGGCGTTGAAAAGAAACGAGTCAATAAAACAAAAATATTTTCAACGATCGATCGAAGATCTGGCGCTTCATCGTCGACGTCGTCGCGTCGTCATCGTCATCGGCGTCGTCGCCACCGCGCGATGCACCGCGATTCATTCGAACGCCGTTCGCGTTCGCCCCCGCGCGCGACCACCATCGCTGCGCGCGACGCCAACGCATGCTCACCCTTCACGCCGTGCAATATCTCCTTCACCCCACCCTTGATCTTCACCGAAAACCGCAACTTATCAAACGTGAGCGACGTCGCGACGCCCGCGTCGTGTCCGAGGAGGTCGAGCAACGACGCGATCTTCTTCATGCGACCGACTTCTTCGTCCATCGCGTTCGGCGGGTGCGACATCGCGCGGGATTAAATTCTCGTCGTCTCGTCCTCGCACCGCGTCTTTCCTCGCCTCGCGTCCTCGCGCGCGCGTCGTCGTTCTCGCGCGATGCGATGCGTTGCGTCGATGGGTGCCGCCGCCGAACGGCACCACCGCGGCACCGCGCGCGCGCGCGATCGTTTCGGTGTCGTCATTTCGTGAGTCCCAACCCGTCGAATACCCCGAACGCGTGCGCGGCACGAATGGTGCCGAGTGTGGTGCCGACCCTTGTCGTCCCCCCGTCCCCCCGCCCTGACGCGCGATCGATCGACGATCGACGACCGGTGGTCGATCGCTCGATTCGCGACTCGCCATCGCGCGCGATCGGTCGACGTCGGGGGGGCGACATCGACTGAGTGCGACTCGAGCGATGTCCCCCCCCCCGTGTCCCGCCCTCGCCCGCGCTCGATCGATCGAGCGTCGCGCCGCGCCGCCGCCGACGCCGCGAGGACGACTGTGACGGCGTCGTGCGAGGAGGAAAAGAATCACACACAGTTCGACGCGAACGGACGACGCACGCGCAAAGCGCGGAGAACAGGGCGACGCGAACGAACGCGAACGAACGAACGAACGAACGAACGAACGCGTGAGGGCGATGTCGACGAGGAAACACCGCGACGGACTCGAACGCGAGATCGAGCTCGATGGTTTAGCGAAACCGCGGTCGACGAGGAAACAGACGAAGAAACGCACGAGGGCGAACGAGACGGAGGAATACGCATCGGAGGCGATGACGATGAAGATCATGCGCGAAGGCAAGGCGTTGAGAGAGGAAGTGGAGGAGGAGGAGGCGTTGGATTTAGATTCGAACGAGGGCGAAACGCGCGAGGAGGTACGCGCGACGCTCGGACGAACATTGAGACGGAATGGGAAGACTTTGGTGGATGATTCCTACGAAAGCGATGATGATGACGGGTATGGGGGCGAGGGCGAGGCTCGGGGGAGGACGCGCGCGTTCGACGATGATGAGTACATCGATGAAAAGGATGGAGATTACGAGGATGTGGAGATTAGCGCCGAAGAGGCGGCAACGTTAGAGGCGTTTATGGAGCCCAAGATTGGTAGAGATCGCACCTTAGGGGATATAATTTTGGAGAAGATCCACGAGCGCGGGAACGCGGGGGCGGGCAGGAGCGATAGAAACGGCGACGACGACGACGCGATTCCAGACGGTTTGGACGAGCGCGTGGTTGAAATTTATAGGCAAGTCGGAGTTTTGCTCAGTCGATACACCACGGGAAAAGTGCCCAAGGCGTTCAAAATCATTCCAGCCCTCGGAAACTGGGAAGAAGTGCTGTACTTGACCAATCCAGAAGGCTGGAGTCCGCACGCGATGTATCAAGCGACTCGCCTGTTCGCGTCGAATCTTAACGTCGCCATGGCGCAAAGGTTCTTCAACTTGGTTCTCCTTCCTCGTGTGCGACAAGATATTCAAGATAACAAGCGTTTGCACTTTGCGCTCTTCATGGCGCTGAAAAAAGCGACCTTCAAGCCGGCGGCATTTTTCAAAGGCATGCTTTTGCCGTTGTGCCATAGCAAAACATGCAACCTTCGCGAGGCGGTCATCTTTTCAGCCGTCTTGTCGCGTTGCTCGGTTCCCGGGTTGCACTCCGCCGCGGTTTTGATGAAATTATCAACTATGGAGTACGCGGGAACGACTTCATTCTTTATGCGCGTTTTGCTGGACAAAAAGTACTCGTTACCGTTCACCGTCGTGGACGCTTTAGTGGATCATTTTTTACGCTTTTCGGTTGAGGAGCGTGACCTTCCCGTGGTCTGGCATCAAACGTTGTTGACGTTTGTGCAGCGGTATAAAACTGTGCTCGATAAAGAAAGTAAGAAGCTGCTTTTCAAGTTGGTGACGATAAAGAGTCACTATCTGATTACGCCCGAGATTCGTCGCGAGTTGGCCCACGGGAAGTCCAGAGGCGACGCCGACGTCACGGAAACAGATCTCACCGACGGTTTGGGTGCATTTAGTAAATCAGTCAAGGTTAAGGCACTAGAGGAAAATATCCACGATATGCCGGCGATTCCAATGCTCGCCGACAGCGCGTATTGATAGCCACCATTGTATTTCGATTTCGTGAAATTGATTCACAAAGACTATTCAACAAATAAAGCAACACTCTCACGCCACCGTTACCTCGGATGAAGCGCCCAGGCGATCACGAGCGGCTTGAAATAACCCACTCACGACCTTGTTGAGAGAATTGTTTCGGAGCGCGTGCTTGTTCTTGCCCAAGCGCGCGAATGTTTGCTGGATTGGGTTCGCGTTGCGCATGCTAAGTGATAACGATGCTCGACCGGCGCGACGGGATCGAGGGGGAGGAATTTCTTCTTCTTCTTCTTCGTCGTCGTCGTCCTCGTCTTCGTCATCGTATTCGTCGTATTCCTCATCAACCGTGCGCAATTTCTGAGGCTCCTCGGTGAGGAACTTAAGCTCGCGCAGCTTGGAGTCATTCTGATCATCCGGGACGTCGACGTTGTAATATCTCCACGCGCGCTCCCAAATTTCACCAAAACGCATCATCTGCTTGTACAGCGCTGGATTCTTCTTGTCCAAATCCTTCGGTGCGTCGAACTGCTCTCCCTTGTAACCAGGCATCTGCCATTCCGTGCCCTCATCGTACACCACCGGATGCTGATTTTCTGCTCGCTCTGGGTGCTGAATGTTCCGCAACACCACCACTTCGCCATCCGGCTTGTCGGTAAACATCCGCGCCCGCTGCGCAGCCTCGATTGCCATCAACAGCGCGCGTTCTTGCCCTTCTTTGCCACATCGACCGTAGTCGCCTATGAATTGGTCATCCTTCCATTCTCCCATCTCCACGGCGCCCGACCCGTACAGTTTCACCCCACACCCATTCTGCGAATTATCTTTCCATTCCCCGAAATACGTGGAGTCCTCCGACGTCCACGTATACACCCCGTGCCCGTGCATCATCCCCTCCGTGTACTGCCCCTCGTATCGATCGCCATCGACGTATTGAAACACGCCCAACTTCTCGCATTGTCCGTACTTGCTCACTAAACCCTCATACCTGTCCAATCCAACGACGGGCGCGCGCGTTCGTCAGCGCGCGTTCGCGATCGATGTCTCTCGCGCGCGCGATTGAAAACATTTCCCGTGACTTCTCTCTTCATTCGTTCGCCTTCGATCGAAGTCGCCAAAGCGGGGAATCGCGCCAACACCGTCGATCGCGAGCGCACGTGGAAACCCTCTCTCGCGCGCGTTCGCATCGCCTTCGCGCGCGTCACACGTCGCCGAATGCACGCACGTCGCGCCGTCGGAAAATACGATGGCATCCCACGTATAACTCTTGTGATATTCGCGCGGTAAACCGGTGGTCATCGCGATCGCGCGCGCCGTTTGGCGCGATGTGACGACGCGCGCGGCGCGCCCATCCAAGAGGGTTTACCGAGGGTGGAGGGTGATTGATGGATGCTTCGCGGCGAGAAGCGACGCGAGGGACGCGAGGGAGGCGAGCGAAGAAGCACGCGAAGGATGGTGAAGGAGTAGAACACAGGGCGAAAGAATGACTACGATGGGAGTCCCCGATCGGGGAGTTTGGACGACGAACTATGGCTAATGACGAGCGAAAGACGCGTCGCCGCGGTCGTCTGGCGCGCGCGGTTTGAAGAAGTTGTACACGCGCTCGCTCACGACGGGACCGACGGCGCGCGGCTGACCTTTGGAAGTCCCCGCCGGGTCTTCAGTGCGAAGTAAATCGGCTAAGAGAACCTTTTTCTCCGCCTCGGTCTTCATCGGGTCCTCGTAGATGTCCATCAAGCGTTTCATCGTTCGGTGGCGCTGGACGATGAGTCGAGACACCGCTTCAGACACGCCGGGAATTTTTGTCAGCGCCGCGAAGAATACGTCCGACGACGTCTTCGTCTTCGATGGCAAACCATTATCGAATCTTGTGCTTGTTTTTGAACCGACGATTTCCACGAGCGTCTTCGGGGGCTCGTATCGCAGCACAGCGAGATTCTTGTGCAAGGTGACCACGTGTGCAATCAAACTTTCCATCTTCGGCAAATTCACCACGATGACATTTTCGTACTGCGCGAAGATTATCGCCATACTGTGATCAAAGTCTCTCTGTTTGAACGCCTTTGGACCGGCATACGCTTCTTTTCGTTCGCGAGCCACGCAATATTGATGGAAGCCTTGGACGACGACGCACAGTTTATGATTCGGCTCACGGTTGACGCTTTTGAAATTCTTCACCAGCGCGCGCAGCTTTGAGTGGTCGTTCTCCAGCAACTCCACGAATTCTCCGGCGCGCATCAAAACCGCCGTGTATTCAGCGCTGTGCGCGCCCCTATCGTCGACGCGTGATTCCGAGCTCCAATGCGCTCCACCGACTGGCGTTTGGCTCGCTTGGTGAAAACGCCACGTGACACTCGATTTCATCGGCAGTTTCTCAAACGCATACAATATTGGCTTCTGATCGCACGTCGCCGCCTCGAACGCATTTTTAATCGCCTTACCAAACCCTTCATCCGTGTTCAAACTCTCGTCCAATACCGCCGTAATTTCATCGAACGCCGTCTTCATCGAACCGGTCGCGCGCGCCGCGTTCGCCACCGCCGTCGACCTCGCTCCATGCTCGCTCGTCGTCGTTCCATACGTCATCGCCACTGCCACGTTCGCCGATTTCGCCCTGTCATTACTACTCGCCGCAGCGCGCATATCCTCGAGCTCTTGCGCCAACATCCTCTTCAACTCGTCCACGGACTTGTTCGCGGGCGCGGGTCGCCGAGTCTCCACCTCCCGAGCGTTCGTCCTCGCCTCTGCTGCGCGCCAGCGATCGCCGTCGTCATCACTGACGACGGCTTTGGAACCTCCCACGGCGTGCCGAACGGTTCGAACGTTCACCCGAGGAATGTCGTCGCCGAAGTCATCGAAGTCATCGAAGTCGTCGTCGTCGTCGTCGTCGTCGTCGTCGTCGTCGTCGTCTAA